>Ga0308161_1000058_pt1 | contig 342563 bp, 325 predicted proteins | sample PhyFR2_FD_201034 | JGI IMG/M metagenome (GOLD analysis project Ga0308161, IMG submission 201034) | Phyllosphere microbial communities from UC Gill Tract Community Farm, Albany, California, United States - DLSLF.R2 | ecosystem: Host-associated > Plants > Phyllosphere > Unclassified | place...
CATATTCGGAGACAACTTGTCTTTTGAATCCCTCGCTGTATTCTTGTACAGGGGATGGGCTTTTTTTTAATTTCATAAGGATAACTATTTCTGATGTTTTTTAGTCAACCTTTTTCAGGACGAGACATAAATAAAAGAACCCGTTAGTTTACTAGCGGGTTCTTTTTTTATCCAAATATGAAGTTGATTATTTTAAAGATAGCTGCTGGGAGCTTCGGATACTAACGGTTTCTCTGTAAACTTTCTGACAAACACTAGCTGAAAGAGTATATGTTCCTTTCCGGATCATAGCGTAACCAACCTTTCCGGTGCCAATTGGTATTCTTTTAAATCCATTACTGCCGCTGATGGTGAAAACCATATTACAGGAAGATTCATTTTTTATAACAATAGAAGTGTTAATAGCATTTGGATCTGTACTGTTCAGAAGATCATTTAATACAGCTTCCGTTTCAGGTTTATAAGTTTTTAATAACTCATTATATTCTCTTTCAGTATTTGCTATAGAAGTATTGTTGTTTCCGGGGTAGGAAGGATATCTTGGGAATCGGTTGTATGTGCCATAATTCATAGCATCGCACCCGATCAAAAGTGCTGTTGCAGAAATAAGGAATAAATATTTTTTCATCTTTCAAAGATAAATTAATCTTCTTAAAATTAATTATTTCGTAATACACCTAAACACAAAACACAGCTTTTTAATTTGTTGTATTTTTTTTATCTTTGCACTGCTAAAATTTCAAGCATTATTTAATTAAAATATTTCAAACTATGTATACACCAGTAGCAGCAGACGTAGCTAAACTAAGAAACCACACAGGTGCAGGTATGATGGATAGCAAAAAAGCTTTAGTGGAAGCTGAAGGCGATTTTGAAAAAGCTATCGAAATCCTTAGAAAAAAAGGTCAGAAAGTAGCAGCTAACAGAGCTGACAGAGAAAGTACTGAAGGTGCTGTTATCGCAAGAGTTAATGAAGATAACACTTTAGGTGCTATCATTAGCCTTAACTGTGAGACTGACTTCGTTGCTAAAAACGAAGCTTTCATCGAGTTAGCTTATGAATTAGCTGAAATGGCAATTACTGCTGCGACTAAAGAAGAATTATTAGCTACAGATTTCCACGGAATTACTGTTGCTGAGAAATTAATCGAGCAGACAGGTGTTATCGGTGAGAAAATCGAGATCGGTAGCTTCGAAAGAATTGAAGGACCTTTCTTAGGTGCTTACATCCACGCAGGTAACAAAATTGCTGCTATTACTTCTCTTTCTGCTAACGTAGAAGGTGGTGTTGAAGCTGCAAAAGCTGTTTCTATGCAGATCGCTGCAATGAACCCAATCGCTCTTGATGAAACTCAGGTTTCTCAGGAAACTATCGATAAAGAATTAGAAATCGAAAGAGATATCTTAACTAAAGAAGGTAAACCTGCAAACATTATCGATAATATCCTTAAAGGTAAAATGCAGAAGTTCTACAAAGAAAATACTTTAGTTCACCAGGCGTTCATCAAAGACGGAAGCCAATCAGTAGCTGACTATGTGAAATCAGTTAGCGCTGACCTAAAAGTAGTAGGATTCGTAAGAGTAAGCTTAGCTTAATCAAACTGAAATAAAAAGAAACCTCGGGAACTTCCCGGGGTTTTTTGTTAATCAGAATTAATGTTTCGCATTCCATAATAATTTCGTAATTTTGCAAAGAAAGTGCTATGCCTATACACGACAAAATAATAGAGACGGCAATCACCTTTGATGACGTTCTTCTAGTACCTTCATATTCTGAAGTATTACCAAATCAGGTTTCTCTAAAATCAAGACTTTCCGATAAAATCACCCTGAAAGTTCCTATCGTTTCTGCAGCTATGGATACGGTAACGGAAGCTTCACTTGCTATTGCATTGGCGAGAGTAGGTGGGTTAGGATTTATTCATAAGAATATGCCTATCGAGGAGCAGGCTAATCAGGTTAACAGTGTAAAAAGATCCGAGAACGGTATGATCTCCGATCCTGTTACATTGTCCAAAGAGCATACTCTTGGAGAGGCTAAAGGGATGATGGCTCATTATAAAATTTCAGGACTTCCTGTAGTAGATAATGAAAACAGACTAGTAGGGATTATTACCAACAGAGATGTGAAGTATCAGGAAGATCTGGATCTTAAGGTTGAAGAGATTATGACAAAGGATAACCTTATCGTTTCTCATAAGTCAACAACTCTGGAAGAAGCAAAAGAAATTTTGTTGAAGAGCAGAGTAGAAAAACTTCCTATAGTAGATGCTGAAAACAAATTAGTAGGATTAATCACTATTAAAGATATCGACAATCAGCTGGAGTATCCTAACGCTAATAAAGACGGAAACGGAAGACTTATTGTAGGTGCCGGCGTTGGAGTTGGAGCAGATACAATGGACAGAGTGAAAGCTCTAGTTGTAGCTGGTGTTGATATTATTGCAGTTGACTCTGCACACGGCCATTCAGAAGGTGTTCTGGAAAAGATAAGAGAAATCCGTGCGGCATATCCGGATTTGGATATCGTTGGTGGAAATATTGTAACTGCTGAAGCAGCAAAAGCTCTTATTGAAGCTGGTGCAAATGTTCTGAAAGTAGGTGTTGGTCCGGGATCTATCTGTACAACGAGAGTTGTTGCAGGTGTAGGTGTACCACAATTATCTGCTATCTATAACGTTTACGAATACGCAAGAACACAAAATGTAGCTGTTATTGCAGACGGAGGTATTAAGCTTTCCGGAGATATTGTAAAAGCTATTGCAAGTGGAGCAGGAGCAGTAATGCTTGGATCTCTTTTAGCAGGAACAGAAGAAGCTCCGGGGGATGAAATTATTTTTCAGGGAAGAAAATTCAAGTCTTATCAGGGAATGGGATCTTTAGCAGCAATGAAGCGTGGTGGTAAAGAAAGATATTTCCAAAGTGAGGCAAAGAAATTTGTACCGGAAGGTATCGAAGGAAGGGTTCCTTTCAAAGGTAAGTTAGAAGAAGTTATTTTCCAACTTAGCGGAGGATTAAGAGCCGGAATGGGATACTGTGGAGCTAAAGATATCGAATCTCTTCAGAAAGATTCTAAAATGGTTCGTATCACAGGATCTGGGCTTAAAGAATCTCACCCGCATGATGTAATCATTACGCAGGAAGCCCCTAACTACTCATTGTAAATTATATTTGATACAATAAATAAAAGCCAGCTATGCAGCTGGCTTTTTTGTTTGAATATTATTCCGGAAATATGAATATCTTTACGATAACTAATAATCATAATTCCTTAATTTATAATGAGAAATGTTTTCATTAAGCTCTGTCTGCTGGTAGGTACAGTATGTACTTTTTATAGTCAGGAAATTTCTGTAATTCCTAAACCCCAGCAGCTGCATCAAAAGACCGGAAATTTTGTAATTGATCAAAATACAGGAATACAGTTGAAAGGAACCTCCGAAAAAGATGTTCAGCTATTTCTAAATCAGCTCCGAAAAGCTTCAGGATATCCTTTGCCCGTAAAAAACGGAAAGGAAAATACAATAATTTTCCAATTGGATCCAAAATTGGGATTGCCCAATCAGGATGGCTATACACTAGATGTGTCTGATAAAAATATTGCAGTAAAAGCGAAAAATGGAAATGGTCTTTTTTACGCGACACAAACACTTAGACAATTGTTGCCAGTCTCTGTAGAAAGTTCGGACAAAAAAGAAAATCAGAATTGGACAATTCCGGCTTTAGAAATTACAGATTATCCAAGGTATGACTGGCGGGGTTATATGAAGGATGTTAGTCGTACCTTCTATAGTGTTGATGTTGTAAAAAAGTATTTAGATCTGATGGCGCTTTATAAGATGAATACTTTTCACTGGCATTTAACAGATGATCAGGGATGGCGTATTGAAATTAAAAAGTATCCTAAGCTAACTTCTGAACAGGCAACGGTATTCCACAGAACGGAAAATCAGCCGGCAGAAAGAAGTGGATTTTATACCCAGGAGCAGATAAAGGAAGTTGTGGCTTATGCCAGGGAACGAAAAATAACAGTTGTTCCGGAGATTGATGTTCCGGGGCACTCCTGGCCTACAATATTAGCTTATCCACAGTTAGGTGTTAATAAAAATAGTTACCCATATTTTGTATTCCCTTTTGTATCCTCATGGGAATATTGGGGAAATCAGTTTACACCAAATACTTTAGATCCTTCCAAAGAGGAAGTATATACTTTCTTACAAAATGTTTTCACAGAAATAGCAGCATTATTCCCGGGTGAGTATATTCATTTTGGTGGTGATGAAGTCAGACATGTACTGTGGGAGAAAGAACCGCATGTGCAACAATTTATGAAAGAACACCAGATTGGTAATGTAAAACAATTGCAGAGCTATTTTGTTCAGCGTGTTTCAAGTATTATAAAAAAGCTGGGCAAAAAACCTATTGGTTGGAACGATGTATTGGCAGATGATAAAGGTCTGCCAAAAGAAACTGCTATTATGAGCTGGTTGGGAGAGGAGGCAATAAAAGAAGCAGCGAGCCATGGCTTTAAGGCTGTTGCAACACCAGCTTCACATATTTATTTAGATATTACACAAGCCGACAGAAATGATGGAACTCCGAGTGATCTGGCATATAGCAATATTAATTCAATAGACAGAATTTATGCTTACGATCCGTCTGCTGGTTTAACTAAAGAAGAAGAAAAATTTGTGCTAGGAGTACAGGGGAATCTCTGGTCCGCATTGACACAGGAAGCTAAAGATATGAATGTACATGTTTTTCCTCGTTTATTAGCCATTGCGGAAATAGGATGGACATTACCTGCCAATAAAAACTTTGAAGACTTTAAAAAGCGCCTTTTAACAGGCGAAAAAAGATTAGATGAATTGAAGGTTGATTATTATAAACCGGGAGGATATATAACGGGAAAATGGGCTAAAAACGATATTAAAGAGGAATTTGCTGACCTGTCGTTTGATGTTACTCCTAAAATATATGCAAACGGAAGAATTGTTGCTGGTTTTTTCTATACCTCCGGGAAAAACTTTTTAGAAATCGATGGAGTGCAGCTACTGGAAGATGGCAAAGTAATATCGGAAGATCTGCATCATGCACTAGCAGATACCTTTAGAGGAACGAATAAAATAAAACCATTCTATTATAATGTAAAAGTAGATCGGTATAATCCAAAAGCAAAATATAGCTTAAAGGCAAAAGTACGTGGAGTAGGAGGTACAGATTCTAATGGCAACTTTACATTTAGCCTTAGTCCTTATAAACCATTTACAGCTGTTGAACCTTATTAATATAATAGCCTGAGAATTTCTCAGGCTTTTTTTAATATGATTTCTTATAATTTCGGAGAACAAACTTTATTCCGGTTTCGATAATATCGCCCATTGTTTTACAATATTTGAAATTTACATCGTAAGTCAGTTTTTGTAACGCTGTTTTTAGCTCCTTAACGTTGGCCTCCGGTGCAAGATCTTCTTTTTTCATTATCGAAATCAGTTCATCAAACCTGCTTTGGCTACTGGTAACTCTTTTTACAATCTGTGAGCGAACTTCTTTTCGATACTGCTCTATAGAATTAGGTTTCAGTTTTTCCAGCACCATATTTACCATCACACTATTTTCTTTAAAATACTGGGGAAGGTATACCTTGATATTTCCTTCATAAGTTTGCTGATCAAAGTCTATAGGTCGGATTCTGTATATCACCTGATCGAAATCGTGTACCGGAATAATCACATAATTATATGAACGCATATCTCCTAAAAGGCCTATAAGACAGCGTTCATTGAATTTTACAAATTCCTTGGATATCTGAGCCTTTTCCAGCTCTGTACAGTTAGACAAATGCTTCTTAATAAATACGTCTCCCGGAATTCCCAGAATATGCTCTTCAATCAGTGTATTTTTATGGATAAGAAAATTAATTCTGTTCGGAGAAAGTAAATCCTCCAATTCTAATCCATATATACGTGAGGCATCTGCCTGCTTAATATAAAAATTGGTGTAATTATCATTCAGAATATTTCTTACCCGAATCCTAAATGGCTTGGAATTGCCAAAAGTACAGAAGTCTATTGTGTCTACTTTTAGATAAGGTAAAGTAGCCTCGTCTCCGTCTGAATGGAGTAAAGTATATATTTTATTCAGATTGGCTTCTATTTCCTGAAATTCATGTTCAGGATAGAATACACCCAACCATAATGTGTCCTTACCTTCTTTATCCAGAATACTTATACTGTCGCTAAACCGTAAAAGATCTTCATACAGAAACTGAATTTTTGTAGTTCTGTTGTGTTTTTCCAGATATTCCTGTAAGGCTTCGGAAACAGGGAATATGGGTTTTCTAAAAGCAATCCTTACATCTTTCATTACATTATGTACTTTAATCTAAATATAAAAAATATTTGAATGCCTTATCCAACAATTATTATTTTATCAATAAGAAAAGCCACTCAACTGAGTGGCTTTGTATATTTTTAAGGAATTTAGATTTATCCTTTGAATTTACCCATATTGATAAATTTCTCCTGTCTTTGTTCCATTAATTCTTTACCGTTAAATTTCTTTAAAGATTTAATGTTGCTCAGGATTGTGCTTTTTACATTCTGGAAAGCAACTTCTGGCTCATAGTGAGCGCCTCCAAGAGGTTCTTCGATAATGCCATCAATTAATTTCTCTTTTAGCATATCAGGAGCAGTCAGTTTCATTGCTTCAGCAGCAACCTCTTTGTACTCCCAGCTTCTCCATAAAATTGTAGAACAGTTTTCAGGTGAAATTACAGAATACCAGCTATTCTCCATCATGTAAACTTTGTTTCCTACACCAATACCTAATGCACCTCCACTAGCTCCTTCACCGATTACAATCGTGATGATAGGAACTGTCATACGGCACATTTCATAGATGTTTCTTGCAATGGCTTCTCCTTGTCCACGTTCTTCAGCTTCAAGACCAGGATATGCTCCCGGAGTATCGATAAGAGTAACAATAGGGATGTTAAATTTCTCTGCAAGCTTCATCAGACGAAGTGCTTTGCGGTATCCTTCTGGGTTGGACATACCGAAACGACGATGTTGTCTTTCTTTTGTAGTTCTCCCTTTCTGGGTTCCGATAATCATTACACTTTGCCCTTCAATTGTAATAATTCCACCTACCATTGCAGGGTCGTCAGCAAAATTACGGTCTCCATGAAGTTCTAAGAAACTGCCTTTGTCTGCAACTCCATTAATGAAGTCTAAAGCATAAGGTCTGTTTGGATGGCGGGAAAGCTGAACTTTCTGCCATGGTGTAAGCTTGCCGTAGATATTCTTCTTTTCAGCAATAATTTTATCTTCTAACTGGCTACATGCCAATTTTACATCGATACCACTTTCTTCACCTACCAAAGAGCATTTGTCATATTGCTCCATAAGCTCTTCAATCGGCTTTTCAAATTCTAAATATTCCATTCGTATGAATTCAAGGTCTCAAATTTAAGGATTTTTTATGGAATCCCTATTTTAAAGTTTCAATTGCTTTAGTAATTCTGGAAATAGTCTCTTCTTTTCCGATCATTTCCATAAGATCTGGTACATCTGGTCCCTTAAGTTCTCCGACTAAAGAAAGACGCAGAGGCATCATTACTTTTCCCATACCCAAACCTTTGGCTTCTGCTAAGTGATGGATACTTTCTTTAATAACTTCAGCCTTAAAATCTACAGATGAAATAGCCTCAGCTAATTCCTGCATTAATGCAGCTGTTTCCGGAGACCATGCTTTTTTAGAAGCCTTTTCGTCAAAAGATTCTGGAGCATGGAAAAAGAATTTACCGTCATTATAGATATCTTTAACAAAGGTTGCTCTTTCTTTCATCAGACCAATGATTTTTAAAGCTTTCTCATCAGAAACTTCAATATTGTTTTCTGCCAGCACTTTTTTAAATTCAGGAAGTATAGCTTCATTGGACATCAGTTGCAAATATTGCTGATTGAACCATTTTGCTTTTTCAGCACTGAATCTGGCTCCGGCTTTATGAACTTTATTAAGATCAAATTCTTTAATCATTTCATCCATACTCACAATCTCTTTATTGTCAGCTGGAGACCATCCTAACATGGCGACCATATTGATGAAAGCTTCCGGTAAATAACCTTCTTCACGGTAACCAGCAGAAGTATTTCCTGTAGCAGGATCGGTAAAGTTAAGCGGGAATACAGGGAAACCAAATTTATCACCATCTCTTTTGCTTAGCTTACCTTTTCCTTCAGGTTTCAGGATAAGTGAAAGGTGGGCGAATTCTGGTGCATCCCAACCCATTGCTTCATATAATAATACGTGAAGTGCCATAGATGGCAGCCACTCTTCACCACGGATAACATGCGTAATTTTCATTTCATGATCATCGATAATGTTCGCGAAATGATAGGTTGGCATTCCGTCATTTTTCACCAAAACTTTATCATCCAGTGTATTAGTATTCACACTGAATTTTCCACGGATGATATCGTTAAGATTAATGATTCTGTCCAATGGCATTTTGAAACGGATTACATATGGCGTTTTTTCTTCCAGAAGTTTTTTTACTACTTCTTCAGGAAGAGAAATACTATTTCTTAGTCTGTTACGGGTTTCATAGTTATATGCAAAAACATCCCCTCTAGCTTCAAATTCTGCACGAATCTGATCCAACTCTTCGGGAGTATCGAAAGCCAGATATGCATAATCTGTCTTTAGAATTTGTTCGGTATACTTGTCGTAGATGTCTCTACGTTCGGATTGACGATACGGAGCATAAGGACCGCCGTGTTTCGGACTTTCATCTGGTACCATACCAATCCATTCCAAAGCTTCCATAATGTATTCCTCAGAACCCGGAACATAACGTTGAGTATCGGTATCTTCAATTCTCAGGATGAAATCACCACCATTGTGTTTTGCAAACAGATAGTCATATAATGCTGTACGTACTCCTCCCAAATGTAAAGGCCCGGTTGGGCTGGGGGCAAAACGTACCCGTACTTTTTCCATGTAAAAAAATTTGGTGCAAAGTTAAGGATATTTGATAAGACACATAATCGTTTGTGAGAAACTTTCTAAGTTACAATAAATTGAAGAGTATAATAGCCAAGTTTAATAAATAGGTTGTTTTTCATTTATTTTGCGAAAAAATAGTGAAATATTATTTAAATGTGTTATGCTTGCGATGTCAAATCTTTAATCAAAAAAATATGAAAAATTTATTACTTAGTACTTTTTTACTCTTTATTATTGGAGGAATAATTTCTTGTTCTTCTAGAGATGATGAAAATTTTATTCAAAAAGGGCAAGAGAATTATTTACTTGCTAACAAAAAAATAGCTATAGATTCAAAAAATGCTGCAGATATGAATAATGTTTTTGGTTTAGTAGGTAGTATTAATACTATTTATGGTTTTTATAGCAGTGCGAGAAATCAACATTATTATTCAGCAAATGAGCAAGCACCAATCCCTTCATATTTTAGTGAAAGAACATTGGGAACTACTAGTCCTAGTTATTCAGGCGCAATGATTTCGAGTTGGTATAATACTAGTAATGGAGATTTATTGTTAACAGTAACCCCTGAAGAGGTCTCAAATAAAGGACCTTGGATAAAAAAAGAAGAGATAGGTTATAGCTATCCTAGAGCAGAAACAGGTATAGTACCTGTGTATAGATATTATAGATCCTCAACAAATTCACATTTTTATACAACAAGTTGGAATGAACTAGGTAATGGGAAATATGGTTTTGCCTATGAAAGGATTGAATTCTATCTTCGTGCTTGGTAATTAAGAATGGATAATCAATAAAAATGAGCGTGATATTATCACACTCATTTTTTTATATTGTTTAGTATGGATGAATAATTTAAATTCACTTCATTTAAAATAAAAAGATAGCTGTTGATTAGAAGCAAAATATACCCAGACTTTTTCTGTGTAAAAATTTGGTGCAAGATTAGGGGTCTTTGATAGGATAGTTGAAGATGTATTAGATTAATTATGGATGAATAAATATGTGGATGTAAATATATAATATTTTGATATATAGATTATTATTTTATGAATAATAGTTTGAAAAATAGAATAGGTTGCTTATATTTTATTCTATATTTCTCTTTTTTCCATGTACTTAAAATATATTCCTTTTCCTGTTCAGAAATAGCTTTTGAGAGGGTTCTTTCGTATTTGTGTTTAAGAAGGTTAATCTCATATTTTCTTTTAAGTCCTTTATTAGCTGAAATATAGTCTATGTATTTCTGAGTAATTTTTTTATAAGAGTCCTCCATAAGCTCCCAATTTCGGGAAAGACTTGTAGACAAAATGCGATAATAAAATAGCTTCTTATCAATGAAACCAATTTTATAGCCAAGAGATGTAAATCGTAGATTCATATCCCAGTCTTCTGCATGGATATTTTCATCAAAAGGATATTTAGTAAGGAGTTCTCTTTTAATGAAAACACCAACGTTTAGTGGGAGATTTTGGGTGACATTGCTATGAAAGAAATTATTCATACTTTGAATAATATGCTTTTTCTGTTTTGGGAAATAAGCAGCTACTGTTTTATTTTCATTTTCGTAATGTTTATAGCCGTCCGAAAGAGCAAAATCAAAATTATTATTTTGAAAATACTTTACCTTTTCTTCAATTGCATCCTTTGTATACCAATCATCTCCTGAAAGAATAGAAATATATTTTCCGGAAGCTTTTGATGCTAGTATGTTCAAGTTTTTTGCAACACCATAAGATGTTGTATTCTTTATTAGTGTATTTGGAATTGTGGCTTTAGAAATCGTTTCTGTAGCTTTCTCAAAAGTCTTATCTGTAGAATTATTATCTAGTAAAATAATTTCGATATTTGGATAAGTTTGTTGTAATGCTGATTCACAAGCTTGTACAATAAACTTTTCGTGATTCATTGTGATAATAATAATACTTACTAATGGATGAGCTTCCATAGTTTAGAAATTGTTAAGAGCATTAATAACATAATTTACTTCATCATCTTCCATAACCTGACTAATAGGAATACTTAATACTTCATTACATAATAGCTCGGTGATAGGGTATTCTAAATGATTATAGGATGAATAGCACTTTTGTTTATGAGGAGGGATTGGATAATGTATAATACATTGAATTCCCTTTTCATCAAGGTATGCATGTAACTTATTCCTCATTTTTGAACGGATTACAAAAAGGTGCCAAACATGTGCTTCAGGATTTAAGGGGAGGTTGGGTAAGATAATTTTAGTATTTTTTATTTTTGATAAATATTTTTCAGCAATATTTCTTCTTTTCCAGTTATCATCATCTAAAGCTCTAAGCTTTACATCCAAAATAGCGGCTTGAATCTCATCCAATCTCGAATTTAATCCTTGGTATACATTAACATATTTTTCACTAGATCCATAATTAGCAAGTGCTCTAATGGTTGAGGCCAATTGGTCATCATTTGTGGCAACAGCACCACCATCGCCTAATGCTCCTAGATTTTTACCAGGATAGAAGCTAAAACCAGCAGCGTCTCCTAAGCTCCCCGTTTTTTTACTATTGTATTTTGCGCCAATAGCTTGTGCATTATCCTCAATGATTTTAAGACGATGCTTTTTCGCAATATGTTCAAGTTCTTGATCGAATGATACTTGCCCATAGAGATGAACAGTCATTATTGCGCAAGTTTTAGAAGTAATTGTTGTTTCAATTTTTTTGATGTCCAGATTATGGGTTTGTAAATCTGGTTCTACAAAAATTGGAGTTAAATTATTGTCTGTAATTGCTAAGACAGAGGCAATATATGTATTGGCTGGTACAATTATTTCATCACCATTTTTAAATATTCCAAGTTCTTTATAAGCTCTAATAATAAGTCTTAAAGCATCTAATCCATTGGCTACTCCAATGGCATGCTTAGCTCCAAGATATTGTGAGAGATTGTTTTCAAAATTTTCAGTAGATTTTCCTAAAAGATACCAACCGCTTCTATGAACAGATATTAGTTGTTCCTCTATCTCGGTTTGATGATTTTGGTTGATCTTTTGGATATCTAAAAATTTAATTTTCATGATTTTATAATATAAAAATACTTTAAAGTATAGCAGTTTAATACAAAGGTTTTATTTTTTTTTCCTAGCAGGATTACCAAACCATATTTCATTTGCAGGGATGTCTTTTGTTACAACACTTCCTGCACCAATTGTAGCATTTTCGTGAATAGTAATTCCTGGAAGAATAGTGGAATTTGCTCCAATAGAAACACCCTTTTTAACAATTGTTTTTAACAAAAGGAAATCTTTGTTTTTTGATATAGGATATTTATCATTTGTAAATGTTACATTCGGTCCTATGAATACATTGTCTTCAATTGTTATTCCGTCCCATAGCTGAACCCCAGGCTTTATAGTAACATTATTACCAATTTTTACATTATTTTCGATAAATACATTACAATTAATATTGCAGTTTTCTCCTATTGTAGCCTGTTCCAGAATAACACAAAATTGCCATATCATAGTTCCTTCTCCTATCGATTTTGACTGTACATCTGCTGTAGAATGTATTTTAATCATAATTCTAAAAGTTTTTTAATATGATGTTCAAAAATGTTTGGTTGGATTTTATAATCTTCATGAAAATAAGATGTTGTACTTTCATGACGAAGAAAATATAAATCAAAATCAACAAGTTTTGCTAGAGTGGAAAATACTGAGAAATCTCCCCATACAGAGCCTAACCATGTCATTCCTTTACTGTGAGGAAGTGCAAAAAGTATGTTAGTCCAGGCGGCACCACTTGCTCCAAGGATATAGTCGGCATTTTGCATAATAAAAATTTGTTCATTGATACTAAGGTCTTCAAAATAAACGGCCTGAAATTCATATTTTTTTGCTACTTCAAGAAGATCCGACTCATTATATTTACGAAAGCCTGATTTTCGGGCAATGAAAACTCGTTTTATTGGTTTTATAGAAATTTGCTTTTCATCGTAGGAATCTAAACAAATTTTTCTTAAATACATTATTGATGAAGGTGTTAGTTTAGTAAAACCTGCTTCATATTTTGATCCTTCAGAGATATTTGGTATTGTAGGATTAGGATTGTTTATAAACCATAAATTTTTAAAACTATAATATAAATCTTTTTTTAGATAAACTATTTTATAGTTTTTTAGAAACATATCTGCTAAATATTTTAGATTTTTGTTCTCTTGTATGGAACTGTCAAGTATAAGCGTTAAAGATTCATTATTAGGAATCTTTTTTATATACTCCGTTTTGGATAAAATCTCAATAAGAAAATGATAATAATTAGTGGTAAATAGACCTCCTAAATACAAAGCATTGTCTGGATATTCATAAATTGGGAAATTTTTTATTTTTGCTAGAGAGTGTGAATGAAAATAAATATTAGGATCGTTGTAAATATAAATATCCCGGTTATCATCATGTAGCTTTTCATAATAGATAACACTTTTATTAGGCAGCATGAAAAAAGTAGAATTTCCAATGACTATTACATCTTTAAGATGATATGCATGTATCTCTGGTTTTGAACATTCTATGATATTTTGGAAGCCATCTAATGTTTGTGGAAGGTATGTCTTATTTAGTTTGGATTTTTCTAAAGTAATGATTGTTTGACAAAAATCTGAGGGAATTTCGGATAAAGGGTTAAAGTCTACAACACGAGCTTTAAGTTTTATAATTAATGAAGTTATTTTATACTTCTTTTTCTTCCATAATAGAATTTTGTGAATTCTATTGATATCATTTATTACCATCTCTTTCCTCTAAAAAAATACTATAATCTCTTATGTAATCTTTTTCATCATATTCATTACTTGCAATGCACATTTGTACTGCATTATGTGTATATTTCATAGTTCTCCAGCACATTTTAGGAATGAATAATCCAATATTAGGCTTATCAAGAGTAAAAGTCTGCTTATTTCCATCAAGTAATTCAGTTGTAACTTCTATTCGACCAGAAACGGCAACTAATATTTGATAGAGGTCATAATGAGAATGTCCTCCTCTTTCAACTTCTTCTGGAGTATAATATGTCCAGTAAATTCTTTTAGGAATAAAAGGTAAATTTTCTTTTTCTGCAATAGAAATATATCCTAATGATGATTGACCTATTTTCGAGAATTCAATAATGAAAGGATGTTTATAATCTGTCATAAATTATTAAAAGTATAAAATTAGTGACTATATATTGATTGAGATACATTCTTGATAACCATTGTTACATTGTGTTATATTTTCTTTCACTACTTGTTGATATGATGAAAGGTTTTTCAATTCATTTTTTCTGTCAAGATACTCATGAAATAAATGATAGCAAACTGCTTTCATCTTTAGTCTGCGCTGTTTGATTCCTATATTGTTAAATCTTGCGGCAAGTTCAATGTCTTCATGTCCCCAACCATTTAAATCATTATTGTATCCATTAACCTTAATAAAATCATTTTTCCAAAAAGAAAAATTACAACCTTTAACATTATTAGATTTTAAATGATCTTTTCTGAAAAACTTTGATACAAATGGAAATCTTGTAGCATTGATTTTATTCTTTACATTTTTTATCATTGTTTTTATACAAAGTGCACCAGAATCGATAAGAGCTTTTGTATTAGTTTCATTCATCATGGAGCGACTACCATTTAGGAAAAAACCTTCTTTTGCTTCATATAGATGATCTTCAATAAATTTTTTACTCAGAAGAATATCACCATCTATTTGTATAATATATTCAGCTTCTGTACCGGAAATAGCTTTATTGAGTATAATTGTTTTTCTAAAACCATTATCTTCCTGCCAAAAGTGCTTTATAGGAATATTAAATTTAATTTTCCATTCATCAATAATTTTTTTTGTAGAACTATCGGAACCATCATCAGCAATTAATATCTCATTTGGTAATATAGTTTGGGCTACTACCGATTGAAAAACTAAATCTAATGCTTTAGGCCAATTATATGTTGATATTAATAATGCCACTTTCATAGATTAGATGTATTGATTGATTCCGTTATCACAATATGTTGTGTTGTTTTTTTTTGTGTTCTCAAATATTTCTTCGTTACGTTTGAGATTTTCTTTTTTGTTGACTTGGTGATGAATATGAAATACAATTCCACCTAATTTTAGAAAACGCTTTTGTTTTCCAGAGTTTAAAAGCCTTGCCACAAATTCTTTGTCTTCAGGCCCCCAGCCTTTAAAATCTTCGTTATAACCATTTACCTGTATAGCATCTTCTCTCCAATACGCCATATTACACCCATGTATTTCCCAAAGCTCATCTCCCTGAGTTTTATAATTTGTTTCAAAGTACCTCCATAAAAAGGGTATGCGGATAGAACTGAAAAAATTTGAGATACCTTTTTCTAGAGGATTTACACTGGTAATTTGGTTTGCTAATTTTTTTGTTGAAAGAGACTTATCCATATAAATACGACTCGCTCGCACAAAAGAGTTTTTCCTTGCAAACTTAATATGATCGTAAATAAAATATGAATTTAATATAAGATCTCCATCTATTTGGATGATATAATCTCCAATTGCTTTTGCTATGGCCTTATTTCTAATTTTAGCTAATTCAAAACCATTGTCTTCGTGCCATATATGATGGATAGGAATTTTGGAAGATAATTGATGTTTACGAATAATATTTAATGTGGAAGAAGTAGAGCCATCATCTGCAATTAATATTTCATCTGGTAATTTAGTCTGCAGCATTATGCTTTTTAGGCATAAATCTAAAGCTTCAGGCCAATTATAAGTAGATAAAATTAAGGATATTTTCACTAAAGTTTGTTTTTATGTTTATAAATGCTCATCAATTGTTCTTTTTATTTGTCATACAGACAAATAAAAAATATGTTTTGTATATAGGATGGAAAAAATAAAAAAGGTTGCGTTATTTTTTCATTATTTTAACTTAAGCAAAAATTATTCAATTTTTTAGATAAACGAAAATAAAACTATTTTCTGATGTCTTGGAAGAAGTTTTATCAAAAAAATAACAGTTATTTTTGCCACAAGAAATACCAATTAATACAAAAACAGAGACATATAATTTTTGATATCCATGGTTTTATCCTAAATTTGGGCCTCATAAAAGAAATTTATTACAATTTTCAAGCTTCTACATGAATATCCCCAGCATGAATATAGTATACTTAGTTTTTGGCAATAATCTGGATCATTATCAACAGGTGTATTTCTCAATATACACGGCATTTGCCTATAAAAATCCGGAAGATAAAATTATTGTTATAGCAGAAGATGCTTCATTGTTCAGTTCTTTTGAGGATAAAATAGAAGTAATACCAATAAACAGAGAAACGATAACAGAGTGGGAAGGGGAGCATAAATTTTTCTGGCGGGTTAAAATTAAAGCGCTGGAACTAATTGCTAAGAAGTATCCTAATGAATCTATTCTTTATTTAGATGGAGATACTTTCTTTTATCAAAAAACGGATAGTCTATCCAAGAGCCTGCAAAGTGGACAGAACCACATGCATATAAAAGAAGGAAAATTATCTGTACTTTCTTCTAAAACTGAAAAGCTGATGTGGCAGCAGATGAAGGGGAAGACTTATCATAGCATCAGAATAAATGAAACTACGAGTATGTGGAATGCGGGACTGATAGGGATTTCTAATCAGCATTTAGATAGCTTGCAGCTTACCCTAAATGTAAATGATGCATTATGTACCGATAATGTTACAAGGCGGCTTATCGAGCAAATGGCATTTTCCATAGGGCTGAATGAATACTCTGTATTGCAGCCTGCAGATGATACCGTGGGACATTATTGGGGCAATAAGCAACAATGGAATACTATAATTGATCATTTCCTGAAAGAAACTTTCATGAAGAAATATTCTTTCGAACAGATTATAGATAAGGTTAAAGAAATGGATTTGTTACAGAACCCTATCTGGGTAAAAGAATCTAATACGCAGAGAAAATTGCGAAGCTTTATCGATATATTTTACAGGGATAAAAGGCCTGTTTATGTTATCACAAAATAAGACCAATAAAAAAGCTAAAGTATTTTACTTTAGCTTTTATTTTTAAGTGTCTGATATGTCTCATCAACATATAGGCTTTGAAGGTAACTTATTTTTAATCCATCAATTCCGTCGAGGATACCTAATTTTAAAAAGTAGGTTTTAATAAATTTAAATGCAACTTTGCTCCAGCGAGTAAAAACAGAATATTTTTTTCCTTTCTCTATAAGCTCAGTTCCTTTTAATAATCCATAATACATCATTTTCTTTTTGAAGGATTCAAAATCTTCAAAAGAATAATGGAGTAGTTTGTATTTTAAAATTCCAGTACTTCCTTGTACCTCGAGAGTTTCGTGTACTTTTTTTGTTTCTGTATAAAAAGCTTTCGATTTTCGGAAAAGGCGGAAGTTTTTATCATTCTGAGTTCCTGAAAAATTTATTTTCTTTTGGCCTACAAAAAAAATTCTGTAGATATAATAAGCATCTTTAGAATCCTTGTTATTTATAGTCTCAATAATCTCTTTTTCAAGATCAGGAGTTGTCCGCTCATCACCGTCAAGAAAGAATACCCAGTCATTTTCAGCTAAAGAAAGTGCCTTATTCCGTTGTTTAGTGTAATCAACAAATTCCTGTTGATAGACTTTAACTTTTGGATTTTGTTGAGCTATTTCCACTGTTTTGTCTGCGCTGAAAGAATCAACAACAATAATCTCATCACAAAAATTAAAGCAGCTTAAAACAGCTGCAATATTGCGTTCTTCATTGTAAGTAATGATTAGTCCACTGACTTTTTCCATGCAGGGAAGTTATAAATAAAATATAACTTATTAAAACTCTAAAATTGTTTTCTCGATAATTTTCACGCAGTCAAGCAGTTGTTCTTCAGTAATTACTAAAGGTGGTGCCAGGCGGATAATATTACCATGAGTTGGCTTAGCTAATAATCCGTTTTCTTTAAGCGCCAGGCATAAATTCCATGCCGTGGAACTGTCTGGTGTATCATTAATAAGAATAGCATTTAATAATCCCTTTCCTCTCACTTTAGTAATCAGATCAGTTTTCTCTATTAGTTTTTCAATTTCACTTCTGAATAGATTTCCTAATTCTTCAGCTCTTTCGGATAATTTCTCGTCTTGTACAACATCCAAAGCAGCCATTGCTACAGCACATGCTATCGGGTTTCCTCCAAAGGTAGATCCGTGTTGTCCGGGCTTGATAACATCCATAATATTATTGTTCGCTAAAATAGCAGATACTGGATACATTCCTCCCGATAAAGCTTTGCCAAGAATAAGAATATCTGGTTGAACATCTTCATGGTGACATGCGATTAATTTACCTGTTCTGGCAATACCCGTTTGTACTTCATCTGCTATGAAAAGAACATTGTATTTTTTACAAAGTTCAGATGATTGCTTTAAGAATCCTTCATTAGGGACATATACACCAGCCTCACCTTGAATAGGTTCGACAAGAAAAGCAGCAATATTTCCTGCTTCTTTGCTCAGAACTTCCTCTAATGCAGCAACGTCGTTATAAGGGATGCGAATAAAACCTGGAGTGAAAGGGCCATAATTTTGGTTTGCATCCGGATCATTGGAAAATGATACTATAGTTGTTGTTCTTCCGTGGAAGTTATTTTCACATACAATAATTTTTGCTGCGTTTTCAGCAATTCCTTTTACTTCGTAACTCCATTTTCTTGCTAGTTTTACTGCTGTTTCAACAGCTTCTGCTCCGGAGTTCATCGGTAAAACTTTATCGAAACCTAAAAGAGAGGTTATCTTTTGCTCATATTCTCCCAGTTTCGAGTTATAAAAAGCTCTTGAAGTCAATGCTAATTTATTTGCTTGATCAACAAGTGCCTCTACAATCTTAGGATGAGAGTGTCCTTGGTTAACAGCAGAATATGCAGAAAGAAAATCATAGTATTTTTTGCCTTCTACATCCCATACGAATACACCTTCTCCTTTGTCTAAAACAACAGGTAATGGGTGGTAATTGTGTGCTCCGTGTTTCTCTTCAAGTTCAATGAAATATTCTGAATTTTTAATTTCTGACATAATATTTAAAGTTTGAGTGACGAATTTACGGTTTCTATCTCGCCTTCACAAATTCGGTTTTTTAAACATAAAGTGCATGATTATTTGGTGAATCATGTAGATTTTGTATTTAATTCTGATGTAAACAAAAATGGCAGGAACTAATTCCTGCCATTCTTTATTTTGTATGTATATATCACTTTAGAAGTGATTTTCATAATTTTTATCCATTACAAAGCTCTCCATGAACTTTGTTGTGTAATTTCCGGCAATGAAATCCTCATTATCCAGAAGTTGTCTGTGGAATGGAATAGTAGTCTTTACTCCTTCAATATAAAACTCCTCTAAAGCTCTTTTCATTTTTGCAATAGCTTCTTCACGTGTTTGTGCAGTTGTGATAAGCTTAGCAATCATAGAGTCATAGTTAGGTGGAATCGCATATCCAGAATAAACGTGAGTATCTACTCTTACACCATGTCCACCAGGAATATTTAATCCTTTGATAACACCTGGAGAAGGACGGAAATCTGCATATGGATCCTCTGCATTAATTCTACACTCTATAGCATGAAGTTTAGGGTAGTGGTTAATACCAGAAATAGGAGTTCCTGCAGCTAATAAGATTTGCTCTCTGATAAGATCGTAATCAATTACCTGCTCCGTAATAGGGTGTTCTACCTGAATACGGGTATTCATTTCCATGAAGTAGAAATTTCTATGCTTATCTACAAGGAATTCAATTGTTCCAACTCCTTCGTATCCGATGTATTCTGCTGCTTTAACTGCGGCATTACCCATTTCTTCACGAAGTTCCGGAGTCATAAATGGAGATGGAGTTTCCTCAATCAGTTTCTGATTTCTTCTTTGGATAGAACAGTCTCTTTCAGAAAGGTGACATGCTCTTCCATTTTGATCTCCTGCTATCTGGAACTCAATATGGCGGGGCTCTTCAATAAGTTTTTCCATATACATACCTCCGTTTCCGAAGGCAGCAACAGCTTCCTGAATTGCAGAATCCCAGTGATCTTTAAGATCTTCTTCTTTCCATACGGCACGCATCCCTTTACCTCCACCACCTGCGGTAGCTTTGATCATTACCGGATAACCAATTTCTTTAGCAATCTTTACAGCATGCTCATAAGAATCGATAAGTCCGTCGGATCCTGGAACACATGGAATACCTGCAGCTTTCATTGTAGCTTTGGCTGTAGCTTTATCTCCCATTTTTTCAATTTGCTCCGGAGTAGCTCCGATAAATTTAATACCGTTCTTCTGGCAAATTCTGGAGAAATTAGCATTCTCTGAAAGGAATCCGTAACCAGGGTGAATAGCATCTGCATTAGTAATTTCTGCTGCAGCAATAATATTAGGAATCTTTAAGTAAGAATCTTTACTTGGTGCAGGTCCTATGCATACAGCTTCGTCCGCGAAACGCACATGTAAGCTGTCTTTATCTGCTGTACTGTAAACAGCAACAGTCTTAATTCCCATTTCTTTTGCAGAACGCAAAATACGCATGGCAATCTCACCTCTATTGGCAATTAATATCTTTTTGAACATTGTTTCGAAATTTTAAATTTTAAATTCTGAATCTTAAATTATTTTAAATACGAAAGCATCTAAAATTTATAATTTGTAATCTAAAATTCCTTAAGAAGGATCTACTAAGAATAAAGGTTGGTCGTATTCAACTGGAGAAGCATCATCAACAAGGATTTTTACAATTTTACCGCTTATTTCTGATTCAATCTGGTTGAATAATTTCATAGCTTCGATAACACAAACTGTATCTCCTGAAGAAATTGTATCACCTACATTTACGAACACATCTTTATCCGGAGATGGTTTTCTGTAGAAAGTTCCGATCATCGGAGACTTCACTGCTACATATTTGCTGTCGTCATTATCAGCAGCTGGAGTTGTAGCTTGTGGAGCAGATGTTACAGGTGCAGTAGCCTGAGGAGCTGTTTGTTGGAAAACGGGCTGTTGAGGAATGTAAGTAACACCTTCTGCAGCAGCGCTTGGAGTTTTGATGTTGATTTCAAAATCCTTTGTTTTATACTTTACTTCAGACACTCCGGCCTTAGCAACAAACCTGATCAGGTTCTGTATATCTTTAATATCCATAAAAATAGTTTTTTAGGGGTCAAATATACGAAATAACAACAAAAAACCATTCAATTTCATGGAAATCGAATGGTTTTTGTATAAATTTCAGAGAAAACCGGGTATTAGTTTTCTTCTGTAGTTTCAACTTGTTTTTCAAGTACAACTTTACCTCTGTAGTAAAGTTTACCTTCATGCCAGTGCGCTCTGTGATAAAGGTGAAGTTCTCCAGTTGTAGCGTCTTTAGCTAACTGTGGAGCTACAGCTTTGTAGTGAGTTCTTCTTTTATCTCTTCTAGTAGCAGACTGTCTTCTTTTAGGATGTGCCATTGTCTGATATTTTTAATATTTTTTAATTCTTGTTCTAGTTAATTTTTGCCCTTTAATTTATTAAGTGCTGCCCATCTCGGATCAATCTCGCCTTCTTCATTTTCTTCTGCCAGATCCTCTTCAACTTCTTTCGGGCTGTATTGGTCCAGAGCTTCCAAATCTTCTTCTGTTAAATTGGGAGAAAGCTTCTTCATAGGTATTGCTAATACTACAGCTTCAAATACAAGTTGTGAAATATTGAACTCATATTCATTCTGTGGGATTACAATAACCTCTTCATTGCTATCGTCATATTCTTCTCCGAATTTTACCAATACTTTTATATCATTATGTATTGGATGACTAAATTCTTCATTGCTGATGTCGCAGGTTAACTGAACTGTTCCTTCAACTTTAATTTCAAATTCTAAAAAAGTTGAATGTTTGTCTAACTGTGCTTTCACTTTAAGATCAGCCTTGTCAAACTCTTGTTCAGTATCAAATAAATTAAAGAACTCCTGTTTTACATCAAAAATAAACTCGTGTTTACCGTTTTTTAAACCTGTAAATGCGATATTGTAGTTTCTGATTTTCTCCATAAAAATGGTTTGCAAAAATAAATTAAATAATTGAGATTACAAAGTAAATTATTCATTTTCTTCAGGTAAGTCTTCATCTACTCCGTTGGCATCGAAGGTTTTCTTCGGCTGTAACTTGTTTTGAAGTAATTCCTGATATTCTCTTCTGTTCTGGAAAATTTTTATTCCGGAAAAAATAGCTTCTTCGAAAGATTGTGCATCTGCAATATTTTTTCCCGCAATATCGTAAGCTGTTCCATGATCAGGTGACGTTCTTATAAAAGGAAGACCGGCGCTATAATTTACTCCTTCTTCATAGGAAATAGTCTTGAAAGGCGTAAGTCCTTGATCATGATACATTGCCAGAACAGCATCATAGGCTTTGTACTTTTCAGGTTGGAAAAAGCTGTCCGCAGGGAAAGGTCCGAAGGCCAAAACTCCTTCATCAAATAATTTGTTGATAGCAGGGGTTATAATTTCTATTTCTTCCTGGCCTATGCTGCCGCCATCTCCTGCATGTGGATTTAGCCCTAAGATAGCAATTTTAGGTTTCTGGATACAGAAATCCTCGCGTAATGTCTGATCTAGTGTTCTGACTTGCTTTACAATTCTTTCTTTGGTAATCTTAGAAGCAACTTCTGCAACAGGAATATGATGTGTAGATACAGCAACCTTTAAGTCTTCGGTTACCATAAACATCAATGCTTTCTGCTTGAACTTAGCTTCCAGATATTCAGTATGTCCTGTATAGTTAAATCCTTGCTTTAGCATTTCGTCCTTATTGATAGGTGCTGTAACCAGAACATCAATTTCACCTTTCATCAAGGCTTCGGTCGCTGCTTCCAGAGATTGAATTGCCATGGAGGTAGATTCTTCAGTAGGTTTACCAAATTCAATGTTTACATTGTCTTTCCACAGGTTTAGAATATTGATTTCGCCATGTTTTAGCTGCGATAATTGTTGTATCAGGTGGTAGTTCTGATTGACTTTGAAAACGTTCTTCTGGTAAGAAAATAGTTTCCCGGAACCAAATATAACCGGAGTGAAAAAATCCAGTATAGATTTTTCCTTCAATGTTTTAATGATGATTTCCGGTCCAATGCCGTTAAAATCCCCTATAGAGATTCCCACACGTATTTTATGATGCTTAGCGCTCATTTTTTGCTATCTTTGAAGTTACAAATTTAATATTTTTAAATCAATGTTTACGGGAATAATTGAAGCGATAGGAAAAGTAGAAAATATCGTTCATGAAGACGCTAATGTTCACTTTACAATAAATAGCCCTTTTACAGGGGAACTGAAAATAGATCAGAGCGTTGCTCATAACGGTTGCTGCCTGACTGTAGTAGCGATAAAAGATAATGAGTATGTTGTAACAGCGATAAAAGAAACGCTGGATGTAACGGCTTTAGACGAACTGAAAGTTGGAAATCTGGTAAATTTAGAGCGTTGTATGATTATGAATAGCCGTTTAGACGGACATATAGTACAAGGCCATGTTGATCAGACGGGCTATCTGGATACTATAGAAAATCAGGATGGAAGTTATCTGCTTACCTTTAAATATGATGAAAAGGATTTTACAACAGTTAACAAAGGTTCTATTACTGTAAATGGTATTAGTCTGACAGTGGTAAATAGCCAGAAAGGTCAGTTTTCTGTAGCGTTAATACCTTATACATGGGAACACACTAATATGCATCAGTTAAATATTGGTGATAAGGTAAATTTAGAATTTGATATTATTGGCAAGTATGTTGCCAAGCTTATGAATAAATAATATATGGCTCTAGGTCAGAGAGGAATAAGTCTTCAACTTAAAATTTTTTCGGGGTTAATATTAGTGTCTCTGTTATGTGTTGCAGGGACAACTCTTATTTCTTATCTGGTGATCAGAAGAGTAGCACAGGTTCAGAATGAAACCTCGCTTCAGAACAAATCTCTGGCACTTACTACAGCATTAGATTATGCAATTGTCCATTCGCATGTTACTAAAGAGAACATTGCGACCGAGCTTCGTTACAAACTGATGGAGATCTCGGATATCAATGGACTATTGGATATTATATTATATGACAGTAAAGGAAACTTTCTGGTTTCTAACAGGGATGCGGCGTTGATAAAACAGAAAAGAATCCCTTCGGAAGTGCTAAGTAAAATTCTGCGTAGTGAAGGCGGAGCACTGGATTTCAGGTTTTATGACGATAAAAGTAATGCTACAATTACATCTTCATACAGGGTACTTAGGGATGATCCAAGTTTGGATTCCGAACCATTGGCGATTGCTTATTTTCCATCATATTATTTTAACAACCAATATGTCGATATATTCAATAAGCACCTTCAGTTTATTGTTTTGGTTAATGTATTTGCAGTGCTGCTAAGTATATTTATCAGTTGGAGAATTTCTAAAAATATTACCAAGACCATCACGTCAATTTCATCTAAGATAAGTGATGAAGGAAGAGACCTTAAACCTATAAAGTATTCCAGTAGGGATGAGTTAAGTGTTCTGGTTAGAGCTTATAACAGGATGATTTATCAGCTTCGGGAACAGACACAGCTAAAGGCTCAGGTTGAAAGAGAAAAGGCATGGCGGGAAATGGCCAAGCAGGTTGCCCATGAAGTGAAAAATCCTCTGACTCCTATGAAGTTAACTATTCAGAATTTCGAGAGAAAATTTGATCCTCAGGATCCTGAAATAGAAAATAAGGTACATAAGATGAGCAAGGTAGTAGTGGAGCAGATTGACCTGATTGCAGAAGTTGCCAGTGCGTTTTCTGAATTTGCCAAGCTGCCTGAAAAAGAAGATACTATTCTTAACCTTAATGAAGAGATTAAGAAGGTTGTAGATATATTCGACAAGAACGATATTTTTATCCATTCAAATAAGGATAATATCATGCTGAAATTTGATAAAATCTATATCAGCCGTATTATGACAAACCTTATTACCAATGCACAACAGGCAGGGGTTTACGGAAGAAGGCCTATTATTAATATCGATTTGGAGCAATTCAATAAGAAAGTAACGATTAAGGTAGAGGATAACGGAAGCGGAATCGAAAAAGAAAAACTGGAACAGATTTTTGAGCCTAATTTTACCACCAAAAGCAGTGGGATGGGACTTGGGCTTACAATGGTCCGTAAGATGATTGATGAGTACAGGGGAACTATATCTGTGAAATCTGAATTCGGAAAAGGAACGCAGTTTACTATTAGCTTACCAGTCGGGATTTAATGAAGCCTTTTGTGTTTAAACAATTTGAAATTCTTCAGGATAAAGAAGTTTTTCGTGTGGGTACCGATGGGGTTGTACTTGGAGCTTTGTGTAATGGTGAAGGAGCTGTCCGTGCTTTAGAGGTTGGCTGCGGAACCGGACTTATTTCTCTTATGTTGACGCAGCGATTTCCTTCAGTTAGATTTGATGCTTTAGATGTCAATGCTAAAGCGGTAGAAATTGCAGAGCGAAATTTTAATAATTCTCCTTTTGCTGACAGATTAAATGTTGTTGAAATCAATTATAATGATTTTGTGTCTGCTGATAAATATGATCTTATTGTAAGTAATCCACCTTATTTTGAATCGGACTCTTCTAAAGATCTTATCGCAAGGCATCAGGTATTGCTGTCTTTTCAACAGCTAATTTGTAAAAGTGCTGTGCTTATTTCAGATGCCGGGATTTTATCTGTTATTATTCCGAGTGATGACACCGAAAGTTTTATAACTATTGCTGAAGAGAATGACTTACATCTTGTTCGTAAAATTGATATTTATGGAATAAAAGATGGGAAGTTGAAAAGAAATATTCTGGAATTTTCCAGAAAACGATCAGAATTGGTTTTAGAAAAACTTGTTCTGGAAAAAGAAAAAAGAATTTATTCGGATGAGTATAGAGAGCTAACGAAAGAATTTCATCCGATGTTTTAAAAAAAAATCCCGCTTAATATTACTAAGCGGGATTTTTACATTATTTATATCATTTATCTTATTCGAAAAGTTCTGCAGTATTCATTACTGTTACCTTGCCGTCTTCACAACGGATTGCTTCGGCTGGGTAGTTCTGAATCATGTGATAGTCATGTGTAGCCATTAGTACGGCACAGTTACGCTCTTTTGAGATATTGGTTAATAAAAGCATAATCTCATTAGATGTTTCCGGGTCAAGATTTCCGGTAGGCTCATCTGCAAGGATTAGTTCCGGGTGATTAAGCAAGGCTCTGGCGATTGCAATACGTTGTTGCTCTCCTCCTGACAACTCATGTGGCATTTTGTGCTTTTTAGTCTTCATACCTACACTGTTTAATACTTCGTCTATACGGTCAGTGATTAATCTTTTATCTTTCCAGCCGGTTGCCTGAAGTACAAAAATCAGATTCTTCTCAATAGTTCTGTCGGTAAGTAACTGGAAATCCTGGAATACAATGCCCAACTTTCTTCTTAAAGGCGGGATATCGGATGTTCTTAATTTAGATAAGTCGAACCCGACAACCTCTCCAATACCTTGTCTTAGTGGGAGATCTCCGTAAAGAACCTTTAAGAGTGAACTTTTACCGGAACCTGTTTTTCCAATAAGGTAGCAGAACCTTCCTTTCTTAATGTTAAGGTTAACATCCGAAAGTACTGTGAAGTTTTTCTGAATTATTTTGGCATTCTGAAGAACGATGACATCATCACCATGCTCGTGTTTATGTGGCATATCTTTACTTTTAACAATTGAAATCAGCAACTGGTGCTGATTTTAAAGGCTAAAAATACAAAAAACTTTTTTAGAATAAATGAGTTTTTGTATAAATCAGAGTATAAACAAATAAAAATGCCTGAAGTACATAATACCTCAAGCATTTTAAAATCTATAATAATACAGAAATTATCTCTTAGCTCTAGACGCGCTAACAGTCAATCTCTTTCTGCCTTTAGCTCTTCTTGCAGCCAAAACTCTTCTACCATTTGGCGTTGACATTCTTTCTCTGAAACCGTGTTTGTTTCTTTTTTTTCTTTCTGATGGCTGGAATGTTCTTTTCATTACCTAAGTATATTTATAGTTAGTAATATTTCTATTGTATATTTTCAGACTGCAAATTTATGTATTTTTTATTAACCTGCAAAAATATTTTTATTTTTTATTAGGGAATGCTGTTAATATCTTTGCAGGATTATATTTTAAAGACCATTTATGTTTTCAAACCAGGAACTTTCCGAAATAAAAAAACTACTTCAACCTGATAAAGAGATTGTTATTGTCACTCATTATAATCCGGATGGAGATGCTATTGGTTCCAGTCTTGGGCTTAAACATGCACTGAAAAATCTCGGAATTGACGCTACAGTAGTAGTTCCAAACGACTTTCCGAAATTTTTAAAATGGATGCCAGAAGCCAAGCAGGTTATGGTCTCAGAATTTAAAAGAAAAAAAGTTGCAGAGATATTTCATAATGCCGACGTAATTTTTTGTTTAGACTTCAATACACTTTCCAGAATAGGATTTATTGGTGAATGGATCGCCAGATCGTCTGCTGTGAAAATTCTTATTGACCACCACCAGATGCCTGAAGAATTCGATTATGTTTATTCGGATACTTCAATTCCGGCAACTTGTCAGATGGTTTATCATTTTTTAGAAGCTTTAGGTTTAGATCAGCATATTTCTGAAGATAGTGCAAGATGTCTTTATACAGGTATAATGACAGATACCGGAGGTTTCCGCTTCCGTTCTACAAGTGCAACAACTCATAGAATTGTTGCCAACCTTATAGAGAAAGGAGCAGATCCTGCGCAGATTACTTCAGATACCTGGGATACGAATACAGTAAGTCGTTTGCATTTACTTTCTTTAGTTTTGGGGAGAATAGAAGTTGTAAAAGACGGAGAGGTTGCAATTCTATGGCTAAAGCGTGAAGAAATGGAGCGTTTTGGTTTTGAAAAAGGGGCAACAGAAGGTTTTGTAAATTATGGGCTAAGCGTATTAGGCGTAAAGATGTCCGCCTTTTTTATGGAAGATATTCAGGATGATTTTATTAAAATATCTTTCCGCTCCAAAGATGATTTGGATGTAAACTTGTTTTCAAGAAGCTATTTCGGCGGCGGAGGGCATATTAATGCAGCTGGAGGACGCTCTGAATTGTCTATAGAAGATACTTTGGAACGTTTTAAAAATATTATCGAAAAAGAAGATTTCTAAATCTTGTTAAACATACGTTAAAGAGCAGGTGTGATAAGTTAATGATTCCTTAAAATTAGCTTATCATTCCCGCAAAATACGTGGGGTACTTTTGTCCGGATTATATAAAAGTATCTATGAAACGTATTAACGTAGCTCTTGCATTTATGCTGCTAAGCTTTGGAAGCATGAGTGTATATGCACAAACAACACAAGCTTCAATCCTGGGGCGGGTAACGAGTCAGAGTAATGCACCGCAGACAAAAGCAACTGTTAAGATTCTTAATGAGTCTACCGGCTTTTCTACAGAAACAGTAACTAACTCCAACGGGGAATATATATTTAAAGAAATTCCTTTAGGTGGTCCTTACAGGGTTTTTGTAAATGGGCATGAAAGAAAAGAGGGTTACAACGTTAATTTCGGTGATCAGCTTACTGTAAATATTAATCTTGCAGATTCTGATGAAAAAAATATCAAAGAAGTTGTTATTACCGGGAACCTAAAAAACAAAGTAGGTAATCTTGGTTCAGCTACTGCAATTACTGCAAAAAATATAAGCGTACTACCAGTTAACGGACGAAACTTTGCTAATCTTACAGAGCTTTCTCCATTAAGTGGTAAAAACGGAAATCTTTCAGGGCAGTTAGGTTCTTCAACAAACTTTACAATTGACGGGATGACGGCTAAAAATCCAACTTCAGCAGGAGCAACAACCAGCAGAAGTGGTGCGCCATATTCAATCTCTATTGAAGCTGTCCGCGAATTTAAAATTACAACAAATCAATACGATGTTACCTTAGGAAGAAGTGGAGGGGGAACTGTAAGTGCAGTTACCAAATCAGGTACTAATACATTTACGGGAAGTGTATTTGAATATCAAAGAGCAGGATGGCTTACCAGTGGTTATGATATCAGAGGAAACAGAGTTAAAAATGATTACTCAACTTATCAGTTTGGTTTCTCTTTAGGGGGTCCGATCATTAAGAATAAATTACATTTCTTCATGGCATGGGATCACCAATTGGATAGTAGACCTCTTATTATTGCCGATGTACAAACCAGAGAAGATGCACTTCGTTTCAATGTAACAAATGAGACCTTAAATAAAGTTCTGGATATAGGGCGGAATAAATACGGTGTAGGAAATACACCTCAGTTTGGAACGTTTGACAGAACAAGAAATTCTGATGCAGGTTTTCTTCGTTTAGACTGGCAAATTAGTCCAAAACATTTATTAACATTAAGAAATAACTTTACGTACGATTTTAATAAGAATGGACTTGCAGATAATACCAACATTAACTTCTATGAATCCTATGGTAATGACAAGAACTGGGATAATAGTTTATTGTTGACGCTAAGGTCTAATTTTAGTCCTTCAATAACCAATGAACTAAAGTTCCAGCATTTATATACATTCCAGAATAGTTACCAGAATGATGAACTGGGGCGTACAGTTCCCCGTGGTATTGTGGAGCGTGTAAACTCTGTAATAGAAGGACAGAAAGATCCTCTTCAGACCAATATTCAGTTCGGAGGGCATAGATTTGGACAGGAATCTTTTAAAAATAATGTATACCAGTTGGTCAATAACCTTTATTATAATACAGACAAAGTGAAGTATACTTTTGGTGTAGACCTGATGTATACACGTGCTAAATCTGTGTATGGAAGTGAGGTGAATGGTAGATTCCATTTCGATGGGATAGGTAATTTCCAGAATATGACTCCTTATAGATTCTACAGAGAGGTACCGTTGTTAGACGATCCGTCTATAAAGTCCAGTATCTGGAATTTAGGATTCTATGGTCAAATGATGGCGAAGATTGCGACAGGGCTTAATTTTACAGCCGGGTTAAGATTTGATTATGGAGGTTATCCTAAAACCGAACTTAATCAGAAGCTGTATGATGAAATGGGTATCAGAACAGATAACAAAATTAAATCTTTCGTTATTCAGCCAAGAGTTCAGTTTGACTGGGATATCAATGAAAATCATAAAGATTTCATCAAGCTTGGTGGTGGTGTGTTCTCATCGGATATCAACAATTATATGTTGATTAATAACCTTTACTTCGATGGAAGACATTCTGCAACAGTAGATGTTGACCCAAGAACTATCTCAGGTTTTACACCAGACTTTATAAACTATAGAAAGGATTATTCAACAGTTCCTTCATTAGCACAATATCAGTTACCAACAATTAATTATACAGGGAAAGATGCTAAAATCCCTATTATATACAAAGCTAATATTTCCTATAGCCACTTCTTTACCGAAAGATTCCGTGTAGGACTTGCCGCATATGCTGCATTCGGAAGAAATAACTATTTCTACTATGACAGAAATATGGTAGATAAGCCATTCTTTACATTATCAAATGAAGATAACAGAGGTGTTTTTGTACCTGTTAGTAGTATTAACACATCGAATGGGAACTCTAACTGGTTGGACGGACGTATTAATAAAAACTTCGGAAGGGTAATGGAGCTTGTGAGTGATGGTAAAGTAAACCAGTATTCCGTGGTTTTTGATACCAGCTTCAAATATTTCAAAGATGGAGAAATTACAGCAAGTTACACATGGGCAGATATTAAAGACAATACCTCTTATAATGGTAACGTAGCAAACTCTGCAATTCTTTCTACAATGGTAAGCAGTGATCCGAGAGACCTTAGAATGGGTTATTCAGATAACCAGTTCAGACATAAAGTTGTAGTTTATGGTAACTCTCCTACTTTTGAAGGATTTGTTATAGGGATTAGATATGCCGGAATTGGGGGAACCAGATTCTCTATGACTGCAGGAGGAAACATCAACGGAGACTTTGTGAACAGCAATGATCTTGCTTATGTATTCCCTAACCTTACATCTTCTTTATTAAGTGATCCGGAAGTAGGAAAAGCACTTAAAAATTATATCAGCGACTACAATGGTAAAATAGCTGAGAGAAATGGCGGGATCAATAGTTTCTATGGAGTCTGGGATCTTAGAATAGCCAAGAAACTTAAATTTGAAAAAGTAGGAAATCTTGAATTCTCTGTAGATATATTCAATGTTGCAAACTTACTAAACAAAGAGTGGGGAGTAAACAAATCTTATGGAAATACAAGTTTGTATAAGATTACAGGATTTGACCCAGTTACAAAGCAATTTACATATGCTTTGAATACAAAAGGTCTTCCTCCGTTATCAGGGAATCCATACCAGATTCAGATTGGAGTAAGATATTCTTTCTAAAAGTTTTTTATAATTCATATTATTAGTTCAGAAAAGAGACCGGAATTTTCCGGTCTCTTTTTGTTATTTAAGGTTCATCGCAATCAGTTTTTAGTTTGGTAAATATTTTATCAAAACTTGTAAATATTTTTCCGTCTTCCTGTATAGCTGGTCTGAAACTACTGTTAGCGCAATTATGGAATCCTATTCCAAGAAGATCAATCAAGGCATAATCATCCCTCTGCGGCGTTTTTAATTTGTTATTAAATTCTGTGATTATTCTTTTTGGGTCATAATTGAGTTTGCTTTGTGCTTCAATATGAATTTTCCATGCATCATACATCTTCTGCTTGTCAGGAGAAGTTACCGCATCAACATAGCTCTTACAGGTTTCATAAAATTTGCTTTTTTTCAGAATAGAAGGATCTGAGTACGCCAGAAGGAGGGTTTTGTTCAGAAGATATTCACCTTCGAAAGCCTGAATTGTTTCTTCGCGTAGCTTTTTCCATATAGGAGCATCTATTATCTTTAGACTATATAACTCTTTTTTCTTTTCCTGATACTGTTGCTCCAGTTGTTCCAGATACTTTACTTTATTTTTACGGACGTCTTCCAGATCCGAAAGTTTGAAAACAGTATGGCTGTCGAAATGAACTCCACCGTATTTATACAGGAGCTTGTGCACACCATCAATCTCTTCTTTTTTATACTTGGCCGGATCATAGTAGCCTTTATTATCACAATTGAAAGTTTGATAAGAATAAAGAATCAGATTGCTTTTTTTCTGGGGGATTTTTGTCTGTCCCCAGCTCATAGCAAATAGTCCGAGGCAAACACTAACAATAATTTTTTTCATTTATGTAATTTTATAATAATTCGGTTTTGATAATTTCGGTACAAATCGCTGGCTTCTCCCAGTGTCCATTGTGTCCGCAATCCAATGTGTAAGCTTTTATATTACTTCTGTCCGGAAGGTTTTCCATAACCTGTCCGCTGTTCACAGCATTGTCAAAGCGTCCCGAAAGAATTAGGATTTTTGCCTCTGATTTTTCCAGAATATGTCTTTTGTCAGTACGCTCAATCATTCCTTTTACCGAAGCAAGTGCACCTTCGCGTGGAGTAGCCAGAGCAACTTGCTTGGCATAGTCAATCTTATCACGAAGTTGTTCTTTTTCATATGGGTTAAATAAGTTTGGGACACCTGCTGCTACATACTTATTATATTCTTCCATAATAATGCGGAATGATTTTCTTCGGGTATTTTTCTTTTCTTCAGTATCTGGGAAGTATGTAGAGAAGAAAAGTGTGATTGATTGTAAATCGTCCGGGTACATTTCGGCGTATGCCAGAGAAACATAACCACCCATGGAATGTCCTAATAAATGTATTTTACCATTAACAAGGTCTTTCAATGTAGTTTTCACCTCTGCAGCCATCAGTTCCATGGTCTGTACTTCTGCAGAGAGTTCTGACTTTCCGTGGCCCGGTAAGTCTATTCGTATTATCCTAAAGTGTTTCTCCAGTTCAGGAAGCATGTCATACCATACTTCGGTACTTTCCATAACACCATGAAGTAAGACTAAAGTCTGATTACTATCTCCAGATATTTCGTAATGAAGCATTATAAATTCTTTTTTTACGAAAATACAACTTTAGTCCGGGAACAAAAAGCTGACATATGTTTTGTGGGAAAATAAGGAGGTTTGAAAAAAAGCGGCCGGAAATTTTCCGGCCGCCTTTAACATCAGAATGCTATATTATTTATTCTTCTTGTAGTAGCTTATTCCGCACTCCAGGAATTTTTTAAAGTCTTCTTTCGGCATATATCCAGAAACAGGAGCGTTTATAACTTTCTGATCAGGTGTTACTAACACATAATGTGGCTGAGAGTTATTATTGAAGTTTACCTGTTGGAACATAGACCATTTGTCTCCAATTGTTTTGATCTTCTTTTTCTGGCCATTCCCCATGTCTATGGATGTTTGCTGGTCAGCAGGAAGTTCCTCTTTGTCATCTACATAGACAGATGCCAAGATAACTTCATTCTGAATAATTGGAAGAATGTCTGCTTCACTCCATACAAATTCCTCCATTTTACGGCAGTTTTCACAACCATATCCGGTGAAGTCAATCAGTACAGGTTTGCCTTCTTTCTTCGCCAATTCTATTGCTTTGAAGTAATCATGCTCAGGTTTTAGCCCCAGAATACCATCTTCTTCACTTTTATAAAGACTTACATTCATCGGAGGTAAAATACCGCTTAATGTAGCTAGTCTTGGTTTTTCAGAAGGCAGTAAGCCCGGAATTAAATAGAGAATAAACCCTATTCCCAGTACGCCTAATATTTTTCTGGTAATGGATATTTTAGGATTTTTATCATCATGCGGGAATCTTATTTTTCCGAATAAGTATAGCACTAATCCAATTGTAATAAGAATCCATAGTCCTATAAATATTTCTCTTTTCAAAAGGAATGTTTTGGAAACCAAGTCTGCTTTTGAAAGGAACTTTAATGCTAGTGCAACTTCTATAAAACCTAATACAACTTTCACAGTATTCATCCAGCCACCAGATTTTGGTAATGACTGTAATGCTTGTGGGAATAAAGCCAGTAATCCGAAAACAATAGCCCATGCCAGACCAAATCCGCCTAAAGCGAAAGTTAATAATACCGGAATATTCTTAGCGCTGGAAGCAACACCTCCCAGTAAGCTTCCCAAAATAGGACCTGTACACGAGAATGAAACAATAACCAGCGTAAGAGCCATGAAGAATATACCGACTATACCTCCGGCTTCTTCTGCTTTTGCAGATTTGTTAGCAATCCAGTTTGGCAGTGTGATCTCGTAGTATCCGAAGAAACTCAGTGCAAAGAATAAAAATATTGCAAAGAAGAACAGGTTTAGCCATATATTGGTCGAGATATCGTTGAAAATATTTCCGCTGATACCATCCAGAATATAAAACGGAATACTCAATGCTACGAAAATAAGCAGAATGAAAAGCCCGTAAATAATAGCATTTCTTTTTCCCTTTGCTTTGTTAGCTGCTCCTTTTGTAAAGAAAGAAACAGTAAGCGGAATCATTGGGAATACACAAGGTGTAAGAAGGGCGATAAGTCCACCCAGGAAACCAAGGACAAATACCAATCCGTTGCCGGAATCCTCTTTTACCTGTTCTGTTCCACAATCTACCAAAGGTTTTCTGAAATCCAGACTGTTTACTCTAATTCCGTCTGTACTTGCAGGCATTTTTACTTCCACATCGGCAGTTGTTCCGGTTTCGGTAATTGTTGTAGATGCAGGCATTGAATCCTGTGCTTTAACCTCTTCCTTTTCATCAGCTTTAGCTTCTGTGGTTGCAGCAACCTCTTTCTCGAATTCTAAAGTATTCGGAGCAAGACAAACACGGTCATTACATGTCTGGAAAGTAATTTCTGCAACTACTTTAGCGGCCTTTTTAGGATCTTTTAATTTGAACTTCTGAATAAATTTAGCAGAATTGGAATAGTATACAATCTGGGCTCCGAAAGCCTCGCTAAACTCTTCAATTTTTTTGCCACCTTCACGGAAGCCTCCAATAGTTTGTATGTCTTTGGAGGTCACTTTCATTTCGGTAGGAATACCGCTATCCGGTGGTAAATCTTTGGAATAAATATGCCATCCACTCTCCATTTTAGCAGTTAATACTGCTTCATACTCATTATCACTAACCTTGTTTAGTTGGTAGGTCCATTTTACTACATCTTTAATCTGGGCACTAAAGCCAGTGTATACAAATAGTAAAAATAGCCAAAGCCATTTTTTCATAAATACAAATATATTTTTGGGTTATTGTTTTCTGGCAGAAATCTTCCGTCTTGTCGATAATTGATGATTCCAACGACATTTTCCTCCGAATCTGAAAGTAGCCAGACTTTTTGCCTTGCTAAAATAGAGATTTTTTCGTCTTTAAAGAATTTTGAGACTAACTTTTTGCCTTTCATTCCTTTAGGGTGAAAAAAATCCCCGCTTTTTGCTCTGCGTAATTTTAGGGGTAAAACTACCTTTTGAAGATCGATTTCCCAATAAGGTTTCTGATTTAGTTTATCTTCAGAAAGTAACATTTTTTCAGGAAAGCTAATTGCTTTACCTGGGGTCAGAATTATTTCCTGTATTGGTTCTCCCTCAGAAATATTCTTATGGGTTATAATAAGTTGATCTCGATGAATAAAGAGATTGAGTATGTTTCCTTTAAACTGACTTCCTGAGTCAGCCTCGAAAATCTTTTGTTGTTCAATGGGGTTTGTAAACCCATATTTTTTCAAAATTTCATAACGAACAAAATCCGACTGAGAAGCCAATTTTTCTTTATCCAGAATAAGTTCATCATCTGTTTCAGAAATAATGATATCATCCAGTATTTTTTGAAGTTGCTCCTCAATAAAGCTTTTTGCCTGATTGAGAAAGGAGATGCTTTTATCAAAGTTCTCCCAAAAATGAGGATTTGTTTTCTCCATTTCAGGAGAAATGTCATGCCGGATTTGGTTCCGAAGGTAATCTCTGCTCAGATTTGTATGATCCTCCCGGAAATTAACACCGTTTTCCTTCGCAAATTTATAGATATCTGCTTTCGTTATATGAAGTAGGGGACGGAGTATTTTGTTGTTGTTTTCCGGAATTCCACTTAGACCTGTAATACCAGCTGCTTTAGAAAGATTGATAATGAAAGTTTCCAGTTGATCATTCAGATGGTGTCCCATTACAATAAAATTCAGCTTTTGTTCTTCTAGAAGGCGGAAGAAAAAGCCATAACGTATTTCCCGAGCCCATAGTTCTATTGAATTTTCGGGTTTGTTGTCCTTTTCAGATACATCATATGTGTGAAGAATAATATTGTGCTGTCTGCAAAAATCTTCAACGACCTGCTGATCCAGATTAGAGTCCTCTCCACGCAAATGATAATTGACATGAGCTGCTTCAAAAGAAATTCCTGCTTTCAAAAACAAATCCGCTAGAACCATGCTGTCTGCACCACCACTTAGAGCAAGCAGAAACGACTGAGTTTCTGTAGTGTTATGAAGGCTGTGTAAGTGTTCTTTCAGGTATGTAGATGTTAGCTGGGGCATATACAGGTTTAAACAACAAAGGTAGGATTTTGCTAGTTGCAAAAATAATCTGAAATTTGTTAAATAGTTTTTACCCATTTGTCTTAATTGTATTGTGGTTAAAAGCTATTATTAACCTGTATATAAAAAGAAAAATGGCTTTATTTGAAGAAAAATTCCCGGAAATAGAAAGGTATCTGGAAGATAATGCTTCTGCAGAACCTGATATCCTGAAACGACTGAGAAAAGAAACTTTTCAGAAAACGACACAGCCGCATATGATTTCCGGCTATCTTCAGGGACGTTTTTTAAGTATCTTATCACATATTCTGAATCCTAAGAATGTTTTGGAAATCGGAACATTTACCGGATATGCAACATTAAGTATGGCTGAAGGGCTGGCTGAAGACGGAAAGATTTACACGCTGGATAAAAATGAAGATCTGGCCTACCTGCCTCAAAAATATTTTGATGAAAGTGAATATAGTGCTCAGATTGAATTTATTTTGGGAGATGCTAAAGAAGAAATTAAAAAATTAGATGTAACTTTTGACTTAGTATTTATCGATGCTGACAAAGAAAATTATGCAGCTTATATAGAACTTATAAAACCAAAACTCCGAAAAGGAGGGGTAGTGCTTATAGATAATGTATTATGGTACGGAAAGGTGATAGAAGAAAATCCTAAAGATAAATCTACCCAACAGATTAAATTGGTTAATAAAATTGTAACAGAAGACCCGGATTTCGAAAATGTAATTCTACCTTTGCGGGACGGTGTACATTTAATTAGAAAAAAATAATGGATAAAGGAGTTTGTAACGTATCTGTAGCTCCGGTGCGAGCTGATAAAACAGATAAAGCGGAAATTGTTACAGAAATGCTGTATGGAGAGAGTGCGGATATACTGGAAGTAATAAATAACTGGACCAGAATCAAAATGCATTACGATGGCTATGAAGGCTGGATTGACACTAAGCAGATTACTTTAGTGACAGATGATTTTCTGGCAAAAAGAAAAACCCATCTCGTTACAGAGCCTTTTCAGTCCCGTGTGATGGAGAGCGGAAAAATGTTGTTGTCTATGGGGTCTGAAGTTTCTTTTGAAACTGTACATGCACAACGTGGTGCAACAGTACGTCAGAGTATTGTGGAAACGGCTAAAGAATTTCTGAATGTTCCATACCTGTGGGGAGGTAAGAGCTTCTTTGGAGTCGATTGTTCCGGATTTACACAGCTAGTGTTAAAAGTACACGATATAAAATATCCCCGTGATGCTTATCAGCAAGGTGAAGTAGGGGAACCTTTAAGCTTTATAGAAGAAGCGCAGCCAGGGGATCTAGCTTTCTTTGAAAACTCTGAAGGGCGTATCATTCACGTTGGTTTTATGTTAGAAAATAATCAGATTATTCATGCACACGGTAAAGTGCGTATTGATACGCTGGATTCATCAGGTATCTTTAATAAAGAACTGAATAAACATACTCATAAACTAAGATTTATCCGGAATATTCTTGGATAAACTATAAATTTTAAGTGATGTCTAAAGCTCAACAATTTGCCGAAATCTGGATTGAAGCCTGGAATTCCCATGATCTGAATGTCATTCTAAGTCACTATTCAGAAGATATAGAGATTACTACACCTATGATTAAGATGGCATTGGGAGAAGGTGATGGAAGTCTGAAGGGTAAAGATGCTGTTGCTGATTATTGGAAAAGAGCGTTAGATAAAATGCCAGATTTACATTTCGAGCTTTATGATGTAACAGAAGGAGTTAATTCTGTTGCGCTTTATTATAAATCAGTAATGGATAAAAAAGCTGTTGAAGTGATGTTTTTTAATGAAGAAGGTAAGGTGAACAAGATGATTGCACACTATACCGTTTAGAATAAATTCAGTTTCCGGATAAAGAATGTTTTTTTTATACGATATATCTATCTCGCTAATGGCCTTCGGGATGAAGATTGCTTCACTTTTTAATGAGAAAGTGAAGAAAGGTGTGGTCGGGAGAAGAGATTCCCTGAAAAATGTTCAACAGGCATTTGCTAAAGATGATAAAGTTATCTGGATGCATGCCGCCAGTCTGGGTGAATACGAACAAGGACTTCCTGTTCTTGAAAGATTAAAAATCCAGTACCCTGATTATAAAATTCTCGTTAGTTTTTTTTCTCCATCAGGTTATGAAAATGTAGTGAAGAAAAAGCATATTGCTGATGCGATCTGCTATCTTCCGTTTGACAAAAAAAATACAATCCAGCAGTTTGTAAACTCATTTCAGACCGCTCTTTTTTTTACTGTAAAGTACGATTTCTGGTATCGATTATTGGAAGTGCTGAACCAGAAGAATATACCAGTTTATGTGGTTTCAGCATTGTTCTATGAAAAACAAAAATTCTTTACATCTGGAGGACGGTTCTTTGTGGAACAGCTCCGGAAGAATGTCAATATCTTTTTTCATCAAACAGAACATTCACTGAAGCTCGCAGAATCAATAGGGCTTACCAATTCTATGTATACAGGAGATACAAGATACGACAGGGTAAAGCAAAATGTAAAGAACTTTACGGAAGTTCCGCTTATTCAAAATTTCATTCAGAACAAACCAGCTTTGGTTATTGGTAGCTCTTGGGAAGCTGAAGAAAATTTGGTTGAAAAATTTATTAATGAAAATTCGGATACAAAAATAATTCTAGCCCCTCATGACCTGAAACGTGTTCCACAGATTAAACAACGCTTTGGAGATAAGGCTATTTTGTATAGTAAATTAGAGAATAGCCAGTCATCAGATGTAGACTATCAGCTATTAATTATTGACAATATAGGAATGTTGTCCCGTCTTTACCATTACGCAAATGTAGCTGTGGTAGGTGGAGGTTTCCATACTTCAGGCTTGCATAATATACTGGAAGCGGCTGCTTATGCTGTACCTGTAATTTTTGGTAATCAGTATAAGAAAAATCCTGAAGCCGATGCTTTGATTGATGCCGGGGCTGCAAAAAGCTTTTCCGACGAAAATGCTGCTGTTGCGTTTCTTCTTCAATTATTCCGGGATGAAGATAAAAGAAGAAGTATGGCTTCTCTAGCAGGTAAATTTATAGCTGATCAGCCCGACGCAGCTACTATTATTCTTAATAATATTCACGCTAAATAATATTTATGCTTTCTTGTGAAAAAGTTGGAAGGTGTATACCTTTTTATTTAATTTCACAAAATAGAGAAATATTAATATCGAATGAATATGAAACTAAAACTATTATTTTTATTTATTGCTGCTTTTTTAGCAATCGGATCATGTAGTTCCAGAGATAATGATAACAATTATCTTGTAGTTGAACCTGCTGAGGTTTATGGAAATTGGAAGCTTGAATCTCTTACGATTGAAGGTAACGGGCAGAGAAAGGTTTTTAATGATGAGTGTTTTCAAAGATCTACCATTTTGTTTAACGGAGCAGATAATAAGGGAGTAGAGCGTGGTTACGAAAGTATCTCAACACCCGGGACTTGTAAAGACTCTGGAAATCTTAACTTTACTTTTAGTGTTGAAAAAAATATAATTTATCAGACCTATACAGGTGGGCAGAAAGATGAGGCAAAGATAGAAGGGGTGACAAATACAACGCTTGTAATTTCACAAAATAAGACTATTGATAATATAAAGGTGAAAGCTACAATGAAGTATATCAAGCTTTAACAAAAAAACAAAACCCGTTATAATTTAATAGATCTCCACAAGCTTTTGTGGAGATTATTGTTTTTTATATTGTACTTTTGTGAAAATCTAATTTTAATAAAAAATAATTTTATAAAGTGTATTACGATCATAACCAGATTGAAAATAAATGGCAGCAGTATTGGGCCAAAAATGAAACTTATAAGACCGATGCGAAATCTACAAAGCCTAAATATTACGTACTCGACATGTTCCCTTATCCTTCAGGAGCAGGACTGCATGTGGGACACCCACTGGGCTATATCGCTTCGGATATTGTAAGCCGCTACAAAAGACATCAGGGATTTAGTGTCCTGCATCCTATTGGTTATGACAGCTTCGGATTACCTGCAGAACAATATGCAATTCAGACAGGGCAGCATCCGGCTATTACAACAGAAGAAAATATTAACCGTTATGAGAAGCAGCTGAAAAGAATTGGTTTCTCATTCGACTGGTCAAGACAATTCCGTACTTCAGATGCTAGTTATTACAAATTTACACAATGGATCTTTATAGAGTTGTTCCATTCGTGGTATAATAATGATACTGACAAAGCTGAAGCTATTGATACCTTAATAAAGCACCTTTCTGAAAAAGGAACGGAAGGCTTAAATGCAGTTCAGACTGAAAAAATAGAATTTACAGCTGCTGAATGGAATGCAAAATCTGAGAAAGAACAACAAGAGATTTTATTAAACTATCGTTTGGCTTTCCGTGCAGAGACCACCGTGAACTGGTGTCCGGGACTAGGAACTGTATTGGCAAATGATGAGGTTATTAATGGTAAGTCAGAACGTGGAGGTTTCCCGGTGTATCAGAAAAAAATGATGCAGTGGAGTATGAGGATTACAGCTTACTCTGAAAGACTATTACAAGGATTAAAAACATTAGACTGGCCACAACCGTTAAAAGATGCTCAGGAATACTGGATTGGTAAATCTCAGGGAGCAGAAGTTAACTTTGGTCTTGAAAATTCTGATGTACAGATAAAAGTGTTTACAACACGACCTGATACTATTTTTGGTTCTACTTTTATGGTGTTAGCACCAGAAAGTCCATTGGTGCAGGAGATTGTAACGGCTGAGCAGAAAGAGGAAGTGCAAAATTATATAGAGCAAACTTCTTTGAAATCAGAGAGAGACCGTATGGCAGACGTAAAGACTGTGTCAGGTGCTTTTACCGGAGCTTATGCGATTAACCCGTTTACCGGAAAACAAATGCCGGTATATATTTCCGATTATGTATTAATGGGTTACGGAACAGGAGCTGTAATGGCTGTTCCTGCACATGACGAGAGAGATCACCGTTTTGCAAAGAAATTCGGATTAGAAATTACCGAAGTGGTTGAAGGTGGTGAGAATATTCAGGAGGAACCATTCATTGCTAAAGACGGTATTTGTATCAATTCAGATTTCCTGAATGGCCTGAAATATGAAGAGGCAAAAGCAAAAATTATTACAGAAATTGTAGGCCGTGGCTTAGGAAATGCTACAACCAATTATCGTCAGAGAGATGCTATCTTCTCCCGTCAGAGATATTGGGGTGAACCAGTACCTGTATATTATAAGGATGATGTTCCTTATACTTTACCTGCTTCTGCATTGCCATTGGAATTACCAGAAGTAGAAAAATACCTTCCGACTGAAGATGGAGATCCACCATTAGGAAATGCTAAAGATTACGGATGGGACGAAGCTAATCAGAAAATTGTAGCGACTGACCTTATCGATAATAAAACAATCTTCCCATTAGAGCTGAGTACAATGCCAGGTTGGGCTGGTAGTTCATGGTATTTCCTGCGTTATATGGATGCTCATAATGACTCCTACTTTGCAGACAAAGAAATGACAGACTACTGGGGACAGGTAGACTTATATATAGGTGGTAGCGAACACGCTACTGGTCACTTATTATATTCCCGTTTCTGGAACAAGTTTTTAAAGGATCGTAATTATATAGAACAAGAAGAACCTTTCCAAAAGTTGATCAATCAGGGGATGATCCTGGGAATGAGTGCTTTTGTATTCAGGATTGATGGGACAAATCAGTTTGTTTCAAAAAATCTGGCTAAAGATCATGCTACTCAGAAAATCCATGTTGATGTATCCTTATTAAAAGGAGCGACAGATGAATTGGATACTGAAGCTTTCAAAAACTGGAGACCAGAATTTAAAGATGCAACATTTATTTTAGAAGACGGAGATAAATACGTTACTGAGCGTGAGGTAGAAAAAATGTCCAAGTCTAAGTTCAATGTTGTAAATCCTGATGATATTTGTGATGAATACGGTGCAGACTGTCTTCGTTTATACGAAATGTTCTTAGGTCCATTAGAGCAATCCAAGCCTTGGAATACACAAGGGCTTAGTGGTGTTTATGGTTTCCTAAAGCGTTTATGGAATTTATACTTCAATGCCAATGATGAGTTTGATGTTACAGATGAAGAACCAACAAAAGAAGAATACAGAGTTCTGCATACTCTGATTCAGAAAGTTCTTTTTGATATCGAGAATTTCTCGTTCAATACTTCTGTAAGCTCCTTCATGATTGCGGTAAATGAGCTGACTAAATTAAAAACTAACAAAAGACAAATATTAGAGCCTTTAGCTGTTATTATTTCTCCTTATGCTCCACATATTACAGAAGAGTTATGGTCTCTTTTAGGGAATAAAGAAAGTATAGAATATGCTCCTTTCCCGGTATTTAATTCACAGTATTTGGAGTTGGATGAGATAGAATATCCGGTAAGCTTTAATGGTAAAATGCGTTTTAAGGCAGCATTATCGGCAAACCTCACACCGAAAGAAGTGGAAGAAGCAGTGCTAAAACTTGACAAAACAATTGAAATCTTAAACGGAGCAATACCTAAGAAAATTATCGTTGTGCCTAAAAAAATTGTTAATTTCGTTATTTAGTTCATTAAATTTTGGTATATTTATCTTTTATACGATAAAATATGTTGTATAAAAAATAACACAAAAGTGAATAAAAATTAACATTGGTTAATTGATAAAAAATAAGGAGGTTTGTTTTTGATTTTTAAACGATTCTTTGTTATTTAACAAATTTAGTCTCGATTTTGGATCGATGGATTATCTGAGAAAAACAAAAATAGTTTCCGAAAAATGACAAAAATCATCAATATTAGAATTGCATCTTGCATTTTTCAATAAAATGACTTTAATTTACAACCTCAAAAATTTGAAGAAATAAACAATAAATAATTTAGATTAATATGGAAATGAATGTTTCAAACACAGAGCACGAAGTTGTTGCTAAAAAGAAGGGAGGTTTAAATCCTGCGATTGTAATCCCTATTTTATTTGTAATTGGTATTGCAATTTATTTATTTGTATTCGGTAACCCGAGTAACTTTAAGAAAAACCCTGCTTTAGATGGAGTAGCGTCTGTAGCCCTTGCGGATATTAAGTCCACAGAACTTCACCCGGCTGAAGGAAAGCCAATGGGTATCGTTTACATGGGTGGTCCAATCGTACCAATTCTTCTTACTTTCATGATTACAGTAGTTGTTTTCTCTTTCGAAAGATATTTCGTTCTTAAGAAAGCTTCTGGTAGCGGTAACTTAGATAACTTTGTTAACACAGTTAGAGGATACCTTAACAGAAACGAAATCAACGCTGCATTAGAAGAGTGCGACAGACAACAAGGTTCTGTAGGTAACGTTGTAAAAGAAGGTCTTACAACTTACAAAGCTCTTGAACATGATAGTACAATGAACAAAGAGCAAAAGTTAGTAGCTTTAGGAAAATCTCTAGAAGAAGCTACAACTCTTGAAATGCCAATGCTTGAAAAGAACATGATGATTCTTTCTACATTAGGTACAGTTGCAACATTAGTAGCACTTTTAGGTACGGTAATCGGGATGATTAAAGCGTTCTCTGCTTTAGGTTCTGGTGGTGGTACTCCTGACTCTGCTGCATTATCAGTAGGTATCTCTGAAGCACTTATCAACACGGCTTTAGGTATTGGTACTTCTGCTGTTGCAATTATTCTTTATAATTTCTTTACTTCTAAGATCGATGGATTAACTTATAAGATTGACGAAATCGGAATGAGCATCCAACAATCTTTTGCTGAGCATAACTAATCAGGACAGAATATAATATTCTGTTTAACAATTAATAAATTATAAAGAATTAAGAAATGGCGAGAGTTAAACCAAAACGACATGGTGTAGTTACCGATATGACGGCAATGACGGATGTTGCTTTCCTACTTCTTACGTTCTTCATTCTGACAGCGCAGTTCAAGAAGCCAGATGCTGAGGCTATTACAACGCCTTCATCTATCTCTACAACTACGTTAGATGATACTAATTTAATGACGATTAGTATTACTCCGGATGGGAGGTATTTCTTTACACCTATTGATAATAATTCTGAGAAATCTCAGATATTAGATAAAATGGCAGGGCAGTACAGAGTTGGATTCTCTGCTGCTGAGAAAAATGCATTTCTTAAATTGCCAATGGTAGGTGCCTCTATGGCTCAGATGAAAAGTTATCTTAACTTACCGGATGATCAGAGAGCGAATGTAAAAGGTGCTACAATCCCAATGGATAGTGTGAATAAAGAACTAGTAGATTGGGTAAAATATAGTTTGGAAGTAAATCCAGATGCAAGACTTGCAATTAAAGGTGATGCAAATGCGCAGTACCCTAAATTCAAAGCCCTGTTTGAAGGATTGAAAGATATTAAGTTTTATAAATTCGTTCTGATTACTTCTTCTGAAAATCAGTAAAAAATATTCAACATGGCAGAAGTACAAGTACAGGATAAAGGAGGCAAGGACGGCAAAGTCCGCTCCAAGAAAGTAAATGTAAGGGTCGATATGACCCCGATGGTAGACTTAGGTTTTCTTCTGATTACATTCTTCATGTTAGCTACTACTTTAAGTAAGCCTAACACGATGGATATGAAGTTACCTGCGAAGCCAGATAAAGATCAACCGATAGATATCCCTGAGATTGACCTAACAAACTCAATCACATTCTTACTAGGAAAAGATAATAAAGTATATTATCACCAGTTAGACCAAACAGGTTTAACAGATCCAGGTAAGCTTCAGGAAACTACTTTTGATAAGAATGGTATTGAAAAGGTGATTGATGATGCTAAAAGAAGAGCTCGTAAACCAGATATTTTTACTGTAATTATTAAGCCTACAGATGACTCTAACTACAAAAACTTTGTAGACCTATTAGATGAAATGGCAATTACTAAGAGTGAAAGATACGGTATTGGTGAAGTGAAGCCTTGGGAGCAGAAAATCTATGATCAGAAAATAGGTAAGTAATTACCTTTTTTAACAAAAATAATTTAATTATGTCAGTAGATAATATTAATGCAACTTACGGTAAGCCAGCAGAGCTGGATGAAATCGTATTCGAGCATAGAAATAAAGAGTACGGGGCGTATGATCTGAGAAAAAGTTACAGACCTATACTGACAAGATCTTTACTAGTAGGTTCAGCATTATTTCTTTTTGCTGTACTTGCACCCTTAGTTTATTTAAAGATAAAAGACGGGCAACAAAAAGAAGAGACAAAAGTGTCAGTGGACTTAACAGATATTAAAGATATCCCACCACCGGTAGAAGAAAAAGAACTTCCGCCACCGCCACCACCGCCACCAGTTGAGCCTCCTAAGCAAGAGATTGTAAGGGATATGATTCCGGAGCCGAAACCAAACCCTAAAGTGGAAGAACCACCTAAGAAAATTGAAGAGGTAAAAGAAACTACAATTGGTACAAGAGACCAGGAAGGTGAAAAAATTGCTAAATACACTCCACCACCGCCACCAGCTAATACAGGTGCAGGTAAGAATGTTGAAGCTCCTAAGCCAGTAGGTAACGAAATCGTTGACCGAGTAGACCAGGAAGCAGCTTTTACAGGAGGTATTGATAAGTTTAGAAATTTATTCCAAAGTAATTTCGATAACTCTTCTGTAGAAGGTGAAGGTACAATGAAAACTACAGTTACTTTCGTTGTAGAAAGAGATGGTTCTCTTTCTGACGTTAAAGCTTCAGGACCTAATTCTGACTTTAACAGAGAGGCTGAAAGAACAATTAGATCAATCAAAGGGAAATGGAGCCCAGGTAAGCTTAACGGTGATCCGGTAAGATCCAGATTCAGATTCCCGGTTACAATGAACTTCGAATAAGTTTATATCCAAATAAAAAAAGAGAAGCTATTGCAGCTTCTCTTTTTTTTGTATTTTTGTTTCCATGACGTTTAATTTGTTATCAATTGTTGCAGGAATTTGTTATATCACATTAGGTATTTTTGTGATTATGTATAAATTTTTCATTGTAGAATTAGGAGAAGCTGCTGCGTATCCGCTGGGAGGGCTACTTATCATATATGGTATTTTCAGACTGATAAGAGTGGTAAATAAATTCAGAAAGAGAAATGAAGAATAGCCTTTTTTTATTAGTATTATTAATCATATTAGGATCATGTAATAATGATAAAAAAAATGATTATGCTACAGGCAGTGTAGTTATGGCTACAGACCCTTCTTTCTATAATGTTGCAGATGCACTTTCTTACCGTTATATGAAAGTATACCCGGAGGCGAAGATCGAGCTGAAACAAATGAAAGAAAAAGAAGCTTTAAAAGCTTTAATTGATAATAAAGTTTCTACTATTGTAATGTCACGTGAACTAACGGAGACAGAGAAGCAAAGCTTTCTTAGCAACATCAAATTAAAAGCTGTTCCTGCATATTTTGCTGCAGATGCTTTGGTTTTTGTTGTTCCAAAGGAATCTTCAATAGAAAAAATTTCGGTAGATGATGTTGCAAAAATGTTGACTGACGAAAAAAGAACTTTAATCTTTGACGGGGCAAATACAAGTAATACAGATTATATTGCTGAAAGGCTTAAAATTGATCCTGCTAAAATGCAGTATTCCTCGTTAAAGTCCAATGAAGAAATCATTGAAAATCTGACTAAATTCCCTGGTCATATTGGGGTAATTAGTCTTAATACGATTAGCCGACCTTATGATGAGAAAGCTAAAGAATTAAGATCAAAAATTAAAATACTTAATATTACAGATGCAAAAGGAGAATTTGCTCCTAGCAGAGAAAATCTGAGATATCAGAAATATCCGTTTACACGTATTTTATATTTCCTTACCAATGAAGGTAATTTTGGTGTTGGGAACGGATTTATAAGATACTCTTGCAGTCAGGTAGGTCAGCTTATTGTTGACAAAAATGGATTGCAACCTTATCTACTGTACAAGAGAATGGTAGAAATAAAGTAAATATTAGTATTTTTTTAACATTAGTTCCGCAATATATGGAATAGTAATTGTGTTTATATTTAAGAAGAATAATTAATAAAAATAGAATAATTATGAAAGAGAGATTTGGATTATCAAAGAAAATAGTGTTAGGTGCAGCTGCTTTTTTTGCCATGAATATGGTAGGGGCACAGACAGTTGCAGAAGGAATTAATGATATTGACGGCTATAAATTTGGTAAAGCTAAAGAAGTCTACACAGCACTAGTAAACAAAGAACCTTCAGACGCTAACTATTTCTATTTAGGAAATGCTTATTTAGTTCAGTCTGAACCAGATTTTGAAAAAGCAGCAGAATACTTTAGTAAAGGTGTTGCTTTAGATGCAAAGAAATCATTCTACAGTAGAATTGGTCAGGCATCAGTTAAATTAGGAAAAGGAGATAAGGCAGGAGCTATAGCAGAGCTTAACCAGGTTGCTAAAGACTCCAGAGAAAAAGATCCTGAAGTATTATACAGAATTGGTGAAGCTTTAGCGCTTTATCCTAACCATAACGATCCTAAACTATCGATCGAATATCTTAATAAAGCAGTTAATCTTGCTGAGAAAAAGGGAGTTCCTGAGTATTATTACTATACTCTAGGGGATGCTAACCGTCTTAACAAAAACTGGGGTGAGGCAATGAATGCTTATGACAGAGCATTAGAAGTTGCTAAAAACAAAGCTGCAGTATATACAAGAATTGGTACATTATGGACTTCTGCAAAGCAGTGGGAGAGAGCTAAAGATAATATCGATAAAGCGATCCAGGCAGATGCAAACTATGCACCAGCATACAAAGCAAGAGGTGGATTCAACATCGTATACCAGAAATATGATCAGGCTGCATTGGATTACAAGAAGTATTTAGATCTTGCAGATTCAGATCCTAACACAGTTTTAGATTATTCTAAATTGGCTTTCCTTGCAAAAGACTACACTAATGCAGGATCTGCTTTAGATTCTGTTTTTGATAAAATCGATGACCCTATTAAATATAGAATTAAAGCTTACTTACAGTACCAGGCTAAAGATTATGCGGGAGCAAAAACAAGTTTGGAAACTTTCCTAAGCAAAGCTGAAAAATCAAGAATCCTTCCAAGTGATTCAGGTTTAGAAGGACTAATCTTAGCGGCTATTGGTAAAGAGAAAAAAGATGCAGCAATGCTACAACAAGCACAACAAAAGGTTGCTGTTGCTAAAGCTGCAAAAGATGAAACTTTCGACTGGGATGCTGAATTAGCTTCTGCTAGTGGTACAGCACCTAAAGTAGCATCTGGTGAAGGTGGTCCTACAAATGCTGCAATTGATGCATTGAAAAAGCAAGTAGCAGCTGATCCTAAAAACACAGATCTACTTTATAAATTAGCGAATGAATACCAGGGTGCTCAAAACTGGGGCGGAGCAGCTTCTGCATGGTCTCAGATGGCAAATGTGTTACAAACATGGGAGCCTGCTTACTACAGCTTGGGTTATGCATTACAGAAAAGTGGTGATGCAGCAGGAGCAATCGCTGCATACCAGAAATATGTTGATGTATTAGCATCTAAACCGGCAGCAGATCAAGCTAAAGGAAAAGAGTTATTAGCTAACTCATACTACAATATGGCAAGCTTAACAGCAAATGCTGATAAAGCAAAAGCGTTAGAGTATGTAACTAAAGCTCTTGAAGCTAATCCTGCAGACGCAGATGCAGCAAAACTAAAAGAAAAGTTGAGCAAATAATTTCTATTAAAAGAAATGAAAATATCAAAAACTTCTGGTCTACGGATCAGAAGTTTTTTTTTAATTTTAGATCATGGTAAAGAAAGTAGATATATTGGCTATAGGAGCTCACCCTGATGATGTTGAGCTAAGCTGTAGCGGAACTCTGGCCAAACTTATTTCTGAAGGTAAGAAAGTGGCTATTGTGGACCTGACACAAGGAGAGCTGGGAACAAGAGGAACTTCAGAAATCAGACATCAAGAGGCAACAGAAGCGGCAAGAATCTTAGGTGTTGAATTTCGAGAAAATCTGAAGCTGAAAGATGGCTTTTTGGTAAACTCAGAAGAATACCAGCTTCGCATTGTGGAGGCTATTCGTAAATATCAGCCGGAAATAGTGCTTTGTAATGCACTGGACGATAGACATCCGGATCATGCAAAAGGAGCTAAACTGGTATCAGATGCATGCTTCCTATCCGGATTAAGAAGAATTGAAACATCTATAGACGGGCAGGATCAAACTGCATGGAGACCTAAACATGTTTTCCATTATATTCAATGGAAAGATCTTCAACCGGATTTTGTTGTAGACATCACTGGATTTTTAGATAAAAAAATTGAATGTTGTTCAGCGTATTCATCGCAATTTTATGATCCAAACTCCAAAGAACCAGTTACACCAATCGCTACAAAAGATTTTTATGAGAGTATTACATACAGAGCTCAAAATTTGGGTAGACAAAGCGGTGTAGAGTTTGCAGAAGGTTTTAATACAGCAAAATTAATTGCATTGAAAAATTTTGACGGAATTATTTGCCAGTAACGAATAATAGTGTATCTTTGCACACACAAAACCAAAACGGTGGTTGTAGCTCAGTTGGTTAGAGCGTCGGATTGTGGTTCCGAAGGTCGGGGGTTCGAGACCCCTCATCCACCCAAAATAAAAGCTGTCATTTATGACGGCTTTTTTTATGCCTAAAAGTTTCAGTTTCATTTATAAAATTGATTAGAATTTTCTAATAATCATTTATTCTCAGCACATTTCTGCTAAATTTGGAGAAAATTGCCATATTATGAATATTCTGCTAATAGAAGATGAAGCTGGTGTTTCCAATTTTATTAAAAAAGGACTGGAAGAAAGTCAACACCATGTAACCCTTGCGTACGAAGGCGCTATGGGGCTTCAGCTAGCTATGGAGCAGGATTTTGATTTGATTATTTTAGATGTAATCCTTCCACAGGTAAATGGCTTTGAAATATGCTCGGAAATAAAGCGTTTTAAGCCGGAAATTCCGGTTTTAATGCTGACGGCACTCTCTACCATACAAGACAAGCTGAAAGGTTTTGATAAAGGGGCAGATGACTATCTCACGAAACCATTTCATTTCGAAGAATTACTGGCAAGGATTAATGCACTAAGCCGGAGAAATCAGAACAGTCTTCCAGTGCTCACTTATACTGCGGATGATCTTGTAATGGATTGCTATAAGAAAGTTGTAAAAAGAGCCGGGCAGGAGATTGCACTGACAGTAAAAGAATACGCTTTGTTAGAGTATCTTCTGGTAAATAAAAACAGAGTTATTAACCGTGCAAAAATTGCAGAGGCTGTGTGGGGAATTGGCTTTAACAGAGGAACGAATCTTATAGATGTCTATATTAACTATGTAAGGACAAAAGTAGATAAAGGTTTTCAGAAGCAACTTATACATACTGTCGTCGGAATGGGGTATATACTGAAAGACGAATAGTATGAAACTACAAAGACGCTTATCATTAATTTTTACGGGCTTATTTGCCGTGTTGCTAATAGCGGTGCTTACTTCTGTTTATTTAATTGTAGCACAAGACTGGCAGAATAATTTCCGAAAGCAGTTAGAAGATCGTGCTTATACAGTAGGGCATAATTACCTGGCTCAGGATAATTTTTCTAAAGTAGAATTTGATGAAGTACTTCGTAAGCTGCCCAGAACCTTACCTAAAGAAAAAATAAGAATTTACGATACCAATTTTAATCCGGTTTTTATAAAGGAAAATACAACAACCTGGGATGGGAAAATCTTGCAGCAGGTGGCTCAGAATAAAGCTCTTTTTTATAAAAATGATCATAAATATGTTGTAGGTATTTACTACGTAGATAATTCCGGAGATTATATTGTAATGGCTGAAGCAGAAAATGCTTCCGGAGAAAAGTCTCTGCAGGAGCTGCGAAATGTAATGATTATAAGCCTTGTGATAGCCTTAGGTATTTGCGTAGTACTTGGAGAATGGCTCTCATATCTTTGCCTGAAACCTATTAAGAGGATTAACCACAGAATGGAAAAGATTCAGGCAAGCAGTCTGGATTACAGAATCCCTGTAGAAAAAGGAAGTAAAAATGAAATTACGGTTCTTAGCTCTACAATTAATGACCTTTTGCAAAGACTTCAAAACTCATTTGAAAGCCAGCAATCATTTGTTTCCAATGCTTCCCACGAATTAAAAACACCTATTGCCTCCTTATTGGGAAATGCTGAAATAGCATTGCGAAAAGACCGGGAGACCGAAGAGTATAAAGAAATTCTGGAAGGAGTCCACCGTGACGCTACCCGCATGGATAGTATTGTGAGCGATTTGCTGATGTTATCACAACTGGAACATTCTTCGTATCCCTTATATAAAATGGCTCTGGAAGAATTTATTTGGAAAGTTACAGATCAATATATGGAAGATACTTCCGGCACACGTCTGAATATTGAAATCGAAAACCCGGATAAATTCCAAACAACATTTATAAATATTAATTCAGGTCTAATGGAAATCGCCGTTAGCAATCTTATTTCTAATGCATATAAATTTTCGCAGAAAGAAGTAGAAATGAGAATTCGTATTAATAAAGATGCCGTTCTAATATCAGTTATCGATCAGGGAATAGGAATCGCACCGCAGGATATAGAAAAAATTACCCGTCCGTTTTACCGAAGTCAGAATGCTTATGGCATTAAAGGTTTTGGCTTGGGGTTATCATTATCATCTAAAATCATAGAACAAAACAAAGGCAAACTATCATTTCAGTCTGTACTGGGATTTGGAACTACTTCTATAGTTGAAATGCCTGTTATTTTATAATAAACAAGTTATTAGAAATTTTTAATGACTTTCTAATTGGTCTTTAATATTGTTTTAAAATCTTCCTAATCCCCCATATTTACTTTTGCTCTGTAAAAAAGTAATTAAATATGTTCGGAAACAGGAAAATGATTCTGGCCGCAGTTTTCTTTCTCGGGATAACAGCAACACTAAAGGCTCAGGAATCTGTACATGATATTATTGTGCGGGATAAAACTACTCAGCAGCCTTTATCCAATGTAAGTATTAAAGATGCAGCAACAGGAAAGGAGATAGTAACGGACGGAAACGGAAAAGTAGCTATTGAAGTTAAAACAGATCCGAAAACCTATGTTATTTCATTAGAAGGTTATATTGCTCAGGATATTGCTTTAAGCGCAGGAAAGCTACCGGAAAGTGTCTATCTATCGCCTGAAACAAAACAATTGGAAGGCGTTGTATTAACCGGTTATACGAGACAGTCTAAGGCTAAGACAACAGGCGCTGTATCTAGCATAAAGGCGGAAGTTATTGCAAAGACTCCGGTTGCCTCATTAGATCAGGCGTTACAAGGGCAGGTTCCGGGATTGTATGTAGCTTCTCCTTCCGGACAACCGGGAGCAATGGGCAGGGTAACGATCCGAGGTATTGGTTCTGTACAGGATGATAAAACAAATCCATTATATATACTGGACGGAATGCCTATCAGTCCGGAAATTTTTGCTGTACTCAATCCCCTGGACTACGAGGATATAGTGGTATTAAAAGATGCTTCTGCTACCGCACAATATGGATCGAGAGGAGCAAATGGTGTAATACAAATTACTTCTAAGAAAGGAAAAAATAATGATAAAGGACATTCTCAGTTTTTTTATCAAAATCAGTTCGGAATATCTTCTGTAAATAATCAGAAATGGGATATGATGAACAGTTCCCAAAGATTAGAATTTGAAGAGATTCTGCAGGATCCTAATTTTCCTGGCTGGGCTTATTCCAGAAAAAATCCATATAAAATTGTCAACGGGCAGAAAATTGCGAAAACGGAATCTGATTATACAGAGGGCGATAAGAAGTTAACAGATTTGCGGGCAACAAATACAAACTGGAGAAAGTTGCTTTTAAGAAACGGAGTTACTAATTCCCATTATCTAAGTATGGGTGGTGGCGACCAAAAGACCAATCATTATTCATCGCTTTCCTATTTTAAGCAAGAGGGGGTGTTACCAAACTCCGGAGTTGAAAGATTTAATATTAATAGCGGAGTGAATCATAAGAGTGGGCGTTTTACTTCTTCGTTTAATCTTAATTTAACCGGAGGGCAAACACAACTTTCTGAGTCCGATTTTGATGTAAGCGAAACCAATCCTGTGGCATCTCTTTATTTTGCAATGCCATATGAAAAACCATATGATAAGGATGGAAATCTTACACCGGGTGTAAACCGGTTTGGAGCAAATGCTTTAACCATGTACCAAGATATTAGCAGGAAAGAGAAACAACTTCAGGGAGTGCTGTCATCTAACCTTTCATTTGAAATTACTAAAAATCTGAAGCTGACCAGTACATTGGGGGTAAATCATCAGCAAACGAGGTTTACCCGAATTATAAAACCGGATACATACTTTGGAAGTATGGTAGATCCTGGTGAGCAGGGACTCTATGAAAGGATTAATACACAGAAAACCTCCTACATGGCCAATTTTGGGTTTAATTATAAAAAAAGATGGGGTTCCAATGAAGTAGAGGCGATTGCTCTTGCCGAGTTCAATAAATACAGTACCAACTACGATGGTTTTACAGGTTACGGACTTATACCCGGACTGGAAAATACTCCGGGGGGAATTACACCCGGAACACCAGATAATAATTTTATTCCAAAAATAAGTGGTGGTGCTTCCGAAAATATATTAGTATCACAATTAGGAATGCTTAGATATTCTTATGCAAACAGATTTACATTATCCGCGAGTATCAGACGTGATGGATCCTCCAGAGTTCCTTCAGAAAACAGGTATAAATATTTTTATGCTTTCGGGGCAACCTGGAATATGAAGAATGAAGAATTCCTGAAGAATTGGGATGCTTTGAGTACACTTAGATTGAGATTAAGCCATGGACTAACAGGAAATGCGAGTGGTTTTGCCAGTGATTTTGGCTATCGTCAGCTATACAAACCTCAGCATTATAACGGTTATACTGCTTTTATTCCGATATCTCCGGGTAATCCCAATTATAACTGGGAGATGAACAAGATATCTGATGTGGGAGTAGAATTTGGGTTATTTAAAAACAGAATTATTGGGGAAGTTGACCTGTACAACAGGGTGACCAGTGATCTGTTTATCAATAGGAATTTATCTATGACATCTGGTTTTGAGTCTATTGCAGACAATATGGGGAAAATCAGAAACAGAGGTGTAGAGTTTCGTTTATCCGGAGATGTCTTCAGAAACGATAATTTTAGCTGGAATCTGGGACTTAATCTGGCTTACAATCAGAACAGAATCCTGAGTCTGGGTTCCGAAGATGAGATTGTTACAGAAAATTACTCTATACACAAAGTAGGCTCAGCTCTGGGGCGTTTTTATATGGTAAGATGGGCAGGGGTAGATCCTGCTACCGGAGCGCCATTGTATTATGATAAAAGTGGTGCTGTAACCAAAGAATATAATCCGGAAAATGCTGTAATGGTTAAAGGATCTTATGATCCACCAATTAAGGGAGGGATAACAACATCATTTACTTATAAAAACCTTCAGGTTAATGCCTTATTTACTTTTGTAAAAGGAATGTACAGACTCAATACTGCTGAGTTGTACAGAACTTCAGCCGATCCTAACTACAGAATTTATAATCAGTCCGCTGATATGCTGAATATGTGGCAAAAGCCCGGAGATATAAGCCAAAATCCGGGAGCTCAGTATGCAAGATATATGACAGATCGGGAATTACAATCTGCGGATTATATAAAGCTGAGAAATGTTAGTATCAATTATAAGCTGAAAGATTTAGGCAGTCTGAACAAAGTCTTTAAAGAGGTAAACATTTTTGCTCAGGGACAAAACTTGTTGACTTGGACAAAATGGAAAGGGCAGGACCCTGAAGATGATAACAACTGGTATCAGTATGAATATCCTTTGCCAAGGACAATTACATTAGGCTTTAATGTTTTATTTTAAATGATAAGAAATGCGTAAAAATATATTAAGAGTAATGCTGTGTGCCTGTCTGGGTATAAGTATGGTAAGTTGCAATAATGTGCTGGATGTAGATCCACAGGATGCTTTGGATACAGAGAGAGTTTATTCCTCTGTGAGTAACTTCGAAAAAGGAGTGTTGGGTAGTTACAGTCTTTATTCTCCCGAATATAGTGTTCTTATAGGATCTGTAATGGCTGATGAATGTCGTCTGAATTCGCAAAATAATGGTGTAAATGGCTTCGGAAATTTACTGAACCGTTGGGAGTACACTTCTGAAGACGATATTTTGTTAAAAGCATGGAAAAGCTACTATGCAGATATTTACAGTATTAACCTGCTTCTGGAAAATGCAGCTAAAGTACCAGTCCGGAATGAACAGGAGAGAAATAAACAGAAGTCTTTGGTTGCAGAACTATACGGATTGCGAGCAATGGTTCATTTTGAGTTACACCGAAATTTCGGTGCATCAGATGCCGACGGTAATGAGGCTTTAACTATTCCTTATATTACAGATACCGATGTTAATAAGAAACCTGGTAAAATCAGTCTGTCAAAATTTTATGAGTATTTATGGCTGGATTTGGAAAAATCAAAAGATGTAGATGAAACCGTAGATTTTCGGATGAGCAGGAATGCAGTTACAGCTTTGGAAGCAAGAGTCGCATTGTACCAGAAAAATTATATTGTTGCTCTGGCGAAATCAACACAGATTATCAATCAGTTTCAGTTATCAGATATAAGCCAGTATGAAAACCTTTGGAAGGATAAATCTCCTTCGGAAGTCATCTTCCGTCTGAAGAGAAGTAATGACAATAAACTAAGACCAAATACACTATGGCAGGATTATTCCGCTGGACGTAAGTTCTTTCAGCCTTCTTATAAATTAATGGATAGTTATACAGAATCCGATATCCGCCTAAGTAATTTTAGTAAAGATGAAAATACGGAAGAAGAACTTATTAATAAATATCCGGGGAATGACTTTAGCGATAAGGTAAATGATATTAAAGTTTTCCGTATATCAGAAATGTATTTAATCCGTGCTGAAGCCAATTATTTCCTGAACAGAAAAGATGCTTCTCTACAAGATATTAATGAACTGAGAAAGCATAGAATTAGCAATGGCGGACAACTGAGCGCTATTGATCTGAATATCATCCTGAATGAAAGATATTTGGAGCTGGCCTATGAAGGACATCGCTATTATGACCTGAAAAGATTAAAGCTCCCGGTTCAAAGGTTAGAAAAAGATCTGGCCGCTGAAGGGGATCAGAGTGAATTAAGTAGTGGTAACAAAGCTTATATTTTGCCCATACCGTTGAAGGAGACTATTGTCAATCCCAATCTGAAATAAGAAGCTCAGTCTTCATATTTTTCAATTATACTTTTAAACAAGAAGAGACAGCCCACGGGCTGTCTCTTTGTTTTGAAATTCTTTCTATAATTCTTCGTCAGTATCTATTGTGAAAGAATTAGTAGTTGTTTTGTAGTCTTTGTTATGTCTTTCAGAGATAACCTCTTCTCCTTTTTCATCCAGGATGAAGTTTGTTGATTCATTGAATAATTCTGAAAAACTTTTGAAATCTTCTTTGTAAAGGTAAATTTTGTGTTTCTCGAAGCTTGCTTCTCCATTTTCTGAGAAATTCTTTTTACTCTCTGTGATTGTCAGGTAATAATCTCCTGCTTTTGTTTCTCTCACATCGAAGAAATAAGTCCTTCTACCTGCCTTTAACACTTTTGTGAAAATCTCATTCTCCTGGCGTTCCTTGTAATCGCTCATTGTTCTAACATTTTAAGATTCGTGCGTTAACAAATATAGAAGAATATTCTGAATATCAAAGAATTTTTATTAAATATTGTTAATTACCTTGTTATCAGTAATGAAAATTTATTGAACACGTACGAAATCAGTAATTACGCCATCATTTAGATGAAGAATTGCATGCGCATTTTTGGCACTGGATTCACGGTGAGTGATGATTATGGACGTTGTTTGTTTAATTTCCTTTTCAATATTTCGTAAGATATTTTCCTCTGTTTCTGTATCTAATGCAGAAAGGCTATCGTCAAAAATCAGGATTTTGGGTTTTTTAATCAATGCTCTGGCTATGCTTATCCTTTGTTTTTGTCCACCAGACAGCATTACACCTCTTTCTCCAACCATTGTATTATATTGGTCTTTAAAGCCAACGATGTTTTTGTGTACATCAGCTACCTTAGCAAATTCTTCGACTAAAGCTTTTGTAGGATTGTCTATCGCAAATCCGATGTTATTCTCAATAGTATCAGAAAACAGATAGCTTTCCTGAGGAATGAAACCTATATTCTCGCGATAAACGCCAAGGTTGTGCTCTTTTAGATTTTTACCGTCTATCAGAATTTCTCCACTGTCCGGATCTAGTAAGCGGCATAAGAGTAATGCAATAGTAGATTTACCACTTCCGGTTTTACCCATAATGGCTAAAGATTCTCCGGCTTTAACTTTGAAACTTACATTCTTTAAAGCCTGAATGCCAGTGTTAGGATAAGTATAGCTTACATTACGGAATTCAATATCACCAGTAATGTTATAAAGGTCGTGGTTGCTGTTTCTGATTTCAGACTTCATATCCAGGAACTCATTGACACGTTGCATGGAAGCTTCCGCACGCTGATTAACAGACGTTACCCAGCCTACCATACTGAAAGGCCAGATTAGAATGTTGATGTACATGAAGAAATCGGCAATAGTCCCGACAGATGTTTTTCCACTGATGTATTGCTCCCCACCAATATAAAGGATGGCAACATTCAGAAGTCCGATAACAAAAAGAATAATGGTAAAAAAGTAGGCTTCAGTCTTTGCCAGATCCAAAGCTTTTACCATATAATCTCCAACCTTATTGTTGTAGTTCTTTTCAATATACTTTTCCTTGTTAAAGAATTTTACGACACGGATTCCCGAGAAACTATCCTGAACAAAAGTCGAAATTGCAGACTGGCTTTTCTGCATTACTTTGGATTTTTTGTTGATGATAGAACTTACCTTATATATAACAAAAGATAAAATCGGAAGAGGGATTAGTGTCCATATCGTCATGCGTACATCGGTAAGCAGCATATAAGTGGTTGTAATGATCAGTAATACCGATAAGTTTACCACATACATTACACCAGGGCCAAGGTACATACGTATAGCCACAACATCTTCACTCAGTCGGTTCATTAAATCTCCGATGGTCGTATTTTTGAAAATAGTCAGAGAGAGATTCTGATAATGAGTGTAAATTTTATTTTTCAGCTCATATTCAATTCTGCGGGAAGCTACGATAATAGTCTGCCTCATCATGAATGTAAAGAAGCCAGATAATACAGAACTGCCGACAATAATAGCTGCATTAATAAGTAAAGCCTTGAACAAAGAATCTTTCGATATATGTTTATTGGTAAGTACTTCTTGAATGACATTGACGGATTTCCCGATAAATTGTACTTTATAAATAGCAAAAAAATTGCTGAGTATAATGAAAAGTAATCCCCAAGCCAGTAATACACGATGTTTGTAGAAATAGGGATTGAGTGTTTTTAGTGCTTTCAACTTCTGAATTTTGTTTATTTAAAAACGTTCCGTTACGAATGACAAAATTAAGGTTTTTTATGCAAAGAGAAATGCGTAAATTTGTGCCTTAAATTTAAGTTCTTTGAAATGGTAGGAAGAAGACAGCTCCGCGAAAAAGTAGTGCAAACGCTTTATGCATATCAGCAAAACCCTAAAAGTGTCGATGTAGTTCTGAAAAATATGATGAAAGAAATAAGCAAAATCTATGACTTATATGTCTATGAGCTTAACTTTTTGGTCGCAATTCATCAATTAGCTGAAGAGCAAATTGAAATCGGAAAAAGAAAATACATCAAATCTGAAGAGGAAGCTAATCCCAATCTGAAGTTTGTTGAAAATAAAATATTGCTTCAAATCATTGAAAACGATGAAAGAGGAGAATATACCGCAAGCAACAAACAATTGATGTGGGATACTAATGATGACCTTGTTGTAAAAACCTACCAGAGAATAAAAGCCGGAAAACGATATAAAGATTATATGGAGTCGGCCGAAAGTAGTTTTGAAGATGATCAGAAATTCATAGGAAAACTTTTTCTTCGTTATGTTGCAGAAAATGAAGATCTTCATGATTTCTTAGAAGGAAAAGAAATGGCATGGGCAGATGATATTCATATTGCAAATTCATTAATCCAGAAAACAATTGGGTTTATGAAGCCAGAGCAGGAGACTCATACTCTTATCAAGATTATTAAAAATTATGATGATGAGAGCTTTGCTAAAACATTATTAGCTCAGACTGCGCTTAACTGGGATCATACAGAGAAGAAACTAGAGGAAAGACTTCAGAACTGGGATTTGGAAAGAGTTTCTTTAATGGATAAAGTAATCCTTATTACAGCGCTTAGCGAAATGGATGAATTTAAATTGACTCCTTCTTCAATTATTATAAACGAATACATAGAGATTGCAAAAGTATACTCTTCTGACAAATCTAATGTATTCATTAATGGTATCCTGGATAAGTATGCCAAAGACAATTCGAGAATATAGAATAAAATAATACCTTTCACATGAAAAGACTTACCTACCTACTGATGATTTCTTTTTCTGCCATGGCTGTGGTAGCATGTAAAAAAGAAGAAAAAAAACTGGTTGTTTCAGAAGATCAGTCTGCTTTGAGTACATCGGGATTACAACCCCTTGCTGCTGAACAAACACAGGCGGATATAGTTGCAGAAGCTAAGAAGCTTCCGTTAACGACTTTGGCAATTTCAGAAAATAATTTCAACTTTGGGGATGTTAAAAAAGGTGATCATGTAGAGCATACTTATACTGTGACTAATACAGGAGATAAGCCTTTGGTAATTTCTACAGTAAAGCCTGGATGTGGTTGTACTGCTCCGGAGTATACTAAAGACCCTATTCTTCCGGGACAAAAAGGAAAAGTAACGCTTAAGTTTGATTCAAGTTCTTTCGACGGATTACAAAACAAATATGCTGAAGTATATACTAACACGGAAAAGTCTCCGGTAGTACTTACTTTTTCAGCTAATGTTCTAAACAAATAATTTTTTATTAATCTATTAAACCCATAATATGCTAACAATTTTTTTACAGGCGCAACAGCAAGGTGGTGGTTCTATGATGTTCATCATGATGGCTGTAATGCTGGTTGGATTCTATTTCCTAATGCTGCGTCCGCAAATGAAAAAACAAAAACAGGAAAAGAACTTCCAGGAAACTATAAAACCGGGAGCCAGAGTTGTTACAACTTCAGGAATGCACGGTAAGATTGTAAATGTAATGGAAGACGGGGTGATCATTGAAACAATGTCTGGTAAATTAAAGTTTGAAAGAGCTGCAATTTCCAGAGAATTTACTGAGGCTCGTTTTGGAGATAAAAAAGCACCTGCTGCTAAAGAAACTCCAAAAGAAAATAAAGTGAAAGAAGTAGCAAAGGAGGAAAAAGAAAATGTTACAGTTACTGACGAAACAGAAACTAAATAATTTTTCTTTACAGATATAAAAACGCCGCAGACAAAGTCTGCGGCGTTTTTAGTTTATTATTTATAAGCTTTTCAGCTTACCTCTGAAGTCTTCTATGCTGGTATAGCCTTTCTCCTGCATAATTGCTTTCAGCTCTTCCAGTATTCTGTCGAAAGCGCCAGTACCTTCTTTCATCAGTTGGGTTCCTACCTGTACCATCTGTGCACCACAAAGTAAATGTTCAAAAGCATCTTTTCCATTTTCTACTCCTCCACATCCGATTACAGCAATATCACTGTTTAGTCTTGTATAGAAAGCTCTTACGTTAGCCAGTGCAGTTGGTTTTACATAAGCACCACCAATTCCTCCGAATCCGTCTTTTGGTTTAATTACAACTTCTTCGTGATCTACATCTATATAAAGTCCATTTCCGATAGAGTTGATACAGTTAACATACTGAAGTGGGAATTTATTTAGGATTTCTGCCATTTGATCGAAATGTGCAATATCGAAATATGGCGGAAGTTTTACACCGATTGGTTTCTGGAAAAATTCGAAAGCTTTGGTTAGAACCTCCTCTGTTCTTTCGAAATCATAACCTACCTGTGGTTTCCCGGGTACATTAGGACAAGAAAGATTTAATTCAGTAATTCCTTTAAAATCGGAATCATTTATTTTCTGTAGCATCTCCAGGTTATCTTCCATAGACATTCCTGCAATTGAGATGAAATTGATTTTTCCCGGATTTTCATTCTGAAAGTTAAGAGAGAAATCCAGATAGAAATCAAAACCTTTATTAGGCAATCCCATGGAGTTGATGCTTCCTAAAGGCACATCTACATATCTTGGGCTTGGATTCCCTTCTCTGAAATCTGGTGTAGCACTTTTAGTTACAAAAGCACCTGCAGAAGATCTTAGTAACTGATCCAGTTCCATTTCGTCATAACACATTACGCCTGAAGCGTTCATGAATGGATTTTCAAATTCGTAATTGGCAATTCGGGAGGTAAGATTCATTTTTTACTTTTTTATTCGTATTTCAAATTTAACAAAAAGCGGGAGAGTATCCCGCTTCTATTTTTATTCGTTAATGTTAATTCTAAGTGCTAACTCATCGAGCTGCTCATTGGCAATGGATGCCGGAGCGTCGATCATTACATCTCGACCACTGTTATTTTTAGGGAAGGCGATGTAATCTCTGATAACTTCATTTCCGTCTAATACAGCTACAAGTCTGTCAAATCCGAAAGCCAGACCGCCGTGTGGAGGTGCTCCGTATTTGAAGGCATTCATTAAGAAGCCAAACTGTGCTTCTGCTTCTTCCGGTGTGAACCCAAGAAGGCTGAACATCTGAGCCTGAAGATCTTTATCAAAGATTCTGATAGATCCGCCGCCGATCTCGTTACCGTTGATAACTAAGTCATAAGCATTAGCTCTTGCTTTTCCTGCTTCATTTTCCAGTAAGTGGATGTCTTCCGGCTTAGGAGAAGTAAAAGGGTGATGCATTGCGTGATATCTCTGTGTATCTTCATCCCATTCTAAAAGCGGGAAGTCAATAACCCAAAGCGGAGCGAATTCATTTCCTTTTCTTAATCCAAGGCGGTTACCCAATTCCATTCTTAGTGCAGATAACTGTGCTCTTACTTTATTTTCGTTTCCGGAAAGTACAAGCATTAAGTCTCCTGGCTTAGCACCAAATTCTTCTGCAATCTTCTTTAAATCTTCTTCATTATAGAACTTGTTAACAGAAGAAGTTACAACACCATCGGCCTGATATTTTATCCATACCATACCTGTAGCGCCTATCTGTGGACGTTTTACCCAGTCGGTTAATTCGTCGATTTGTTTTCTCGTATATTCTGCACAACCTTCTACATTGATACCAACAACCAATTCTGCTTCGTCAAAGATTTTGAAATCTTTACCTTTTACAAGGTCATTTAGTTCATGGAATTCCATTCCGAAACGGATATCCGGTTTGTCATTACCATATTTTTTCATAGCCTCTGCAAAAGTCATTCTCGGGAACTTTCCAAATTCCTGACCTGCAATGTCTTTCAATAAATTCTGAGTAAGACCCTCGAATATATTCATAATGTCTTCCTGCTCTACGAAAGCCATTTCACAGTCTATCTGAGTAAACTCTGGTTGTCTGTCGGCTCTTAGATCCTCGTCACGGAAGCATTTTACAATCTGGAAGTATTTATCCATTCCGCCAACCATCAATAATTGTTTGAAAGTTTGCGGAGATTGTGGCAATGCATAAAACTGACCCGGGTTCATTCTGCTTGGTACAACAAAGTCTCTTGCACCTTCAGGTGTGGACTTGATAAGAACCGGTGTTTCTACTTCAATAAATCCTTGTTCAGAAAGATAGTTTCTTACCTTCTGAGCTATTTTGTGACGGAAGATTAACTTATCCTTCACCGGATTTCTTCTGATATCCAAGTAGCGGTACTTCATTCTAAGTTCTTCACCGCCATCGGTTTCGTCTTCAATGGTGAAAGGAGGTAGCTCGGAATTGTTCAGAATAGTTAATTTTTCAACCAGAATTTCAATTTCTCCGGTTGGTATTTTAGGGTTTTTACTAGCTCTTTCGATTACTTTTCCGGTAACCTGAATTACAAATTCACGGCCCAATTTTTTTGCTTCTTCCAATAATATTGCAGAAGAGCGATCCTGATCGAAAACAAGCTGCGTTATTCCGTAACGATCTCGTAAATCTATCCAAATCATAAAACCTTTGTCACGGATAGTTTGTACCCATCCTGAAAGTGTTACTTCTTCGTTTAGATTCTTCAGAGATAATTCTCCGTTGGTGTGCGTTCGGAACATTTTATTGTATTTAAAATTTGATTTTTTGTTTTCACTCAGGTATTAGCCTGACAGAATTTTTCAGGTGCAAAGATACGGAATTTAAAGAAAAAAGCCTTTTAGAATTTTACATCCAAAAGGCTTTATTTATTATTGCTTAATCCATTGAATAGCACTAAGGACTTTCTTATCTTTTAAAAGGTCTTTGAAATTATCACCACCAATTATTTCTACATCGGGAGGAATACTTTCTTTATATTCCTTATTGTTTCTGTCTGCTTCATAAGAACTGGATAATAAATAATAAAGATCCTCTGAGATTTTGATGCTGTTATTTGCAGAAACCAGTCCTGTTGTTTTTTCTCCGATTAGCTTTACATTCTTTTTGCCAATGAAGGATATTGTAGTTGCTTCTCCGGAGCTGGCAGTTGCAGGGCCAATTAGTAAAGCTATTTTAATATTTTTACCAGGATTACAATTGTTTTGTAGTGTAATGTATGGATTGTCATTTATCAGTAAACTACCGTCTTTAACAGACCATGAGTTGAGTGTTTTTCCATTGTCTACAAAAGAGCCGGCTTTCCCGTTTCCTAATAAAGGTGCAATCCCCGAAATCATTGGATACATATTGCCACCGGTATTTAACCGCAGATCTATAATAATTCCTTTTAAATCTTTTAGATTCAGTTTACAAAGAGAATCCCGTAAGGCTTGGCCTAGTTTCTTAACCTGTTCTTCTCGTTCTCCATCTTTCTGAGAAGTGCTCATTCCCGGAATAGAGATATAACCAATCTTTTTTTCCAATTTTTGAATATTAATAGTGCCTTTAGATGTATTGAGAGCTTCCATTGTCTCCTGATTAACTCTGCTGTACAGGTTTACCGGATTTAGGCGACCAACCGATGCGTTTTTAGATTTTAGAAAAGAATGGTTGTCATTTAATTTATCTAGCATTAGCGCTACGGCAGGCTTTACAGCATTAAATATATTATTAGCATTAGGGTTTAGTGCTTTCTGAATTTCTGGTGTAAGCTCGCTCCAATTAACTTTGTCCTTATATATACTATTATTTTTAGTAGCTTCTATGATACGATTAAGTGTATCTAATGCTTCTTTCTGATCAACCGTTTTAATAATAAATTTTGCATCCTTAATATCTGTTCCGTCAATTGTTACTTTAAAGTTATCAATCCACATTTTACCACTCCCTGATAGCATTGCGCCAATGAGGATCTGGTCTGTTGCGTCGGGATTTAAAGAAAGAGTAATTTCTGCTTTTTGCCAGTCGGTTGTTCCTTTTATACCCCTGTCCTGCATATTGTCAAAAGCTATTTTCGGATCTATACGCATCCAGAGGGCAGCTTGTCCATCTGAAATATTTTCAGTTTTAATATACCCGGAGAAAGTAATCTTTTTTCCGGTATAGTTATGTGGTAGTACTAAAGTTATGATTTTGTATCCTCCATTGCCTTCAATGAGTAAAGCATTCTTGCCGTTCTGAACATTTTTGCTGTCTATACTGGCTTTATATGAAGGGCTTCCGGAAATATACCATCCCTTTGGAAGACTGTTTTCAGTATCTTCAAAACTAAGATTTAATGGAGGGTTAATTTGATTTTGGGCATAAGTATTCCAGCTCAGGAATAGGCAAGCCGCCAGAGCTAATAGTTTTTTCATAATAATATTTATTGATTTTAGTCTTCTGTATATTCTAAAAGGTCTCCAGGCTGACAATCCAAGGCTTTACATAAAGCTTCCAGAGTTGACAGTTTTATAGCCTTGGCTTTTCCTGTTTTCAGGATAGAAAGATTGGCCTGTGTAATGCCTATTTTTTCTGCAAGTTCCTGAGACTGCATTTTACGCTTTGCAAGCATTACATCTACATTAATTATGATAGGCATAGTCTAAATAGTTAATTCATTTTCAGATTGTAAATCGTAACCCTTTTTGAAAAATGCATAAGCAAACAAGGTGATGAAAAATACAAACAGGAAAGGTATTAGATGGGAGATTATTTTTGTAACTTCATTAAACTTGACTTCTCCAAAGAAAAAAGTATATATGAGTCCAAGAATAATGTTAAATCCAAGAAATAATCTTGTCCATTTTAAAAGATTCAGGCTGAAAATATTCTCGCTGCTTAATGCTCCAAATATTTTTTTCAGACAGTAAAAATAAAATGCAAAACCAGCAAAACCAATTAAACCTTCAAAAAATAAACGGGAAGAAAAAACACCACTAAAGAAGTTTAAATCGATAAAAGGATATTTTATGCTGAAGGTATTCTCCTGTATTCCGGTATATAACTTTATTCCGGTAGAAAAAGTACTAGCCATAAGCTTGCTTTCACTAGTGTTATTATAATAACAGATGGTATAGCCTAGTAAGAAATAAATAAGGTGTATAAAAAATAAAAAGAAGATAAATGTAATGCCCCAGTTGATATATCTGGCTAATGAATTTTTACCAATAATTTTCATGGTTTTATGTATTGATTATATCGCAAATGTATAAATATTTATTGTATTACGATAAATATTTTTTATTTAAAAATAAAAATAAGATTTAATGTAAATAAAAAAAACCGGAACAAAGTCCCGGTTTTGTATATGTGGTTAAGAATAATTACTTGCCGAATAAACCTCCTAGAAGTCCTCCAAGGCCACCGCTTTGTCCTTGTTGTTGGCTGCCTCCACCTAAAACACTTCCTAAAAGATCAGTGATTGAGTTTCCGGAAGAAGCTTGTGCTTCGTTAGTAGCATTTCCCATAATGCCTCCTAATAAATCGCCAAGACCACCAGCTCCTGTATTGCTAGCTTGTTTTTGTTGTCCGATATATCCCATAATAATTGGTGCAAGCATTGCTAATGCCGGGCCTATTTTATCCATAGAGATACCTGTACTTTGAGAAAGTTGGTTCTCAACATTTTGTTTATCGCTTCCAAAAACGTGATTCAGGATAGAGCCTCCTTCATCTTGTCTGTTTAGGGCCTGGCTAGGATCATTTAAAATACTGCCATCATGATCTTTGTCTAGTGCATTATTTAGAGCCTCGGCGTCAGCTGCATTTTTAGATTTGTTTCTAAGATAAGATATTACTAAAGGAGCGGCTACAGCCAATAGTGCAATAATCTGACTTTTGCTGATTCCCATTTTATTTTCAGCTTGTTCAGCAACCTGGTTGCCTGTGTTACCTGTAATAAGGTCTAATAAACTCATAGTGTTTTTATTTTGTTGTTTACTCAACGAATTTAAAAAAAATAATATGAGTTCGGCATTTATTTTTTGAAAATCGGAACATTGCTGCAAGCCTCCCCAAACATCAAGGACTTTACAATAGGTCGAAGCTTTTCTACCAATTCTACATAGGCATTTTCCGGGATGCTAAAGTCAGAGCATCCTTTTACCAGAACTCTTTTGTCTTGCATTTCGGAAAAGTCATGTTGCTGAATCGCATCATGGAAAAGAAGTAATTCCAGTTCCTTTTGCGAGCCATAGACTACCTTTTTAGCGGAAGACATTAATTTGTCCCCAAGAAGGAAGTAAGCCCATAGCGGAACAATAGCATCTACAGAACAGTAGATGTATACATAACAGTCTTTATATGGTTCTGTATCCAGATCTGAAATCATTTGGCGAAAATCCTTCTCCCTCAAAATAAGCTCCTGAAAAAGGAAGTCTTTTATATCGATTCCGATTCTTTTTCCTTTGGGTTGCAGGCTTGCCAGGTCAAAATTAACCAGACTAGTGTTCTCAGCTACTTTATTGCGAATTTCAAATTCTTCTGACATTTTTTATTTTTATCTTTACACAAAATTAAGTCAAATTAATTTAGAAGAAAATAATACCAGATTTAGATACTGTCAATTAAGTATGAAGAATGCTTACAGAATGGATATCTGAATGAATAACATCTAATAGCTGATTACCTTTGAAATATTACCTTATTGCCGGAGAGGCTTCCGGAGATTTACACGGTTCAAATCTTATGAAGTCCATTAAAAAGAAAGACGCTGACGCAGAATTTAGGTTCTGGGGCGGAAACTTAATGGAAGCACAAGGCGGAACATTAGTGAAGCATTACCGCGATCTGGCATTTATGGGATTTGCTGAGGTTATTCAGAATCTTGGAACAATCCTGGGGAATATAAAGTTGTGTAAAAAAGATATTCAGGACAACAAACCCGATGTTTTGGTACTGATAGATTATCCGGGATTTAATTTACGAATTGCAAAGTTTGCTAAATCACTCGGGATAAGAGTTGTTTATTATATCTCACCACAGTTGTGGGCATGGAAGGAAGGGCGCGTTGAGATTATTAAAAAGTATGTGGACGACATGCTTGTGATTCTGCCTTTCGAAAAAGATTTTTATAAAAAACATCAGGTAGATGCTCATTTTGTAGGGCATCCGTTACTAGATGCTATACACAATTTACCAGACCTGGATACACAAAAATTCAGGACTGAAAATAATCTTACGGATAAAGAGATAATTGCTTTATTGCCCGGCAGCCGAAAGCAGGAGGTGGAGAAGATGTTGGAAATTATGCTTTCTGTTCGGCCATTCTTTCCGGACTATCAGTTTGTAATTGCAGGAGCACCTTCGTTGGAAAAAGAATTCTATGAGCAGTATGTGGACGATCAGGTTCATTTCGTTTCCAATAAAACTTATGATCTTCTAAGGTCTTCTAAAGCTGCTTTGGTAACTTCGGGGACTGCAACATTGGAAACAGCATTGTTAAATGTTCCGGAGGTTGTATGCTATCGTGGAAGCCAGATTTCTTATGAAATCGCTAAGCGACTTGTAAAGCATATAAAATATATTTGCCTGGTTAACCTTATTATGGATAAAGAAGTAGTAAAAGAGTTGATCCAGAAAGAGCTGACCACAGATAATCTGAAAAAAGAACTTTCTTTAATCCTTTCCGGAGCGACCAGAGAACGGATTTTGGATGAATATTATATCCTTCGTGAGAGGCTTGGTGGTGCCGGAGCTTCAGATGAAGCGGCAAATATTATTGTTAAATAGTTTTATTTTCCCATATATTTTACTTTTTGTTTAAATTTTTAATTAAATTTAAGATTCAAATGTATTGAAACTAAGTTTAATTAAAATGATTGTTAATGAAAAAGCAGCCAGTTTTCTGTCTTTTCATTTCTTTCTCAATTGGAATTTTCACCGGAGATGAATTTTCTGCAGATAAAAACGCTGCAGGATTTGTTATGCTTGCTGTTGTAGTTTGTACTTTGATTTCTTTTTGTTTTAAAAAGGGAAAAGCTATAACATTTATGCTGTTCTTTATTTTTCTGGGACAGCTCTCACATTCTTTTAATACCTCGGATAAGAACCTTTCTGACTTTAAAGGGAGGTTGGCTATTAATTTTCAGATTGTAAAAAAGCTTAATAGCACGGAAGAAAACAGGCGCTATATTATATATGTATCGGCAATCGGCGGAAAAGAGAAGTTGATACAGCCTTTTTATGCTGTCTATAGTCTGAAGAAGGATAAGAATGGATTAGATTTTATACATACTTATTCAGGAATTTACTACATCAATAAAATTAAACCTCCACAGAACGATTACCAATTCAGTTATCAGAAATACATGTTGCGAAATAATGTGGCTTATCAGATCTATTCAAAAGAAGAACCTGTAGCCAGGACAAAAAATGCATTGTTAGAAGATGAAGTGAAACAGATTCGTCTTGATGTTTTACAGCGTATTGATAATTCGGCACTTTCCACAGAGTCCAGAGATTTTCTGAAAGGTATCATCCTTGCGGATAGGACTGATATGGATGCAGGTGTATCAGCTGATTTCACTAAAACAGGTCTTGTTCATTTTTTAGCAATTTCCGGAACTCATATGGTGATTATTTTTTGGTTATTAATGTTTGTTCTGAAAAGAAGTATTCCGCTAAAATTCAAAAATATTGCTGTGATAATAAGTCTGATATTAATTTGGGTTTTTGCGGTATTCATAGACTATGGAAGTTCGGTTGTAAGATCCTGCCTTATGCTCTCATTTTATTATGTGATGGTACTTTTACAACGAAAACCGGACTTGTTGCATTCTATGGCATTGTCTGGACTGATAATTTTGATAGCAGATACTCAGCAATTGTTTGATATAGGTTTTCAATTAAGCTTTCTGGCGGTATTCGGAATTTATTGGTTAAATCGACCTATTTTAAATTGTTTACCGAAAGCCCGAAATAGTATTCACGATTTTTTTCTTCAGGTAGTCAGTATTACACTTTCTGCACAGTTAATAACCTTACCACTTATTTTGTACTATTTCCACCAGTTTTCCTTAGTTTCTGTTATTGCAAATCTGGTTGTAGTTCCGCTCTCAGAAATTATTATTGTCTTTTCCCTGTTAATGGTTTTCGTGTTGAACTTTTTTGGAGATATTTTTGTGATTAATTTCCTTTATGACCAGCTGATAGTTCATTTATTAAAACTCATCCATTTTTTTGCTCAAGCCGATTTTTTATTTTTTGATGATATACCAATGTCTTTATCTGAAGTTGTATTGCTTTTTGTGCTGTTGTATTTGTTGAGGTTTTTGATTAAAGAAAGAAGGAATAGGAGAGTGTTTCAGTTTGGTTTTGTGGTCTGTTTTTTCTTTTTGTTGAGATTGGTGCTAAATATTCATGCTTTTCATAAAGAAGAATTTTTGAGTCATCAGTATTTTAATCAGAAGATTTTTTCTGTCAGAAAAAATGCCAAAGTTGTCTTCTTTTTTACTGATAATCTGGATAAAAATAAGATTGAAAATTACTTAGTTAAGCCTTATGTCGTTTCCCGAAGAATTAAGAATTATGAAATTATTTATTTTAACACTAAGGAATTTGATCAGTTGAAATATAGAAATGAGATAAAATCTGTTAAATAATGTTAATTATTTAGATTCAATATAAACTAAGGTTTAATGATGAATCTCATTTACTACACGCACAAGAATTGTTAATTTTGTGAAATTAGAAAAATAATATAATTAGACTATGGCAGGATTGACATCTTCATCAATCGGGAGAAAATTCCTTATGGCTTTATCAGCGATGTTTTTGCTGATATTCCTTATTATGCACCTTTCTGTAAACCTTATTTCGGTTTTTAGTCAGGATGCCTTTAATGAGGCGTCTCATTTTATGGGATATAACCCGCTTGTACAGTTTTTAATGCAACCTATTTTAGGGTTTGCAGTAGTGTTTCACTTTGTAATGGGCTTTATTCTTGAGGCGAAGAATAACAAAGCACGTCCGGTAAAATACGGTTACAGCAACAATGGAGCTAATGCTACATGGGTATCCAGAAATATGATTATTTCAGGAGCAGTAATTTTAGCTTTCTTGGCATTACACCTTTACGATTTTTGGATTCATGAAATGGATTTCAAATATGTAAAGCATTTGTCACCAGAGCCTACGCGTTACTGGGAAGAGCTTCATCACAAATTTGCAGATCTGTGGAGAGTAGCGCTTTATGTAGTTTCATTTGTATTACTAGGTCTTCACTTATCTCATGGATTCCAGTCTTCTTTCCAATCGGTTGGGGCTAATCATCCAAAGTATTTACCAGCAATTAAAACTATCGGAAACGTTTACGCAGTAATCATTCCTTTAGGATTTATTTTTATTGCTATCTTTCATTATGTAACTCAATAACCAATAAATATTATTATGGGTTTAGATTCTAAAATTCCAGCGGGGCCATTGGCTGACAAATGGAAAAATCATAAAGATCACATGGAACTTGTTGCGCCAAACAACAGGGACAAAATTGATATTATTGTTGTAGGAACAGGTCTTGCGGGCGGTTCAGCAGCAGCAACTTTGGCAGAACAAGGCTATAATGTAAAAGCTTTTTGTTATCAGGATTCTCCAAGAAGGGCTCACTCTATTGCAGCTCAGGGAGGTATTAACGCAGCAAAAAATTATCAGAATGATGGTGATTCTGTCTATCGTTTGTTTTATGATACTATTAAAGGTGGTGACTACCGTGCAAGAGAAGCTAACGTATACCGTTTGGCTGAAGTTTCTGGTAACATCATAGACCAGTGTGTATCTCAAGGGGTGCCATTTGGTAGAGAATATGGTGGTATGCTGGATAACCGTTCTTTTGGTGGGGTTCAGGTAAAAAGAACTTTCTATGCAAAAGGGCAAACAGGTCAGCAGCTTCTTCTAGGTGCTTACGCAGCAATGAGCCGTCAGATTGGTAAAGGTCGTATTAAAATGTACAACCGTCACGAGATGATGGAACTTGTTATTGTAGACGGAAAAGCAAGAGGTATTATCGCAAGAAACTTGGTAACAGGAGAAATCGAAAGACACTCTGCTCACGCTGTAGTTGTTGCTTCCGGTGGTTATGGTAACGTTTATTTCCTTTCTACAAATGCAATGGGATCTAACGTTTCTGCTGCATGGAAAATTCACAAAAAGGGTGCTTACTTCGCAAATCCTTGCTATGTTCAGATTCACCCTACTTGTATTCCGGTACACGGAACACAACAGTCTAAACTGACGTTGATGTCTGAATCTTTAAGAAACTCAGGAAGAATCTGGGTGCCTAAAAAGATTGAAGATTCTATCGCTATCCGTGAAGGAAAGAAAAAAGCAAAAGATATTGCTGAAGAAGACAGAGACTACTATTTGGAGAGAAGATATCCTGCGTTCGGTAACTTAGTACCGCGTGACGTTGCTTCACGTGCTGCTAAAGAAAGATGTGACGCTGGTTTCGGTATCGAAAATAATGATACTAAAGAAGGTGTATACTTAGATTTCTCTACGGAGATTATGAAGAAAGGTAAGGAGTCTGCTACTGAGCAGAACATTCACAACCCTTCTTCTGCACAAATTTATTCTTTAGGTAAAGCTTGGGTTGAAGAGAAATATGGTAACCTTTTCCAGATGTATGAAAAAATTACTGCGGATAATCCATATGAAACTCCAATGAAGATATATCCTGCTGTACACTATACAATGGGTGGTGTATGGGTAGATTATAACCTGATGTCTACTATCCCGGGATGTTTCGTTGTAGGTGAAGCTAACTTCTCCGATCACGGTGCAAACAGACTAGGAGCTTCTGCACTTATGCAAGGTCTTGCAGATGGTTATTTTGTATTGCCATATACGATTGCTAATTATCTTTCTGCAGATATCAGAACTGGTGCTATACCAACGAATACACCTGAATTCGATCAAGCTGAAACAGAAATTAAAAATAAAGTTGATTTCTTCCTTACCAATAAAGGAACTCATTCTGTAGATCATTTCCATAAGCAATTAGGAAACATTATGTGGAATAAAGTTGGTATGGGACGTACAGCTGAGGGACTTCAGGAAGCTATCAAAGAAATTGAAGAAGTAAGAAAAGATTTCTGGCAGAACGTAAGAGTTCCGGGAGATGCAGATAACCTGAATCCGGAATTAGAAAAAGCTTTCAGAGTTGCAGACTTCCTGGAACTAGGTCAGCTAATGGCAATTGATGCATTAAATAGAAATGAATCTTGTGGAGGTCACTTCCGTGAAGAGTATTCTACACCAGATGGTGAGGCTCAGCGTGATGACGTGAACTACAAATATGTTGCTGCTTGGGAATACAAAGGAGCAGATATCAACCACGAGGTAATGCACAAAGAAGATCTTGTTTACGACAATATCGAAGTTAAAACAAGAAGTTACAAATAATCTCCAACCTTAAAATAAAAGTTATGAGTGAAAAAAAAGGTCTCAATCTTACACTGAAAATTTGGAGACAAAAAAATAATAAGACAAAAGGTCAATTCGAAACCTATAAGATTTCAGATGTATCTACAGACAGTTCATTCCTTGAAATGTTAGATATTCTGAATGAAAATTTAATTAACGAAGGAAAAGACCCTATCGCTTTCGATCACGACTGTCGTGAAGGTATTTGTGGTATGTGTTCTTTATACATCAATGGTAGAGCGCATGGTCCTGATACAGGTATTACTACTTGTCAGTTGCACATGCGTCACTTCAAAGATGGCGAAACTATTCATATCGAGCCATGGAGAAGTGCTGCTTTTCCAGTAATCAAAGACTTGGTAGTAGACCGTTCTGCATTTGACAGAGTAATGGCTGCCGGTGGTTTTATTTCTGTAAATACTTCAGGTAGAACAACCGATGCTAACAATATTCCTGTACCAAAAGAAGATGCTGATAAGGCAATGGATGCTGCAGCATGTATCGGATGTGGAGCTTGTGTAGCAACTTGTAAGAATGGTTCTGCAATGTTATTTGTAGGAGCTAAAGTTTCTCAGTTTGCATTATTACCACAAGGTAGAGTTGAAGCAAAACGTAGAGTACTTCACATGGTAAAACAAATGGACGAAGAAGGATTCGGTAACTGTTCTAATACAGGAGCTTGTGAGGTTGAATGTCCAAAAGGTATCTCTTTGGAGAATATTGCAAGAATGAACAGAGAATATCTAAGTGCTAACTTTACAACAGCTAATCACTAAGATTAAAACCTCTTTATAAATGAAAGCCGCTAATAAGCGGCTTTTTTTATTTGTAAATCTGATCTGTATGATAATACTAGTATTATTGAAATGTTAAATTTTATATATTTTAATTATTTAATATTCAATCATAAATATTTATTTATAAATTAGTATTACCAAATCTAAACGTAATGGAAAATAAAAATTTAGAGACCAAATTGAATTTTGGCGGAAAAAAATTATCCTCTAAAGAACTGAACAGTATTGTTGGAGGTGGACTTCTAGGTAATATAATTGGAGGTCTTGACAAAGAGTTGAGTAAAATCGAACAGGAACTGAAAAAAGTTCGTGACGGTATTATTGGTGGTATAGACAAAGTCATAGACGGCGTTATACCTCGTAAACCTTAATTTCGTTTTTTACCCATTTTTAATTCAGTTCCAAGACTGGAGTTACTAAATTAAAACAGCCTTTAGCTGTTGGAGGAAATGAGCAACTATCATCCTCGTATAATATAACCGCTGGATTCAGCGGTTTTTTCTTTGATAAGAAAGTCGAATAATGTCATTTTAAATCCGGAGTTGATTGTTTTGGACAATGATGTTGTATAGAAAAATTTAATTTCAGTCTTAAAGCACACTGTGAAAACAGAAGTAAGCGTTAAATAATATTAAAAGATGACAAAATCAGGGATATATATGGAAAAAAGGTTATTTTTGCTTCTATTAAAATTTTGAGATGAAAAAACTATTATTAATAGTATTATGCACTTTATTTATAGTGTCTTGTTCAAACAAAAAGACTGTTGTTATCTCTGGTAAAGTTATCGGAGGCTCACCATTAGAAAGAATAGAAATTGTTGACATGTCAGGTGTTGCAACACTGCCTATCGCTAACTTTGGTGTAGATGCACAAGGTAATTTCTCTGATACGATCCAGATTCCTAAAAATGGTGTATATACACTTTCTTATGGAGGTAACTATGGTACCGTTTATTTAAAAGGTGGTGAGAATGTAAGACTTTCCGGTAACAGCGCAGCTGGTTTCCCAAAAGTATTTACTGTTGAAGGAGATTCAAAAAATAATGTGTTTTTACAAAAGACACAAACTTATTTAGATAATTATTTTTCTAAAATTCAGCAAGATATCATCACTCAGGATGAAACTAAATTCATTGATCAACTGAAGAAATTCAGATCAGACTTGAATAAAGAGATGGATAACCTGGCAAAATCTACAGGTGCTGATAGTGATTTGGTAAAATGGAAAAAAGATGAACTGGATGTTAATCTTCTTTCTTTCTCTGGAAAATATATAGAGCTTCACGGACAGGTTACAGGAAAACCTGATTATAAAGCGTCTCAGAAGCTAAAAGATTATCAGAAAGAATTAAAAGGAGATGAAGATGCTAAAATCAAAATGTATCCTTCATACAGAGGTTATATGCTAAGTACTCTTGGTCAGGATTTCCAGGCTTATGCTATGAAAAACCAAAAGCCAGATGGTACTACAACTGAAATGTTCATTAACTATATCAAGGATAAAAAAGATTATTCTCAATTGGTTAAAGACTACCTGATTTCTTTTGTTGCAGGAATGGATATGCACCCGCAACAAGCTAACTCAGAAAAATTAATGAAGTTATTAAATGATAACATTAAAGATTCTGAAGTTAAAGCAGGATTAGAAAAAGTAGAAAAAGCTGTTTACGGTCTTAAAGTTGGTACAGCTGCACCTTCAGTAGACTTTATTGATGTGAGTGGTAAAAAAGTACCTTCTTCATCATTCAACGGAAAGCCTACATTGATTATGTTCTACGCTTCTTGGAACCCATATATTGCAGAATCTGTAGTACCAATGCTTAAGGAAGTTACTAATGCTTATAAGAGTAAAGTAAATTTTGTATTCATTGATGTTGATGATAATGCAGCTCAATTTAAGAAAACAGCTGTAGCAATGCTAAACGGAACTGAAGGACAGAAACTATATGCAAAAGGAGGTCTTAAATCTGAAATGGCACAAAAATATGCACTATACGGATTTAAATTGCCAAGCTTTGTAATCTTAGATAAAGATGGTAAAATAGCAAGCAAGAGTTTCATGAGTATGATGGAACCAGACTTCAAAACTGCTTTAGATAAGGTATCCGGAATTACCGGACCAGTTATTGCTCCACCACAAATGCAAGTGCAGCCTGCACCAGCGCCTGTGGATTCAGCAAAAGTAAAGACAGAAGCGAAAGCTAAATAATATAAGATGCAGAAAAAAAAGAAGAATGTAATTCTTGAAAATATCAAACTCCTTTCAGCCGGTGCGAAAGGAGTTTCTGTTGGTAAAACAGAGGATGGTAAAACCATTTTGGTGAGTGGGGCTGTACCTGGAGACCTGGTAAACGCCCGTATGAAAAAGTCGAAAAAGAACTATATTGAAGCTGAAGCAATAGAGATTCTGGAGGAATCTCCTGACAGAGTAGATGCCAGATGTATGCATTTCAGCGTATGTGGAGGATGTAAATGGCAGAATCTTAGTTACGAAAAGCAATTAGCATTTAAAGAGGATGAAGTACTGAATAACATCCGCAGAATTGGTGGCATTGATGGTTTTGAAGCGCTGCCTATTCTGGGATCTGCAGAACAGTATTTTTATAGAAATAAAATGGAATTTTCTTTCTCTAATGCACGTTGGCTTACATTGGAAGAAGTAAATTCTACCGAAGAAATAGCCGACAGAAATGCGTTAGGATTTCATATTCCGGGGCAGTGGAGCAAGATTCTGGATCTGAAGGAGTGTTTCCTTCAAGAAGACCCATCCAACAATATTCGTCTTGCTGTAAAAGAATATGCTGAGGAAAATAACCTTGAATTCTTTGATGTAAGAAATCAGGAAGGTTTTCTTCGTACGTTAATGATGCGTCAGAACTCTAAAGGAGAATGGATGGTTTTATTCCAGCTTTTTGAAGAGAACGAAACAGAGCGTGTAAAGCTTCTTGATTACTTATTACAGAAGTTTCCGCAAATCCATACATTACTTTATGCAATCAATCCAAAAGGGAATGATAGTATCTATGATCTGGATATTCAGACTTACTATGGAGAAGGATTTTTGTATGAAGAGATGGATGGGCTTAGATTTAAAATAGGGCCAAAATCGTTTTTCCAGACCAACTATAAGCAAGCTTTGGAATTGTACCGTAAGACCCTTGAATTTGCTGACCTGAAAGGAGATGAAGTTGTATATGATCTTTATACAGGAACAGGTACTATTGCACAATATGTTGCCCGTAATGCAAAACAAGTAATAGGTATAGAAGCAGTACAGGAAGCGATAGATGCGGCTAAAGAACATGCGGAACTGAATGGTCTTACCAATTGTACTTTCTACTGTGGAGATATGAAAGATATCTTCAATCAGGAGTTTTTAGAATCTCACCCTAAAGCAGATGTTTTAATTACTGACCCTCCAAGAGACGGGATGCATGCTAAAGTTGTAGAACAGATACTTAATCTGTCGCCAGAGAAAATTGTATATGTAAGCTGTAATTCTGCAACGCAGGCCAGAGATTTGGCTATGTTAAAAGAACATTATAACTTAGTGAAGGTTTTGCCGGTGGACATGTTCCCGCAGACCCATCACGTAGAGAATATAGCACTGCTTATTAAAAAATCATGAAGTATATAAAGTTTATATTTTGCTTTGTTCCCTTGTTACTGGCTATTGTAGCCTGTAATCAGGAAGATGATATATGTACTGAGGGAGGTTCTCCTAAGATGAAAGTAAAGTTTAAAACAGCTGCAGATGGTAAGCTTGCCAGGATGGACAGCCTCACAGTCCGTATCCTATGGGGGACAGATACGCTGATGGTAGCACCAAACGTTAAAGCGGTGGATTCAGTAATGATACCTCTAAAAGTTACCGGAGATGGCTTTACAGATATTCTGGTTCAGACCAACCCAAAATCAAAAACAGAAATCTCTAAAATCAAAGTAAAGTATACTGAATCTTCAGAATATGTTTCACCAGGCTGCGGAATAAGAAAATTGTATGATAATCTTACAGTATCACCTATTGAAGGACTAAATCCGGTGAAAAGTGTTGACATTAACTCTAATCAAATTCATAATGAAGTTAAGACTGTTCTATACTTTAATTTTTAGTCTTTTTATTTCCTTAAGCTTTGCACAGGAGAAGAAAAAGATAAGCAGTGATACCCTTGCTGCTAAGAAATGGAAATATAAGCCGAATGTAATGATTGGAGTAGATGTGCTTCATTTAGGGCTAATGGCTTTTACTGATCAGAAATTATTCCAGGCTTTTGCTACATCACGTATACAACCAAGGCTTCACTTGGTAGCTGATGTAGGTTATGAAAAGAATAAGTACGACAAAAACGGATATGATGTATCAGCAAAAGGATTATTCGTTAAAGCCGGAACATTATACATGCTAAGCCCGGACCCTGAAAATAAACAAAACGGATTTTATGCCGGCGGAAAGGTGGCAGCATCTTTTTATCAGCAGGAAATGAGATCTATTCCGACCAGAGGATTTCAGGGGCATGATTCTTATGCATCATTTCCGACATCATCTCAATCTGCTTACTGGTTGGAAGGAGCTATTGGAGGCAGGGTAGAACTTTTCCATTCTAACTTCTATATAGATGCGCAAGTGCAGCCAAAATACATGATTTATACGACGAAACAAGAGAATATAACTCCAATGGTAATTCCGGGATTCGGAACCGATGCCAATAAGTTCAAACTTGGCTTTATGTGGAGTGTAGCTTACCTGTTTTAACATAAAAAGCCTCCTTTTCAGGAGGCTTCCAATCACTTATTACTTAAACATTTTAATCTACTCATCGAATCGTGAGCTAAAACAAAATGCTTCCAAAAATAATAAAAAAAATAATATGAATTTTTTAATATTCAATATTATTTTACCAAAGTTTTTTATATGTATGAAAATTAGAAAACCCTTGAAGAAAGGGTTTAGGTCTAAATTTTATGCAGATCGCTAATAAGAGAAGCCATAATTTTTTCGGTGCTCAAACGAAGATGTTGCATATCCGAATTGTTTTCAATGACATAATCTGCAAGCCGTATTTTCTTTCTTTCCGGCATTTGATTATCTATCACTTTTTCCACTTCACGATAGGTTTTTGAATCCCTGTCCATCACCCTTTTTATTCTTATACTTTCATCAGCTGTTACCAGCAGGCTTTTATCACACTGCAAGTTTAATTTTAGTTCAAAAAGTAGTGCTGTTTCTTTAAAGATAACTTCACGGGATTGTCTCTTTACCCAGTCATGAAAGTCCTTGTTAACGGCAGGATGAATAATTGCGTTCAGCTGTTTTAGCAATTCATCATTGCTGAAAACTACAGACCCAACATATTTTCGGTCATAGAGCCCATTTTCGTCATAAGCTTCTGGACCTAATAGTTGAATAATAGCTGCTTTCAGATCATCACTTTCATTCACCAGGTCTTTTGCTCTTGTATCCGAATTATAGACAGGGTATCCCATTTCTTCTATGAAGCGAGCTACAGTTGTTTTTCCGGAACCTATACCGCCTGTAAGGCCAATGATTTTATGCATATTTATTAATATCCGAATATATCATTGAACTTATGAATTTCATCTAAGCGAGGCCCTTTTTCTGTCATTTTTAGTGTGGCTAGCTCATTATGAGCATCATGTTCGAAGAATAGAATATATTCATTATCGACAGCCTGCTTCAGGAATTTTTCTTTTTCAGATACTGTTAAAAGAGGGCGTGTATCATAACCCATTACATATACTAATGGAATATGGCCTACAGTAGGAATAAGGTCTGCTGCAAAAACAATAGTTTTTTCCTGGTATTTGATCACAGGTAGCATTTGTTTTTCAGTATGACCGTCCACAAAAATAATATCCATTTTAAGGTCAGGTGCAAATCCGTAGTTACCCGTTGTAGGTAAAGGCAAAAAATTAAGCTGGCCGCTTTCTTGGATAGGAAGAATGTTCTCCTTCAAGAAGCTTGCTTTCTCTCTAGGGTTAGGTTCTGTGGCCCATTCCCAGTGACTTTCATTACTCCAGTATCTGGCATTTTTAAATGCAGTACGGTAGCCGCTTCTGTCATCATTCCATTCTATAGAGCCTCCACAGTGGTCGAAGTGCAAATGGGTAAGAAAAACATCGGTAATATCGTCTTTAACAAAACCATATTTTGCCAAAGATTTATCTAAAGTAGCATCTCCCCACAGGTCGTAATGGCCAAAGAATTTATCGTCCTGCTTATTACCAAGACCATTATCAATAAGAATAAGGTTTTTTCCATCTTCAATCAGCAGACAACGCATACCAAGATCGATAAGATTTTTGCTGTCCGCAGGATTTGTTTTTTGCCAGATAGATTTCGGAACAACACCAAACATAGCACCGCCGTCCAATTTGAAATTTCCGGTTTCTATAGGATATAGTTTCATAAAGAATCTTTTGGGTTAAGATAGTAATTTTTCCGGAGACGACCGGTACTTATTGATCTTTTTGTGCTTCCTGATCTTTGTCAGCTGCTACTTTTAGCATTTTATCTGCGATAATCTGAGCATTGTTATCATCGGAACCTTGTAGGTTTTCGATAATCAGATCAAGGTTCTTTTTATTGCGATTCTGAGAGAGTTTGCTTTTAATAAAGATTTCGTCCGGAATAATATTCATCCCAAAAGCTCCTTTCATTTCTTTCCTTACAAAGTCATCCCCCATCTTCTGAATATACATTGGGCACTTCTGGTATTTTTCATATTTAGTCGTCAGTTTTTCCAGATGTTTGTAAAGCTCTTCATCCGTCATTATTCTTATTGTACCACGTACTTGTACTGCTTCATAATTCCATGTTGAAACATTTATATGATCGTACCATGAGGATGAAATATAAGTATGCGCCCCAAGAAAATCACATAACACCTGATCTCCATCTTTCAGTGCTTTAGCCTGAAAATTAGCTTTAGAAATATGGGTTTCCAGCATGAAATCTTCATTGGTACCATTCATCAAAAACATAGAATGGGTGGCAAACAGTTTTTCTTTGGAAGAAATCAGAAGACCAAAGGAATGATTACTGATAATCTCCTTTAGCAAACCAAAATCCTCACTTTTATAGAGTTTAGGAATATGCATGTATATAAGTTTTTATCTGAAACAATAGATTTTAGCAAAGCCCCTAGGGGACAATGCTATACTATAAAGATAAGTTAATAAACTGATAAATTAAAAAAGCTCGTCTGGTCTTTTAGGCTTGGCCATATTCAGATGTTTATAGGCTTTTTCTGTTACTTCACGCCCTCTCGGAGTACGGATAATAAAGCCTTCCTGAATAAGAAAAGGTTCATATACTTCCTCCAACGTTTCCGGATTTTCTCCAATAGAAGTAGCCAAAGCACTGATACCAACGGGGCGTGCCTTAAAGTTTTCGATCATGGTTCTCAATATCTTGTTATCCATTTCATCAAGACCATATTCATCAACTTTTAATGCATTTAGAGCAAATTTGGTAATTTCAATTTCAATATCTCCGTTACCTTTTATTTCTGCAAAATCACGTACCCTTCTCAGCAAAGCATTAGCAATTCTGGGGGTACCACGACTTCTTCTGGCAATTTCTATAGAAGCATTTTCATAGATTTTGATGCCCATAACCCGTGCACTCCTTTGTATAATAGTAGAAAGTAATTCGATGTTATAATATTCCAGTCTGGATTGGATACCAAATCTGGCAAGTAATGGCTTTGTTAGCATACCGGAACGCGTAGTTGCGCCAACCAGTGTAAAAGGGTTTAGTCCTATCTGTACCGAACGTGCATTGGGACCGGTTTCCAGCATAATATCGATCTTAAAATCTTCCATTGCAGAATACAAATATTCTTCAACTACTGGAGATAGTCTATGGATTTCATCGATAAACAATACATCATTCTCCTCCAGATTCGTTAATAATCCTGCAAGATTTGCGGGTTTATCCAATACCGGACCAGAAGTCAGTTTACAGTTAACGCCAAGCTCATTGGCAATAATGTGTGCTAAAGTCGTTTTTCCTAATCCCGGCGGGCCATGTAATAAGACGTGATCCAGAGAACTGTTTCTGGATTTGGCTGCCGCAACAAAGATTTCCAGATTTTCCAATGTCTGGCGCTGCCCAGCAAAATCTCTGAAACTTTGCGGACGAATATGATCTTCCTGAAAAAGCTCATCATCGGAAAAATTCTCTTTATCGGGGTGAAGGAAGTTAGGCATAACTAAATTTGTGTAGAGTCAAATTTATAAAAAAATAAAGCGCAATCAAATTTCTATTTTTATCGTAAATTAGTGAGATGAAAATAATCGGACCTTTTAAGCAAGTAGTAACACTTGCCAACTTACCTCTACGAGGTAGTTTAAAAGATGAACAGCTGGAAATTATAGAGAACGCCGGGATATTAATTGAGTCATGTAAAATCGTTAAAGTTGACAATTTTGAAACTTTAAGAAGAGAATTTCCAAATGTTACTTTGGAAGAAACGGAAGGAGAGCAAATTGCTATGCCTGCATTTACAGACTGTCATACACATATCTGCTTTGCAGGAAATCGCGCTAATGATTTCTCTATGCGTAATGCCGGAAAAACATATCTGGAGATTGCAGAATCCGGAGGTGGGATCTGGAGCTCAGTAAAGCATACCCGTGAAGCAACGGAAGAAGAGTTGCATAAAACACTTTGCGTTAGAATAGATGACCTTGTTCGTCAGGGAATCACAACGATAGAAATTAAAAGTGGTTATGGATTAAAGCTGGACTGTGAGCTTAAAATGCTGAGAGCGATTAACCATGCAAAAGAAAAAACGCCAGCGAAATTGATACCTACGTGCCTTGCAGCACATATGAAACCTAAAGATTTCATTGGAGATTCGGAGGAATATCTTAATTATGTATTAGAGTACGTCTTGCCTGTTGTTCAGGAAGAGCATCTGGCAGAAAGAGTAGATATATTTATTGAGAAATCTGCTTTTCAGCCGGAAGAGAGTAAAGCATTTTTACAAAAGGCAAAGGCAATGGGCTTTGAAATCACAGTTCATGCGGATCAGTTTACACCAGGAAGCTCGCGTGTAGCAGTAGAATGTGGTGCTAAGTCTGCCGATCATTTGGAAGCAACTTCTGATGAAGATATAGATTATTTAGCAAAATCAAATACAGTTGCGGTGGCACTTCCGGGAGCAAGTATAGGTTTAGGAGATTCTTTTGCTCCAGCCCGTAAAATATTAGATGCCGGCGGAATATTAGCTATTGCTACAGACTGGAATCCTGGTTCAGCACCAATGGGTAAGCTGGTTACGCAGGCTTCAATTCTGGCAACATTCCAAAAGTTATCCACAGCAGAAGTTTTAGCAGGGATAACATTCAGATCGGCTTATGCTTTAGGTTTTGAAGATCGTGGTGTATTATCCGAAGGAAAAAGGGCAGATATGGTTTGCTTTAAAACAGATAACTATCAGAATGTATTATACAGACAAGGTGCATTAGAGCCATGTGCTGTTTACATCAAAGGAGAAAAATACTAATATGGAAAGAATCTGGTCCGGCCGTTTTGATGGTGAAGACTTATTAAGCAGAAGGCTTTTTCAGGCAGTTGAAGATAAAACAGATTATAAAGAAATTGTAGATAACAGCTATTTTTTGCATGGCTTTGCAGTAGACGAAGGCGTAAAGAGAAATAAAGGCAGGGTAGGAGCGGCTGCAGCTCCCAATGTTATCCGAAAGAATATGAGTAATTTCCCGGTGGTATCACCAAGCTTAAAGCTTTTTGATTTTGGGGATATATACTGTCCGGATGAAAATCTGGAAAAAACACAACAAAGTTTGGCAGATGCTGTAGCCAGCGGATTGCTAAATAATGGTAAAAGTATTGTATTAGGTGGTGGACATGAAGTTACTTATGCACATTACTCAGGTATAAAAAAAGCTTTTCCGGGCAAGAAAATTGGTATTATTAATTTCGATGCTCATTTTGATAACAGAGAACCGGAAAATAATTTGGCTTCGTCCGGAACAGGATTCTGGCAGATTGCTAATGAAGGAGAAATCCACTCTCTGCATATTGGAATTCAAAGAAATAGTAATACTCTGAAATTATTTGATGCTGCACATCAGTATGGGATGAAGTATATTCTTGCAGATGAACTTTTCTTCGAAAATCTTCCACAGTTATATCCAAGGATAGATGAATTCCTGGACGGAGTAGATGTGCTGTATGTTACGATATGTATGGATGTTTTCAATGCATCTATCGCACCTGGTGTAAGTGCTTCAGCCTATAACGGAATTTTTACGGATCAGGCATTTATGCTGTTATACAGACATATTTTGCGAAATAATAAATTAAAAGCTTTAGATGTTGCTGAAGTAAATCCTGTCTATGATATTCAGGACAGAACAGCGCGACTGGCGGCATCTTTAGTAAATGAATGGTTAATGATATAGAAAATATATAAAACAGAAAATGCTTACAACAGAACAAATTGAGAATAAGTTGCTGGAAGCTGATAAAGCTTTTGGAGAATGGAGAAAGGTAACTTTTGAGGAAAAGCAGGAATTGTTGGCGAAAGCAGCACAGCTGCTGTTAGATAAATCCGAAGAATACGGAAAGATCATCACACGTGAGATGAATAAGCCTATTTCTCAGTCTATAGCTGAGATCGAGAAATGTGCTTTGATGATGAATTATTATGCGAAAGCAGAGAATATATTAAAGCCGGAAGAAGTAAAGACTAAATTCAATGTGTGTGAAGTTCATCATACACCAATGGGAGTTATACTAGGTGTAATGCCATGGAATTATCCTTTCTGGCAAGTGCTTCGTTTCGCTGTTCCAGCATTACTGGCAGGGAATACAGTCGTGGTAAAACATGCTTCGATCTGTTTTGAAAGCGGGAATACGATAGAGAAGATATTAACAGAAGCTGGATTTCCTAAAGGAGTATTCCTGAATCTGGAAGCTGGACATAAAGAGATTAAGGGGATTATAGAGAACCCTGTAGTACAAGGGGTAAGCCTTACCGGAAGTGAACCTGCCGGAGCATCTGTTGCGTCTATTGCAGGTACAAATATTAAAAAATCAGTTTTAGAACTGGGTGGAAGCGATGCTTTTATTATTCTTGAAGATGCTGATTTCGATAAAGCAGCAAGAGTAGGAGCGGAGTCAAGACTTCAGAATTGCGGACAAACTTGTGTAGCCGCAAAAAGATTTATTATCCATCAGAATGCTGAAAACGAATTCCTTCCTAAATTTATTGAAGAATTCAAAAAATATGTTCCGGGAGATCCTAACGATAAAGAAACTAAACTTTCTGCAATGGCTCGTAAAGATTTAGCCGATGATTTGGAAGCTCAATATAAAAAGGCACTGGATAATGGAGCTGAACCAATAGTTCCATTAGAGAGAATCTCGGATATTGTTTTTAAACCAGGCTTGATGAGAGTAAATGATGGTAATCCTATTCTTGAAGAAGAGCTTTTTGGCCCGCTAGGAATGGTATTAATCGGAAAGAGTGATGAAGACTGTTTACAACTGGCAAATAATACAAGGTTTGGATTGGGGAACTCAATCTGGACAAGGAATAAAGAAAAAGCTTTCTTTTTTGCTGAAAATCTGGAATCCGGAGCTGTAGGTGTTAATGAAATGACTAAATCTATGCCTGATATGCCTTTGGGAGGCGCTAAGCGTTCAGGATATGGTACAGAGTTATCCTTATTTGCGCTAAAAGAATTTACAATTCCTAAAAGTATTATAGGAACACTTTAATAAAAAAAAACCGACAGTCAGCTGTCGGTTTTTTTATATAATCAGTAAGCTGTATCCAGGAATTATTTCTCCCAAAAGTCAGCATTTTTAATCCCTGCTTCTTTGGAATTAAAATACATATTCCCGGATTTCTTTTTAAGCTTATAGTCTTTCCACACTTTTAGGGTAACATTCCCCAGAAGGAGAATGGCAATAATATTTACCCATGCCATTAATCCTACTCCAAGATCTCCCAACGCCCATGCAATTTTAGCTTCTTTAACAGTTCCGAAGTATGCCGCAAACAAGAAGACAACTCTTAAAATCCAAATATATGTTTTCTTATTGTCGGATTTAATCAGATAAGAAATATTAGTCTCCGCGTAATAGTAATAAGCCATAATAGTAGTAAAGGCAAAGAAGAATAATGCAAAAGCAACAAACTGTTTACCAATACCAGGGAAAACATGAGACACTGCGGCCTGTGTAAAGCCTGTATAATCAATTCCCGGAACATTTTGCACCAAATATGTATCGTTCGGACCTAATACGTTATACTGCCCTGTAAACAGGATAATAAATGCCGTTGCAGAACATACAAATAGTGTATCTATATAAACTGAAAACGCCTGAACAAGACCTTGCTGAGCAGGATGTTTTACTTCCGCAGCCGCTGCAGCGTGTGGTGCCGTTCCCTGACCAGCTTCATTAGAATAAATTCCTCTTTTTACTCCCCAGGCTATAGCCATCCCGAAGATCCCGCTAAAGGTAGCATTCATATTGAATGCAGAACTGAAAATAAGTTTTAAAACGGATGGAACTTCTTTAATGTTGAGAACAATAATAATGACCGCCATTAGAATATAAATTCCTGCCATAAACGGAACTACAAATTCGGCTGTTTTTCCAAGTCTTTTTACGCCCCCAAATATGATTAATGCCAATAGGATAATAATAAGGATTCCAACATAGTTTACTGGCAGCTCTCCAACCAGAGGAAAATTATAGTGTTCAGTTCCTATAGAAAAAGAATTGTTTACTGCAGAAGCAATACTGTTGCTCTGTACACCCGGAAGCAATAAACCTGTACTTATAATGGTAAGAACTGCGAATAACACTGCATACCATTTTACTCCAAGACCTTTTTCTATATAATAAGCGGCCCCACCACGGTATTCACCATTAGATTCCTGTTTGTACAATTGTCCCAGCGTAGCTTCTACGAAAGCAGATGCAGAGCCCAAAAATGCAATCAACCACATCCAGAATACAGCACCCGGGCCTCCCATAGCTATAGCTGTGGCAACTCCGACAATATTTCCGGTACCTACACGCCCCGAAATGGCCAATGAAAATGCCTGAAATGATGAAATCCCTTTATCAGATTCGTTTTTACTGAAGAGAAGTTTCACCATGTCTTTCAGATAGGTAACCTGAAGAAATCCTGTTCGGATAGAAAAATAAAGACCGGTAATTAAGCAAAGATAGATGAGAGCATCGGACCATACAAGGTCGCTAAAAGAGTGAATAATTTTGTCCATGTATTAATTTGTCCTAATATACAATTATTTGATGATGGACTAAAAAACGAAAAATCCCTGTCTGCTGACAGGGATTGTATATAAAAGAATAGATTTTCTTAAATTGTCGTTAAACGAAGTGTATTTGTTTTTCCACCTTCGTGAACCGGCATCGCATTAAGGTTAACTACGAAATCTCCTTGCTCTACAAGACCATAGTTCCATGTAAGCATATTAACCTGAATAACAGTTTCATCCGTAGATTTTTTCATGTCATAGAAGAATGCTCTTACACCCCAAAGAAGGTTTAGCATTGTAAGTACACGCTTGTTAGAGCTGAATACTACGATGTGAGAATTCGGTCTGTGAGATGAAATCTGGAATGCTGTATAACCAGAGTAAGTAAGTGTTACAATCGCTTTAGCATCTGTTTTTTCAGCAATTCTTACAGCTGAGTAACAAACAGAATCTGTAATGAAACGGTCGTCTACACAGTTAATCTTTTCTATAGGCTCATTTCTTGTACTGTACATCTGAGTATTCTCGATGTTGCTTACAATCTTAGCCATTGTTTTTACAACGTCTACCGGATATTTACCCACAGATGTTTCACCAGATAGCATTACCGCATCCGCTCCGTCTAATACAGAGTTTGCAACGTCATTTACTTCGGCTCTTGTTGGAGTCATGCTGTTGATCATTGTCTCCATCATCTGGGTTGCAACGATTACAGGCTTAGAATATTTTCTTGCTTTTTCAGCTAGTTTCTTCTGAATTAATGGAACTTCTTCCATAGGAACCTCTACACCAAGATCTCCACGTGCCACCATTATACCGTCGCATTCTGCAAGAATTTCGTCGATATTTTTCACACCTTCAGGCTTTTCAATCTTAGCAATAATTGGTGTACGGAATAATTTTCCGTTCGGGTGGTTAGAAATAAGTTCTTTCAGGTCTATGATATCTTGTGCATGACGTACAAATGAAAGTGCGATCCAGTCGAATTCATTATCCAAGATAAAGTTAGCGTCCTGGATATCTTTTTCAGTCAATGCAGGAAGAGATATCTGAGTATTAGGAAGGTTTACCCCTTTCTTTGAGCTTAAAGGACCTCCTTGTATTGTTTTTGCTTTAACAATGTCTTTACCATTAGTGTCAATAACTTCTAAAACAAGCTTTCCGTCGTCGATAAGGATTCTTTCTCCTACTTTTACATCCAACGGGAATCTTTCATAAGTCATGTACACTTTTGTAGAGTCACCTTCTACTTTTTCATTTGTGAAGGTAAGTACATCTCCAGGATTCAGGTAAGAACCCTCTTTTACAACACCTACACGAAGCTTTGGTCCTTGAAGGTCTCCTAAAATAGAAGTAGAGAAACCATACTCTGCATTAATCTCACGAATAAGGTTAATGTTTTGTGTTACCAAATCATAATCAGCATGTGAAAAGTTGATTCTGATAACATCTGCTCCGGCTTGTACCATGCGCAGGATTGTCTCTTTATTGGAGGATGCAGGCCCAAGGGTTGCAATAATTTTAGTTTTCTTTAGATATTCACTCATTTTCTTGAATATATTGGTATATTAATTCTTCAGGTTGAATTTGATATTCCTGAATTGGAAAGATCACATTTTCAGGAAACAAAATTAAGGAAAAATCGGGAAACGAATCCTGAGTTTTTATTAAGAAATCGACATCTTGGTGTTCTTCCAGCAGATAATGTATCTCCTGCAAACCTTCGAAGAGGTTAGACGGCGTGTTTTCTTCCTTTTTGAAGGATTTATTAGCTATTATCTGATAACAGTTTTTTTCACCTTTATCATAACCCTGCATGGACAAGAATTCATATTCTGTTAATCCGTTTTGGGTGATAAAGTCTTCTGTTCTGTGAAATTGGAATTCGTTACAACGATTAATGTCAAAAAAAAATTGATGGTATGAAACGGGTTTCGTCAAGCGGATAAGCCCGACGGTTATAGCTTCGTCATCATCAAAATCAAGGCGTATTTTTTTTACTTTCGCCATTAATGTTTTCTTTTTTTTGCAATGCGTAGTAAGCCCGCTGTGCAGCTTTTTCCTCAGCTTTTTTCTTAGAAGCTTCGGATGCATTGGAAATTTGTCTGTCCTCCATCCATACGCTGCTACGGAAATGAACAGTCTTGTTTACATAGTTCTCTTCAGTAGTTTCGAAACGGAGGTGAATTTTTTGCTTTTGACCCCACTCCAGTAATAATCCTTTGTAGCTGATAATCTTATTTTCCAGATTAAGGATGTCCTGTTTAGTCAGAAGCTGGCCCAGAATTATTTCTCTGCATTTATCATAGTCTATGTCCTGATAAATAGCGCCAACTAATGCTTCGAAAAGATTACCGTGGATATTTTCACTCAAAGTGGTGTTCTCTTCTTTGTTTTGTAAAAACCTGGTAAGTTCCAGACGCTCTCCCAGCGCATTCAAATTTTTACGGTTTACCACTTTAGATTTCATCTGTGTAAGGAAACCTTCATTGGCATTAGGATATTCATGAAAAATGTGGCAGGAAACAATACTTCCTAATACAGCATCTCCCAGATATTCTAATCTTTCGTAGTTGAAGGCTTCTTTTGCGGTGTTTGGAGATTTTAAAGTGAATGCTTCTTTGAATAATCTAAGGTCATTCACTTTGTAGCCCACCAGTCTATTAATGGCGGCTTTAAAATTTTTATCTTTATCGGATAAAGTTTTGGTTCGTTTTTTTAAAAGATTGGAAAAATAGCTTTTAATCTCCATTAAATCTTTTTGAATAAAACGCAGGCATTATGCCCTCCAAATCCAAAAGTGTTGCTCATTGCAATATTCACTTCCTTCTTCACTGCTGTGTTGAAAGTAAAGTTAAGTCTGCTGTCCAGTCTCTCATCATCTGTGAAATGATTGATCGTTGGAGGAACAATTCCGTGGATAATAGTGCCTAAAGCTGCTATAGATTCTATAACTCCGGCTGCACCTAATAAATGCCCCGTCATAGACTTAGTAGAGTTGATCTGAATATCAAATGCGTGTTCACCTAATAATTTAGCAATTGCCTGAGATTCCGCAATGTCTCCTAATGGAGTAGAAGTACCATGCATGTTGATGTGGTCTACTTCATCAGTAGTAACTCCGGCATCATCCAGACATCTTTTCATTACTAAATAAGCACCTAATCCTTCCGGATGTGGAGCTGTCATGTGGTGAGCATCTGCACTAAGACCTCCGCCCAGTAGTTCGGCATAAATTGTAGCGCCTCTTTTTACAGCGTGTTCGTATTCTTCAAGAATGATACATCCTGCTCCTTCACCCAGTACAAAACCATCTCTGTCTTTGTCGAATGGACGGGAAGCTGTTTTAGGATCGTCATTTCTTGTTGAAAGTGCATGCATAGCATTGAAGCCACCTACACCACTAGCTGTTACAGCTGCTTCAGATCCTCCACAAACAATAACATCCGCTTTGCCTAACTGAATAAGCATTTTAGCATCAATAATTGCATTAGCAGAAGAAGCACAAGCTGAAACTGTGGTATAGTTAGGACCATGGAATCCAAATTCTATAGAAATATTCCCCGGCGTAATGTCGGCGATCATTTTAGGAATAAAGAAAGGGTTGAATCTTGGGATGCTATTTGACGCAGCGTATCCTAAAACTTCAGTTTCAAAAGTTTCAAGTCCGCCAATTCCAGATCCCCAGATAACACCTACACGGTCTTTGTCTACATTGTCCTCAATAATACGACTGTGAGCAATCGCCTCACGTGCAACAACCTGCCCTAATTGCGAGTTACGGTCCATTTTTTTAGCCTCCTTCTTGTCGAAGTGGTTTAAAGGATCGAAGTTTTTAACCTCGCAGGCAAATTGAGTTTTAAAATTAGTGGAATCAAAAAGAGTAATCGGCGCTGCTCCACTTGTACCTTTTACAAGGCTCTCCCAGTACTCATTTGCATTATTTCCTATCGGTGTAAGGGCTCCGAAGCCAGTTACTACTACTCTCTTTAATTCCATAAATTTTCTTTAATGTTCTTCAACAATTATTTGTTGACTACTTCTTCAATATAAGCGATTGCGTGTCCTACTGTTGTAATTTTTTCAGCTTGGTCATCAGGAATCTGAATGTTGAATTCTTTTTCGAACTCCATGATCAACTCAACAGTATCCAGAGAATCTGCTCCTAAATCGTTAGTGAAGCTAGCTTCTGGTGTTACTTCAGTTTCTTCCACGTCTAGCTTATCAGCGATGATAGCTTTAACTCTTGATGCGATGTCTGACATAGTAAATGTATTTTAAAAATTGTTAATCCAACTGCAAATATATAAAAAATCGAATCATTTGCTATTTTTTTACTCAATTTTGATGATTTACGTGGTTTGAAAAATTAAGGTTCTAAAAACGAATTATTTAAAATTTAATCTGGATTCTTTCATCCTGATTTTATTCATTATTTTTGCTTGAAAATATTACAGAATGAATGATTTTTTTGATAATGACGATGATATTTACGACGGAAATCAACATACACCACTAAGAAAAGATGCTTTTAGGCTATCTGCAGACGAAAAAGTTCAGAAGATTGAAGGTCTTTTTAGTGAGATAATGGAAACACTTGGACTGGATATGACGGATGATAGTCTGAAAGATTCGCCTAAGCGTGTAGCGAAGATGTATGTCAATGAAATCTTTGGTGGATTACTTCCTGAAAATAAGCCCGGAATATCTACTTTTAAGAATCAATATAAATATAGACAGATGTTAGTAGAAAAAGATATTACTGTATATTCTTTCTGCGAACATCATTTTCTTCCTATTATAGGAAGAGCCCATGTAGCTTATATATCTAACGGTAAAGTAATCGGACTTTCCAAGATTAACAGGATTGTAGATTATTATGCAAAGCGTCCGCAGGTACAGGAGCGTCTTACAATGCAGATTGTAGAAGCGATGAAGGAAGCTTTGGGAACTAAAGATGTAGCTTGTATTATAGATGCAAGACATCTTTGCGTAAATTGCAGAGGTATAAAAGATACAGCAAGTTCAACAATTACCGCAGAACTAAGTGGTATTTTCAGAACAAACCCTATCACAAGACAGGAATTCCTTCATTATGTAGGAAGCCATGCAAAACTGGATTAAAGTAATATAAAATGATAAAATTTAAAAAAGTTTCGAACCGAATTTTTCTTGCTACAATTATTTGTTGTGGCAAATAGTAATTATATTGGCAGAAAACTACAACAAGATCATTTTAATCTTTCACTTTAAACAACATTATAAATAATGCAACTTAAAATATATAACTCGCTTACAGGAGAAAAAGAAGACTTCAAACCTATATTGGACGGAAACGTTGGGATGTATGTCTGCGGACCTACAGTATATAGTAATGTCCATTTAGGAAATGTAAGAACTTTTCTTTCCTTCGACTTTATATATAGATCCCTGCAATTTCTGGGATATAAAGTAAGGTATGTAAGAAATATTACAGATGCTGGGCATTTAACTGATGACGGGAATATAGATAATGACCGTTTCATTAAGCAATCCCGACTGGAAAAATTAGAACCAATGGAAATTGTACAGAAGTATACAGTCGATTTTCATGAAGTACTAAAGAAATTTAATCTGCTTCCACCTACAATAGAGCCAACAGCAACAGGTCATATCATCGAGCAAATTGAACTGACAAAAAAGTTAATTGAAAAGGGATTTGCTTACGAAAGTAATGGATCCGTTTATTTCGATGTTTTGGAATATAATGCAAGAGGTCTTAATTATGGGGAACTAAGCCGCAGAAATATAGAAGAGCTTTTTGCAAATACCCGTGATCTGGATGGACAGGGCGAGAAAAAAAATCCACAGGATTTTGCACTTTGGAAAAAAGCATCTCCACAACATATTATGCGTTGGATTTCTCCTTGGGGAGAAGGTTTTCCGGGATGGCACCTGGAATGTACTGCAATGAGTACTAAATATCTTGGAGATAAATTCGATATTCACGGTGGCGGAATGGATCTTAAATTCCCACACCACGAATGTGAGATCGCTCAAGGGAAAGCTTGCAATGGTACAGAGCCGGTAAATTACTGGATGCATGCCAATATGCTAACGATGAATGGGCAAAGAATGAGTAAATCTACAGGTAATTATATTCTGCCAATGGAGTTAATTACCGGGAATAATAGCTTCTTCGAAAAGCCATTCCATCCAAGTGTATTGCGTTTCTGTTTTCTGCAGGCACACTACAGAAGTGTGTTAGATATTTCTAATGAAGCAATGCTGGCGAGTGAAAAAGGCTTCAGCCGTTTGATGGACGCTGTAAAAATATTAGATGAAATTCAACCATCTGATGCGTCTACGGTTAATATCCCAGAATGGCTGGATAAAGCATATTCTGCACTTGTTGACGATTTTAATAGTCCAATACTTATATCGCACCTTTTTGAAGCAGTAAAATGGATTTTCCTTCTTAAAGACGGGAAAGAAACAATTACAGCAGATGACCTTGCATTATTAAAAGAAAAACTGAATGCTTTTGTATTTGATGTGCTGGGATTACAAACGATAACAGAAGAAACGGGAAGTGATAAACTGGATGAAACATTACAGTTATTGATTGAACTGAGAAATCAGGCAAGAAAGACTAAAAACTGGGAGTTGTCGGATCAGATAAGAGACCGCCTTCTGGAAAAAGGTATTGAACTAAAAGACGGAAGAGAGGGGACATCTTATACGATTAACTAGATCATCCGGAATGAAGAAAGTACAATTCAATATTCACTACCGAACAGCTATAGGGGAGAGCCTTTTCATTAAAATAAAAGAACCAGGGACAGGCAAGGTATCAGAAGAAGAGCTGAACTATGTCTACGACAGTATCTGGCGTTTTGATAAAAAAATAGAAGAAGGTGATGCCGAATACCATTTTTTGGTAAAAAATGTAGCCGGAAGAATATTGAATGAAGAAATGAACGGACATGTGCTTAGCACATATTCCTCATTTGATAACTATTGTATTTTCGATTCATGGAACAATAAAAATTTTCCCGAGAATTATCTTAATAATAAGATTCTTCATAATGCTTTAAAAAGCAGGGAATTTCAAAAAATACAGCCTGAACAGAAAGAGAGTCATCTTTTCACTGTTCAGGCTCCTTTATATAATAAGGATGAAAAAATTGTACTTCTGGGAAGTGCACCAGCACTGGGTAACTGGGATCTGAATCATTATATTGAGATGCACCAGACAGATACTGTTACATGGGAAGTATTTGTTGATCTGTCGGATAATATATATGTTGAGTATAAATATGCAATTCTCAATATAAAAACAGGAGAGATGGTCTATGAAAATGGGGCAAACCGTAAAGTTCGAACAGCTCCGAATCCGGATACTCTTAATGTTCTGCACGATCATTATTTCAAATTTCCTGTAGAAAAATTATGGCGAGCTGCAGGAGTAGCAGTGCCAGTATTTTCATTACGTTCAGAAAATAGTTTTGGAGTAGGAGAATTTGCAGATCTTAGACTTCTTGCAGACTGGGCAGCGCAGACAAAATTATCTATGTTGCAGATTCTGCCGATTAATGATACAACCGCCAGTCACCAGTGGACAGATAGTTATCCTTATGCTGCAATTTCAGTATATACACTCCATCCACAATATTTGTCATTGGATAATTTAACTTACCAGCTTTCAGAAACTTTAAAAGAAGAATATGAAAGCGAAAAGATACGGCTGAATTTATTGCCTCAAGTAGATTATGAGGCCGTAATGAGTGGAAAATTGAAATATCTGAAAGCTATATTCAACCAGAATCAGAACGATATCATTACCGATAAAAACTTTCAGAATTACCATAAACAAAACTCAAACTGGCTAAATCCTTATGCTGTGTTTTGTACATTAAGAGATGTATACGAAACACCAGATTTTAGTAAATGGAAAATACTTTCAGTTTATAATGCTGAAGAAGCAAACAGTTTTTTAGCCCCAGATCACCCGGATTATACAAATGTCATATTCCACATTTGGGTACAATACCAATTGCATTTACAGTTAACAGCAGCTATAGATTATATACATAGTAAAGGACTAGCAATAAAAGGAGATCTTCCTATTGGGATTTACCGCCATAGTGTAGAAGCCTGGACAGAACCTGAATTGTTTGGTATGGATTTTCAGGCAGGAGCTCCACCGGATGAATTTACAGATCTGGGACAGAATTGGGAATTTCCAACTTATAACTGGGAAGTCATGAAAGAAAATGGCTATCAGTGGTGGAAAAACAGATTTACTGCCTTATCCCAATACTTCGATGCCATGCGCATAGATCATATACTAGGTTTCTTCAGAATATGGAGAATGCCGGCATCTGCAGTACAGGGAATACTGGGAAGCTTTTATCCCGCAATTCCAATAACTATGGAAGAATTGGAAGATAAAAAAATCTGGTTCGATCGTGATAGATACTGCAAACCTTTTATCAATGCTGAAATTCTTCAGCATGTATTGGGAGATCTAAAAGATGATGTGATTGATACTTTTTTTATAAAGGATAAAGAACTCTATCACTTCAGGCATGAATACGATACACAGAGAAAGATAGAGGCTTACTTTAAAGAACAGGATGATTCGCTGAAGATTAAGGACAAGTTGTATTATCTGTTGGCAAATGTACTTTTTCTGGAGGAAGAAACTGAGGAAGGTATCGTGTATCATCCAAGATTTAATCTTTCAAAAACTATATCATACCAATATCTTGACGAAGAAATAAAAGGTAAACTATTTGGCTTGTATATCAATTATTTTTTTCATCGTCAGGATCAGATGTGGAAAGAAAATGCAATGGATAAACTGCCTATGTTATTGCAGACAACAAATATGCTTATTTGTGGAGAAGATTTAGGACTTGTGCCGGAAGTAGTGCTAGAGGTTATGGATGATCTTGCTATTTTGGCTCTGAAAGTACAGCGTTCCCCTAAGGAAAATGTTGCTTTTTATAATCCCCGAAATGCAACTTATCTTAATGTAGTTACAACATCATCACACGATAGCAGTACACTGAGGCAATGGTGGAAAGAAGACCTTGTGCTTACTCAGAAATATTATAACGAGCAGCTGAACCAAAATGGTAAAGCTCCGGAAGAGTTAACGCCCTATCTGGCAGAAATTATTATAAAACAACATTTGTATACAGAGGCAATGTTGGCCATATTTCCGATTCAGGAATTTTTTGCAACAGATAAAGAACTTCAGAATCCGGATGAAAATGCAGAAAGAATTAATGTTCCAGCAATCTTTCCTCATTACTGGAGGTACAGAATGCATATCGGATTAGAAGATTTATTAAAAAATAAAAGTTTTAATCAAAAGATAGCTAATTGGATCACTGCTTCCGGAAGATGACCTTTTTACATCCCGATTTTTCTTAATTCGAATATCGTATACTGAAAATAACAAATTGTAATCAAAACTGTTATATAAAAAATGGTACGCTTTTGGGTGTGCATCTTTAAAGTAAAATTGATTATGAAAAAGTTATTAACAGTATTAGCCTTAGGAGTATTTGCACTAGGCTTTTCACAAAATTATTATGACGACTACAGGGGAAGTGTTTCTTCTATCAACTGGAGGGATGTTGCTTCTTATTTAGGTCTTAACGGAAGACAGATAACAGCTATTGATGTACTAAATAACCGTTATCCAACCTACGATTCCTGGGATCGTGTTTACAGAGGTACACCAGACAGATGGTACAGAGACCGTTATAATGAAATGGAGCGTATTATGACGCCTGCGCAATATAAACGTTTCTACGACCGTTATTACAGAGGGCAAAATCCAGTTTGGATCTACGGTAAAAACTATGATAAAAAATACTACAAAGAAAGAGACAAGTATTATAAAAAACAGTGGAAACAGTATCGTAAACATCGTGATAACGACAATGACCAGGGAAGAGGATGGGGACGAAGAGATCATGATGATTAATTAAAAGGCAGAAAGAGATTATCAATCAAAAGAACCGGAAGAGCAATCTTTCGGTTTTTTTTATTTGTTTCTGTGTTAAATTTTGTTAGCAAAAAACATCACATTAAGAAATGTATTTATCTTCGTAAGATGAAGATTTTGTATGCAATACAAGGTACAGGGAACGGGCATGTAAGCCGTGCAAGAGAAGTGATACCAATTTTACAGCAATATGGAGATGTGGATCTTCTTATTAGTGGTACTCAGGCGGATGTAGGCTTGCCCTATTCCATAAAATACCAGCTAAATGGCTTTGGCTTTGTCTTTGGAAAAAAGGGAGGAGTCGATTTTAGGGAAACATGGAATAGGTTCAATACAAAAGCTTTTATATCGGATATTAAAAACTTGCCGTTGCATGAATATGATGCAATTATCAACGATTTCGAGCCTGTCACTGCATGGGCGTGCAAAAGAAAGCGTATAAAGAGTGTTGCTCTGAGCCATCAGTCTTCTTTTTTGTCAGATAAAACACCGATGACGGAAGGTTTCCATTGGGGGAAGCTGATTCTGAAAAATTATGCACCAACAACTTATCAGATAGGTTTCCATTTTGAAAAGTATGATGACTTTATCCATACCCCCGTTATAAGAAATGAAATCAGAAATCTGAATCCTCAGGACAAGGGGCATTATACAATTTATCTTCCTGCTTATAACGACGATTTTATTATTAACAAGCTCCAGAAATATAAGGATAAGGAATGGCATATTTTCTCTAAACATTCATCTCAGGCATATGAAAAAGAGAATATAAAAGTAACTCCTGTAAATAATGAGCTATTTAATAAATCCTTAGAAACCTGTAAAGGACTTTTAACTGGTGGAGGATTTGAAGGCCCTGCTGAAGCTTTATATCTGGGAAAGAAACTACTTTCTGTTCCTATGAAAAATCAGTTTGAGCAACAATGCAATGCTTTGGCAATGGAAAAAATGGGAGTGCCGGTTATTTGGAAAACTGCGGATTGGGAAAAAAAGCTGGATGAATGGATTTTTGATTCAGATGTAATTAAGGTTTCCTATCCGGATGAAACAAAAAACATTGTCGGGAATATGTTTGAACGCTATTTTAACTAAAATTCTATTTTTTTAACGATAAATAACACGAGGGTTCTTTTAACAGGGTCCTCTTTTTTTTATCAAACACATACAATTTCAATAATATAAAAACAGAACAAAATGAAAAAAATAGTTTTCAGCCTATTGCTAATGGGCGCTACAGGATTCGCATTTGCACAACAGACTACTGAGCCTATGAAGGCTGACCGCCAGGCTAAAAGGCAAGAAATGATGCAAAAGCGTCAACAAAACTGGGATCAGATGAAGAAAGATCTTAATCTGACTGCTGATCAGGAAAATAAAATTAAAGCATTGCACGAAAGAAATGCTGCCGACATGAAGCAAAAAATGGCTGAACGTAAAACGGACAGAGAAAATATGAAGCAGGATATGAAAGCTAAAAAAGAGCAGAATGATGCTGAAATGAAAAAAATTCTTTCTCCGGAACAGTATGCTAAATGGAATGATATAAAGGCTCAGAAAAAAGCCGAACGTCAGAACAAGATGAAAGCTTACAAAGAGAAATCAAAAAACATGTAAGAATATCATTTAAAATAAGAGAGCGAGAATTTTTCGCTCTTTTTTATTTTCCTTATTTTTGATACAAATATCTAAACTATGATCAGTACAAAAGTTGAATCTTTAATTAACGAGCAGATTGCTAAAGAACAGTATGCCGCACAATATTACCTTGCAATGTCTGCATGGTTTGAAACTCAGGATCTTGAAGGACTGGCTAATTATTTCAGAGTTCAGTCTAAAGAAGAGTTAATGCATGCTGATAAAATGTTTGACTATCTTAATGATGTAGGTGGAAAAGTGATTTTACAGACTATTCCGGCTCCTCCAAGTGAGTTTGCAGATGCACTGAATATTTTCGAAAAAGCATTGGCACACGAAAAGGAAGTAACCAAAAGTATTTTTAATATTGTAAAAGTTGCAACTGAAGAAAATGATTTTGCAACAACGTCTTTCTTACAGTGGTTCATCAATGAGCAGGTAGAAGAAGAAGCAACAGCTTCACAATATGTTTCAAAAATTAAAATGGTAAAGGATAATCCATCGGCCCTGTATCTTTTTGATCAGGAATTGGGACAGAGAGTCTTTAACGCTGATGCAGAAGCATAAAATAAACCGCCTTTCGGCGGTTTATTTTTTTTAGTATGCCTGATTTTCTTAAATTTAAACAAAATAAAATTTATGAAGACTTACGGTGTAGATTACCTTCAGTATGAGGACATTATTAAGATTATAGAGGCTCCTGAAAAAGCAGAGATGTCTGCGAAAGCAATGTTGCAGGTTAAAAAATCACAGGATAATGTAAAGAAAATCATTGCAGACGGGAAAACTGTTTACGGAATTAATACCGGCTTTGGTCCTTTATGTGATACCAAAATTTCTGATGACGAAATTTCTCAGTTACAGCATAACCTTATTATCAGTCATAGTGTAGGTGTAGGAAAACCTATCGACAAGAAATTATCTAAGATAATGATGGTAGCAAAGATTCATGCTTTATCCAAAGGTTTTTCCGGAATTTCTCCACAAGTTGTGGAAAGACTTCAGATTATGGTAGAGAAAGATATCATCCCGGTGATTCCGGAGCAAGGATCTGTAGGTGCTTCCGGAGACTTAGCACCTTTATCACATATGGTATTACCTCTTTTAGGTTTAGGAAAGGTATGGAACGGTGACCAAATTGAAGAAACTAAAACAGTTCTTGACCAGCACAATCTTGAACCATTAAAGCTGGGGCCAAAAGAAGGACTGGCTTTAATTAACGGAACTCAGTTTATGTTGGCGCATGGTGTTGCCGGTTTAGATAAAATGAAATACCTGTTGGATCTTGCAGATCTTGCAGCAGCAATGAGTCTGGAAGCTTATCAGGGATCAGCAAGTCCTTTCAAAAAGGAATTGCATGAAATAAGACCATTTGAAGGAAGTCAGAAGGTTGCAGAAAGAATGACGAAGCTTTTAAAGGGGTCTAAAAATCTTAAAAATCACGAAAATTGCGATCGTGTTCAGGATCCTTATTCTTTCCGTTGTGTTCCACAGGTGCATGGAGCAAGCCGCAATTCATGGCTTCATTTGAAAAGTGCCATAGAAACCGAATTGAATTCTGTAACCGATAATCCAATTGTAGTTAGCGATGAGGAAGCTATTTCCGGCGGAAACTTCCACGGACAACTTATTGCTTTGCCATTAGATTATGCAACATTGGCTGCTGCTGAACTAGGGAATATTTCTGACAGAAGAAGTTATTTATTGCTGGAAGGTAAATATGGACTTCCAAAATTATTGGTTGAAAGTTCAGGTCTTAATTCCGGATTTATGATTCCGCAATATACCTCTGCTGCATTGGTAACGGAAAACAAAACATTATGTTTCCCTGCATCTGCGGACAGCGTACCAACTTCTTTAGGTCAGGAAGATCATGTATCTATGGGAAGTATCAGTGGAAGAAAGTTCAATCAGGTTTTAGGAAACCTCGAAAATATTCTGGCAATTGAATTAATGTTTGCTGCTCAGGGCTTAGAATTCAGAAGGCCATTGAAATCTTCAGCGATTATTGAAGAAGCTTATGACCTGATTCGTACCAAAGTTGCAAAACTGGAAAATGACCGTGAAATCGGAAAAGATATTCTTGCAATTGCAGACCTTATAAGAGAAAGAAAATTCAATGTGAATATCTAACAAGAAATAAAAAAGACATCCAAACGGATGTCTTTTTTATTTAATCACAAATTATCTGATCAAACCTGGATAACACCCAGGTTAAATTTCTCTGTAATAGGGGAGTGGTTTGCCGCCTCAATCCCCATGCTAATCCACTTTCTGGTATCAAGCGGATTGATAATAGCATCTGTCCATAATCTGGCAGCTGAGTAAGTAGCCTGAGTCTGCTTATTATAATTCTGGGTAATTTTATCCAAAAGTGCCTGATGTTCTTCAGCGGAAAGTTCTTTTCCCTGTTTTTTTAATGTAGCCTCCTGAATTTGTAATAAAACCTTTGCTGCTTGTGCACCTCCCATTACCGCTAACTCAGCCCAAGGCCATGCTGCTATAAGACGAGGATCATAAGCTTTTCCACACATTGCGTAATTACCTGCTCCAAAAGAATTACCTGTAATGATTGTAAATTTAGGAACAACAGAGTTAGAAACGGCATTCACCATTTTAGCTCCGTCCTTTATAATGCCACCATGTTCAGATTTGGATCCTACCATAAAGCCTGTTACATCCTGTAAAAATACCAATGGAATTTTTCTTTGGTTACAGTTTGCGATAAAACGAGTTGCTTTATCAGCACTATCAGAGTAGATTACACCACCAAACTGCATTTCGCCTTTTCCACTTTTTACAAGTTTTCTCTGATTGGCAACAATGCCTACAGACCAGCCATCGATTCTTGCTGTAGCACAAACAATGGTTTTGCCATAGTCTGGTTTGTATTCTTCATACTCACTATTATCAACAAGTCTTTTAATAATATCGTATGTATCATATTGCTCTGCTCTGGATGCTGGAATAATTCCGAAGATATCATCGGGATTCTCTTTTGGCTGTGCCGGTTCAATTCTGTCGAACCCTGCTTTATCATAATCACCAAGAGACTTCATGATATTTTTAATTCGGTTTAAAGCGTCTTTATCATCCTTAGCTTTATAATCAGTTACACCAGATACTTCACAATGCGTCGTAGCACCTCCCAGTGTTTCATTATCTATATTCTCACCAATAGCAGCTTTTACAAGATAGCTTCCTGCTAAAAATATACTTCCGGTTTTATCCACAATCATCGCTTCATCACTCATGATAGGAAGGTAAGCACCGCCAGCTACACAGCTTCCCATTACTGCTGCAATCTGTACAATTCCCATGGAACTCATCTTAGCATTGTTACGGAAAATCCGTCCGAAATGTTCTTTATCCGGAAATATTTCATCCTGCATAGGAAGATATACACCCGCAGAATCCACCAAATAGATTATTGGTAAACGGTTTTCCATTGCTATTTCCTGAGCCCGAAGGTTCTTTTTTCCGGTAATCGGAAACCAGGCTCCGGCTTTTACAGAAGCATCGTTGGCAACAACGATACATTGGCGCCCAGAAACATGTCCCATCATTACCACAACACCACCACTAGGGCATCCACCATGCTCGGCATACATCTCATAACCGGCAAGAGCACCAATTTCAATAGCGTCCTCAATATTATCCAGAAGATATTCAACTCTTTCACGGGCAGTCATCTTGCCTTCATCACGAAGTTTTTGCAGACGTTTTTCACCACCACCTTTTTTTACCTGGTTTAGTACCTGATTAATTTCTGAAAGTTTTAATTTATTCTGATCTTCTCTTTTATTGAATTCTAAGTCCATTGGGTTTATTTTATCCTCTAAATATAAGCTTTTTCAGAGGATTTTGAAATGATAGATTTTAGTGTTTTAAATTATTGATAAACAATATGTTATTTTAATATATTTTAACTTTTATTCTGTTGCATATGGATCGTGTTTTGAATAACTTTGCATAATAGGAAATGAGTTACGGTAAGAGGTAATTCATGAGTTGTGTCTTAATAAAGATCAATTCCTAAGTTTATTTTTTTAATAGTTTATTATTTGAAGATCCCGAGTACTGATAAGGTACCCGGGGTTTTTTTAATAAAAAAAGCTTCAGAAATTCTGAAGCTTTTAGTTTTATAGTTTGTCTATAGTTTCCGAGTTTTTCAGAGCTACAGGTTTAGTGCCTTTTCGGAGTTTCATATTGATAAATTCTACAGCAAGTGAGAAGAAAATAGCAAAGTAAAGATAACCTTTAGGTATTACACCCACCTCTTGTTCAAATATTACAACATGGGCAAGGTGAGAAGATTCTGCAAGAAGCATTACACCGATAAGAATAAGGAAAGATAGTCCCAGAATCTGTATAGTTGGATGTTTGTTTACAAAATGACTAACAGGTCCTGCAAATGCCATCATAATTATAATTGAAATAATAACGGATAGAATCATAATAGATAAAGCTCCGGTTTCACCAAACTCTTTAAAGCTTACAAGGCCAACAGCGGTAAGGATACTGTCAAAAGAGAAGACAAGATTAAGAAGAGCAATTTGTACAATAGCACTGTTTAGGCCTACTTTTTTAGTATTTTCTGTTTTCAACTCTTCTTCTCCTTCCAGCTTATGGTGGATTTCTGTTACACTCTTATAAAGTAAGAAGAGTCCACCAAGGAAGATAATAATACTTTGTCCGGTTATTTTACCATGGAACCAGCTGAGGTTAACTTCCAGTAAAACGGAATTCAGACTGAGTACCCATTTGATTCCAAATAAAAGGGCTATTCTGAAAACCATTGCTAATCCCAAACCTATATTTCTGGCTTTAGGCTGGTCTTTAGGACTTAGTTTGGAAGATACAATAGAGATAAATACGATATTGTCAATACCTAAAACAATCTCTAAAAATGTTAGTGTTAGTAATGCAACCCATGCATCTGTAGAAGCGAAAACGCTCAGAAAATCCATATTAATTTTTTGGGTAAAAATATGAATAATTCGCTAATTTTGTATTTTAATAATTATGATGTTCAGGTCTTCGCAGTTTCGGTTGCATTTAATCGTTTTTTTATGGGGATTTACAGCGATTTTGGGAAAGCTTATTACAGTTGATGCCCTTGAGCTTGTATTTTTCCGTATGTTATTTGCAGCTCTATTTCTTTATCTTTTCATTAGGGTTGTGAAGAAACAATCTATGAAAGTTTCCCGTAAACTATTCTGGCAGTTGATTGGTGTTGGTGGACTAATGGGTGGGCACTGGTTGTGCTTCTTTTATTCTATTAAGATATCCAACGTATCTATAGCATTGTCTTGTCTGGCTACAGTTACATTATTTGTATCTATACTGGAACCTATTATCTACCGTAGGAAACTGGATTGGGTAGAATTGCTGCTTGGACTTATTATTGTATCCTGTATGCTGCTTATATTCAATGTTGAATTTGAACACAAAATAGGAATTATTTTTGGGGTGATATGCGCTTTCTTAGGCGCTTCTTTTACGGTACTGAACGGAAAGCTATTTGGAAAAACATCCTCAGAAAACATCATTTTTTATGAAATCTTCGGAGGATGGATATTGGTTAGTTTATTCTTACTTGGATCTGGTGAAATAGGATCCGTAATAAATATAGACTGGAAGAATATCTTATTGCTTTTGCTTCTGGCCAGTTTTTTTACAGCATATCCAATGCTGGAATCGGTAAAACTCATGAAATACATCTCTCCGTTTACATTGGCACTCACCGTAAACCTGGAGCCTGTCTATGGAATTATTTTGGCTTATTTTATTTTTGGCAAGTCTGAAGAAATGAGTCCTGTATTTTACGGAGCTTCAGCAATTATGATTTTAGCTATTATCGTAAATGCTGTTATCAAAGCCAGAAGAAGAAAGACGGCGGAAGCTGTTATACATTAAAATAAGGATGTAATAAATCTTCGAATTTGTAGAATCCCGATTTTTTATCTGCAAGATGTTCGGCTGCAAATAGAGCACCATTACCAAAAGCATCTCTGGAAATAGATTCATGAATTAAGCGTACTGTTTGAAAAGGAAAACCGAATATAACTTCATGTTTTCCTACAATGCCCCCTGCTCTTACAGTGTTTATGTTCTCGTCTTTTATATCTAAAGCATCTGCAATTCGTATAGCAGTGCCCGAAATTCCTTTTTTGTCTTTGAAGTGTTCTTCAATAATCTCGATATCAACAGAAGGTGCTATTTTTTTAAGAAATGTAGAGGCATAAAGTAAATAGTTAATTCCGAGTGTAATATTGGGAGACCAGAATACGGTAGCCTTTTTTGCCAGTTTTTTCAGAAAATTAATTTCTTTGACGGTGTAATGAGAGATTGCAGAAATTATTTTTACGTTCTTCTTGGCAGCAGCATCTCCGTAAGTATATATTCCGTCCGAAGAAGAGAAATCTATGATCGCATCAACAGGGTGTTCGTCTAATAACTTTTCTATACTAAGATTGTTTTCAGAGTAAATATTACCAGCATCTGTACTTTCTATTCCGAAAAATTCAGAAGCACTTCTGTTATTTAGTCTGTTCGTTTTCCGGTAAATCCATTGCAGGGAATGTTCTTTATTTTGAAGAATAACAGATGCAACTGCTTTCCCCGTTTTTCCGAATCCAAAAAGTCCTATTTTCATAATAAAAGGTTTTAGTTAATACTCAGTGATTTTGCACAGTCCAAAAATGGAATGTGTTTATATAGTGTAAGTTACTAAAATATAAATAAAGCCTTTTATGGTTATTTTTATAATAATTTGAAAGATTCAGCGGTTAGAGTTTGTTTTTTGATTAATTTAGTTCAAAATTTTATTAGGTAAAATACCCATGTTATGAAGAAGTTATTATCAATATTCCTTATCAGTAGTGTAGTTACGGCTTATGGTCAAAAAATAAGTGACTTTCAGTATATCTATGTTCCGAAAACGTTTGAGAAAGAAATGAACAAATATGATCTGAACAAGCAGCTGGTAAAAGGATTAGAGAGTAAAAATTATAAGGTTATTCAGGAAGAGAAGGAAGATTGGCCGGCAGAATTGTCACAAAACAGATGTAGTGTAGCGCGAGCTAACCTTGTGGACAATAGTAGTATGTTCCGAAACAGAGTTATTGTGAAATTTAGCGATTGTAATGATAAGGTATTACTAGAGTCTAAAGGGATGTCTATGCAGAAAGAATATGAAACAGGCTTTCCGGATGCTTTAGAAATTTCTCTAAGAACAGTACCTATATCTAATCCATCTCAGACAATCAGTATTGTAGAAAATACTAAGAAGCCTAAAGAAGAAGTTGTAGCTAAAGTTGAAAAAGTTAAAACAACAGAAGCTGTTTCTGCTCCGGTAGTAACAAAATCTGAAATTTCTTCTTCACCTATTGCAACAACAAATAAAGCAGAAGTCTTTAGCAATGGAAAGATTAGTGTACAGAAGATCAATATGGGCTCCGGTCAGTTTATCCTGGCAAGCGGAAGCAGCTCTTCTCCATATGCAGTATTTACTGAAACCAGCAAACAAGGTGTTTACCGTGTGAAGATGGAAAATGGAGCTACAGCATTAGGCTACGCAGAAAACGGAAGCTTAATCATTGAAATTCCTCAGGCTAATGATACTTATCAGAAAGAAGTCTTTCAGAAGAAATAGTAAAAATAAAAAAGCAGTGAATTAATCACTGCTTTTTTTATGCATTTTCGTTTCCGTTAAAGTATTCGAATACCATTTTAGCCTTGCTTTTTCCCAGAATTTCTTCCAGTGTTTCCATATTAGCTTCACGGATCCGTTTTACTGATTTCATTTTGGACAGAAGTAATTCTATACTTTTGGGTCCTACACCCGGTATTTCTTCCAGTTCCGATTTTATAGTCGAGTTTTTTCTGCGGGTACGATGGTGCTTCACACCAAAGCGGTGAGCTTCATCTCTTACACGCTGCAATATTTTAAGAGTTTCCGATTTTTTATCCAGATATAAAGGAATAGGGTCTTCCGGGAAGAAAATTTCTTCCAGCCTTTTTGCAATACCAACAATTGTTATCTTACCATATAGTCCAAGAGTTTTCAGGCTTTTTATTGCAGAGCTAAGCTGACCTTTACCTCCATCTATCAGGATTAACTGTGGTAAATCTTCTCCTTCATCTAAAAGGCGGCTATACCTGCGTAGAATAACTTCTTCCATCGTAGCAAAGTCATTTGGTCCTTCCACCGTTTTTACATGAAATATGCGGTAATCCTGTTTACTGGGTTTGCCATCTTTAAATACAACACAGGCCGACACAGGATTTGTACCCTGAATATTTGAGTTATCAAAACCTTCTATATGTCGAGGTTCCACAGGCATGCGCAGATTTTTCTGCATTTCTGCCATAATACGGTTGGTATGTCTTTCCGGATCTACAATCTGTACCTGCTTTAGCTTCTCCAGACGGTATTCGCGGGCATTCTTTTCGGAAAGTTCTACAATTCGCTTTTTGTCCCCAACCTTCGGAACAATAATCTTTGCCCCCGGGATTTCTACTGAAAGATGGAATGGAAGATAGATCTCTTTGGATTTTGAGCTAAACTTCTGACGAATTTCTACTAAGGCTTCCTCCATGATTTCTTCATCACTTTCCTCCAGAACTTTTTTAATTTCTGTAGTAAAGGATTGTACGATAGAGCCATTGTTAATTTTAAAGTAATTGACATAAGCTGCGGATTCGTCTGAGAAAATACCGAAAACGTCTACATCATCTATATAGGCATTTACAACCATACTATGCGTTTGGTAGTCTTCCAGGATTTCGAGTCGCTCTTTTACCATGTGAGCATTCTCGAATTCCATTTTTTCTGCAAAATGCATCATTTGCTCTGTCAGATACTGCCGGGCAATCTTGTAATCACCTTTTATAATCCCACGGATGGCTTTAATCTTATCATTGTATTCCTCTTCAGATTCCAAACCTTCACATGGACCAAGGCAGTTCTTAATATGGTATTCCAAACATACTTTGTATTTTCCATCATCAATTTTGTCCGGACTAAGATTGAGGTTACAGGTCCGGAGTTTGTAAATCTTCTTAATAGTATCGATCAGAATTTTTGCTTGTCGAGGCTTGGCATAGGGACCATAATATTCGGATCCGTCTTTTATAACGTTTCGGGTAAGAAAGACTCTGGGAAAAGGTTCATTTTTAATGCAAATCCAAGGATAAGTTTTATCATCCTTCAGCATTACATTATAATATGGATTAAGCTCCTTAATAAGATTGTTTTCCAGTAAAAGAGCATCATACTCACTATTTACAATAGTGGTTTCAAGGCGTATTATTTTGGATACCATAATACGAGTACGGTAGCCGCCATGATTTTTATTGAAATAGGAGAGGACTCTTTTTTTTAGATTTTTGGCCTTACCTACATATAATAAGTTGTTGTCTTTATCATAATAACGATAAACACCAGGATCTTGTGGTAAGGTTTTTAGCTGAAGTTCTAAGTTGGGATTCACAGAGTAAAATTAATAAAAGTCTTCGATATTACTGTTTTTAAAAACTGTAGATAATTCGAAAATATCTTGTTTTGCTGTTTAAAGTGTATTTAATACTTGCCTGTTCTATAGTATTGTTCATTAAAAAATAAAAAAACATTTCCGTAACACTAAAAAATTAGTTAAATTTAATTTCACAAAATCAGATTTAATAATATTATATGAATAGAAAAATTACATTTTTTATTTTCCTTTTAATCATCAATCAATACTTTACTCAAGGTATTAAAGAGGAAAGCGTGAACAGATTCGCGTATGAACTTACCTATAAAATAGATTCAACAGATTTGGGAGAGGTAAGAAAAGAACTTTTTTTTCTGGATATCTTAGGAAAAGAGTCACGCTTTGCCAGTCAGAACAAACTGATGAAAGATTCTGTTATTTATTCTGTTGGTGTTACCAACGATGCCGCATCTGCGCTTTCTATGATGGGGCGGATGAAAACAAAGTTTAACTATAATATTTATACTAATGCGGAGAAACAAGAACAGATGATTGTAGAAACAATCGGTATGAAGAATTATAAATATCAGCTTCCACTTTCAAAAATGAATTGGAAAATAGGAGATGAGGTTAAAAAAATAGGTGTATACAATTGTCAGAAAGCAACGTTGGAAATAGGTGGTCGGAAATGGACAGCATGGTTCACACCAGATATTCCATTAAATTTCGGTCCATATAAGTTTCAGGGATTACCGGGACTGATTGTTTCAGTTTCGGATGAAAAATCCCATTACTCCTTTATGTTGCAGGGAAATAAAAAAGAAAAAGTACTCTTTTCCCCACTGACAATACAGCGTGTAACGGAGATAAAACCTAAAGATTTAGCAAAGCTGCGGGAGAATGCTAATGGAGTAGGAGTGTTTAATATGAGTGGATTTCAGCTAAGCCCTGAAATGCAACGTGAAGCAGAGAAAAGGTTGAAGGAAAGAAAAAAGAAAGAAAATAACCTTCTGGAGTTAAAGCCATTTGAAGTATTTTAAGAAGGAAGTGGTCTCAAAAGAATTCATATTGAGCCTGTCGAAACATTTCCAATTACAAAGCACTGATCGTCAAAAATCTTTCGATCGTGCGTCGGACTCATTACCGACTTGGCTCAGACGGCAAAGTAAAATACTGATGATCTTTTTTAGATAATTTCTTCTTATATATATAATACCTCTGTTTTCCAGACTTTCTCCCCGGATTTTTCTAATGCCTTTTTATAGATATCGATTTGGGCTTCATACTTTTCCCGTTCGGCCCCTGTTTTAAAGTCTATAATAATCCAGCCCTCAGGTGCTTTTAGCAAACGGTCGGTACGGAGCAATCGAGATTCTCCCTTATCGGAAAACAGAATATCCCGTTCATTGATAACTTCATAATGACCATCGAAATACTGTGGATATGCTTCGAATAATTTATTCAGCCTAATCTGTACAGCTTCGAATTCCGCCTGAGTAATAGTGCCGTCCAGTAAATATTGCTTCAGAACATATGGAGCGTTATCTTTTGTAACAACTTTTTCCAAAATCTGGTGTGTGAATATACCCGTTTTTACACTTTCATTTCGTTCCTGATAGCTTTTGGAAGGTGTTGCAATTTTTATTTCAGTACTGAAAGTTTCATCAGAAACTCTTAAAGAACCAATGTGAAGATCTTGTCCGGTATGTTGTTTTGTTTTTTTATGCTGTTTTAACAGATACTTTTCATCTGTTTCGAAAAAATCGAAACTATCCTCATCAGTATTCTTTTGCCCCGCAATAAAATCATATATCTCCAGATATCCTGAAGTTTTTCCAGGTTTCTGAATATAGAAAAACATTTGCTCTACCGCTCTTGTCGTTGCTACATACTGAATACAAAACCTGTCGATTTTATTTTTATAGGTGTTTTCTTCATTAAAAGATGTCATGCCCTCATCGTATTGTGCAAGATCCTTATTAAAAGAAGTAAGGTTTACTGTTTGTAAAGCCTGCTCCCTGGAATCCGAAATATCATACCAGTCATTAAACTGGGTATCCTTGTGGCTGTTTCTCATAGGGAGAAAAACAACAGGGAATTCGAGTCCTTTTGATTTATGTATTGTCATCAGGTTAATGGCGTCTGTATTTTCTGAAGCCTGAATACTTATAGAATGACCCTCTTCCTGCCAGTATTGAAGGAAATCTTTTAATGTGGCTGCCATATTTTGGAAGAAGCCATATAAAAGTTCCAGAAAATTGATGAGGTAATCGGTCTCCTTTCCTTTTACCGAAAATTCCTGTAAAATACTTTCGATAAAACTATAGGTATTGAGATTTGGAATATCGGAAGTAAGCTTCAGTTTGTATTTTTCTTCTACTTTCTCTTGCAGGGACGAGGTATTTTCAGCCAATAGAATATCAGAAAGTTCAGCACTGAAGTCTTCAATACTTATACGACCCGATTTATTCAGATAGTAAAGACAAAGAACAAGGTATCTTCTGTTTTTAGGGAACGAATACCATAGCAAATACTGGATAACAGCATTGATGGTTGAAGAAAGATCCAGTGTTAGTCCTTTTTCTGAAATAGTCCGGATAAATTGTTTTTCATTTTTATAATCGACTTCCAGAGCCGAAAGCGATTGGGAGAACTTCAGAATATCATTATTACCTCGACATAAAATAGCAATATCCGAAAAGCCAAAACCATTGTCCAGGCATTCCTGAATATCATTTTTCATTTTTTCGGCTACATCATCAAAGAAAACATCTGCACTATTGTTTTCTACAAGGTTTACTTTTACGCGGCCTGCATTCTCCGAATGTGGTCTCTGCTGCGCCAGAGTACCAAATATGTCGCGGTAATCTTCCTCTACAAAATCAGAAAGATACTGGTATAGTTTATTGTTAAATTCTACAATGTTATAACTACTACGATAATTATGCTCCAGATTATGAATATCTGCATATCTGGGAGTTTCTTCCTTTTTATTAATAATGTCCAGCATCAGTTGTGCATCTCCACCCCGGAATCTGTATATACTCTGCTTCGGATCGCCTACAAGAGTAAAGCTGGTACTTTCTTCGGAAAGGATATGATCCCGAAGAGGAAGAAAATTCTGCCATTGCAGAAATGAAGTATCCTGAAATTCATCGAAAAAATAATGTTGATATTGCTCACCAACTTTTTCATAGATAAATGCAGAAGGCTCATCACGAAGCTGTTCGTTGATTAATACATTGAAGCGGGAAAGCATTAATAAGTCGTTCTCGTCTTCAATAAATTTTAGCTGATCCTGTATCTCTTTGTTTACTTTCAACGGAAGAAGAGCTGTATGAATCTTCTTCTTCTTCTCTATTTCCAGATGATTAAGAATAATGTTTTTTCTATTATCCAGCAGGATAGGGAGAATAGCAGCAATTTCATCTGCACGGTTTTTAGATTTGGCACCGGACAGCTTATTGTAGTTTTCCAAAGCCTTTTCTTCCGAATTGGTAGGAAGGGCAGGGGATTCGGTATTCAGATATTTCTCAAAAAAGACAGCAATACTGTTTACTTTACCACCAGCAAAGTCTTCTGTTAACAAATCGCGGGACTTTATTAGTTCAACAGACGAAAGAGCTCTTTCTTTAGCATCTTTCATCAGTTGTTTTATTTCTTTTCTCAACTTTTCTTTTTCATCAGAATAAGCGTCCCAGTCAAAATTCTTATTCTTTCCTAAGGTAAAATAATGAATGTCACTATTAAAGTTCTTTGCACTATCGAATAAGGTCTTCTGTAGGTTTTCCCGCTTCTGATTGTCCAGATTGTAGTTGACATAATCCATAAATGCTACAGAAAGCTGCTCGTTATCACCAATCTTATCCAGCGTCTGGTCTACTGCTTCCAGAAGAAATGGAGCGGCATTAATTTCCAGATTGAAATTCTGGGGCAATCCCAGTTCGTAGGCAAAAGAGCGAATTAATCTAGTATTAAATTTATCAATAGTACTAATATTAAGTGCTGAATAATGATGTAAGATATAATCCAGTAAATTTTTCGATCTGTGATGAAGGTCTTCCAGAGTTAGATGAATGCCTTCAGCTTTCAATTCTTTCTGAATATCGGCCAATGCCTGAATATCCATATAATGATCCGATGTAAAATCCCCAAGCCATGACAGAATCCTTTCCTTCATTTCATTGGCTGCTTTATTGGTAAAAGTAAGCGCCAGAATATTTCGGATAATTTCAGGTCTGTTATTGCGTAGACAGATCTTCAGGAGATTTTTAATTAGACTATAAGTCTTCCCGGAGCCTGCAGAGGCGTTTATAACGGTGTAAGTGTTCATTAAAGAATTGAGAATTAAGGTTTAAATTTAAAAATAAATTTGTGCTTTCGGAAATTTTATTTACTTTTGCATTCGAAAATGAGATGTAAAATATGTTAATAATTCCAGTAAAAGACGGAGAATCTATCGATAGAGCTCTAAAGAAGTACAAAAGAAAATTTGATAAAACAGGTGTTGTAAGAAAGCTAAGAGCTAGACAACAGTTTGTTAAACCTTCTGTGACTCATAGACAAAAGATTCAAAAAGCAGCTCACAAGCAAAGAGGCGTTAGCCAGGAAGAACAAGCATAAGCCAATTTTTCCAGGTTTATTAGATACAATCACTTTCCGAATGTTTATATTTGGAAAGTGATTTTATTTTATAGCTATTATGACACTCATAGATAAGTTTCTCGAATATATAAGAGTTGAGAAGCGTTACTCGGAAAACACAGTTACGAGTTACAAAAAAGATCTCCATGATTTTATAGCTTTTCTCATGGATACGGAAGGGATAGAAGATACGCTGCGGGTTGATAAAAAGATTGTGCGGAACTTTATTATATCTCTGAACGAAAAAAAGCTTACCAATAGAAGTATAAATCGTAAACTGTCCAGTCTGCGGAGTTACTATTTGTTTCTGATGAAAGTGGGGGATATTAAAGTATCACCATTGGAAGCTATAGATTCTTTAAAGTTCTATGCCGAAAAACAGATTCCGATGTCTCAGGAAGAGATGGAGGAGTTGCAGCAGGTTTTTACAGAAAAGCCGGATATCCTTACAAAAGCAATTATAGAAACCCTTTATCAGACCGGAATGAGAAAGTCTGAATTGTGTACGCTTCAGTTTCACGATGTGGATTTTAGCAGCCGGATCCTGAAAGTACATGGTAAAGGAAATAAACAAAGACAGATTCCGATGTCTCCGGATCTGGAAAATATTCTTCAGGAATACCTTACGGAAAGGAATTCTCTACCTGATTATAATCATCTCTTTTTTGTCAATCACAGAGGGAAGAAACTGACTGAAAAGTTTGTTTATTCCAAAGTAAACTTCTATCTTAGTTATGTTAGTTCTAAGAAGAAGAAAAGCCCGCATATGCTTCGGCATAGTTTTGCAACACATGTGTTGGATAATGGTGCGGAGATATTCGCGGTAAAAGAAATCTTAGGTCATGCTAGCCTTGCAAGTACGCAAGTGTACACTAATGCAAGTATTGAACAGTTGAAAAAAGTGATTAACCAGGCTCATCCAAGAGCCACAAAAAAAGATGAATTATGAAAATTACTGTACAATCCTTTGGATTAACCCCTCATGCTCCGTTAGAAGAACATATTGAGAAAAAAGTAAACAAGTTGGAAACCTTCTATGACAAAATTCAGGCATGTAAAGTTCTTTTGAAAGTTGAAAATACAGCGGATAAAGAAAATAAAACAGCCGAGGTTATTTTGGATATTCCGGGGGAAGATATCGTTGTAAAGAAAACATCGGCAAGTTTTGAGGAAAGTATTGACAGTTGCGTGGATGCAGCTAAAAAGCTGTTAATCAAGAAAAAAGAAACTGCGTAGAAAAAAAAATGAAAAAAAGGTTAAAATAATTTTGAAGATTTCAAAAAAACGTTCTATATTTGCACTCGCAAAACGGATACAAATATAGATTAGTTGTTCTTTTGAAATCTTTTGCCTCCATAGCTCAGTTGGCCAGAGCACGTGATTTGTAATCTCGGGGTCGTGGGTTCGAATCCCTCTGGAGGCTCAATATATTTAAAAAAAAACTGGGGAGATACCAGAGCGGCCAAATGGGACGGACTGTAACTCCGTTGTCGTGAGACTTCGCAGGTTCGAATCCTGCTCTCCCCACAATTTTTAAATAAAATTTGCAGTTTTGAATTTTTGTTGTATATTTGCAAACGCTTACCAACAGGCGTAAATATTCAAAACTTAATAAGCGGAAGTAGCTCAGTTGGTAGAGCGTCAGCCTTCCAAGCTGAATGTCGCGGGTTCGACCCCCGTCTTCCGCTCAAGAAAAAAATCACAAACCCTTGCGGAATGTGATTTTTTTTTACCTGCCGATATAGCTCAGGGGTAGAGCGCTTCCTTGGTAAGGAAGAGGCCTCGGGTTCAAATCCCGATATTGGCTCAGTGCAAAGATTGGAAGTCTTCTCTTAATGAATGGGAGGGTTTTTTGTTAAAGCTCATTTAGTCTTTTTGTTTTTAAGAAGATTTTTGAAAGTATTTAAAAAACCTTTTGTGTTTTTTAAGGAATAAAATAGATATAAAATTTTTCAAAAAAAATTTTGTTATCTAAAAAATGACTATATTTGCACACTGAAAAAAATCAATTAGTTAATAATTAAACATTAAGATCATGGCAAAGGAAACGTTTAATCGTAACAAACCACACCTTAACATTGGTACTATTGGTCACGTTGACCATGGTAAAACTACTTTGACTGCTGCTATCAGTAAAGTATTATCAGATAAAGGTCTTGCTGAGAAAAAAGACTTCTCTGCAATTGACTCTGCACCTGAAGAAAAAGAAAGAGGTATTACTATCAATACTGCACACATCGAGTATGAAACTGAAAACAGACACTATGCTCACGTTGACTGTCCAGGTCACGCCGACTATGTAAAAAACATGGTAACTGGTGCTGCTCAAATGGACGGAGCTATCTTAGTATGTGCTGCTACAGATGGTCCTATGCCTCAAACTAGAGAACACATCCTACTTTGCCGTCAGGTAAACGTACCTAGAATTGTTGTGTTCATGAACAAAGTTGACATGGTAGATGATCCAGAATTGTTAGAGCTTGTTGAGCTTGAACTTAGAGATCTATTATCTACTTACGAATATGATGGTGATAACTCTCCAGTAATTCAAGGTTCTGCTCTTGGTGCTCTTAACGGAGACGAGAAATGGGTAGCTACTGTAGATGCTCTAATGGAAGCTGTTGATACTTGGATCGAGCAACCAGTAAGAGATTCTGATAAGCCATTCCTTATGCCAATCGAAGACGTATTCTCTATTACAGGTAGAGGTACTGTTGCAACTGGTAGAATCGAGGCTGGTGTAATCAACACAGGTGATCCTGTTGACATCGTAGGTATGGGTGACGAAAAGTTAACTTCTACTATTACAGGTGTTGAGATGTTTAGAAAAATCCTAGACAGAGGTGAAGCTGGTGATAACGTAGGTCTATTGTTGAGAGGTATTGAAAAAACTGACATCAAGAGAGGTATGGTTATCGCTAAGAAAGATTCAGTTAAGCCACACAAGAAATTCAAAGCTGAGGTTTATATCCTTTCTAAAGAAGAAGGTGGACGTCACACTCCATTCCACAACAAATACCGTCCTCAGTTCTATGTAAGAACTACTGACGTTACAGGTGAAATCTTCTTACCAGAAGGTGTAGAAATGGTAATGCCTGGTGATAACTTAACTATCACTGTAGAATTGTTACAACCAATCGCTCTTAACGACGGACTTAGATTCGCGATCAGAGAAGGTGGTAGAACAGTAGGTGCTGGTCAGGTTACTGAAATCTTAGACTAAGATTTAAAATAATATAAAGCTTCCGCAAGGAAACTTGCGGAGCTTTTAATCTACGGGCATCGTCCAATGGTAGGATACCGGTCTCCAAAACCGTTGATCTGGGTTCGAATCCTAGTGCCCGTGCAAATTAATAATGATGAGTTTAATAAGTTTTCTTAAAGATTCTTTCATAGAATTTAAAGATAAGGTGGAATGGCCAAAGTGGCCTCAGTTGCAGTCCTCTACTACGGTAGTTGCGATAGCTACTATTCTGCTTGCTATTTTTACTTTCGGGATAGATACACTTTTTAGTGAAGCTATCAAGAATATTTATACTCTATTAATTGGTGCTTTTAACTAAAAATTATTTTCTATGAGCGAATTAAAATGGTATGTTATAAAAGCTATCAGTGGTCAGGAAAATAAAGTTAAGAACTATATTGAAACTGAAGTTAAAAGACTTAGTCTGGAAAAAGACGTATCGCAGGTAGTAATACCAATGGAGAAAGTTATCCAGATGAGAAATGGTAAGAAAGTTCCAAAAGAGAGACCTTACTATCCAGGTTACATTATGATTGAGGCAAACCTTGTTGGAGAGATTCCTCACATCATTAAAAACATTCCGGGAGTGATTTCATTCCTAAGCTTAACAAAAGGAGGAGATCCAGTTCCGATGCGTAAAGCTGAAGTGAACAAAATGTTAGGAAGAATGGATGAGTTGTCCGAGTTTGCACAAGATGCAGGTATTCCTTACACAGTAGGAGAGAATGTAAAAGTAATCGACGGACCTTTCAACGGATTCAACGGAACAATCGAAAAAATCCACGAAGACAAAAAGAAACTAGAAGTTATGGTTCTTATCTTCGGAAGAAAGACTCCACTAGAACTAAACTACATGCAGGTAGAAAAGAACTAAGGTTCTTGAAAATATATAAACCGAAAGTTATGCTTTCGGTTTTTTTTATGCTTAATTGTATTGAGAATTGTATGTAAATATATGTATCAGGGGGCAAAAACTGATCACTAAGCAAGCAGTTTAGCTGAAAGGAGGATGAAATATTTTATCTAGAGTTTTTGATTTTTATCTGAATGATTTTCGCTTTCCGAATTAAGATAACGTTCCTCCGGAACGCTCTGGAGGTTCATAATTGTAATCTATAGAGATAAAGCCCCTAACGGAGCTTATTTATTCAGAAAGATTGAAAGATGCTCCTCTGGAGCATTATCTGTGTAAAAATAAATATATTAGAAAGTAAGTATTCCGTAGGAATGCTATCTAACAACAGGAATATTATTTTCCTCTAGGTTTGTGCCTGATCCAGGCGAGGCATATAAGTATGAATTTCTGAGAATCTGATCCGGAGTAAGATCAGGAATGAAACATTAGATATAAAAAAGACTGTCATCAGAATCCTGAGACAGCCTTTCTATCAATTAGCCAGTTTTTAACTCCTAAAAATGTCCTTGAATTTTTGCTATTACTTGTTTTAAAGTCGTTGGTAACTGAATAGCATTGGCCATTGATATTTATAAATAACGAGTTTAGTTTATCTAAAATTTCATTCCCACACCAAATCCCCATAAAAATGGATCCAATGTTACTTTTGCGGGAATATTGGTACCAGCAGCATCTATTGTTACATCGGTTTTCAGGAATATCTTTTTCATATCGAAGTTGACAAAAAACTTATCATTGATCATATAGTCTATACCTCCCTGTAATGCAAAACCTGCATTGTTTTTGTAATCCACATGGGTAACATCACCAGGCTTGGAGCTGTAGAAGAAGGTATAGTTAATACCAGCACCTACATATGGCTTTATTGTTTTTGTTGGATAGAAGTGGTATTGAAGTGTAAGAGTTGGTGGTAACAGCCATACGCTGCCCAGATTCACATTTCCCAAAGAAGTGTTCTCAGCATTTACATTATGCTTTGTCGTTCCCAGAATTAATTCTGCTGCGATATTCTTATTGAAGAAGTAGGTGAAATCCACTTCAGGGATATAAGAGTTGGAAACATTTGCATTTCCTCCAATTACATCAATAGTAGATTTCTCATTAGGCTGAACGCTAATTCCTCTTAATCTTACCTGCCAGTTCTGAGCACTTGCTCCCACTGATAAAAATAATCCTGCTAAAATAAAATACTTGTTCATCTTTTAAATAATTCATTGTTTACAGTGCTAAATTATATATTAATTATAGTGGTTGTTTGATGATATTTTTCATAGGGAATAATCATGCGCTGAAAATCATACAATAGAAGTTTTTCTACTAAAGAAAATTTGAATCAGTAGTGATAGGTCGGATATAAGTTTTAACTTATACATTTTTTGGCTTTCAAATAGTGAGATAATTATTAGTAAATGACTAAAAAAAAGACCTTCTGTAGAGAAGGTCTGTATATAAATTATTGTTGTTTTTTCTATTTGTTTTTTAAACAAAGCGAATAATCCTGCCACCAGTTTTCCAGTTCAGAGATAATAGGAAGCAGAGTTATTCCCAGGTTACTGAGTTTATACTCTACTTTGGGAGGTACTTCTGCATATATTTTACGGCATATAAGTCCGTTCTCTTCCAATTCGCGTAATTGGGTGGTAAGTGTTCCCTGAGACATGGAATCCATATCTTTCCGAAGTTCTCCAAATCTTTTAGGGCAGCTTTCGGCAATAGATTTCATTATTAATATCTTCCACTTACCACTAATCAGCTGAAGAGTATTGAGGGCATCATAATTTTTTTCTGATTTTTCTGAATATGTAATGCACTCATTCTCTGGATTAGTACTGTTTTCCATACTATGTATTGTTTTTTTACCTACTTGACTTTGGCACCTTTTCAATGCTATAATTGCAACAAATTTATATATAAAATTATGAAAAGTTTTAGAAATATTGGTGTTTTGCTGTTGCTGTCCATGAGTATATTTTTAGCTGTAATAGACCTGTTTGTAGTGAATGTTGCTGTGCCTAGTATAAAGGAAAGTCTGAACGGAAATAATTCTGGAGCTATGTTTATTATTGTTGCTTATGTGTTAGGGTATGCCGCTTTTCTTATAACAGGTAGTATTGCCGGTAATACATGGGGAAAGAAAAAAGTATATGCATGGGGAATGTTGCTGTTTACAGTATTTTCTCTTTTTTGCAGCATTGCACAAACTACATTTCAACTCAATATATTTAGATTTTTTCAGGGAGTAAGTGCTGCTTTTATGGTGCCACAAGGTGTTGGGATGATTCCTTATGTTTTTCCAGACTTTAAGGACCGCACAAAAGCTTTTGGAATTTACGGAAGTATTGCTGGTGCAGCTTCTGTTGTCGGGCAGTTTTTGGGAGGTTTTTTACCGGAACTGAGTGTTTGGGGAATTGAAGGTTGGCGGCTTATTTTTATGATCAATATCCCTTTAGGCGGAATTGCTTTTGTTCTGAGTATTTTAAAATTGAAAGAAGTACCGGTTATCAAACAAAAGTCTTTTGATGGTCTTGGATTACTTTTATTAACTGTCTTTTTGATAAGCTTAATTTACCCACTCATTGTCGGCGGAGAATCGCACTGGCCAGTATGGAGTATTGCAATGCTCATGTTTTCCTTTGTTATTCTACTTCTATTCTATTTATATGAAAAGTACAGACTTACAAAACAAAATCCGGTTCTGATAGATGTTAGCCTTTTCTCGCTTAAAGAATTCAATATTGGTATACTGGCAGCAGTGTTCTATTATATTGCTCAGGATTCTTATTTTTTTCTAAATGCTATTTATTTGCAAAGTCATCTTAACCTTTCCTCTATACATGTAGGAAATATGTTTGTGTTGCAGGGAATCGGTTATTTTATTGCCTCGTTATTTTCTGTAAGGATGGTTATGAAATACGATTATAAAGTGATGCTTGGTGGGAGTTGTATTATGATCGTGGCTTTGATACTTCACATCTGCTACTTTACAAGCGAGCACATAAATAGTTTTTTAATTTACTTCATACTATTTTTATACGGTATAGGATGCGGAACTATGCTGCCATCTATGATGACTATGGCACTTCGCAAAATTTCTTCAGATCTTACCGCTTCTGCCTCCGGAGTATATTTAACCGTACAGCAAGTTTCAATAGCCTTGGGTGTAGGTATTATTGGCGGAATTTTCTTTCGTTTACTAGGGCAGGATGGTGATATTTTGAAAGCAACAGTAGCATATCATTATAGTACTTATGCGAATATAGCATCATTAATTATTGTTGGCGGAATATTTTTATTCCTGAGTAGCAGGAGAAATCGAGTTAATGAATAAAAAAATAAAATCTTTTTGATTTTTAGGTTATTACGTATTGCTAATTCAAAAATAATTTATAATTTTGCAGTCCAAATAGTAGGATTAACCATGTGAGAATGTTAATCCTCTGATTTATAAATGCTTCCACATTATAAATTTAAAATTTTAAAAAAGCTAAAATGGCAAAGAAAGTCTTTAAAATGGTAAAGCTTCAGGTGAAAGGAGGTGCAGCAAACCCTTCTCCACCAGTAGGACCTGCTTTAGGTTCTGCAGGTGTTAACATCATGGAGTTTTGTAAGCAATTTAACGGAAGAACTCAAGATAAGCCAGGGCAAGTTTTACCTGTATCAATTACAGTTTACGAAGACAAGTCTTTTGAATTCGTAATCAAAACTCCACCTGCAGCAATCCAATTAATGGATGCGGCTAAAATCAAGGGAGGTTCCGGAGAACCAAACAGAAATAAAGTAGGAAGTGTTTCTTGGGATCAAGTTAAGAAAATAGCAGAGGACAAAATGTCGGATCTTAATTGCTTCACAATGGAGTCTGCTGTAAGTATGGTTGCAGGTACTGCAAGATCTATGGGTCTTAAAGTAACAGGTACAAATCCGTTTAACGCTTAAAAATTGATTTCATGGCAACATTGACAAAAAAACAAAAAGAAGCTGCAAGCAAAATCGAAAAAAACAAAGTATACTCTTTAGAAGAAGCTTCTGCTTTAGTAAAAGAAGTAAACACTGCTAAGTTCGATGCTTCAGTAGATATCGCCGTAAGATTAGGCGTAGACCCAAGAAAAGCTAACCAAATGGTAAGAGGTGTTGTATCTCTTCCTCACGGTACTGGTAAAGATGTAAAAGTTCTTGCTCTTGTAACTCCAGATAAAGAAGCAGAAGCTAAAGCTGCTGGTGCTGACTATGTAGGTCTTGACGAATATTTAGATAAAATCAAAGGAGGTTGGACAGATGTTGACGTTATCGTTACTATGCCAGCTGTAATGGGTAAATTAGGTCCATTAGGACGTGTATTAGGTCCAAGAGGTTTAATGCCAAACCCTAAATCAGGAACTGTAACTTTAGAAGTTGGTAAGGCTGTATCTGAAGTGAAGTCTGGTAAAATTGATTTTAAAGTAGATAAATATGGTATTATCCATGCTGCAATTGGTAAAGTATCTTTCGATGCTGAAAAAATCAGAGAAAACGCTCAGGAATTAATCCAGACGTTACTTAAATTGAAGCCAACTGCTGCTAAAGGAACTTATGTAAAGAGTATCTATATCTCTTCTACAATGAGTCCAGGTATTGCGATTGATTCTAAATCTGTAAACTAAAATCTGAAGAACAATGACTAAAGAAGAAAAAGTACTAGTAATACAAGAGATCAAAGAATTGCTACAAGACGCAAAAGCTGTTTATGTAGCTGATCTTGAAGGATTGAATGCTTCTCAGACTTCAGATTTCAGAAGACAAGCTTTCAAAAACAACGTTCAATTAAGAGTAGTAAAAAATACATTGCTTCAAAAAGCAATGGAGCAAATCGAAGGGGTAGATTATTCTGAGATGTTTGAAACATTCAAAGGTAACTCTACTTTAATGATTGCTGATACTGCAAACGCTCCTGCAAAACTTATCCAAGGTTTCAGAAAGAATGCTGAGAAACCAGCTTTGAAATCTGCTTATTTGCAAGAAACTTTCTATATCGGAGATAACCAATTATCTGCTCTAGCTAACATCAAGTCTAGAGAGGAAATGATCGGAGAAATCATCGGATTACTTCAATCTCCTATCCAGAGAGTTGTTTCTGCTCTACAGAACAAACCAGAAACTGTTGAAGCTAAAGCTGAAGAAGCAGCAGCTCCTGCAGTTGAAGAAACAGTTGCTCCTGAGGCAGCAGCTGAAAGCACTGACGCTCCTGAAGCAAGTGCTGAATAATAGACACTCAAGAAAAAATATAATCGTTCAACAATTTAAAACATTTAAAAATGTCAGATTTAAAAAATTTAGCGGAAACGCTTGTTAACCTTACTGTAAAAGACGTAAACGAATTAGCTGCTATCCTTAAGGATGAGTACGGAATCGAGCCTGCTGCTGCTGCTGTAGTTGTAGCTGCTGGTGGAGCTGGTGAAGCTGCTGAAGAAAAGACTGAATTCGACGTAATTCTTAAGTCTGCAGGTGCTTCTAAATTAGCTATCGTTAAATTAGTTAAAGATTTAACTGGTGCTGGTCTTAAAGAAGCTAAAGATATCGTTGATGGAGCTCCGGCTGCAATCAAAGAAGGTGTATCTAAAGACGAAGCAGAAGCTCTTAAGAAGCAACTTGAAGAAGCTGGTGCTGAAGTTGAATTGAAATAATTCATTTTACATACAAAAAAAAGACTGCTGCAAAGCGGTCTTTTTTTGTTTATATCGATAAGCTGTTTAGGTTTAATTCAAAATAATGCGAGCCTTCAATAGTTTGTAAGACTCACTATAAACTCAACTCAGTCTAACATATTTCTAAAGGAAATGTTTCGGATGTGCAATGTCACTCTGAGCCAAGTCTGTAATAAGCCTGACGAATTGTCGAAGAGTTATCGACTATAGATAAAAAATAAATCCTTACTTCATAGAAATAAGGATTTTATTATAACTTTATATAAGGTGTTATTACTGCTTCTTTTCAGAATATGCCAGTATCATCTCATTAAATTCATTTTTCTTGTCTATAACCACATTTATGGGCCAATAATAGAGTTTATCCCGAAGGTAATCGAAGGTCTTCAGGCGAACATAATCTTTTTCAGTGGTTAAGATCAATTTATATTCACCCAGCTTTTTATACTCACTGGCAATTTTCTTAATATCTTCTTCAGTAAATGAATGGTGATCTTTAAACTTAAGGTGCTTTACACGCTGTGAATATTTGCTTAGTTCTTTTAGCAAGTGTTTAGGATTTGCAATTCCTGTAATTAGTAGAATATCGTAATAGTCTAAGTTATTTGTGGGTAAATATTTGTCTTTAGAGTACACTTCATCTGCATAATCGATGGAGGTGAAAAATACTTTCTGACCGTACTGTGGTTTTATTCTGGAAATATAATATTGCTTCTTTTCCTCTGTCAAATCTTCAGGACATTTGGTTACCAGAATCATATTAGCCCTTTTATAGCCACTTCTGGATTCACGCAAATCTCCTGCAGGAAGTACAAAGTCTTTAAAGAAAGGATCCGAATAATCTGTTAATAAAATATTGAAGCCCGGCTTTATATAACGATGCTGATAGCTGTCATCCAATACAAGAACATTAAGATCCATATCTTCTATCAGTTTTTTTGCTCCAAAAACACGGTCTTCGCAAACAGCGATAACAATACGGTTTTTAAAACGTTCGAACAACTGCATCGCTTCATCTCCAACCAGTTTATAGGTAGATTCATAGTTCACGACTTCATAGCCTTTGGTATGTCGTCCGTAACCACGTGATAAAACTCCGGTGCGTTTCTGATGTTTTGAGAGAATATCTGCCAGATACATAACGATTGGAGACTTACCAGTTCCACCCACAGAAAGATTACCCACGCCTATAATTGGAGTGCGGAATTTTTTGCTGGAAAGTATGCCTATATTAAAAAATAAATTCCGGACAGAGGTTACAAAACCATAGCCCAGAGAAAAAGGGTAGAGGTACCATCTCTTCATAACTGCAAAAATAGAACTTTATTATCAATATTAAGGACTCTGAAAGATGAATTTAAATAGTTTGTATATCATTACGTTAAATAACTTTGGATGCCCGATATTGCTTGCTGTAAGTACTTTTTGTAATTACTGAAGTGTGTATTACAGTAGGCCGGCAGCTGTAATCTGATCTTCTGTATTATATTGTACAGAACGAAAGTGATACATTGCTATATTCATTCGTATATTTGCAAAAATCTAAGAATATGATTTTATCTATGACAGGCTTCGGCAGAGCAGAAGGTATATGCGGAGGCAAGAAGATAAGTATTGACGTAAAGTCGCTAAACAGTAAAGGTTTCGACTTAAATCTTAAAATTCCTTTTCGCTATAAGGAAAAAGAATTTGATATCCGTAAAATATTAAGCGAAAGAATAGTTCGTGGTAAAGTCGATTTCTATTTAAACGTAGAAATTATCGATGGTAAGACTGATACGACTCTTAATAAAGATGTTATCAGAGCCTATATGGACGAGCTTTCGGATATCGTTACAGCTGCTGACAGAGTAGAACTTCTTAAAATCGCAACAAAGCTTCCTGATGCTGTTTCTACATCCAATTCAGAACTTACTGAAGAAGAGTGGAGCGAGTTGTTGTTAATTATAGAAAAAGCCATCGATAACTTTATAGACTTCAGAATTACAGAAGGTAAATCTCTGGAAACTGAACTTAGGTCTTATGTTAAAAATATTGAAAACAACCTTACCCTTGTCGCTCCTTTTGAAGAGGCTAGAATAGAGGTGACCAAAGAAAGAATGCTGAACAATCTTAAGGATTTCAGAGATGTGGATGAAAGTCGTTTCTACCAGGAACTGACTTACTATGTTGAGAAGCTTGATATTTCTGAAGAAAAAGTAAGATTGGCGCAGCACTGTAAATATTTTATTGAAGTACTGGATGAGGAAGATAATAATGGTAAGAAACTAGGATTTATCTCTCAGGAAATAGGCCGTGAAATCAATACTTTGGGTTCTAAAGCAAATCATCAGGAAATCCAGAAGCTGGTAGTACAGATGAAAGATGATTTAGAAAAAATTAAAGAACAAAGTCTTAACGTACTTTAGAATACTGATATAATCAGCTCTTCTGTAATGGAAGAGCTTTTTACCGGGCTAACAGAATATAAAACATAAAAGAATAGTGTTATGGCATGGAATCCGGATGTTTACGAGAAATTTAAAAACGAGCGTTATCTTCCTTTTTACGATCTGCTAAGTTTGGTTCAGGTGAAAGAAAACCTGAAAGCTATAGATCTTGGATGTGGAACGGGAGAACTGACAGCCAAACTGGCAAAAGAATTACCCGGAAGCAAAGTCCTGGGTGTTGATTCTTCTGCCGAGATGCTGCAAAAAGCGAGAGCTTATGCAGATAATGACCTTCATTTTCAGCAAAGAGATATAGAACAAGCTCTTTCTGGTGGAAAGAAGTATGATTTGGTTTTTTCCAATGCAGCATTGCAATGGCTGAACGAACATGAAATAGTTTTTCCTAAAGTAATTGGTTTGCTTGAAAAAGGTGGACAAGTAGCAATACAGATTCCTTCCAATCATGATCATTTTACGCACAGGCTGATAAGAGATCTCGCATCCGAATCTCCGTATAAAGAAGCATTGAATTCATGGGTTAGACCATTGACCGTACTAAAGATAGAAGATTATGGTAAAATATTTTTCGAAAATGGTCTTAGTGATATTTGTGTCTTCGAAAAAATATACCCACATATCTTACCAAATGCAGATGCTCTATATGAATGGACTTCGGGTACGGCATTGATTCCCTATATGGAAAAACTTCCGGAGCACTTACAGGAACAGTTCAAAGAAGAATATATTAAACGGTTACGCAAAGAATTTCCGGAATCGCCTGTATTTTATCCCTTCAAAAGAATACTGATGTCCGGTATCTTAAGCTAAAAAAATATTAAATAGAAATAATAACGATTATTGACCGTTTCATACGATCAATCAATACAATATAATGAATAAAGTAATCATATTTTCAGCGCCATCAGGAAGTGGCAAAACTACATTGGTAAAGCATTGTTTAGGGCAATTTCCTAAACTTCAATTTTCAATTTCTGCTACAACCCGTGCTCCCCGTGGAGAAGAAAAACACGGAATAGATTATTTCTTCCATACACCGGAAGATTTCAGAAAGAAAATAGCTGAAAACGCGTTTGTGGAATTTGAAGAAGTATATACTGATAAGTATTATGGTACGCTGAAAACGGAAGTGGAAAGAATATGGAATTACGGAAACGTAGTTATATTTGATGTAGATGTAAAAGGAGGAGTTAATCTGAAAAAGACATTCGGAGAACAGGCTCTATCTATATTCATTGCGCCTCCCTCCATTGAGGAGCTGGAACAAAGGCTGATTAAAAGAAATACGGAAGATGCAGAAACTATTAAAATCCGTGTTGCTAAAGCTGAAGAAGAGATGGCTTATGCAAAGGACTTTGATAAAGTAGTGGTAAATGATGATCTCGAAAAAGCAAAAGAAGAAATTGAAGAGCTGGTTGAGGCATTCATTAAAGCATAAAAATTAGTACCTTTAACTATACAATAAAGAACACGTTACTTATGAACGAAACGCTGGAACAAGCAAAATCCAATCTTCCTGTACAGGGATTTTTAAAATATAAGGATCTGATTATTCCTCAGGGAGAAGAGCTGAAACAAGCTATTCTGGATTTGAAGAAAGAAAAGAATGCAGTTATTCTGGCTCACTATTACCAGCCAGGAGAGATTCAGGATATAGCTGACTTCTTAGGAGATTCTTTGCAATTAGCACGTCAGGCAAAAGAAACAAATGCCGATATGATTGCTTTTTGTGGAGTACATTTTATGGCGGAGGCTGCAAAAATCCTTAACCCTACTAAAAAAGTTGTTTTACCAGATACATTAGCAGGCTGCTCGCTAGCTGATGGCTGTAGTGGAGAAGGACTTCGTAAGATGCGTGAAAAGCATCCTAATGCTTTAATTGCAACTTATATCAATTGTAATGCTGAAACTAAAGCGGAGAGTGATATTATTGTAACAAGCTCTAATGCTGAAACAATTATCAACGCTCTGCCAACAGATCGTCCAATTATCTTTGCCCCGGATAAAAATCTGGGGAGATATCTGTCCAAAAAAACTGGAAGAGATATGATATTGTGGGACGGTAGCTGTATAGTACACGAAGCGTTTTCAATGGAACGTATTGCAAAGCAATTGGCAGATCATCCTAATGCAAAGCTTATAGCCCATCCGGAAAGCGAAACACCGGTACTGGATTTAGCTCATTTTATCGGGTCTACTTCTGCATTGTTAGATTATGTACAAAAGGACGATTGTCAGGAATTTATTATCGCTACGGAAGAAGGAATTCTGCATGAAATGAAAAAACGTGCACCACATAAAACCTTAATTCCGGCATTGGTATTCGACGAAAGTTGTAATTGTTCCGAATGTTTCTATATGAAAAGAAACACTATGGAAAAATTATACCTGTGTATGAAGTATGAATTACCAGAAATTTTAATCGACGAAGAACTGCGTTTAAAGGCATTAAAGCCAATTGAAGCGATGCTGGATCTGTCGAAGAGCATAAAATAAGATTCAAACAAACTATTAAAAAATATTAAAAAAGTTTTGTTCAGTAATTGGCAAAACTTTTTTAGTTTTATGACCATTATGATTTCAAAAATTATTTTAGAAAATATCAAGATTTACGCTTATCATGGTGTATTACCGGAAGAGACAATTCTGGGAACTTATTACCTGATTAATGCAGAAATTCATGCAGATTTGTGGAAAGCAACTGAGAGCGATGATCTGAAGGATACCATTAATTATGCATTGGTAAATGAGATTATCCATCAGGAAATGAAAATACCATCTCAACTGTTAGAACATGTTATTGGAAGGATTATGAAGCGTATCGCTGCAGAATTTAAACAGGTAAACTTTATTAAGATTAAGCTGACCAAAGTACAGCCTCCAATGCCTGGCGAAATGACAGGAGTAAGCCTGGAGATGGAAAAAGCATTCTAAAAACACTTCTTCTTCCTTTTAAAGACTGTTGTCTTGTAAAAATAAAGACTTCAAATACCAACTCAAATAAATATTCTATGACAAACAATTACACCCTTGTGGAAAAATCCCAGGCAACTAAATGGACACGATTTTTTAATTACATTATAGACGCTACTATTTTTTATATTTTAATTTTTCTGTTCGGGGGCCTATTGGGAGTATGGTATTCCCTGACACAATCCGAATTGGCCTATTCTATTATACAGGCTATGACTAATGCCAGCAGGCTGGTGGATCAATTTGTTACAATGGTTTTGTATGCTATATTTATGTTTGTGCAGGAATGGATTTTTAAAGGCAGATCGATTGGAAAATTTATTACAGGTACCAAAGCCGTTAATGAAACGAATCTTCCCCTAAATGTTATTGACTTGCTAAAGAGAAATTTTACAAGGGCTGTTCCTTTTGAAGCATTCTCTTTTTTCGGGCAAAATGGTCTGCATGATAAATGGTCCAACACACGAGTGGTAAATGTCAAGCAATTTGAAGAAAGTCTTAGACTTAGAGATGAAATGGAGGAAATAGGGCAGGTTGTGGCCTGAAATTTTGAAAGATTTTGCGGAAACATTTTATCTTTAAAGAAATATTGCTATATTTGCAAACCTAAAACGGTGCTTTGGCCGAGCGGCTAGGCAGTGGTCTGCAACACCATCTACAGCGGTTCGAATCCGCTAGGCACCTCAAAACAAAACCCTAAAACATTTGTAATAAATGAATTAGGGTTTTTTATTGCATAATAATTCCAACAAAATTCCAACGGATTGAAAATACCTTTAGATCACATGCCAAATGTAGTATGATGTCTTTAAAGAAAATAATGAGCAATAACAAAAAAAAGAACCCCGAAATAAATCGGGGTTTAATATTCTGATTTGTTACGAAAGTTATTTTATTTGGAGTTCTTCAAAAATCATAACCTATTTGTTAATAATATTGTCCGTAGGAGAATACATAATATATTAATTATACGATGTTTTTATAAGTGTTAAAATTAAATTGTCACCACTATTGTTCCACTAACTTTGTTTTTACTATTAATTTTTCAAGCGCTACTTTAGCTCTTCAGCAATCATCACTTTTTCATTAATGATATTATCCCATAATTTTTTATAGGATATAATAGGTCCCTTACCATTATTATATTCGAAATAAAAATCATAAGAGCCTCCTATTATACCCTTTTGAGGAATGTAAATGAAACGGTCAATCCCCCTGCGTGTATTATAGTAATCTGTTGTATCCCATCTATCGTATGTCCAAAACTGATAAGCTAAATCATTTTTGATCTTATATTCTTTAGATAAATAATTTCTCTCAATAACATCATCCATAAATCTATTTATCGGTGGACGAACATCTAATGGGAATTTGTCTTTAGGATATTTTTTTTTATAAATATCATCCATATCCTTTATTGTAACGGGGTTTTCTCTTGTATTTATTGTGCCATACTTAACAATTTGGGGATATTCATATTCTCTAATATTAAAGTATTCAACTAAACAATAATTTGAGACATAATATTCATTATTTATTCTTTTGATTAACCCGTATTTCATTGTTTTAGATTTTGGGCTATTATTAGAAAATTGTTCTGATATAAAATTATTTATTCCATTGTCAGTTATAATCCTATCTTTTATTTTATTAATATCAATTTTTATCCAATCTTCATTTCCTTTTAAGTCAGGCAATACTGTAATTAATAATATCCCATTATTCATATTAATATTGAATAGACTTAACTTTTTATTGACTTCATATAATTCATTTGTATTCAATGTATATTCTTGAATCTTGTAATTCTTAGATATATTTTCTAACAGAAAAAATTTCTGATACCAATCTTCAATTTTTATTTCTTGGCTAAATAAATACGAAGAGCAAAAAATTAAAAAAATGATTGATAGATAATTTAGTGACTTTTTCATAATATTATGGTTTGGTGCATTTAACTCCTTGAGCCGATTTTTCAGAATATCGTTCGCTCTGATTATATAGATCTGCCGCATCAGGAAGAGCAGCATTGAGATCTTTTTCTGTAATAAGCCCTTTCATAGCTAATGCATTAGCTACTTTCTGAGGGAAATTAGGATTATTAACCTTAGCATAAGACATAATAGCGTCAGAAATCATACTTACAAAAGGTGTGAAAGCCTGATGGTCACCTTCTTTAAATCTAAATTTGGTTATACCATTAACCACATAATTTTCAAGATGTGGATATTTTGCGCTGTATGCATCAGGACCAAGCTTTTTGAATTCATAACCTAAATAAGCATGAATAAACTCATGATACATAGTTGCTAATACATATTCTTGTGTAGCTGTCTTCAATATATCTTGATTAAGTGCTACATCAAATCCTAATAAATTACCATTTTCAATAATTGCCGTTGTAAGTCCATTATCCTGCGGGCTTTTGAAGATTTCACTATGGAAGATTACTTTTATGTCTTTGTTACTCTCACCGAATGTATCTTTTATTAATTTGGCTAGACTATTGTTAAGATCAGGTAGCTGTTCTACAAGTTTTTGTGCACAAGGATAGTCTTTCAGATTATTAATGATTTCTTGATTAGGTTTTGTAAGTGGAGGTAACTCATAGCCACCATCCCCGCCGCCGCCGCCACCTTCATCAAAAGGAGCAATTGATTCATAATCTGGACCTCCTGTGTCTATCCAACTACATTCACTAATCGTTTTTGACGATGGAGGGCAGTCTGTATGTCCATTTGCACATCCTATTGATACTGTTCTGTATGTACACTTATACTCCATTACTGCCATTTTATCTATACCTGCAACTTTTCTTATACTATTTTCAGCCCCATTAGTATAGATTTGTAGGGATTTTTCTTGTAAAATAAGGTTTTTGAAAAAACCGATGTATTCATTATTGTCAATTTTTTGAAAGTAGATACGCCCATTTTTTTCAGTTGCCTTCAATATCATAACAACATTATTATCTTTTATAATTGGGAGAGCTAAACCAGCTTCCAACTTATTGGGGAAAGATATAGCATAATCCCAATAGATGTCTCCATATTTATCTCTGAAATAATCTAGTTTAGCATTCTTAAGAAATACTTTTTGAACCTTTTGTATAAAGTCTACATCTTCACTCCAAGGAGACAACTTAGTATAGGTCTTCGTTGTAATATCTTGTGAGATATTAATAGAGTTATTTGATGATACTTTTTCATTTTCATCATGAACACAGCTCACAATTACAATAGATAATAATAGAATTAGAATAAGCCCAAAGAATGAGCCAGTGGATATTTTTTTATTCATATTTTTTTGTGTTTTTATATTAAACAGGTTAAATATAAATTAAAATTATAAATATTACATATGGTTTCCCGTAATTAAATGTAAATTTAACATTGTGGCACCAAATAAAAAAGCCTCCCATCTTCCCAAGGAGGCTTCCAATCACATAAAACACAAAATTTTATATGAAAAAAAAATTTACTCATTGCTAATATATACATTATTCTTTGTATCAGTTATTTTATTTCCTGTGAAGAATAACCTAAATAATTAGAGAAGATATGGTTTCTGCTATTATTACGAGTAAGGAAACCGTTGTATTTGGTCGTAAATGAACGTAATTGACCGTAGAAAAATCTTTTTCGTTTGTTTTTAATTAATCTGTTCCACCTAATTATTTACCGTGAAATAATCTTTATTTCTGCTATGCTACGTACACGCATAGTGACTTCGGAAAAACCTTTTCATATCAAATTATAAAACAAGGTAAATTCGGCTACTTAAAGATGTTTTAAATTTCAACATTAGGAAATCATTGATTTCAGAGTTTAAATTGATTTTTGAAGCTTTAAAATAAGTAGTACAGAATTATTTAATCTAACAACATGAATATTTATTTTATTCTTCGATTGTATTTTGGTCTTTTAAAGTAACTGTTTTCAGTATACCCTCGATGCTATTTAATTGATCCGGGGAGAGTTTATTTAATAACTGTTCATTAAATACCATTCCGTTAATCTGGATATAATTATTCTGGTTATTGATTTGATGAGGTTTTCTGTTTTCATTCTTTCCGGTTCTACCTGCTACATCCAGAAATAACCTTGCAGCTTTTACATCACCTCTGTCAGCAAGCGTATACATTTGCCAAATAACCTTATCAGCCATTAATTCTATACTTTGTTGCTGTTCTTTGTACAAAGGCGATTCTTTAAAGGTTTTTAAGTGTTTGTATATTGTTGTTCTACTTAAGTTAAGTTTTTCAGAGATGAGGTTTACAGGTGGAAAATTTCCATGTTCTCTGGTAAGGGTTGAGATTGCCCACATGATATTGTAATGGTTAACCTCCCAACGCTGATTTTTAATATCAGGATGTAAAACCTCATCCAACTTTGTATATAGTTTCTCCTGCGCTTCACCCTGAAGGCTATTAATACGTCTGTTAACTTCATTAGAGAAATAATCTTGTTCTTCTTGGTTAAAGTCTGTAATATCACTAATGGTGACTTTCTTTAGCTCAAAAATAGAATTTATCTTTTTCTCTAATTCTGTAAACTTTTGTACACCTGTATTCTCGGAGGTGCTTTTTTCTTTCTTATTATTCATATCAATTTTTATTTTACTTATTCTTCATCCTAATCTTAAAACCCAGAAAAAACCACCGCTTTATTTGGGTTTGTATCCCTGCAATAACATTGTTTAAACAATCTTAACTTAATTTCTCTTCGGTTGTTATTTGGTTTCTGGTATATTTTTTACAAGTAAGAAAAACCGTACACTCTTTGCTTTAATCTTCTATACTCATGAACAGATAGCAACGATGTTTTTTGTTTCCATATATACAGATACGGATATATTCTAGTTATATCGCCTTTTTTATGGGTAAACAAACTCGGTTGATCTGAAATTTCATTATTCTGTGAGGGTAAATTTTTAAGTAACAAAACCTCATCTTTTTAGGTGAAAATTAGGTTCAATTTTCCGGGTCTTTTTTTCTTCACTTTTCTTTACCTTTTTCTCTTCTTTATTCTTAGAAAAATGTGCAAATTCCACGTTTATCTTATTTTGAGGTATTTTTCTAAAATGTACTTTCCCCTGTTTATGGTAGTTCCCTGTGTGGAATTTGCACATTTTTATTTAAAATATATTTTATCATTTTTTGTGCATCTTTTTCCTGTTTTTTCTGTGCATTATTTGAGTGTTTTTCACCCACTATTTTGCAGTGAAATTACCTTGTCTATAATTTTGCATTTCAAATGTGTATGAAGGTTATTTTCTGATCCTAAAACCTTATAATATTTTCCTTTGTTTAGGTTAAAAGTATTACGGTGCTTTTCTTTTATAAGTCTCTGCCAGAATTCACTATTTTTCGCCTTTGTAATGAATTGTACATCCTTGGCATTAATGTTATCATTAATCGGATTAATGTTCACAATAAGCATACTTTCCCATTCATTTAACAGTTCCCCACATAAAGTATTATATGTTTTGGGATTAAGTAAATCATTTAGCGTATAAATACCATACCTAGATATATTCTTTGTCTGTTTGGTTCTTACTTCATACCGGAACATATCTTTATCAATGTTATATTTTGGATTACTTATAAACTGTATGCCCTTAGCATATGCTTTGATTTGCTTAAATTCTGTAGCATCTGATTTTTTAAAGTATGGTAAATCCTTAATTATAAAAGGTGTTTTTCTATGGTATAGAATACCATCAACAATATTCTCAATATTTGTATCAGGAATAATATTAACGCCAAATTCTAAATTAACCACTTTAAAATCATTGTATTCGAACTTATCTATTCCAATATTACTAAGAATACTATTTATTGAATTAATACAGTTTTTGGGTGTTAAATCGTTTCCATTGTGCAGGTAATTGTTAAAGTAGTAATGAGGACTAATATTTACAGCTACAGAACTAAATCCGATGAGGTTTCCGTACTGCATTACTTTTCTAAAGTCCAACCTCAACTTATTACCATACACTCCGAAGCTTAAGTAATTATTATTCGGAGGTCTTACCCGCGGAAACTTATTTTCCAGAGATAGCCGATGAATTATATCGGGATTGGTAGTTAATAATTTGAGATTGTCCAGCATAATAATTTTTAACACTATTATTTTTTACTACCTTTGAAAGGCTGTAATGGTTGCCACTATTACACAGATATTTTGAACACAGGGAGTAATTATTTTACTCCCTTTTTCTTTTTCCTTGTGATGTGTAATTGTATTAGAGAGAAGTTTTGAATATTGTAAATGGTAACGGAACTTTAAAGCGGGATACTTAATATCAGTAATTAGATAGCAGACAATAAGCAAAGGGATAAGAGTAATAAGTAAATTGTACTAAACCTAATCCCATAGATTAAGTGATACTTAAGAAAGCTTATTCTGGTTTATGATTTGTTCTACTTCAAGGCGTTTAAAGTACACGCGGTTACCAAAGCCATAAGAGGGAATTTGTCCTTCTTTTCGCCAACGATGTAGAGTAGATAAATCTATTTTCAGAAGCTCGCAAACTTCACTACGGGTTAAGTACTGGGTTGGTTCTTTAGGCTGAAATTCTTTTGAAAGTTGTTCCCTAAGTTCCGGGATCAAAGCTTCTTTTAATTCTTTGATGAGGTCGGTAGGCGTTGTACCGATGAATTGTATTGTAGACATATGCAATGATTTTTTATTTACATTGCAAAGGTTGGATATTTCAGTACGCAGGTGTTATCCAGTTCTTTATCCAGTCTATCCAGTTTTTGAGTTAATTAATTGATTTGCTGTAGCTAATACGAATGCAAATATTTTCCAGTTCGATTAATTTAAAAAAACAACGAGTGAGTAAGTGCGATGTCTCACATTATAATAATACCCTGCTAAAATATTTGTTATATATAGGTTGAGAAATGATCCACGCCCCTTATATTTCATAAAACAATTTTCTTATTTCAAACTCGATTTATAAGACTATCAATAATTATACAGCGGATTTCTTTTAAATTAATTTTGTAGTTTTGGGTAAACACATTTACATTTCAATTTACTCACAATCAATTAGATTAATTGCAGTATGAAAAAAATATATCTTATAATAACATTTTTATTTTTACAGTTTTTATATTCTCAAAGTTCAGCAGAATCTGTTGCTATTTCGGAAACCCTTTCCTCTAATGGTAAATTCAAGCTAAAATCATTTTCATACGATAATGAATTCCCAAACTTGAAAGGAGAATCTTTTGTTACCTATACTGATGAATATGATAATAATGGTAAGCTTAAAAACTTTTATAGAATTAATCGTTCATTCGACTTATGGGGTAGTGGGCCTTTTTTTGTTGCGATTAGTAATGATGGAAAAAAAGTAATTTACATTAAAGATGAAGTTTATTATAAGGGGGAAGAGCATAAGAATGTAACTGTATACTTTGACGGTAAGCTTACTAAGACTTATACTACTGAAGAGTTTATTAATTGTGATCGCCAAAAAGAAAAATGCGAAATGTTTTACGATAATAAATATCAAATATTTAAAGGTAGTAGTTATACTTTTTCAGAGTATAAAGATGGAGCTACAGATAAAGATAAATTTCTCAATAAAAACTTTGTATTAAATAAAAATGATACGATTTATGTTATAGATTCCAGAAGAAAAGTAACTCTTTTTGATTTAAATAATCAGAAAATTATTCAAACAAAAATAGATTTTGACTCCATTTATTCCAAAATCAAGAATATTCAGATATTACCAAGTCGTATTTCTTACTACAAATACCCTTATAAATACACTACAGATATTGAAAATATTGGGGATAATGAAAAATTAGCTCAAACAATAAGTAAGATGTCTAATCTAAAATTGGTTTCAATAAATTCTCCAGACTATCATAAATATAAGCTTTATAATATAGAATTATCTGGCTATATGAACCGTAATGGAAAGTTTGATATAGACAGTATTTCCACAGATCCAATTTTTGATAAGCAAAAAATCATTGACTATATAAGCAATACAACATTCAAGACAGATTTTATCCCCAGAGAAGTTGATAAAATATACGTGCATAGATTTTTTGATGGTTACAGGAGTTTTGATGACAAAATTGCAGAACAAGAAACTTTGAGGGAGAAAGAGAAAAGAAAAGAAGATTTTAAAAAGCGCCTTACACTTGATAAAATAGATGATGTTTATATTCCGAAGAACCTGTATGAATGTAATATTGAATTGGACAAAACATTGAATTTTGAAAGCAAGAAAAAACTTGCAGAAAGTACAAATAGTTTTGAATTTAACTCCCATATGGGGGGACTTGGTATGTGGATCAGAAATAACTGGGGAATCAATGGAGGATCACGATTACTTAAATATTTTCATGACAGAAATATAGGAAAAGGAGTATTTGGGAATGATAGTATATCCGGTACTATTATAGAGGAATATATTAAATGGCTGAAAGGTGATAAAACTGCATGGAAAAAATGGGAAAGACTAAACCCTATTGAGGAAAATTAGAGACGGTTCTATCCGAACTTTAATAAATTAAATTATAATAGTAAATGCAGAATGAATGAGACCGACTAAGTTTAAGTTCAAAACCAAACGACAATATATTACATTGATTGAGTTTTATATTTCTGTTCCAGAATTATTTTGCAACTGACTAGTATATTATATATTAATGAAAATAAAATAATGGTCTATATGGTTGGTTTTGTATTTTAAAGACTATCGGAGCACTATGTGGAGCTTATATTAATTTTTGTTTTCAGGTTGTATTGCATATTTGACGTAATTAATTGATTCATATTTGGAAATTATAAAAAGGAGCTATTTTTCAATTTGGTTAAGTCCAGGAACCCTAAACAAATTTTGTTTATCCATACTGAATTTATTCTGACTAAAAAGTGATTGTCGTAAACTTTCTAAAGAAGGTTGTTCCATATCTTTTGTAAACTCGAAATGATCAAGTAAAAGCTGTGCTGTACCCTGAACATTGGGTTTTCCGGTTTTCCGCATTGGCTCTATATATCCTTTTTCAATAAGTTCAGTAAAAATGAAACCTAGTGCTTGCAGAGAGCCATTAACCTTAATTTTGGCAATATAGTTGTTTTTAATATCTGCTTTACTTTGTTTTTCAGGAATTTCATTTTCAAACGATACTCCAGAAATATTCTTGTTTAACAAAAAAGTTTTAATGGTAAATTCTTCCAAGTCTAATTCAATAAGCTTTCTATCGATGAGATCTGCAATTTTTGGTATGGAAAACTCGAAATTCCGATAAAGAGCAGGATTTACTTTTTTTTCTGAAACAGGGATATAAGCTTTAAGGAAAGGAAGGGCAAGCTGGTGTAAATCTTCATTTAACCAATAACCAAAATTCTCGTGAGAAGAGATGATTGTAGAATCACTAATATGTTCCAGAATAGTCTCATTCTTAGCTAAAGCGTAACTGATCCTTTCTAAATGTTCATAAGTTTTGTCAAGTATATATTGTGCATATTCCATCATATTTAATGTTAACCTTCTAAAAATATTACCTTCTTTATCTCTAAAAGTAGGAGGTCCTCCAAAATTGCCTATATAACGGACCTCGCTATTTCTGAAATAGGGGAAAATACAATCTCGGATTTCAATAATAGCATCCGTTTCAAACAGTTGTTCTATATTGTTATAGCGTAGGTAATGCTTATATTGACCTACAAGTTCTTTTAAATAGTTTACCTCCGTTGCATCGGGATACAGAGATAACCATACACCTAAGTCATTAGAATAATTAGTCTCAAATTCTTTAAAGCTTAAATAAAAAGGTATTTCCATAACGCTAAAATTTCAGGCTAAAATAAATAAGTAAAGCGACAAAATATGTCGCTCTTAATATAATTTTCCCTCTCCAAGTCATGAATCAGATATTATAAAATCACTCCATCTGTAACAATTTAAAAACATCTCCGGAAATAAATCAAGGTTTATGTCATAATTAATTTTAGTTTGTATTTAATTTTTCCATACCGGGTATTTTAAATAAGCTTTGTCTTTCGGTGGAAAGTCTATTATCTGTAAATAATGTTTTCCGTATATCTTCTTCATTTGGCTGTTGCTCTCTGTCTGCAAATTCAAAATGTTCTAATATCATTCTTGCTGTGGCTAATACATTAATGTTTCCATTTCTGCGAGGGGGAACAATGTAACCTTTTTCTATTAATTCAGAGAATACATAACCTAAAGATTGCAAGCTCCCTCTAACCTTTATTTTAGATGAATTTGTTTCTTTATAGGCATTACCATTGTTAATATTAATAATTGAAAATTCTAAATATTTGTTATAAGCATAGGTTATTATTTCATCAATACCACTGCACAGACTTTGTTTTATATAAGACTTGAATTGTCCTAAATTTCCGTAATGATTATATTCATTCAGAATAACTCCGTGCCTTTCTATGTAGGTGTCCCGTAATGACCAATATAATTCTTTATTAGCCATCTGAAGATCATCAATTAAGGCAATATGATTCATAGCCCTATATAAGTCCTTCTTTTCAAGATAAAGCTTTCCTATACTATCAAAATAATCAATTAAATTTATTCCGGTATTGCGTAGGTCAACATAATCAAGCATATGTCTCTTTTCAAACTCTTTAAATGAATAATAGAAAGGTATTTTCATGGCTTGCAATTTTAGATGCTAAACTAAACAAGAAGAGCGACAAAATATGTCGCTCTAAGATTTTATTTTCAATTTATTTTTGATTAAGATATTTTTTGATTAGCTATTTCTTTGAATGTCTTAGCAGTTTGCATTGCCCAATCATCAGCAGTCTTACCAATGTAATTTAAAAACATTGATTCTGTTTTGTGTCCAGTAATTGACATGAGTTGAGGTGTAGTAAACATTTTATTTCCATAGAAATTAGTTGCAAATGAACGCCTGCATACGTGAGAGGAAATAAGATTGCATTTTTCAGTTTCTACAATCTCATTTTTCTTTTTGTCTTCATTATATACTTTTCCTTTGATCATTTCATGTATCCCAGCTAGTTCACATACTTTTTTAATATGTCTGTTAAATAGTACGGCATTTGAATCAAAATTATTTGCAAAAGCAGGTGGGAAATTACCATTATATTTGTGTAAAATGATTTCCACCTCATCATGTAATGGTATAACAACTTTCTCACCTGTTTTTTGTTGCTTTATTTCAATGAATCGAAACGAGTTCCCTTCGCTGTCAGTTTTAGTGTAAATCATTGCCTTAGTCATTCTCAAAAGATCAGATACTCTTTGCCCTAAATAACAACCTGCCACTAACCAATCTCTTGCAATATTCCAATCGGTATTAATGCTTTGTATCTGTTTTATTTTTTCAATTTCATTAAAAGATAAAAATACTCTGTATTCGGTATTGGTAGTTCCAGTGCTAAAACCTCTTATCTGGTGGTGTATCTGTTTACCATTCGATTCTGCATCAAAAATAACCGTTTTCAAATTTTTAATAAACCGGGTTGCTGTGGTCTCCATTAGGTCACAATCGGAAATAAGATAGTTTTTAAAATCGATCAATATCTTTGCACTTATTTCTTTTATTAGAAACGTCTTTTTTTTCTTTTTTTGATATGATAAGAAACGATCTTTTAAATTGTTGTATTTACGAAGTGTACATGCAGTATAAGAAGAGGTACTATGTTTGAAATCTATAAAATTCTTGAGATAGTTAAGAAAAACAGAATCATCTTCCACTATATCTATACGATTATAAAAACCATCTATTTTTTCAGATAACCAATTTTTTGAAAAAATTATACCTTTTCCATAATCAGAATTATATTCTTTTAAAATATAATTTTCCAACTCATTTAACTCTATTGTAAGTATTTTATATTCAGACTTAGTTTGTATTGGTCTGGATGTTTTGGAACTCCAATATTTCGGATTAATGATTTTTCCTGTTTTGGTTTGGAAAACGTTCTCTCTATTTATGGAGAAGCGGAGGTAAATTTGAGCGTTTTCGGATTTATGAAGAATTCTAAATTTTACGGTTGCCATTTACTTTGATTTTGAATATATCAAATGTATGAAATCTTAATATTTGTTCCAACCAAATTCCAACGATTTTAAAATTTAATAAAATATTATGCAATGTAAAACCATTAAAAAGCAGTGTGTATCTGATTATTTATAGGGTTTTTAAGGGTTGTATGAAATTATTAAATAATATTATTTAGGTACGCTAGGCACCTATTAAAAACCTCTGATTATTCAGAGGTTTTATTTTTTCTGAAAACTTTGTATCTGTAATACAGTTATATACAAATCTTATTTTTTTACTATAAAAATAAATTTTCTTTCCGATACTAAAACCCAATATTTATCGTTGTTTCATTAGATCAATGACTTTTTGTCCATAATAATTAACATTCGTTAACGTCGGAATGGAATCAATATTGGAGAGCATAAGAAATAAATGCTTTGAAAAGTCTTTTTTTTCAGAGGTAAAACGAGAGATATGAAAAATATAGTATTAACCGGATTGGTAACAACATTGCTATTGGCTTCGTGTAATAAAGGAGACCAGAAAGTAGAAGGACCTACTGTAGCAGAACAAAAATTAGATTATCAGGCAAAGCAACTGGAAATTGAAAAACAGAAGCTGGCTATAGAGAAAGAAAAATTTGCTTTTGAGCAGGAAAAGAAAGCAGACAGCTTGGATAAAGCTAAGAAAACAGCGGTAGCAGCATCTTCTGTAGCTGCGGGAAAAGCTAACTACGCAGGAAATACGAATTATACACCAAGAAAAAAACGTACAAAGAGAAGCTCATATAGTGGTAACTCTGGTTACAATGGTGGATATGCGAATAATGGAAGTTCAGGAAATAGCGGCTATAGCAATGCAGGAGTACAGCAACCACAAAAAAGAGGGATGTCTTCAGCAGCTAAAGGTACCATTATCGGTACTGTAGGTGGTGCAGCAGCTGGTGCACTGATCAGTAAAGGAAACAGAGGAGCCGGAGCTGTAATTGGTGGTGTTCTTGGTGCCGGAGCAGGATATGCAATTGGTAGAGCAAATGATAGAAAGACAGGTAGAGTACAACCAAGATAATAATTTACTTTTACTTAAATTAAGTATAGTTTCAGAGGGATGCAGAGATTGCATCCCTTTTTTATATGCTTTCCGGGCAAAACTATATTTTCTGAATAATTGAAATAGATAAATGAGACCTCTTTTAGAGTAGTTTTTTATCCCAAAATAACCTAATTTTGTATTACTATGTCGAATCAACTAGGTAATTTACTTACACTTAATACTTTTGGAGAAAGCCACGGACTGGCTTATGGTGGAATTATAACAAATTTTCCGGCAGGACTGGAGGTAGATCTTGAAGCAGTACAGCACGAGCTGGACAGAAGAAAGCCGGGACAGTCTGCAATCGTTACTCAGCGTAAAGAAAGCGATACGGTTAAATTTCTTTCAGGAATTTTTGACGGAAAAACAACTGGAACACCAATAGGCTTTATTATAGAAAATGAAAATCAGAAGTCTAAAGACTACGACCATTTAGCTCAGGCTTACAGACCTTCACATGCAGATTATACCTACGATCAGAAGTTTGGTTTTCGCGACCATCGCGGTGGCGGGAAGTCCTCTGCAAGGGAAACCATAAACTGGGTTGCTGCGGGAGCACTGGCAAAGCAATTATTGGCAGATGTACAGATTAATGCTTACGTATCTTCAGTAGGTGATATTTTCTGCGAAAAACCATATCAGGATTTAGATTTTAGTAAAATCGACGATAATATTGTTCGTTGCCCGGACGAAGAGACTGCTGAAAAAATGATTACCAGAATCAAGGAAATTAAAAAGCAGGGAAATACAATTGGTGGAACGATTACCTGTGTAATCAAAAATGTACCAACAGGCTGGGGAGAACCTATCTTTGGCAAACTTCAGGCTGAATTAGGAAAGGCAATGCTGAATATTAATGCCTGCAAAGGATTCGAGTATGGTTCAGGTTTCTGTGGAGCTAAGATGCTTGGAAGTGAGCATAACGATTTGTTTAATGAAGACGGAACTACAAAAACAAACCTGTCAGGAGGAATTCAGGGTGGTATTTCCAACGGTATGGATATCTATTTCAGAGCTGCTTTTAAGCCTATTGCGACTATTCTGCGTCCACAGGAAAGTATTGATAAAGATGGTAATTCGGTAACTGTGGAAGGTAAAGGTCGTCACGATCCTTGTGTATTGCCACGTGCTGTACCGGTAGTAGAGGCTTTAGCTGCATTTGTACTGGCAGATATGATGTTAATTAATAAAACGAGAAAATTATAATGGATATTAAAAAATTCTGGGACGAGGCTGTTACTTATAACGAATACTTAAGACATGCCGGAGAAATTTTAGGAAATCCGAGAAATCAGCAAGATGTTGATTATCTTGAATACTACAAGTTAGGAATTCAGAGAATGAACAGAATGTCTGAAAAATACCTTCCTAATGAAAAGCAGGTGGAAACGCTTGCACAAAAAAACTTCAGAGGAAGAATACTAATTATTTCTGAAGCATGGTGTGGTGATGCAAGTCAGGCAATACCAGTTGTTGTAAAATTCTTCGAACAATATGAAGTAAGAATTACATATCGCGATCAGGAACCATCATTAATAGATGATTTTTTAACCAATGGCGGAAAGTCTATTCCGATTATTCTGTTTTTGGATGAAGATTTCAAAGTAATAGGGCAGTGGGGACCACGTCCGGCACACGGAAAAGAGCTTCTGAATAAGCATAAAAATGATCCTGAAAATTATACAAAAGATGATTTCTACCACGAATTACAGGTGTATTATGCTAAAAACAGAGGTTATGATACAATTGAAGAACTTCTGGAATTAATCCCTTCAGGTAACTAAAAAAATACAGATGAAAGGTTCAAAAATATGGATATTGGTACTGGTTGCTATTGTTGCAGTGATCTTTCTGGTACCAGGTATTAGAAACTTTTTTAAAGATCAGGTAATGATGAAGCCGACAGTTGAGAAACTGAATAATGAAGTTACTGTAACAGATGCTGAATATAATATTGAGCTAAAGGGAATGAATGTGCCAAATGCGAATCTTAAAGATTTCAAAGGTAAGGTAGTATTCCTGAATTTCTGGGGAACATGGTGCCCGCCATGCCGCCAGGAATGGCCAACCATTCAGAAATTATATGACGGCAAAAAAGACAAAATGGAATTTGTGCTTATTGCTATGCAGGATAAAGAAGAAGATGTAGCCAAGTTTCTAAGAGAAGGTAACTACACTGTTCCTGTATATATTGCAACAAGCCCGCTTCCGGATAAATTTCTGGTAAAGATTTTCCCTTCTACATTTATTCTTGACAAGAAAGGAAGAATACTGAAGAAAGAGGAAGGTGCAGATGACTGGAACTCAGATTCTAATCAGCAATTTGTAGATACTGTCACAAAATAGACATTGGTACAGATTTTGAGATTTTAATGCTATCAAACCAAAATATAATTTACAGAAATGGCATTAAAAGCATCAAAAATCAGACTGATACAAGAAGCGTTCAGACATAAAGGTTTTATCCGAAAGCTTCCGGATTTATTCAGAATGATAAAATTCATTTCAAAAGGAGATTACAAACCCGATCTTAAAGGTTTTATTCTTCCCGGTCTGGCACTTGTATATGCAATATCACCAATCGATGTGCTTCCGGACTGGATTCCGGTAATAGGACAAATGGATGATTTGGCAGTATTAGCACTGGCTATGCCGGTACTAATGAAAGAAGTTGAAAAATTTCTAATCTGGGAAGACGACAAGAAAAATGGAATTAAAACCATTGAAGTCGAAGCTCAGTAAAAACAATACACAGAATAAGCCACCCATTTCGGGTGGTTTTTTTATTTTTGACCTTTGAAACGAGGCCTGATAAAAACATCAGGTGATGAATATATTACGGATGAAACAAAATAACAAACTTCTGATCTCTGTTGTTGGACCTACAGGTATAGGTAAAACTAAACTTGCTATTGAAATAGCACAACGCTTCGGAACAGAAATCGTTTCATGCGATGCCCGTCAGTTTTTTAAGGAAATGCCTATAGGTACTGCAATGCCTGATGAAGAGGAACTGGCTGCAGCTCCGCATCATTTTATTGCTAACCTGAGTATTCAGGATGATTATTCTATTGGTAAATATGAAAAAGACGCCCTGAACAAATTAGATGAGCTGTTTCAAAAATATGAAGTTGTAATAATGGTTGGGGGCTCCGGAATGTATGAAAGGGCAGTTATTGACGGATTAGATAAATTGCCGGAAGCGAATGCAGAAAATATCAAAAAACTGGAAGCTATTTTGGAATCTGAGGGTATTGCAAAACTTCAGGAGCTTTTAAAAGAAGCCGATCCGTTATATTATGATAAAGCCGATACTGAAAATCCAAGAAGACTCCTGAGAGCACTTGATATATTTTGGCAAACGGGAAGTCCATATTCTGAGCTTTTAAACAAGAGCAGAATTGAAAGAAATTTTGATGTTATCAGAATCGGAATAGAATCGCCAAGAGAGGTTTTATATGACCGAATCAATAGGCGTGTAGACATCATGATGGAGAAAGGCCTATTGAAAGAAGCTTCGCTACTTTATCCTTTCCGCGAAAAAACGGCATTACAGACGGTAGGTTATTCTGAGCTATTTAAGTACATGGATGGTGAATGGACATTGGATTTTGCGGTGGAAGAGATAAAGAAAAACAGCAGACGTTATTCAAAACGCCAACTCACCTGGTATCGTAAAGCAGAAGATATCCATTATTTGCAGTTAGGTTATACAGGGGAAGATCTTGAGAAGTTATTGCAACAATTATCCCTTCTAAAATAAAGAATCACGGCTCGAAAGCCGTGATTCACATTAAAATAGATTATATAAAAATGGATTGACATTTATTTCCATCCGCCACCAAGGGCTCTGTAAAGATCTACCATGCTGCTCAAACGCTGGCGTTTGATAGAAGCAAGATTTAATTCTGCCTGAAGCGAATTAGCCTGTGCAGTAATTACCTCCAGATAATTAGCCATTCCGCTTTTGTAAAGCATCTGTGCATTTTTTATCCCGTCTTTCAGGGTAGATACCTGATCAATAGCTGTCACTTCCTGTGTTTTTAGCTGCTCATTTGAAGCCATCGCATCCGATACTTCACCCATTGCATTCAGAACAGACTGACGAAATGCCAGTACATTTTTCTCACGCTGAATTTTTGCAACTTCCAAATCCGTTTTCAATTGTCTTTTCTGGAAGATAGGTTGGGTAATCCCTCCTAAGGCAGAACCGAAAAGAGAAGCCGGAATCTGAAACCAATTATCAAATTTGAAAGAATTGATTCCTCCGCCAGCTGTAATCTTCAGAGAAGGGTACATATTGGCTTGCGCAATACCAACCATAGCATTAGATTCTAATAATGCCAGTTCTTGTTGTCTTACATCCGGACGGCGGCTTACCAATGCTGCCGGCAGACCAGCAGAAACTGTTACCGGCATAGAAGCATCTGCAATATCCAGAGATCTGTTTACGGTATTAGGCGCTTCTCCTATAAGAATACTTAAAGCATTTTCCTGGATAGCAATATTCTGTTTCAGCTGTGAGGTAAGAAGCTCAGTTGATTGTTTCTGTGCTTTTGCTTGCTGGATTCCCAGAGCAGTTGCATCACCACTATCCCACATTTTCTGTGTAATGGTTAACGTGTTTTCACTTAACTCCAGATTAGACTCCGCTATTTTCAGTTGTTTGTCCAACATAAGCAAGTTGTAATAACCCTGGGCAATGGCAGCGATAACCTGAGTCTGTATTGCTTTTGAAGCTTCATACGACTGTAGATACTGCATTCTGCTTACTTCCTTCTGGTTTTTTATTTTTCCCCAGATATCTGCTTCCCAGGAAAGGTTGAAGGCTGCGTTATAATCTTCAACATGATTCTTTCCGATAAAGAGATTCAGACTCTGACCGTTCATACTGTTTTTAGAAGGCCTTGATATCTGAGCCGATGTTGTGAAATTAATATCGGGGAATTGTAAATATTTAGCCTGCAATAATCTCTCCTGTGATGCCGCGACCTGCTTTAGTGCAATCTGTAAATCAAGATTATGATTAATTCCCTTTTCTATTAACTGCTGAAGTGTCTGATCACTGAAAAATTGTTTCCAGCTCATATTGGCAATACTCGCTGTGTCAGCAGTAGCTGTAAAACGAAACTCCGAAGGCAGCTGAAGATCCGGTTTTGTATAAGCTACTCTGGTTTTGCAGGAAACCACAATTGCAGCTGCCACTATTACCAGAAATATTTGATGTATTTTTTGCATGTTTTTATAATTTTTAGTGTGAAGCAGAATGTTGGTGAGCCAGTTCTTTCTGAATAGCTCTTCTTTTTTTCTTGCTTGGCATTTTCTCATGCAGGTATTGGAAGATTACATATAGTACAGGAATAATGAATATCCCAAATACAACTCCGGTAAGCATCCCACCAACAGTACTAATTCCGATTGAATGATTCCCTTTTGCAGATGCGCCCTGAGTCCATACCAATGGGAGCATCCCGATAATGAACGCAAAAGATGTCATCAGAATAGGACGAAGTCTTAATTTTGATGCCTGAAGCGCTGATTCTATCAGTGATTTGCCTGCTTTTCTTCGCTGAACAGCAAATTCTACAATCAGGATTGCATTTTTCGCCAATAAACCAATAAGCATAATCAGTCCCACCTGAACATAAATATTATTGTCGATTCCTGCCAATCCGGTGAAAGCATATACTCCGAATATCCCCGTCGGAATAGTCAGAATAATAGCGAACGGAAGAATATAACTCTCGTATTGTGCAGAAAGCAGGAAGTAAACAAATAGTATACTCAACAGGAAGATAAATACAGTCTGTCCGCCAGCTTTAATTTCTTCACGGGTAATACCTGTCCATTCGTAGCCATAGCCACGAGGAAGTGATTGTTTAGCTACTTCTTCTACTGCTTTAATGGCATCTCCGGTACTATATCCTGGTTTTGGTGTTCCGTTGATGGTTACAGAATTGAACAAGTTATTTCTTGTAACTGTTTCAGGTCCATATGTTCTTTTTAGTTTAACTAGTGTTTTAGTTGGAACCATTTCGCCCATATTGTTTTTCACGTAGATGCCTTCCAGCGAGTTGATATCTGTACGATACGGAACATCAGCCTGTGCCATTACCCGGTAATATTTACCAAATCTGTTGAAATCGGATACGAAGCTACTACCGAAATAGATCTGCATAGTCTGCATAAGCTCCGTAATAGATACACCTAGTTGTTTTGCTTTTTCAGAATCAACTTCTATGGTATACTGTGGGTTTCCGGCAGCAAATGTAGTAAAGGCAAATGCAATTTCCTTTCTCTTCATCAATTCACCAATAAACGCCTGAGCTGTTGTTCCCAACTGCTCGAAAGAACCATTGGTTTTGTCCTGCAGCATGAATTCAAAACCACTGACATTACCAAACCCCTGTACAGTAGGGAAGTTAAAGAAGAATGCATTAGCATCTTTTACAGCACCTACTTTTCCGGTTAAGGTAGCAGCAATCTGATCGGGATCTTTTAGATCTCCTCTTTTATCAATGTCTTTCAGTCTGATGAAACCTGCAGAGTATGGTGATGCATTGGCATTACTGATAAAGTTTAGTCCATCTGCTACCCAAAGGTGATTCGTTGCATTTTCCTTTTTTACAATTTTATCTATTTCCTCTGTTGCACGGTGAGTTCTTTCTAATGAACTTCCCGGAGGAGTATTTACAGCATATAATACAAAGCCTTGGTCTTCTGTAGGGATAAATCCGGATGGTGCTTTGTTGATTAGAAAAACACTGATTCCGGTAATTAATACAAGACCAGTTACAGCAATCCATTTATTCTTAATCAAAAACTTAAGACTGTAAATATATTTACGGGTCATCGTGCTGAATGCTGCATTGAAAGCTCTAAAGAATTTAGCCCCAAATCCTTTTTTCTCCTGATGACCATGTTCGCCTTGAGGATCGTCCAAAAATAAAGCACATAATGCCGGACTTAGTGTAAGAGCATTAATTGCTGATATAATAATGGCGATGGCCAGAGTAAAGGCAAACTGTCTGTAAAAGACTCCGGCAGGTCCCTGCATAAATCCTACAGGTACAAATACTGCAGACATGACCAGGGTAATAGAAATAATAGCCCCGGAGATCTCACTCATAGAGCTCATTGTCGCTTGTTCTACAGGCATACCGGTCTGCTCCATTTTGGAGTGGACTGCTTCTACAACAACAATAGCATCATCCACTACAATACCAATCGCCAGTACCAATGCAAATAAGGTAAGCATGTTGATACTGAAGCCAAATAGCTGAAGGAAGAAGAATGTACCGATAATAGCTACCGGAACAGCAATTGCCGGAATTAGTGTAGACCTGAAATCCTGAAGGAAAATGAAAACAACGATAAATACCAGAATAAAGGCAATAACCAATGTCTCCACTACCTGATCAATAGAAGCATCCAGGAAGTCTTTGGAGTTATACATGATAATCGGTTTCACACCTTTTGGAAGAGTAGTAGAGAACTCATCGACCTGCTTCTCAATTTGTGTAAGAATTTCATTGGCGTTGGAGCCTGCTGTTTGCAGAATTGCAAACCCGGCTACAGGCTTACCATCTACGCGGTTTGCTGCTGTATAGGTATATGAACCTAATTCTACTCTGGCAAGGTCTTTTAATCTTAGGAATGAGCCATCTGAATTAGCTTTGATTACAATGTTTTCGTAGTCATCATTCTTGTTCAGTTTACCTTTATATTTAAGGATGTATTCATAAGTTTCTTTACTCCCTTGGCCCAAACGGCCAGGCGCTGCTTCCAGGTTGTGATCTTTAATTGCTGCCATTACTTCCTGAGGCGAAAGATTATTTGCAGCAAGGCGATCTGGCTTCAGCCAAATTCTCATAGAGTAATCTCTTGTACCAAATACCTGTGCCTGTGCAACTCCCGGAATACGCTGTATCTGAGGAATAACATTTATTTTCAGGTAATTTTGTAAGAAGAGTTCGTCATATTGTTTAGGATCTTCACTGTATAATCCCATGAACATGATAAAGCTGTTCTGTACTTTCTGCGTCGAGATCCCGGATTGGGTTACTTCCTGAGGAAGCTGACTCATTGCCTTGGAAACTCTGTTCTGAACGTTTACAGAAGCATTATCCGGATCTGTTCCCTGTTTGAAAAATACATTCAGGGTCATTGTTCCATCGTTACTGGAGTTTGACGTCATATAGGTCATGTTTTCCACCCCGTTCACAGCTTCTTCAATAGGATTCGCTACCGATCGGGCAACGACTTCCGCATTAGCTCCCGGGTAGAAAGCTGTAACTTGTACACTTGGTGGTGCAATATCCGGAAATAGTGTAATCGGAAGGTTGAACAATGAAAGAGTCCCCAGTAATAATAGTATTATAGAGATAACGGTAGAGAGTACCGGTCTTTCGATAAATTTTTTTAACATAAGAATTGAATTTTCGGAGTATTATTTTGGGAATACTCCGTATTGTTATGATGTTAATAATTTCATTGTCAGCTATAGAGGCTTGGCCTGAAGCAGACTGTCGGAGGAAAGCGCTTTTGGATTTACAACAGCACCATCTTTCAGCATTCCTAAACCAGTATAGACAATTTTATCACCAGCCTTAAGGCCGTCGGAAACAAAATAGTAGCTGTCCGTTTTTCCGGAAATGCTGATAGGCTTGCTGGTTACTTTTTTATCTTTCCCCAGAATGTACACATAGGTTTTATCCTGAATCTCGAATATAGATTCCTGAGGAACAACCAATGCATTGCTCAATAATTGAGGCATACGTACTTTACCGGTATTTCCGTTTCTTAGTGTTCCGTTGGCATTAGGGAATATAGCTCTTATGCTTATAGCTCCTGTGCTTTTGTCGAATTGACCGTCGATAATACTCATTCTTCCTTTTTCAGGATAAAGACTGTTATCGGCAATAACAAGATCTACCATTGGCATATTTTTGATTTTTTCTTCCAAAGTGGCACCTGTATATTTATTCTTAAAGGCAATAAAGTCCAGTTCACTTAGTGAGAAATAGGCATAGATCTGGCTAACGTCCGAAAGTGTAGTCAACGGATTTGCATCTGCTCTGGAAATAAGACTTCCTTTCTTATTCGGAATTCTTCCAATATATCCACTTACAGGTGCCGTAATAGTTGTAAACCCGGCATTAATTCTTGCATTTCCCAATGATGCTTTTGCCTGTTCCGCAGCTGCCACAGCTACAGCATAATTGGCTTTTGCTGTTTTCAGTTGTACGTCCGAAACAACTTTAGAACTTACAAGGGGAATTAAGCGGTCTACTTCAACTTTAGCCTTCTGTATATTGGCATTGGCAGCTTGTAAATTGGCCTGTGCCATGTTTACCTGCTCTCCGTATGTACGGGAATCAATTTTGAACAAAGGTTGCCCGGCTCTTACAAAAGCCCCTTCTTCTACATAGATTTTATCCAGGTAACCATCTACCTGTGATCTGATTTCTACATTATTTTTTCCTTCCAAAGCAGCAGGGAATTCCTGATAAGTAGTCGCCGGAGAAGAGACTACAGTATATACAGGTACCTGAGGTGGAGGTGGTGCCTGGCCCGCTGTTTCAGAGGCCTTGCTACAACTGTTTAGTAGTAATATGATACCAGAAAGCAGTATAATAATTCCTGATTTTTCAAGCATTTTCATTATAATTTCAGATTTTTTTGTTTATAAGCTTAGTTTCTGTTTTTACAGATTAAAATATGGTTAATAGATGTAATATTTTCTAACAGTGTTAATATTTAAACGAAATATAACTGTCTGAAAAATAGAGTGTGTCAAATATCCGGATACATTAGTTTTATATTTTTTAAGTTAAAAAGTGTGATGAACAGTATGTTTATTATTTATATGTTAGTTTTCCTAACAGTGTTAATATTTAGTTCAAAAAAAATTTACAAAGATTTAATAAAGGAAACAACTGCTTCATCAAATGTAGCTTTGTTCATTGTTTCCGGCATATCCGCATTACGCATCATCATAATAGAAATCATTCCGTGTACTGCAGAAAATAAAGCATGAGATTTGTGACAAGCCTCATCTGTATTAGACCCATTTTTTTCAATGATCTTGAGGGTACATTCGTAAATCATTTGTTGAAAAAGTGAGAACTCGTTTTTCATCTGACCTTTGCCACAACACTGCATTCCCAGCCCAAACATAAGTTGGTAATATTCTTTGTCCTTAAAAGCAAAATCCCAGTAAGCATTTACTAAAGCGGTTAGTTGTTCTTCTGGTGTTTTATATTTCTTTTGGGCTTGTATTAAGTCTTTTTTTAAGAGTTTAAAACCCTGAAGAGAAATTTCGAAGAGAATAGCATCCTTGTTTTCAAAATGATCATATACGACTGGAGCACTATATTCTATAGCATCTGCTATTTTTCTCATAGAGAGTGATCCCCATCCTTCCGTTTTAGCCAGATTGAATGCTGCCTGCAAAATGTTTGCACGCACCGATTCTTTTTCCCGCTGTCTACGTTCATGTACTCCCATGATAATTTTTCCTAACAGTGTTAGCAAACTTACAAACCTTTCCGTTCATTTTCCAAATAAATTTTAAATTTTAACATTTTCAGCATTTATAAAAATGTGATAGGCAATAATTTTAAAAGAAATTTTATCTTTGTTGTCAAGTTAGTAGAAGCACTTTTTATTTAAAAGTGAACGATCTGTTTACAGGAATAGATTTTTTAAACGCTTAGAACTTTAAACAATTAAAAAAATGGCAACAACACCTTCTAATATGCTGGCTTTAGGAACTAAAGCTCCTTATTTTGAACTTGAAAATCCTTTAACGGAAGTATCAGAGAACCTTGAAGAATTAAAAGGTAAGAAAGGGACTTTAGTAGTATTTATGAGCAATCATTGCCCGTTTGTACAACATGTAATTGACAAAGTAGTAGAATTACATGAAGATTATCAGGAGCAGGGAATCCAGATTATCGGAATCAATGCAAATGATATGGAACAATCTCCAGAGGACTCTCCTGAGAAAATGCTTGACTTTATTAAAGAAAGGAATATTACATTCCCGTATTTATACGATGAAAGCCAGGCTATAGCTAAGGCTTATCAGGCAGCTTGTACTCCGGATTTTTATTTGTTCGATGACAAACTGGATTTGGTATACAGAGGACAAATGGATGAGTCTCGCCCGGGAAATAATAAAGAAATTACTGGTGAAGACCTTATTATTGCATTTGAAAACTTACTGGCAGAACAGCCACAGGAAGAATTGCAGTTACCAAGTGTAGGATGCGGAATCAAATGGAAATAATTTTCAGATAACGAATAATCTTATAATAAATAAAATGGCCGGAGTAGATTCCGGCCATTTTTATGTTTTTAAATAAGTATACGTAAAATTATATTAGCGGATACAGCCAAAGAATAGTTATAACAAAACTTCTTCCAGAGGTAGTAATCTCGAATCTTCGATCGCTGCAGTTCTGTGTCCTGTTATTTTCATATAATCTTCATTCTGCTCAAAACTAAAAAAATCACTAACGCTCTTTTGTCTTATCAGCATACATAGATCCCAGTATTCATTTTCAGGGCCTATCAGAAAAAGATCTCCTTTTCCGATGAATAAAATTTCTCCGCCATTGGCTTTTAAAAAAGGTTCTGCTTCTTTAATGTAAATTAAATAAGCTTCGTGGCCAGTTATATTATGTGCAGGTTTCAGATCGGGATGTGCAGAATAATCTGCTTCTTTCTTTAGTTTTATCAGATTCAGGTTGACAATACTTCCCTGTATATTTTTCTGAAACAAATGTTTTCCTGCCTCAAAGCTTGGGGATAAATATTTTTCAGTCATAACATTAGTATGTTTCTGTATCAATACTGTTGATATAAGCTTTCTCAGCTTTCATTATTTCCTGACGATAATTGATATACTTATTGTCCTGAGAATGAATAACAGTCACAAATTCAAAAGTAAAATTGTCAGCTCCCTGTTCTGTCCAATCGCTTTGTAATTGTGGATTAGTAAATAGTCCGCCGTTTAGTAAGAATTTTATTTTGTTAACCAATGCTTCCATGTTCAGCGAACTCTGGACATATTGTTTTTCTGTTGTATTATTTCTTACGCTAAGGACACCCATTGTTATTTTATGTGCCTTTGCTTTTTCTCTTAATTCTTGTTTTAATGCATTTTTCATCTGATCATAGATTATCTTATATTTCCGCCTAGCTCGTATAGGAAATCACTTACAGTCTTCAGTGACTTAACCTTTCCGGAAGGAAGAATGTCTTTTGTAATATTTTCTGCTGTGGCCAAAGCTTCTTCCAATATTTTTTTTCCGGTAGAAGTAATTACAACATAACTTACTCTGGCATCCCGTTCGTTGGTTTCTCTTGTTACAAGTCCTGTTTTTTCCATAGGATTCAGTAATCTGGTTACACCGGATGCTGTAAGGCCAACTTTTTCTGCCAGATCGATTCTGCGCATTTTGTTTTCAGAAGAGGAGTTGAGTATATACAAAATGGCAAAATCATTGAAACCTAGCCCATGTACACTAAGGGAATCAAATTTTCTGGCAATAACTGATTGCAGTTTATTGATGTTAATTAAAAGTAATAATTCAGCACTTATCATTGATTTATATTTGATTATTCAAGTATTTTAATATTGCAAATATATGCATTTTAATTAATTACAAAATTTATTTTTAAATTAATACTTATTTATTTTATTGAATTTGTAGGAATGAGGGAAATGCTGTAAAAAACTTTATTTGGATATATTCAATAAAAAAGCTCATCAATATTAATTGATGAGCCTGTTTATTATTGAGTAATGATTTTATGCTTCGTCAGCAGACGGTCCATATAGTCCGGGAACAGGAATGTCCAGCAGTCTTAGATATAAGCTCAGCTGTCCTCTGTGATGGATTAGATGGTTGTTGATGATAAAGCGTAATGCTCCTATTTTTGGTAATTCTGCAATAACGTGATCTCCGGCCTTTAGAGTATAAGTCTGCAGCCAGAAGTTTTCATCAGTACCGTTAACAAAATCGATATTGTTTTCTACTCCTTTTGCAAGAACATCCTGTAGCTCTGCAAAGGATGTTGCCTTTAACGGAACATAATCCGTATGGAAATTAAAGTTGTCTCTTTCTAGAGCTGTCTTTAGCCATAGATGTAATTCTACAACATGGGAAGCAAGTTCCAGTGCAGACATCGATTTTTGATGAGGTTTCCAAGTGGCATTTTCATCTTTAAGTCTCTCGATAATTCTTCGAGTATTATCTGCCTCTCTTTGATTTTCAATAAGGATTCCGTCTTTAATGCTCATATGTTTTATTTTAAAAATGGATTATGTTCTTTCTCAAATCCTATTTTAGTAGGATTTCCGTGTCCTGAGAAAACTTGGGTGTCTTCCGGAAGAACCAGAAGTTTAGTTTTAATACTATCGATCAGCTGATCAAAGTTGGCTTTGAACAGATCTGTCCGTCCAATACTTCCTTCAAATAAAACGTCTCCGGAAACAATGAATTTGCCGTTCGGATTATGATAGCTGATACTTCCTGGTGAATGTCCTGGAGTAAAATAAATATGAAATACTTCATCACCCAATTTTAATTCGTCACCTTCATTAAGGAATTTTACTTCCCCATTAAAATCTTCGAAATCGAATCCAAAACGTTGTGCGGAAAGATTACCCATTGTCAGAATTTCTTCTTCATCCGGATGGAGATATACGGGAACTTTATAAGTGTCGTGCGCCCATTGTAGCCCCAGAATGTGATCAATGTGAGCGTGGGTTAGTAATATCTTTTCAACTTTCAATCCATTATTGGTAATAAAAGATTGCAGGGCTTCCGTTTCTTTTGGATGAACATTTCCCGGATCTATAATCCAAGCTTGTTTCTGATCATTATATACAATATAGGTATTCTCAGAAAAAGGATTAAAAGGAAAAATTTGTATATGCAGCATTTGCAGAAAAATTTTAAATTTACGTAAGACCAAATTTACAAAACCTTTTCATCGGTTCACCGCGAAAAGTACTATTTAGAATATTTAATAATATGAAAAAACAACTATCAGGATTTCTTCTTGTTTTGGCAACGCTATGCCTCTTCGCACAGAATAAAACCTTTGTCTATCAACTGGATTATAGGTATAGTGATAAGAAGGATGACAAAAAGAAAGAAACATTTACACTTGATATTGTAAACCAGCAATCTGTTTTCAGGACTGAAGATGAAAAGAAATCGGACTCATTACTTGCAAATGGAAAATATGGATATGGTACGAATTTAAATTTGGAGAATCAAATCTATGTTATAAAAGACAAAGATAAAAATGAGATTAGTAAATTCTATCGAACACTTTTTAAGACTTATTATGATGTGAAAATAACCGAAAAGCTCGACTGGAAAATTCTACCGGATAAAGATAAAATCGGGGATTTTGAAGTACAGAAAGCTGAGGTTAGCTATGGTGGAAGAAGCTGGACGGCATGGTTCACTACAGAAATTCCAATTCCAGAGGGTCCTTATGTTTTTAATGGATTACCAGGATTAATAGTAAAGGTAAAAGATAGTAGAGATGATTATGATTTTACACTAAAAGCAATAAAGAAAAATACGGGAGATCTTTATTTAAAAAGAAGGGGGTTAAGGGTTGATTATCCAACGTTTAAAAAATTAATGATGAATCATTATAATGATCCTTATACAGAAGCAAGGATGGCAAATGTACCTATTGCCAAAGATGATGGACACGGGAATCCAGTAAGAACAACCTTTACTGAAATGACACCCAGTGTACAGAAGCATATTCGGGATACCAATAATCCTATAGAGCTCAACTATAAAAACGATTACAAATAAAAATATGATGACCATAAAAAAACTATTATTACTTGCTTTTTCTGTATTGTTTCTGAGTATTTCCGCCCAACTCAGAACGTTTGTTTATGAAGTAAAATACAAGAGCAATCCAAATAAAGATAGTATCATAACTCTGAAAATGAATCTGGATGTTATGGATAAGCAATCAGTTTTCAGAACAGATAAGCAAAAAGAAACTGATTCTATTTTTTCAAATACAGGAAGATGGACATGGTATGATACAGGATTTGGGAATCAGCTATATATCTCTAAAAATCTGAAAACGAAAGAAACCTTTAAAAATGTACAGAATGCAAGAGAGCTTTATACCATCCCCATAAAAGAAAATCTATTGTGGAAGATATTGCCTGATAAGGACAAAGCAGGAGAGTTTGCTGTGCAAAAAGCTACTACCAATTATGGAGGCAGGAACTGGACAGCGTGGTTCGCAACAGAAATTCCGATTTTAGACGGACCACATGTCTTTAGTGGTCTTCCCGGACTTATTGTAAAAATAGAAGATGAAAAGAAAGATTACCAGTTTGCACTTACAGAAATTAAAAAAAGTGGCAAACAACTTTTCCAAAGAGGAAAAGGTCTTGTCTTGACATGGGCACAGTTTCAGAAACTAGCAAAAGATTATTACAATGATCCTTTCAAAGAATATAAAGCCGGACAATCGAAACTAAGAGTAGTTGATGAACATGGTAATGTACTGCCAATTGATTATAAAGACATGACTTTATCCGAGCAGAAACAAATAAGAGAAACAAATAATCCTGTAGAGCTCAATTATAAAATTAGTTATCCATAGTCCTGTGGAGAAATAATGTTGTAGTACATCGATTTTGATGCTAATATCGGAAGAACTGTGATTGTCGGAAAAGATAAAGGAATAGAGCTTAATTCTAACTCAATATTTCTGATGCGAGCAGATTATTAGTTCTGATAGTTTATAAAAAAAATACCTGAATTATTTTCAGGTATTTTTTCAACAATTTATATTAATATAATTCTTCACAAAGTTCTTTCATTACCTGTATCCATTCATCATTGTCATTTAGACAAGGAATATAGGAGAAGGATTTTCCACCTGCGTGTTCGAAGATTTCTTTCCCTTCTTCGGAAATCTCTTCAAGCGTCTCCAGACAGTCTGAAACAAAAGCCGGACATACTACTGCCAGGTCTTTTACTCCTTGTTTAGGGAGGCTTTCCAGGGTCGCATCGGTATAAGGCTGAATCCATGGATCTTTTCCCAATCGTGACTGGAAAGTAAGGATTACTTTATCCTCTGCTAATCCTAATTTTTCACGAACTAAGCGGGTCGTTTCATAGCAATGATTCAGATAACAGTACTCATTGAAGTGATGATGTCCCTCGGTTCTGCAATTTTCAAGATTACAGGTTTGTGTTGGATCTGTTTTATAAATATGCCTTTCTGGCACACCATGATAAGAAAACTGAAGTTTGTCAAACGTCTCAGGCAATTGTTTTCTGATGCTATCAGCCAACACATTTATGTAAATATCGCGGTTGTAAAAAGGCTTTACATATTTAATCTTTACATCAGGAAATTTTTTCTTTCTTACCTCTTCAGCCTTTACAGTAACTGTTTCGGTAGTACTCATGGCATATTGTGGATATAAAGGGAAAAGAATAATTTCATTTACACCTTTATCTACAAGATCTTGGATTCCTTTTTCAATAGAAGGTTGCGCATAACGCATTCCTAATGCTACAGGAACATCTACTACCTGCTGAAGCTTTTTTTGTATCTGTTCCGAGATAACAATTAGTGGTGATCCCTGATCGGTCCACACTGTTTTGTAAGCTTCTGCGGATTTTTTTGGACGGGTTTTCAGAATAATCCCCTGTACCAATAAAGACCTGAACAGCCATCTGGTGTCGATTACTCTTTCATCCATCAGAAATTCATCAAGATATTCTTTTACATCCTTTACAGATGTAGATCTGGGAGAGCCAAGATTGACAAGTAAAATTCCTTTTTTAATATTCGAAGTCTGAGGGGTACTCACAAGCTTTTTATTATTGGTGTTTGTAATAGAGAATTATCCGTTAACAGCTTCTACGTTGTTTACAAGCTCAGGAACGAATTGCTTCAGGATTCCTTCAATACCGTTTTTCAATGTTGCTGTAGAAGAAGGACAACCGCTACACGCCCCCTGTAATAACATTCTTGCAGTTTTACTCTCTTTATCGTACTCAATTAAAGAAATTTTCCCACCGTCGTTTTCTACCGCAGGAGATACATATTCATTAAGGATATCGCTGATTTTTTGTTCATCATCAGTATAATCACGGTTAATGATTTTTTGTACCGGATTCTCATGCTGGTGCGCAGGAACATTGCTGATCGGATTACCGTTCTGAAGGTAATCTGCAATAAAGCCACGTGCATCCATCATTACCTCATGCCATTGTACATTGTCGGTTTTGGTAAGTGCTACAAAATTATCACTGATAAAAATTTCTTTTACATAATCCAGTTTTTCGAAGACTGTTTTGGCTAAAGGAATATCTGTAGCCTCTTCCGGATTACGTATTTCCAGAAAACCTTCTAATAAAATTTTGTTAGAAACAAATTTCATTACCGAAGGGTTTGGAGTCATCTCAGCATATAATGTATACTGTTCTTTTTTCTTTGGTAAAAAGATTTTCGGGTAAGCCAGTAACTGATCTTCAATTACATTTTTAAGGCTTTGTGCCACAACATCCCACTCTACAGTATCTTCTTTGGCTACAGCAATAAAGTTGGCTGTAATAAAGATACGAGTGATAAACGGATAGTTGAATAATTCCTGGGCAACAGGAATTTCTGAAATATCAGAATTTCTATCCAGTTCCAAAGAGCCTTCTATTAAAGTATGTCCAGCGACAAATTTTAGGACTTTTGGATTCTCAGTAGGTTCTATTAAGATTTGATACATTGTTATTTTGAATAAAATGAATACAAAAATATCGTAAATTGGTGGGTAATAAAAATCTAAACAAGACATAAAATCAGAGAAAGGCTCAAACTGTTGATGGATAAAGGTTTGCGGGTATTCGATTCTTTCAATTGATTTTATTTATAAAAAATAAATTATGGCTTTAATAAAGGAATTACTGGGGAAAACACCGGAGTTTGGAGACAATGTTTATCTGGCAGAAACTGCAACGATAATTGGTGATGTTAAAATGGGTAAAGACTGTAGTGTATGGTTTAATGCAGTTATCCGCGGAGACGTAAACAGTATAAGGATAGGTAATCAGGTAAATATTCAGGACAATGCAATGATCCACTGTACTTTCGAAAAAACAGAAACCATTATTGGTGACAATGTTTCTATTGGTCATAATGCAATTGTTCACGGATGCCAGGTACACGACAATGTATTGATTGGTATGGGAGCTATTGTAATGGATGATTGTATTGTAGAAAATAATTCGATTGTTGCAGCCGGAGCTGTTGTTACCCAAGGGACACATATAAAAGCCGGGGAAATCTGGGCAGGAGTACCAGCAAAAAAAATAAAATCTGTTTCTGTGGACTTATTGGAAGGAGAGATTAACAGAATATCGAATAACTATATCAAATACTCTTCGTGGTATAAAGAAGATTAATAATTACTACTTGTTCTATATGCTTTTATAATAGGTAAAAGCTTATATCCGAAAATTTAAAAATACAGAAAAGCATTTCCGTAAGGATTGCTTTTCGCTTTTTTATGCCTTAACTTTGATGAAACTTTTTCATTCATTGGAGGCACTCGTTGAATTACTTGAACATACAAACAGAAGCGTATTTTTAACAGGTAAAGCAGGAACAGGTAAGACTACCTTTCTGAATAATTTTGTAAAAAACACACGCAAAAAACATATCGTTGTCGCACCTACAGGTATTGCGGCTATTAATGCAGGAGGAGTAACTATACATTCGTTGTTCACAATTCCGCCACGAACTTTTGTGCCCACTACAGAGCACATAGATCGTAATCTGGCAATGAATATCAACGATCTTTTTCCACATTTTAAATACAGAAAAGACAAACTAAAACTGTTCCGCGAGATTGAACTTATTATAATAGATGAGGTATCAATGCTGCGTGCTGATGTTTTGGATATGATGGACCATTCGCTGAGACATGTCCGCAGAAATCAATTACCTTTTGGAGGTGCACAGTTATTGTTGATAGGAGATCTGTATCAGCTGCCACCAGTTGTAAGAGATGATTCGGAAAGGATATTGTCCAGATTTTATAGTTCACCTTTTTTCTTCTCAGCAAAGGCATTGCAGGAAGTTCCTTTGGTTACAGTAGAACTAATGAAAGTCTACCGTCAGCAGGATGAAGGTTTTCTTGAAATTCTGAATGCAGTCCGGGATGCTGATGTTCGGGGTCTTGATTTTGAAAAATTAAATTCCCGATACGAACCTGATTTCGAGCCAAAAGATGAGGCGTATATCTATCTGTGCTCGCATAACCGGATAGCTGATAATATCAATCAGAAAAGACTTGCTGAACTCGGTGGTAAAACCAAATTCTACAAAGCAGCTGTTGTAGGAAGCTTTAGCGAAAGCCAGTTTCCCAACGAAGAGGTTTTGGAGCTGAAAGTCGGTGCTCAGATTATGTTTATCAGAAATGATACTTCTCCGGAGAAGAAATTTTATAACGGTAAACTTGCTGAGATTTCTTATATCGATGAAGATGTTATAAAAGCTGTGCTGGATGGTACAGAAGAGGAAATAACGCTGACCAAAGAAACCTGGGAACAGAAAAAATATTCTCTGGACGAAGAAAAGAATATTAAGGAAGAAGTACTGGGGAGTTTTGAACAATATCCAATACGTTTAGCATGGGCTGTTACAATACATAAGAGTCAGGGACTTACTTTCGATCGTGTGATTATAGATGCCGGCAAATCATTTGCCAGTGGGCAGGTGTATGTGGCGCTCAGCCGTTGTCGTACATTGGAAGGAATTGTGCTGAAATCGAAAATAACTCCGGAAGTTATATTTAGTGACCACAGGATTGAAAATTTCCAAAAATCGACCAATGCTAATGATATTCTGGAGCAGATTCTGGAGCAGGAAAAGTATGATTATACACTGCATAAGGTGCAAATGACAATAGATGCTGCATGGTTGAAGGATTCTTCTATTACCTGGATGGCATCTGCACTTTCGGCTAAAGGATTGGATCAGGAGAAAGTAAAAAACCTCTCACAGATTTTTAAAATTGAAAGTGAAAAGCTATTTGGTATATCTGAAAAATTTAAAAAGTTTGTTCAGCAAAAATCCAGAAGCTTTATAGCCGGAAATATTAAGTGGACAGAAATAGAAGAAAAGTGTAAAGGGGCTGTCAACTTCTTTTACACGAATATTGTAGAGCAGTTTTTATTACCACTAAAAGATTATTATTCAGAAACAAAAGGTGTTAAAGGATTAAAGGCCTATAATGAAGAAGTAAAATCTTTTATAGATGATCTTGAAGAATATATCGACAGACTAAAAGAATCTTATTTGCTGGATATTCCATTGTTCGATAAAGAAAAGGAACTGGATACTTCGGCTAAAATGATGAAAAAGCCTACGCATATTATCACTTTTCAGCTATTTGAAGAAGGAAAAACACCAGGTGAAATTGCTAAAGAAAGAGGGCTGGTAACATCTACAGTATATGGACATCTTGCAAAGATGGCTGAATTAGGACTTGTTGAAATGGAGCGAATTTTTGACAGGAAAAGAATAAAAATATTTGAAGATCAATATCTTCAGGAAGCTTTTGATAATCTGTCGGACTGGAAGAAAGCGTTACCAGACGAATTTGAATTTCATGAAATCAGGATTCTATGGAATCATTTCAATCATAAATACGAAAATAAAAGTTAGATAACAGAAAATAAAATTTCAGGCATTAAATCTAAAATTTTAAAGAAATGACTTTACAAAATTTAAAATACTCGGTATTGGATCTGGCTTATATAGCACAAGGCAATACAATTAAACAAACGCTAAATAACTCACTGGATTTAGCCAGATATGTAGAGAAACTGGGGTATACCCGTTTCTGGCTGGCGGAACATCATAATATGGTAAGTATTGCCAGTTCGGCAACTTCTGTATTGATCGGTTATATTGCCGAGGGAACAAATACTATTCGTGTAGGTTCCGGAGGTGTAATGTTACCTAATCATAGTTCGCTGATTATAGCAGAACAATTTGGTACACTAGAGTCTTTGTATCCGGGAAGGATAGATTTGGGCGTTGGTCGTGCACCGGGAACAGATGGTTATACAGCTATGGCGCTGGGAAGGAATCCGCAGATTATTAATGAGCAGTTTCCGAGACAGATTTCAGAATTGCATACTTATTTCTCGGAAGAAAATAAAAATGGGCAGGTAAGAGCCATTCCTGGAGAAGGCTTGAATATTCCCGTTTATATACTGGGATCTAGTACAGATAGTGCGTGGTTGGCTGCTGAATTAGGTTTACCTTATGCGTTTGCCGGACATTTTGCTCCTGATCAGATGGGTATGGCATTTAAGATTTACCGGGAAAATTACAAACCTTCGGATAGATTTCCGGAGCCTTATATTATTGCAGCAACCAATATCATTGCAGCAGACACAGATGAAGAAGCAGAATATTTGTCTACAACTTTATATCAAGCATTTGTAAACCTTGTCCGGAATGACAGGAAGCCAGCTCAGCCACCTGTAGAAGATATGGATACAATATGGTCACCAATGGAAGCAATGCAGGTTCGCCGAATGCTTTCCCTAAGTATCATAGGAAGTAAGGAAACAGTTCAAAAGAAATTAAATGACTTCCTTGAAGTATATCAGATCGATGAATTAATGGCTGTTACGAATGTTTATGATCATAAAACAAGGCTCAGGTCTTATGAAATTCTGAAAGAAGTGATTACAGGCTAATTGGTAAGAAACAATATTTAGAAGTACAAAAAGGAGAAGGCTTTTTATCATTTCCTTTTTGTACAGTTTTTTTGTTGTTTTGGCTTTATGTTTTTTCGTTTTATAAAGGCGGTTACAAATAACCAATTGTGCAGTTTGTATAACATAAAGGTTTCGATAGCTTGGTTCGTCAAGTTTTCTATAAACAGGATCGCTCTGCCTGACAACCTTTTCACCATTCAGACATTAAGAAAATTAAGTTTTTAGTGGACTTTTCTATGTGTTAGCAGCTTTGTCTTGATATTTGTAAAATTTTTAAGGAATTGGCGAATTTCCATTTGCGACCTTAAAAAGAGTATAAGAAATGAAAAATTCTTTGCGTTCCTTACTATAAAACCATGTTTTTTTATTTTAAAGTTTTCAGAAAAAAGCTGTGTTGGTTGAATACTAAGCTTTTAGAAAGATAATCAAAGAAGTCAGGTAACGATTTGGTAACGGTGCTTATTGCTTTGCTTTTCAACGTGTTTCCGTTAGCTCATAAGCAAATATACGGTTTTTTTGCCTAAACTTTATCTACATACATAAAGAGTAGAAAAAGACAGTTGAGTTAGACAGTTTCTTTATTGCTGAAATATTCTCTTGTAATTTCCGATACACCTGCACTAAAATATTTTTTGCCATTGCAAATTCCCTCGATTGCTTTATTAAAATCATCTGTGTCGCTACCCATAAGCAAATAACCGTTAAAACCAATTTCCAAAAGGGATATTACAGCTTGCTCGATATCATCGTCACTATGGACAATAATTTTTAGGGTTGGGTATTTTCCTTTTAGTTCGTGAAGCTGTGCCAAAACATAGCTGTCCGAAAAATCAAGGTCGATTATACAGACTTGGGGTAGTTCTGCCAATGCTGATAATTGAGATATTCCGTCCTCAATGTTTTCAGAACGAAACAGTACATCAATTCCTGAAGCTATAAGTTTGTTACAGATTATATCTATAATTGGGCTTTTATCAGTGATAAAAGCAATTTTGATTTGTTCGATAATGTTTGCCATAACTTTTTCTATTACTTAGCTATACAAATTTACACAAATATTCCAAGTGAGGCTATATTACCTATTATGACTATTCTTAATGGTTGATTTTCGAAGTGTTCCCCTATAAATCTTTGTCCATATATTCTTCCAAGGAAGATTTCAGTTGGTCTAAAAATGCGGTTCGGGAGCCGGCACGATATTTCATTCGATGGAAAGAATGGTGCAAATCACCTAAGGTAATCTTAAAAAGTTTCTCCAATATCAAACTGACCTTTCTTATTCCTATTTTACCGTGAGCAAGAGAACCGTTCGCATAAAGAGCGTAAATCAGTTCTATCAAGGCATTTTTGGTATCCGTCCAAAGTACACCGTCAGATGAAATATTCCTTGAAGGAAAAGAACCTGCCATTTTATCATCATTGATTTTTTGGAGAATGTAGTTATATAGTAGCTCGTTGGCTATTATACGAGCCACTTTGTTATCATAATAGGTTGAAAACAGCGGGTCAATTTCAAAGACAAAACTGTTCAGACCGTCGTGGAAATTAATATTACCTAATGTAAAATAGGTTTCATCACGGTCAGTTCTTCCCGAACGGTAATATCTGTAAAAATCTGAATTGTAGATATGTTCCCTGTATTCCTGTTTTAATTCCTGCAATTGTTCTGAAAAATAACTTGCATACATCTTTCCTCTATCAACAGGGCAAGCTGTCTGTATGCGAAATATTTTATTGTGGTAAATGAGTTTGGAAAGGATGTATGGCTTAACATTGCGAAAGAAATTGATTTCCTCCCATTGGTTTTTAAAACCTTGCTTTGTAATATCCTCTCTTATTGTCCATAAGTATTCTTTCAGGTATATTGTCATTTGATATGCTTCATCAATTACATTAGGTGCAGACAGCGAAATGGCATTTTCTTTTCGCTGTATCTCTGTGATAATATGATTTAATGAAGATGTCATTTTGCTAGTTTATTTAATGTCCTTCTTTTCCAATCTCATTGGAAAGTCGATCCATCCGATTAGCCTAAAATTTATGTTTACGATTGTCGTATGAATTATACTGTGATATGATATTATCTACCATAGTAAAAATTAGTAAGGAATATTACCTTTTCTTAATCTCAAAACAACGTTTTGAATTTGAGGTAAGAGGAGTAAAATAACAATTACGAAAATCACACCTGTTAACATCAAATCGTAATAATCTCTGGTAGCACGAGCCAATATTTGGTGACCTACCATTCGATTAAAATAGCCTGTGGATACTGCTTTTGAAGTATAGATATCGCTTCCTGCATTCATATATTGATTTTGAATATCCAGTAAAGTAGCCTGCAATTGAGGATTGGTTTCCGTAAGTGATTCCCGAATCTTTTCTCGAACTCCTGATTTTACAAATAATTGAAGTTCGTTATTCAGTGCCAGACTTGCTGTAAAACCAGTGAACCTTGCTAATATGCCAACAAGTGATGCATTGATAGCAATTCCTGGCGGTGCTGATGAAGCGGTGAATGAAACAATAGGAACAAATAAAACACCAGTTGCTACACCATAAATAAACATCGGTAGAATGAAATCAATTGTTTCGCCCTGCACAGAAACGAATAGTATCATATAAGCATAATAAATCGCCATAATTCCAAAGCCTACAATAATCATTCTTATCAGGTTATAACCCATCAATACAAATCTGGAAGTAACGAACATACTCAGTGTAGTTCCAAAAATTACAGCCGTCCATATAGGAATGGTGCTCAATGGGTCATTTCCTAAAATCATTTCAAGATAGCCGTAAGCAAGCCCTGTACTTCCTTTAAAAATATAAAATGTAAAAAGTAGTAATAGCCCGATGACAAAATTCTTTGTCTTGAAAATCTGCAAGTTGATTAATGGTCGTTTAAGCTTCAATTCTCTAATGATGAAAAGCAAAAGAACAATTAGATTGACTACACTAAGCGTAGTGATTAATGAACTACCCAGCCACCCTAATTGTCGACCGTATACAAGGATGTATCCTAAGATTAAGATAAAAGACACGTAAAACAGATAGCCTATCCAATCCACCTGATAAAGTGGGATTTTTTTGGTAAATCTGGCTTTACTGTTCATTGTTAGCAATACAGTAATTGTTAGAATGATGAGTATGATAATAAATCCGTAAAATAGCCAGTTAAAATCAAAAAAATGAATGACTACGCTGGTAAAAATAGAATAAATTGGAACGGCAATCTGTATGCTGCCATACAGTAGGCTAAAAGCAATCACACGGGCACGTACAGACTGTAATCGTGGAAAAATAAGCTGTAAGACGATGCCTGACATCAATGCACAGGTAATTCCTTGAAAAAACTGGCAAATAACAAACAATGACCAATCTTTGAAATAAAAACAGATCACAGAACATATTGCATTTACGGCAAGAGCAACCAGTAAATATTTTCTAGGGGCAAAATATTTTACGATTCTAAAATCAAGTGCCAAGAAAGCAACGGTAGAACCATAAATAACGACCATACCATATTGTACATCGGTAGGCTGTATACCGTAAAATCCCATCGTTGCAATCGGACTACTGTAAAAAGCGAAGCTAAACAGACAGGTTATCAAAATAGCAAATATGACGGATCTCGCCACCCATTCAGATACCCAGGATTTGAAAATTGGTATTTTATGTGCTTGCATCATTAATCTTTTAAAACATAAACATTGGCATTCATTCCGGCAGAGAGTTTTCCTAATTTTTCAGGCGTATCAGTAAGTTTAACTCTTACAGGAATACGTTGGATGATTTTGACAAAATTACCTGTAGCATTATCTGGAGGTAACAATGAATAACGTGAACCTGTGGTTGGCGAAAGTGATTCGATAGTACCTTTGAATTTTTCATTCGGAAAGGCATCAACTTCTATGGATACCGCTTGTCCGATCTTGAAGTTGCCAATCTGTGTTTCTTTAAAATTTGCAATCACCCATTTTTCCTCGGCTTTGTTCACCAAAAAAGCCAATGTTTGCCCAGCTTGTATCAGTTGACCTTCCTGAATGGTCTTTTTACCAATTTGTCCATCAAAAGGTGCAGTGATAACCGTATATCGAATGTCCAATTCCTGTCTTTGAACAAGTGTTTCTTTAATTTTTATCTCTGCCTGTATAGCATTATGTTGAGCTCTAAAATCATTCAATTTCGATTCTGCTACTTGTAAAGAAGCTTTAGCCTGATCATAATCTGACTGTGCAATGGATAAAGAAGCACTTATATTGTCGAATTTTTGTTGTGTAGTAGATTCATCCGCCAGTAGATTTTTATAACGGTCAAATTCTTTTTGCTGTTGGTTCAATCTCGCTTTAGCTCCTGCCAATTGTGCCTTTATAACCTCAATACTTTTAAGTTGCGTTTCTTCGTTCGCAGTCAAGATGGGTAATTTGGCGTGTGAACTCATGAGTTCTGCTGATGCAGCATCTTTTTTCAGTTCATACTCGTCCAATTCAATGACAACAAGTGTATCACCTTTTTTAACAAGCTGATTGTCCTTGTAATATATTTTGCTGATATAGCCACCCACTTTTGCGTTTATAGGTGAGAGATAAGCATCTACCTGTGCATCATTAGTCTGTTCATAGCGATATCCTTTTAAGAAATAGGTAGCTCCCCAAATAATGATTCCTACGAATAATGCGATTCCCAACCATTTGGTTAGGCTTACAATAATTTTATCTGTTTTATTTTTATTCATAATTTTTGTATTAAAGAATTCCTATTATTGCCAATAGTCTGATATGGGTTACTTTTACGTTTGTTTGTGCGGTTGTCAGATTGAATTTTGCTTCCAATAAAGCGTTTTCTGCTTCCAAAAGATCTGTTAGTAGTGATTCCTGATTTAAATAGCTACTTCTGATAACACGGACGGTTTCGGTGGTTTTAATAATATTTTGTTCTGCCGTTTCCACGCTCTCCAAAGCCTGCTGTTGCTGTAAATAAGCTTCTTTTACCTGAAGAGAGATTTCGTCCTTCTTCATTTCTGCTTTTTCTTTAATTTGATTGCTGACAACTTGGGCACGAGCAATGGTATGTTTGCTTTTGTACAAATTATCAATAGAATACTGTACTTTAATTCCTGTCTGACCAAATCCCCACAAGTCGTTTGAATACGGATAAAAGGAAATCTGCGGATAGTTGTAATTATAGTTAGAGTATAAAGAAACTTTGGGCAATAGCATAGCTTTCACTTGTTTTACATTCAATTCGCTCCATTTGATGTCACTAGTGACTATTTTGTATTCTGGTGATTTGTTGAAAGCAATGTCTACATAGTCATTGTAGTCACCGTCTGTGATAGCGTTTAATTCAATTATATCTTCGTGTTGTATTGCTAATTCAGTATCATTTTCACGCCCCATCAGTATATTGAGCCGTTGTTTAGCGATTTCAATCTTCTTCGTAACGTCGGAAAGATTAAGTTCCAGTTGAGATAATTTCACGGAGGTTCTCAGTACATCACTCTTTAGTACGATACCGTTTTTATGCAGACTTTCTATCAACCTCAACTGCTTTTTTTCTGCTTCAATCTCTGCATTAAGAAAATCATAGAAATGCAAAAACTTATATAAATCAAAATAAGCAACTGCGACATTATATTTTACACTATGCTTTTGCAGATCCACTTCATATTGTTTTCGTGTCTCTTCTTCCTTTTTCATGGCGATGTTCCTTTTGTCTTTACCACCATTGTAAAGATTAAAGTTTAAGTTGTAGCCTACTCCGTATCCATAGTCTTTTACAGGCACATCCTGTGGAGAAGAGAATAATCCATTGTCGTAAATCAGAAATTTGGAATTGAGTTTTACGTCTCCACCTACCGAAAGTTCTGGTAACAAACGGTCTTTGGCTTCCAATATTTCTATTTTACTTTGCTGATGATTTAGGTCAGATAGTTTCAGTTGTCGATTATTCATTTCAGCAACCTTCCATATTTCTTCCAAACTTAAGGGTTGGACTTTTGTATGCTGAGCGTAAATGGAGGGTACAAATAATAGCATTAGTATGCCCAAAATTGGAACTATTTTATATTGTTTCATTAGTTTTGTTTTTATAAATGATTTGTTTATTTCTATTTTCTAACCATTGTTTTAACATCTTTTTCAACTCATCAAAAGCAAAGCTTAAATCGACCATTGGCATAAAAGGACTGCAATAGGCACAGGCCAACCAGTAGATGTTGGCTTGATTAATTTCTTCATCCGTACTAGATAATTTTTGTTTAGATTTTTGAGCCTGTATTTCAAGTTCAAAATCTTTGTCAGATTTTATGATTTTATGTTTCATAATGATTCTACTATTATTAACACAGCAAAATTATTCAACATACCAATTTATGTTTTTATATAATTAGCCTAATATTTACTATATTTGGCCATATGGAAATTCTTAACCAATTAATACAAATTGTGGATCAAAATCCCGATTCCATTCTCGTGATGCGACAGCAGACGGAGCAGCGTTTGCCTGCTCATCATCACGAAAAAGCTCAGTTGTTATTGGTTTATGGAGGGATTGCTTACTTACAAACAGACGAAAAAGATTTCTATATTCCGTCGAATCATTATATCTGGATACCGAAAAATTATCCGCACAATCTGATGTTTAATACACAGGATTTGTACATTATCAATATTTACTTTCCAGAAGAAAAAGCAGATAGTTTTTATGATGAACTGGGTATTTATCCTGTAAGTAAGCTTCTGGCAGAGATGCTCTCATTTAGCGAGAAATGGCAAGGTGATTATTACAAAGGTTCATGGGAATTTGAATTTTTATTAACGCTTAAATGCGTATTATCAAAGGAAAATCTCAAAAAATTCTCCATTCAACTTCCTACAACGGACGATCAACGGCTTAATACCATAATCGACAGCTTTAGAAACCGATTGAATGAAAATTTAAGCTTAGATAGTATTGCTCAGCAATCGGGAATGAGTGTGCGTAGTCTGACAAGATTATTCCAAACCAAACTGCACATAACTTTTGTTCAATATTTAAAAATGCTACGTATTATCAAGGCAATGGAATTGATTAAAGATACGGATTTGAATATGACGGAGATAGCCTATGAAATTGGATATTCGAATATATCGGCATTTAGCAATAATTTTCATCAACTGACCAATATGAGACCTACTGAATTTAAAACCAAATAAGAAGTACTGCTATAGTCGTCCTAGCTATAATCTTCCCCTAAAATAGTTAATAGTAAATTTTATTTATGTGATTTTAATTCAGTGGTTTATTGGTGGTTGGCTAGCTATGTTTTCGCCTTCTTTAGCTAGATGTAGTTGAACAAAACCGTTTTTAAGTTTCTGTTCTTCATACTTGAATTTTGAATTTAACTCGTTGTTGTTTCCTAAAATAGCCCCAGCTCCAGTGATTATTGGGTTGATATTAAAATAAATATCTGTAACCAAATCTTTGTCTATAAAGGCATTGAAAGCACTTGCTCCACCTCCAACGGCAACTTCCTGCACACCTTTTCTAGACATATATTCAACAGCCTCTTCGGGGCTACTTACGGTCTTGTAGCCATCAACTGTATAAGGTTTATCAGATAATATAATGATTTCAACGCCGTTAAAAAGCTCTTTTACTTCTTTTGGAAATTTTAGGAAATTTTCAAAGGTTTTCAATCCTATCACAACGTTACCAACCTGTCTTACAAATTGCACGTAAAATTCCATAGCTTCTGATGGTAGCTGATGATACGGGTTATCGGCTATTAAAATTCTTCCATTAGCCGAAATGTTTGCGATTACTGTTATTTTCATAATGAACTGTTTTTATAATTTCTGACTACAAAACTATCAGATATTCGATTTATATTTGCTATTCATTACCTTTTGGAAAGTAACTATTTTATGGAAGACAAAAAAAGTAACATCAATAAAGAAAGTATATTGGCGTTAAAAGATGGAATTGAACTGCTGAGTGGCAAATGGAAATTTTGTATCCTGCACAATTTGCAGAACTATGGCACAATGAGGTTTAAAGATTTACAAGAAATGGCTCTGGGAATATCCCCCAAAGTGCTATCCAAAGAGTTGCAGGAATTGGAAGATAATTTGCTGATTACCCGAACGGTTAATAACACCAAACCTGTTACCGTTTCTTACGCTCTTACCGCACACGCCAAAGAAACTGAAACAGTTGTCAATGCTTTAATTGATTTTGGACTAAAGCATAGAAAGAAGATAAAAGGGAAATGATTTTTCTATATTGAGTTCAGTTTGTCATTTCTGAAAAAATATTCAGGCAATAGAACAATTGCCTATCTAATATAACGGATAGTTCTTCTTCGTTATAATGTTCTTTTCTTGCATTTGATTAAGTAAAACGGATAGTTTTCTGTCACTTCGGTTATTTCATGAAGTCCTGTATCGGCAAATTCTTCTTCAATGGTTTGCCTATCATAAAAGAAGATTTTGACTCCACCAAACATTTCGAAACGGTCTTTGCTTAGTAGTGTTCCTTTTCCATAAGTTGGAGCCTCCTTAGTTATTGCTGTAAAAATCATTAATCCATCTTTGGTCAATTGATTAAAACAGTCTTGGATCAATTTTGCTCTTTCGTCCTTATCTAACAAGTAAATTAAACCGTAGCAAAATATTCCGTCATATAACTTATTGTCAAAAGGCATATCTGTAACCGAACCGTGATAAATTTTCAATTCGCTTCCAAAATGTTTTTGAGCCAAATCAATGGCTGTCTGCGAGATTTCAATACCAGTAACGGTCATTCCGTTCTCAAAAAAAATTTGTGCATTACGTCCATACCCAATTCCTGGAATAAGGACATTCTTCACATTATGTTCAAGAAAAATGTCTTTTGTCAAAACGGTAGATTTTGCGGGTTCTAAGCCCCACATTTCTTGTTTGTCTTTAAATGCTTCTTCCCAAAATTCTGTCATATTTTTTATTATTTACAGACTTTATCTTCTAAAATATCGCACATAAACCCCGATTGCTTTATGATTGAAATTATAATTTCTGAATTTATTTCGTTGTCTTCAACTCGTAAAATCGTATGTCCACAAGGATAAGGTAATTCGGTTTCGCATAAATCAAAATTGATTTTCAATTTTGGAAAACTGCTTTCAAGTATTTGTACAATGCGTTCTGCCTGAATTTTGCTTTGGATATTTGTAGTGAAAACTTCTATTCCACCAAATTTTAAGGTTTTTTCTGCTGTCATTTTATTCAAATCTTTTGGCAAAGATAAAAAAGTTTTTATTATTGCGATAATGTCGCAATAAGTTAATGCAATTATTTGCATTAACTTTGCCAAAGAAAAATAGTAGAGATGAAACGTAGAAATACACCGTCAAAAGAAATTGTTTTTAACTTGTTGGCAAATACAGGAAAAGCGATGAGCCGTGATGCAATTGAACAAAAAATAGATGTAGAAATTGACAGGGCTACTATTTACAGAATATTAAATCGTTTTTGTGAGGACGGATTAGTGCATAAAATTGTAGCCGAAGACGGAAAACAATATTTTGCCGTATGTATAAAATGTGATGAAAAAAGTTTTGCCGATAATCATTTTCATTTTCGCTGTATCAAATGTCAGACAATAGAGTGTTTACCCGAAGCGGTTCATTTTTCTGTTCCCAATGGCTACAATGTTGAAAGTGTGAATTGTGTACTTACGGGAATTTGCAAGGATTGTTCGATTTTATAGTAAGAAAAACAGATTATTACAATCTCCTCCCTTTCTTCTTTTTTTTCATTCGTTTGGCAAACTGTTCTTCCTCGTAATCGTCTCCTTGTGCATCGGGTAACAGGCTGAACACACTTAAATCAAAATTAGACGAATGTTCCTGTGAGAGAAACTCAAAGAGGTCTTTCGTTGGTAGATTATCCAATGCATTTGTTTTGGTAATAGGATTGTCCTGTATTTTCAATTCGGGTTTATTTCCGTTATTCCACCAATCCTCAAACATATTTGCCGACAAATTTCGGTCTAATTGTGAGCCGTTCCAAACACTTCGGCTTTCGTGGTCGATGAATGTGATACCGTAAACCCGTCCGCTGTTGTTCCTGCGAACAACTGTATTAATGCCCTGCTCGGTCAACTGCTTTTTAAAATCTGTTTCGTTGGTTGTGGTATGTACGGCAAGCTCTACCGTATTTTTCAGTACAGACCTCGCAGGATTGGTTTTCGTTTTCTCTTTGGACTGTTCAAAGTGTTTTTGAAGCTGTGCAATCCCTGCATCTTTTCCGAATAAAGATGCCTTGAACGGATTGCTTGCCTTGTTCCCGTTTTCGTCCAATGCTACATAAATCAATCCGTTTACGGTCTGACCGTTGCGCTCGCCTTTGACTTCTTCCGCTGTGATGTTGAAAAGTGATAGTAAAGCATTGTAACTACCCATAGTAGAAAAGTTATAATACTTTGGCAGATGCCGTACTACCGAAGCAATCTGACTTTTGATGTCTCCATTTTTATGATTTACAGGCTTGAAAACTTTATTTACTTGTTTCTGTTCCTGTTCCGTTGCCTTTTTCATATTATATTTCTGTTCCAAATCCCGACAGATTGCCATTGAGCGTGGATGGTCGTAATCATCGGGGATTTTCTTGCCGTCAATTCCCACGCAGGTCGAAACGATATGGATATGCGTGCGGTCAATATCCGTATGCTTGAAAACAATATACGGCTGATTGCCGTAGCCCATACGTTCCATATACTCCTGAGCCATATCGGTAAACTGCTCATCGCTGACCTTATCCGCAGGATCTGGGTTCAGCGATATATGCCTTACCGTCTTTTCTGTTTTTATATTGGCAGACAGATACGGCTCAAAACATTTATTGAAATATTGGGTGGAATACTTGCCGTCTATAGTATCAGGTATCTTGTTTAGTAACAGAACTGCTCCGTTTTCCGTTTCCACTTTCTGCTGATTGTACAAAATAGCTCCATACATATTGTTTCCCTTTCCTATTTTTGCAATCATTTTTCTACTCTTTATTTAGATATTTCTTTTCAAATTCTTCGGTAAGAATTAAAACCTTTTGCAATAATTCTTTCATTTCTTTGGTTTCTTTTTCTAATTTAAAGAGGTATGCAGATGCTTTTTTATCTGAAAAGTTGGCGTTCAAAAGCTTTATAATTTGATTGTAATTCGTTGCTATTCCTCGAAACTGACCGAAAAACTTGGTCAAACCTGCGTGGTATTCTATCGCATCCATATCAATTTTTACGGTCTTTACCGTCTTCTGAAAGATGCAAGCCGTAATAAAATGTGCTGTAATCTTCATTTCCGACTGGTCAAAAAGTGCAAGAAACTTGGCATTGTCCTCATCATTCAGATTAAAGGAATACCGATGAACCGCAGGGTCAATCTTCGGTTTTCGCCCTGTCTTTTTAATCTGATTTCTATTTTTCTCTTCCATAATAATCCATTTTAATTTTTAAACAAACGGGCGACTTCGGAGCCGTTTCCAGCCCCCTGCAAGGGCAAGTGCTTTTGAGGTGCCGAAATTCATTTCGAGTACCTCAAAAGATAACTTGCTCTGAACAGGGGTTCAGAAAAATCCGTTTTGCAAACGGATTCGGGTTAGCCGAAAAAATCAGTCGCTCCATTTACAAATTTCGGCAAGAGTATTTGAATAACAGCTATTTACAATCGCGACAATGAACGCCAAATGATGCCTTTGAGTGCCACTGTTTTTTAGTTGGTGCCTAACTCCTTTTATTTGTACGAACAGTTAATGCGTCAGTTAGAGGAACGGAAAGTCGTAGCTACAATAGTACACAGCTCCCAAAGGCTAAAAACACAGACAAGCTTGCAGTACACCGTCTGTGTGCAGGAATATCCGATATAACGGAGCTACGGACAAAAACAAGTGCAGTTATTTATACAGTAATATTAAAAAACAGTTGGTCATATTAATAAATGCAAAAACATACAAATTATGGAAGGAAACTATAAAAAGAAAATAACGCCCGATCTTGATGAAGAGGCGTTGATGAACCTGATGGTTGACGGAGTGAAAAAAGAAGGTTTGAAAATTTCTTCGGATGAAGAACCCACACAGAAACGTCAACAGGAAAAAGTTATGGAAGAAGCCGAAAAAGAAAAACCGGTCAAAAGAGATCGAAGCCGTACCAAAGGAATCAGTACGGCTGAATACGAAGAGATATTTTTCAGCGAAGTAAAAACTACAGCACGGCATGGGAAATCGGTCTATATCGATCCCAACCACCATAAAAAGCTCTCACGTATCATTCAGGTTATCGGAGATGACAATATCACCATCTATGCGTATCTGTCCAATTTACTGGATCATCATTTTAAGGAATTTGAACAGCAGATAACGGAAAGCTTTAATGAAAAGAACAAGCCTATTTTTTGAGTTCTTTAGAGGTTGAAAGGTCAGTCTGAAATTACAGCAAATAGCAAATGAGCGCCAAACAGTGCCACTGACTGCCACTTTGAGCAAAGGCTTCGCTTTCGGGATTAAATTCCCGAAAAACGAAAAATTATGTTATACAAAGAAACAGTAAGCAGTGAGATGTGGGAACTTCTCCAAAAGCTGATGAAAGATGAAATGTTGAAAGACTTTAGTCTTGTTGGTGGTACTGCTTTAAACCTAAAGATTGGTCATCGGATAAGTATTGATATAGACCTGTTCACTACAAAAGGTTTTGATGAAATGGCTCTATTAAAGCATTTAGCCAATAAATATCCTGAAGTATTGATAAGGGACATGTTTAATAATACAATCTTACTTGATATAGATAAGATTAAAGTTGATATTCTCTCGCATCAATATCCTTGGCAAAAACCTGTTGAAACAAAAGAAGGGATACGTTTGGCTTCCTTAGAGGATATAGGGGCAATGAAACTCCATGCTATCTTTCAAAATGGCACACGGATAAAGGATTTTATCGATATGCACTTTCTTTTAGAACATCATCCGCTCAGAACCTATTTAGAAGCATATCAAAATAAATATGGTGGTAATCCAGCAATGGCTACATACGCATTATTGTATCACAAGAATATCGACCATGAAGCAAAAGTAAAGATGTTAAAAGGGAAAGAGACTGATATGGAAAAAATTAGTGAACGCTTAAAAAAAGCTGTTCTTAATCCATCTTTGAAATTTGGACAAAGACCTGACCCACCGAAAAAAGGACGGGGTTTTAGACGTTAAAAATTCAAAGAACAGCTGAAAAAATCGTATCTTTACTATATGGAATTAAAAGGACAACATACTAACATTCCAAATCTTGACCGTGTGTTTTTTTGGGATTTCGACATTGAAGCAATGGACTTTAGGAAAGCCTATAAGACTATTATTGCCCGTATCATAGAACGTGGCGGACAGAATGAAATTGATGAGCTGGTTCGTTTTTATGGTCATGACAAAGTAGTCCATGCTCTCAGTAACGAAATCTACTTCTTACCTAATTACGCCATTGAAAAGGCTTTGAAGCTCTTTCCCGAACTCAAAAAGGAAGAAATGTACTGTTACCTGAACCGCAAGGACAAGCCTTACCATTGGATATAAATTACAACAACAATTTTTTATTATCTTATATAGCGATAGGTTGATTTTCCAACCTATCTTTTTATGTCATTACCATTACTTTAACCCTAATAGTTCTGTTCCATAGACACGATAAATGTCCTGCTTATCTGATTATAGTTCTTAGTCTTGCCCACTCTCAAAAATTGTTTCCAAAAGAAAAAAATAGAAAAAAAAGAAAGCCATTTTAACAAGGCGGACAAGCGGAAAAACCAAAAGGAAACGGAATAAGTCCCGAAGGGTGGCAGGGCAACACAAAATACTCGGCGAAGCCACCTTTTTTGTCCTGCCATTATGCCGTAAGCTTTTGGTTGGGCGGTGCGGTGGCTGTCCGCCTTACTTTTGCTACCTTTTTGTTCTTTTTTTGGTACAAGAATACAAAATAAAAGCCCCGTTTTTTTTTCGGGGCTTGATTTGTTGTTTTGTTAAATGCTAATCTCTTTTCAAAACTTCCCTCACTTCAATATTTCCACCTACTTGGTCAAAAATCGGATTAGCTTTTGCAATTTCTACCGCTTCATCAATGGTTTCGGATTTTACCACAACATAACCGCTAACAAATTCATTGTTTTCGGTGTAAACTTCGTCAGTTACTTCCTTGTTGGACTTTACGGTTTTTGCACTTCCTGCAAATGGCAAAAGCGTGTTGCCTTTGTCCACTAATTTGCTTTGTGAAGAAATTCCTGCTAACCAATTCATACGTTCCTGCATTTGTTCAGGCGTTGGTCTGAAATCGGAAATGTCTTTTAATCTGAAAATCAATACAAATTCTTTCATTGTCTATAAAATTTAATTATTTCTTGTAAGACAATTTCAAATTTCGGAACGTGACAGAAAGTAAAGGGATTTTTAAATTTTCATCAATTTCTCTGGGTCAACGACAGAAAAAATACTTGTGATTTTCCCGTTTGAGTTTAATTCAAATATTTGACAATTTATCAATGTCGTATCTCTGTAAAACAGCAATGCAGATTGATGATTGATTTCTTCAATTTTTATTTCGAGGTCTTTTTGATGATTTTGATAAACATAAGTCATCAATTTAATTGTGTTATCAATTCCCGAAGTCAGTTCAGCAATAGCCTGTAATTTATTTCCTGCATCTGCCAAAACCTGCACTTCATCAGACAGCATTTGTTCCAAAGTTTTCACATCGCCTTTACGGATTGCGTCCACATATTTTTCTAAATATTTTTGGTCTTTTGCAGACGAAGTTGCGATTTCGGGTTTTCGCAACTTCAATTTCTTTTTGGCTCTTGTGAGTAGTTGCCTTGAATTTTCTACGGAAATTTCTAATATTTCAGCAATTTCATCGTGTTCGTAATCAAACGCTTCTTTGAGTAAAAAAACGGCTCTTTCTTTGGTATTCAAAGTATCGAGTAAAACGAACATTGAATAGTTAAGTATTTCGTCTAATTCAATTTTGCTTTCGCCTTGATTGGTAACGATTGGTTCGGGCAATGTGATTTTTTGTTGCCTTTCTCTGTCATTTTTCTTTTTCAGATTTATGGATTGGTTAATGACCGATTTTATCAAATACGCATTTTGATTAGAGATTGAACTAACCTCTTTTTCATTGAATTTTATCAAAACGTCCTGAATTACGTCTTGGCAGTCGTCAATATTTCCCAAAATGTTGTAAGCATAAGGAAATAATTTTTTGTTCAATGTGTTTAAATCGTCCATTTTTTGATTTTAGAGTTAGACAATTTCAAAGGTAATAATGTGACAGGTTTTGAGAAAATCTTTCTACTCTATTGTTTTTTGCGTTTCGGTTTGCGTGAGGGATAGAAGCGGAAAGCCCACAGCGAAGTGCAACAGAGCGAGGACTTGTAGCAGATAGCCCGACCCGTTTGCATTTTTTGTGTTGGTTTTCGAGCGTTGGCAAAAATGCAAAGGGACACGCCCAAAAATCAATAATCCAACATCAAGTATTTAGCATCTGAATGCCAAATGCAACCTTTCACTACAACATTGGAACGCCCTGTATAAGTACCTTATATATTTGAAGTCTAAATTGATTAGACTATGGAAATAACGGTTTTAGACATTCAGATTTTGAAAGCATTGCACAGGGAAGTAAAGGAAGTTTCTTTATTGATTAAGGAAATCACTGCCCCCTACAAAGCATTGCAACAGGCAACGAAATGGCTCGACCAGCAGGAAGCCTGCCAACTGCTCAATATCAGCAAAAGAACTTTGCAAACGTACAGGGCAAAAGGTATCCTCGGGGCAACGCAGATCAATCGGAAGACTTACTTCAAATTAAGTGAAGTAGAATTGCTTATGCAGACACAGCAACCACTAAAAAAGTAAAAGAGATGAAACAGATAGGAGATTCAAACGAGGATATGCTTGCCCTGCTTGAAGCCGTGGTAGGAATCAAAAACGAACTGCTGTATATCAGGGAAAATTTTCAACCATTATTAAAGGGCGAAATATATCTATCTGGCGAACAGGTCTGCGAAATGTTACACATCAGCAAACGGACGTTGCAACAGTACAGAGATGATGGGCTGATACCCTTTATCAAACTCGAACGGAAAATCTTGTTTCGTGAGAGCGATATTGTGAAAGTATTGGAAGATAACTATCAGCGTTAGCCGATTTAAATCAAAGTTTAGAATTTTAACCGTATCAGTCTATCAAAAACCAGCCCATTGCTTAATAACAATGGGCTGTATTGTTTTTACATTTTATGATTAAGAATGACCCGAACTTACAACATTTGGCAAAGCAGGGGTAATCATTGGATACTCAAATGTAAAATGGACTATATCCATTGGTTTTTAGGCAATAATGGAGCCTGCGAGTTCTTTATTTGTTTTAGGGTTCCTCCAGTTTAGCACTGCGCGTTTATGACTACCCTGAAATGGGAATAGAATAACAAACAGCAATACAACAATTGCCAATAACACAATACCTCCGTATAGATCTTTCAATGAAAGCAATAATGCCTGAGTTTTTACACTTTGAAAAAGGTCACCGCGGTCTGCCAGAAATGGGTTAAGTCCATCGATCTCTCCTGCGAGCATATTAACCTTTCCTACACTTCCTCTATAAATAAGATTACTATAGATGGTAGTAACTAAAAGAGGAGATAAAAACGATCTTACCATTATAATTGCTGATATCACATCGTTCATATATTTTGCCGGAGTATTGTTCGTGATATAAACTCCGACAGCGATGAATGTCACAATAGTACCGACCGACCGAAAAAACAATGGCATGAATAACAAGCTGCCAGCAGTATCTATTCCAATAAGTGAATACAATATGGCTGCCGTGATAAGGAAACAGAGGCTGGCAATAATCAGCGGTATCTTAACACCCGTGTACTTTCGGTAATATATATAACTGAATAATGCGCCCACAACCGTACCCGGGATCGCATAACAATAAACCTGAGCATTGTAAAAACTATCGTTATGATGTATTATTTCCATGAACGGATCAAAAAGGATGTTTGTATTTGAAAAAAATCCCAGCAACAAAAAAATGAAGATCCCCAGCATTGGTTTCCAGTAACGGATGAAACGCAAATTGACAAGAGGCCTTTTGATTGTAAGGCAGTGCTTTATAAACGCGCAACCGAAAAGAAGGATACCAATGGAGGCCACCTGAATGCTGTGTGAATTGTACCAGTCTTCCGTCAAACCATAAGTCAGAACATAACATACCAGCAGCATAGTAATGGAATAAATGGCAGTACCGAACCAATCATATTGGTAAAGCGGAACTTTTCGGGCCTTATGTTCAGGCGAAGCCAGAAATAGGATAATTAACAGCCCTATAAAAAGAAAGATATTCTGTGCATGGATACTAATTTCCCAGCTCCACATCTGAGCAAGGTAAACTGCAAATAGTCCAGCAAGAGGCCCAAGAATAAGAGCAAGTGGATAGTAAAAACTATATAATTGAAATCTTTCCCCTTTCGGCATCCATATCGGCCAAAGCGAGATAACTACCCTTAGTGTCGCGACCATTTTCAGGAAACCAATCATCCAGGACACCATAACAAGAATAAAAGGTATATCTGTTACTGAAAGAACATAATTCAGCAAAATAACTATGGGTATAACTGTACAGAGAACCCCTTTCGGAGCTGTATAGTGTGTTATTCTAAGGCTTAACGGAAAAACACACGACATACCACAGAAGTAAGCAAAGCCGGCCATGGCAACATCTGCGGGCATAAAACCTCTTGCCCCAACAATGTATGGATTTACTGTTGACGGAATGCCACTGTTCAATGCCAGCATAATACTCAAGAACAACAGTAACCACATATCCAGTTTTTGCGGTACCCATGAATGAAAGAATCTGTAATTCATATCGACACTATTTTATAAGCCTTACTTCCACATTCATTCCTGCACGGAGATAAAGCAGGTTTTCCTGTCTGTTGTCCGGCGTGAACTCTATTTTCACCGGGATGCGTTGCTGTACCTTTACAAAATTGCCGGTGGAATTGTCAACCGGAATTGCCGAGAACTGACTACCTGTTGCACCTGAAATAGCTGTCACCTTACCTGTGAAACGCTTAGAAGGCAAAGCATCTACCCTGATGTCAACTCTTGATCCAATCCTAAGTTTTGAAATTTTTGATTCGGGATAGTTGGCGATGACCCACTTAGCATCTCCGCGTATTATGCTTACGACCGGCTGACCAGACTTCAGTAATTGTCCTTCCTCTACCATCTTTCTCCCGACAATACCATCGTATGGAGCGGTAATAATTGTGTACGATAATTTTAACCTTGCCATGTCCCTTTTTGTCAATGCATTTTCTATGGTCGCTTGTGCAACCTCCGCTTTATTTTCTATTTCCTTTGTTTTTAGAATACCGGTCTTTTGTTGTGATAACAATGCGCGGTATTTGGCTTTGACTGATTGGAGCTCAGATTCAATCTGATCAAATTGAAATTGTGTGACAACGTCCTCTTTTAAGAGATTTTGATAGCGCAAATAGTTTTTTTTCATGTTTCCCAGTTTGGCCCTCAGTTCATCTAAATTAGCCGTGGCAACAGATACATTATTTACCGCTACGTCAGTACCAGATTCCATTACTTTTTTGTTTGCCAAAGCGTCCGATAATTGTGTTTCGCTTTCTTTTTCCTGTATTTTAAGTTCGCGGTCGTCTATCACGATCAGTGTATCACCTTTCTTAACATATTGATGTTCGGTAAAGCGTACCTCTGTAATATATCCTTCAACACGTGTATTGATGGGATTAATATAGGCCTGTACTTGGGCATCGTCTGTGAAGGCTGTTTCATCCAGATGAAAAAAGACCCTGATCCCCCATATTATGGCTGCTATAACCAGAACTATTGATATTGCGTTTAAGAAAACAATACGCTGTTTTCTTTTTTTGTAATCATTCGATTGCTTTTTGTCCATGATTGTTTACTGATTGATTCGTGGTTTAGTATTACAATTTCCCGCTTACCTTTTGTAAAAGATACCACTGGTAAACAATCTTGGCATCTGCAATTGCAAGGTTTAGATCTGCGGATATTTTTGCAGTACTCGCGTCCAGAATGTCCGTAATCAAAGCCAATTGATTGAGGTATTTTTTTTCTATTATACGGTAATTGTCATCTGCCAGTAAACTGGCCATTTCTCTTCGATCCCTCTCTTTCCTGGATTCATTGAATTTTACATACGCAGAATTTACGGCAATTTCGACCTGCTCTTCTATGTGTTCCGCTACTGTTCGTTGTTGATCTCTTTGCTGTTCTGCCATCTTAATTTTTTCTTTGGTTTGATACAATGACGAAACATCATAGCGCAGACGGATGCCGACCTGATACAGGTTCAGATAAATGTTTTTCGGCGGTAAGCTATTCATAAAAGGACGGTTAAGGCCGCTTCCGGCATAAAGGTCGAGTGTAGGCAGCCTTTCTGCCTTGGATATTTTGATAGCATAATCAGCAACACTTTTTCTTACAACATTAGCCTTGATCGCGGGAGAATTATTAAAGGCATTTTTCAGGTACTCATCATAACTTAGTACGTTTAGATTTTCGGTATTCATCTCCTCATCTATTTCTATAATTGTATGCTCCGGTAGTCCCAGGACAATGACCAGTTCTTTATTTATAATTGCAATATCGTTATCAACTTGGTCTGCCTGAACCTCCAGGTCGGTTATCTGCAATTGACTTCTGATGATGTCATTTTTTGTGACCATCCCTTGCCGGTTAAGACCTTCAATATTTTTCAATCTTACTTTTGCCAGTTCCATGTTCTTTGCATAAACTTTCTGGCTGCTATATAAGCTGTAGAGCTCCATATATCTTCCTAACAGCAACAGCTTAATACGCTCCTCGTCCTGATCATATTCCAATACCGCAAGTTCTTCCCCGAGCATGGATTGGGCTATTCGATTTTTAATCCGATTTCCTTGATAAAGGACGAGACTGCCTTCTATCTCGTAGCTGTTGGTAAAATGGGGAACATCCACTTTCTCGCTGAAATTAAAATTGGGCTCAAGTATGGTGGCATTCCCGATGTATCCGGCGGAAATACCTGCACTGAATTTAGGAAGCCTTTCGGTTTTAATTTGTTTGGTTTTGGTGGAGTTTATACCAATATGCTGGCGCGAAATATCCAGTTCTTTTGAATTTAACGCTGCCAGGTGGAAGAGTTCTTCAATTCCAACTTTTCGTACAACTTGTTGACTATATGCAATCGTCGGGAATAAAAGGAAGAAAAAGATATTTTTTAAATATTTGTTCATATGCTGATGATGGATGCTGATTCATTTCTGTTGTTGCGGTTATACAATCCCGCCCTTAACGCTTTGATTCGTTATTAATTCGTCTGATGTGTTTCTATGGTTTGGGAAATAACAGGGCTACTGCCTCAGTTATACAACCGGCAGCAGGACGATACTCATCCAAAATGATGAATTGTAAAACTTACAGGGTTTTAATGAGGCCTACTGGAAAAGATTAGCCAGTTGAGGCATACGAGAATAAACATGTTGACGATACCTAAGTATAAAACAGGCCAGCTAAACCCAAAAACATATAAAACCGGTATCCAATAACTGAAAATGCTCCAGATAGATGACATACATGCCGGACATTGAATAATCGGTTTCCGGAGGTATTTGCTGAACCTATAATACTCATATACTTTATAAAAATATACTCCCGTGGCTGTCAAGCCCACCTGAATAGTTTTATCTATTCTTCCCATTCGTTCATTCAGGAGGTTTACAAAGTGAACGAACTCTGTATTGTTTCTGGTTAACGATATTTCGTTGCCTGATACGGAAAAATCATATTCCGGGATCTGTATCCTTATTTTTTCGATGAGGTCATCAAATAGGCTCCCTGTAAAATATACCTTTCGCATTTCGGACCGGGTCAGAAATTTTTTCAGCGGGAATAAAATCATTTCGCTATCATAATCCTCCCCATTTGGCATTTTATCTGTTTTCCCTTTAGCTGAAACCCCGACGCCGACTATAAAAAGCGATTGAAGTCCAACATATACCAAAGCCGAAATGACTGCGTAAAAAATTGTCGTAATTTCCATTTAAGATGATACTATGTTATTATATTTTTTGATTACTAAGAGATTGGTACTTTGTCCTGTTTTTAAATCAAATTTAAATGCGTTGCGTTTCATTATATTTTTTCCCGGTCCACCGGATAACCATTCATAACCCATTCCGAAAACCCTTCTTCTATCCTGTTCGCATTAAATCCTTTATTTTTCAAAAAGCTAACCGCTTCATCTGCAAGGAAACAAAACTTGCCCCTGCAATACGCTATAATTTCTGTATGCTTAGATAGGTGCTTTACCTTTTCCTCCAATTCTTCTATGGGCAATGATATCGCTTTATGAATATGACCTCTTTTGTATTCTTCTTCAGGCCTCACGTCCAATATGACTGCTTCACCGCTGTAAATCTTCTTCAAAAGCTCTTCAGCCGCTACTCCTTTCATCTCACTTTTGCTACCACGAAAATCTGTTAGTATGCTTTTAATTTCAGCGTTATGGGCTTCGCCCAGCTCGCGGATTGCTGCCCACGCATTGTAAACATCTTCTCCGGACAATGAATAATCAATAAAATTCCCCCGTCTGATCATACCAACAACTTTCGCAGATTTAAGAACCTGTAGATGTTTCGAAGCGTTTGCAACGCTCATATCTGTTTGAATGGCTATCTTTTCAACAGAAAGCGGACCTTGAGCCAATAGATCTACTATTTCCAGCCGCTTGGCACTTCCAAGAGCTTTTGTAATTATAGCCAGCTCTTCATATATTTTGTCCCTGAATAATTGCACATTCGTTATCATATTGTTCCTTTATAATGCTATAAATAGCTTTTCAGGGACAAAGGTATGGAAAAATATTAAACTAATCAACTAATTAGTTTAATAGATGAATAATTTGTTTGCTTAAGGAAAGATGAATGAAACAAAGTGTTCGTGAACTAATATCGCAGATTACCCACTAAGTTGTTGCCAAATTTGAACTATCAGCGCTAGCCGATTTAAAAGGGTGCGTTAAAATTGTAACCATATCGGTTAATTTAAAAAACAGCCCATTGCGTAAAGCAATAATCTGTAACGTTTTAAGGAATGTATGGAGTTTTAATTGTCTTAATAACAGATGGATGTTAGTCAATGTATTTTTTTAGGATTAAAGCTGCACAATGTCCACCAAATCCAAAACTATTGCTCAATGCATAATTCACGGTTTTTGAAAAGGCTTTAGTTCCCAAAGACAATTTTAGCTCTTTTGGTATATTATCATCAATCTCAGTCGTATTTATGGTAGGTGGAATCAAATCTGATTTTACAGTTAAGCAAGTTGAAATTGCTTCTATAGCACCTGTACCTCCCAATAAATGTCCTGTCATAGATTTTGAGGCACTTATCTGAATTTTGTCAAGATTTAATGAAAATAGTTTTTCAATAGCTTTAATTTCAGATAAATCCCCAAGTCCTGTTGATGTTGCATGAGCATTGACATAATCAATATCCAAAGGTTTTAAGTTAGCTTCTTTTATTCCTGCGTCCATTGCTAAAAATGCTCCGATTCCTTCTGGATGAGTTCCCGTTATGTGATAAGCGTCTGAACTTTCTCCACCTCCAACAATTTCTGCATAGATTTTAGCTCCTCTTTTTATAGCTGAATCTAAGCTTTCTATAATTAGCGCACCAGCTCCTTCTCCTACTACAAATCCATCTCTGTTCGTATCAAATGGTTTTGAAGCGTTACGGAAATTTGCATTATCAGTAGACATCGCTTTCATTGCATTAAACCCACCAATTGAAGTTTCTGTAATCGGAGCTTCAGAACCGCCTGTAATGATAATATCTGCTTTTCCTAATCGAATATAATTGAATGCCTGAATAATGCTTTGTGTAGAAGAAGCACAAGCGGTAACAGGACAGTAATTAACTCCTCTAAGTCCGTAATTGATGGAAATCATACCCGATAAACCATTGGAAATTATCTTGGTAATAAAAAACGGATTAAACTTAGGTTGAAAATTCCCTTTTGTATATTCAATTACTTCGCGTTCGAAAGTTTCAAAACCGCCAATGCCACTTGAAAATATTACACCGATTCTACTAACGTCTAATTTAGAGAAATCGAGAGCAGCATCTTTTATGGCTTCATCTGCGGAAATAAGTCCGTACTGCGCAAATCTGTCCATTTTCCTTGCTTCCTTTCGGTCGAAATAATCCAAAGCTTCATAATTCTTAATCTCACAAGCAAATTTCGTTTTGAAATTGGTCGTATCAAAACGTGTTATTTTATCTGCTCCGGATACTCCGTTTAGCAAGCTGTTCCAATATTCTTTTGTGGTTTTCCCAATAGGAGTAATTGCTCCCAATCCTGTTATAACGACTCTTTTCATTTTTTTCTCATTTTTGCATATACCTATCGGTATATCGTTGTTTAAATTTTTTTTATTCAATTTTCAGACTCCTAATTTCGGATTGTAAGAAATCTATGTTTTCTATCAATATTTCAGGTTTTTCAAGTGTTTTTGCCAACAGGATACTGCCTTCAATGAGCGCTATCATCCTATATGCAAAAGCATTTACTTCCATATTTTTTAGTTCATTTTTATAAATACCATTTTCAAGTATTGAAACAATAATCTTGTGCCAACTTTGGATAGATTTTGTGACCTCTTTTTTTAGCATATCGTTTCCGTCATCCGAATCAACAGAGGTATTCAAAATGGCACAGCCTCCGTTTTGGAATATCGCCTTAAATTCAGTTTTATAGTGACCTAAAAATGAAATCATTTTTTCGGCTGAATTATCTATTTGAGTTATTTTTGCGAGTATTTTTTCAGATTGAAATTTGTAATTGTATTTAAAAGCTTCTACTGCAACCTCGTTTTTGTCTTTGAAATTACCGTAAATACTGCCTTTTGTCAAACCTGTAGCATTGGTCAAATCGGATAAATACGTTCCTGTATATCCCTTTTTATTGAAAATGGAAGCTGTCTTTTCAATAATTAATTGTCGTGTTTTTTCTGATCTAATCATTTTACAAATATACCGTACAGTATATGATAAAGCAAATATATATTTTTTTTAACCCATCTTTTGTTTTTTGTTAAATAATATGCTGCTCTTTACTGATACATTAAATTAAGCTTGAAATTAACGTAGGAAATGCTTAGAACATAGACTATTAATTGCTTTATCAAATTTCAGAGTTAAGAAATGAAAGACCTTTCCATACCCTTAAATTTATGCGATACCTTTTGCATATCCTTTCCGACTTTCTCGTTAAGTATCTTGGCATAAATCTGTGTCGTGGCAATGTTTTTATGCCCTAACATCTTGCTCAAACTTTCGAGCGGAACCCCCTCGCTCAAAAACAAAGTGGCAAACGTATGGCGTGCCAAGTGAAAGGTTACTTTCTTCTCTTTAAGACAATCAATCAATTTGGATATTCTTTTTAAACTGTCATTACAGACCGTATTTGAGGGTACAGGAAATACCTTGCCGTCCTTTGACAATCCTGCATATTTCTCGATAATCATATTGGGAATATCCAACAGCATTACATTGGACGATGTAGCCGTTTTTTTTCTGCGTACGATAATCCATTGATTGCCGTCAAAGAACTCTTGGATATTGCTGTTTTTAAGTCCTTTCATATCAGAATAGGATAAACCGGTAAAACAACTGAAAACAAACAGGTCTTTTACCAACTCGTCTTTCTTTAAGTCGCAGTTAAACTTTACAAGCTGTTCCAGCTCATTCCGTAACAGATACCCACGGTCTTTGTCCCTTTTAGTATTCTTGTACTCGCTAAACGGATTAAAAGCAAGATGCTTTCTGCTCATTGCCAATCGGCAAAGCGTAGTAAATCCAATCATATACAGCCAAATGGTGTTATGAGTCAAACTTTGGTCGTCACGCAGATAGTAGTCAAACTCCTGAACGAACTCACAATTCAGGTCTTTGAAAGATACATCCTGATAACCATATTTTGATCGCGCAAAACCACGAAGGTGTGCCAGAAGGGTTCTATATTTTCCAAGTGTTCCACTTGCCCGAAGCCCGTTATCGACTTTTTTCTCAAAATCTAACAGGAATTGCTCATAGAACTTGAAAAAGGTAAGCTCTCCGCTTTCCATACCAAGAAAAGCATTTTTTAACTTATCACTGTTGACCGTTCCGTCACTTTTCAGGATTTTGGAATGGCATTCCTCAATACCCAAACGGATTTTATCAAGTTTACCGTTTGTGTCCTGGGCTTCTTGGCTTTTACCTAAAACCCTGCCGTACTTCAAATCCCAATTTGTTGCGGAAATATCCAGCTTAGTACTGAATGCAGACTGTTTACCGTTTACGGTAACCCTGCACATAACCGTAACCTTTCCGTTCTTCTTCGGGGCGTTCTTTTTAAGGTAGAAAAGCACCTTAAATGTTGATTTTTTTGTCGTTTCCATACTCACAATTCTTAATGATAAAATTAAACTTATGTGAGCCACGGAACAATATGAAAAATTACGCAAAAAGCTGAAATACAGTATTTTGAATCGATTCTTTCTGATGTTTAAAAGTAACGTTTTAGTAACCTTACTTTTGCCAATCGTTGCTTTTTCCTGCTTTTTACCTCATTACCAAAAAATCATAAAACGGCTGTAAAGCCTTTATTTACAACCGTTTTGCCTATTATTAATCTTTGATGTATTTTTACTGAAACTTTATTTTAAAAACAGTTACAAATAACCGATTTTGCGGTTTTACAATAAATCTTTTGTTCGAAAAACAATTTCGAGTTCACGTTAATATATCAACGTCCTGAAAAATAATGAATTATTTCATAAAATCTTTACAGACTTTGCGGTAAAATAATTCAGACAGTTTTTTAAATTTGTGAAGATTAAAATCTATGCTTAAATATTTATCCCTATCCGTACTTAGCGGATTGTTGTTCGCAATATCGTGGCCAGCTCACGGAATTCCTGTATTTATATTCATTGCTTTTGTTCCGCTCATGCTGCTGGAGCATCATCTTACTAATTTCAGTACTGTAAAAAGAAAAAAACTTGCCGTATTTGGATTTAGCTTTCTAAGCTTTTTCATCTGGAATATACTTACTACGTGGTGGTTATTCAATTCTCTAATGCCAGATGGTAGTCATTCCATTATAGCTGTAGCAGTGCCTACATTGCTTAATTCTACAATGATGTCGTTGGTATTTCTGTTCTATCATATTTACAAAAAAAGAATAGGAACTTACCTTGGGTTAGTATTTTTTATAGCCCTATGGATTTGTTTTGAGAAACTTCATACCAGTTGGGAACTCAACTGGCCTTGGCTTACGCTTGGAAATGCATTTGCAGGCTGGCATCAGTGGGTGCAGTGGTACGATACAACAGGCGTCTTCGGGGGATCTTTATGGATTCTGACAGCCAATGTTGCTGCATACTATACGTACCGACTTTTCCAGGTAACCAGAAAGAGAAAGGAACTCATAAAAAATACCGCGATTTTTCTGGCTATTATATTAATTCCGCTGAGTTTATCTTTGGTAAAGTACAATCAGATAAAACTTACTTCGGATAAAACAGTTAATGCTGTTTTGTTACAGCCAGAACTTGATCCTTATGCAGAAAAATACAGCAAGGATAGTATTACTATTGTAAATGAATTACTGGATATAGCTAAAAAAAATGCAAAAGGGAAAGTAGACTTCTTTATTGCTCCTGAAACCGCAATTCCGGGCCCCGGAGCACTTAGTGAAAATGGATTTGCCTATAGCCATGTTCTGAATAGTATACAGGATTTTACAAAACAATATCCACAATCGGTATTTCTAACAGGAGCCTCTACCTATAAAGTTTACTCAAGTGAGGAAAAAGCTTCTGAAACAGCTTATCTTGTAGGAAATGCTGATGTGTGGGTCGATAGTTATAATACGGCATTGCAGATTGTTCCGGGACAAAAGATTGAAACTTATCATAAAGGTAAACTCGTACCCGGTGTGGAAAGCTTCCCGTATATCACAGTACTAAAACCTTTGCTGGGAGAGGCTATGCTAAACTTTGGCGGAACAATGGCGTCATTGGGAAGTGATAAAGAAAGAAAAGTATTTTCTAACCCTTATAATGCGGCTAAAGTGGCTCCTATTATTTGTTATGAGAGTGTTTATGGAGAATATGTAACAGAATATGTAAAGAATGGGGCTAATCTATTAGCTATTGTTACCAATGACTCCTGGTGGGGTTATTCACCAGGTCACCGACAGTTATTAGCTCTTGCAAAACTTAGGGCAATAGAAACGCGTAAAGAAGTTGTGCGTGCTGCAAATAGTGGTACAAGTGCCCATATCAATGTCAGAGGAGATGTTATAGAGAATCTTCCTTATGGCGCTCGGGGGGCAATTCAGGTAAAAGCAGGGATTTTTGAAGGAGAAACACCTTATGTGAAATACGGAGATGTAATTTATAGAATAGCATTATTTGTATTTGGTTTTCTGTTTATCTATTTTTGGTCTCAAATCTATTTATCAAGTAAAAATAAAGTCAAGAAATAATGCAAAATATAGTTGGCATAGACATAGGTGGATCACATATTACCTTAGCACAGGTAGATCCTGAGAAACATGAAATTATTACTTCTACTTATGTCCGTGAGCGTGTAGACTCTTTCGCAGATCCTGAAACAATTTTCCATGCCTGGGTTTCCGGTATTGAAAAGGCTATTGGAGATTTAAAAAAAGAGGAGCTACTTATTGGTATCGCTATGCCGGGGCCTTTCGATTATGAAAATGGTATTTCGCTAATGCTACACGGAAAATTTCTTTCTATTTATGATGTAAATATTAAGGAAGAATTGGCGCGCCGTTTAGAAATAAAAACCAATCAGATCCATTTTATCAATGATGCTGCTGCTTTTTTAGAAGGAGAAGTATTTGGAGGATGTGTACAAGGACACGGAAGAATTTTCGGTGTTACACTGGGTACAGGATTGGGTACTACCTTTTATAATGGAACAGTAGCTACGGATGAAGATCTGTGGAACTCGCCTTTTCATGAAAGTATCTGTGAGGATTATCTTGCGACAAGATGGTTTGTAAACCGTTATGCTGAACTGACAGGAGAAACAATTACAGGAGCTAAAGATCTGTTGGATAAACCGGAGGAACTTCGGAACAAAATGTTCGATGAATATGCAGATTCTTTTGCGGAATTTATCCTGAAATATGTAAAGTATTATGATCCTGAAGTTTTAGTGATCGGAGGTAATATTTCTAAAGCATATCCTTATTTTTCTGAACGTTTAAATCATATTCTTGAAGAGAATCGGATAGAACTCAAAATTGAGATATCCGAAATTTTTGAAGATGCAGCAATTCTCGGAGCAGCTAGTTATGCTTTGAAAATGAAAAACTAAAACCTGTTACTGTTAAAATATGAGAAAAAAAATTATTGTAACTGTTCTGTCACTTTGCAGTTATTTCTCCTTTGGACAAGATCTTAAACCTGTAGATTATGTAAATACCCTTATGGGTACACAGTCTAAACATTCTCTGTCCAACGGAAATACATATCCGGCAGTAGGTTTACCATGGGGAATGAATCTGTGGACACCACAAACCGGGAAGATGGGTGACGGATGGGCTTATACTTATGATGCAGATAAAATAAAAGGCTTCAAACAAACTCATCAACCATCACCATGGATGAATGATTATGGAGCATTTGCCATAATGCCGGGAGTTGGTAAGCCGAAATTCAAAGAAGAGGAACGTGCCAGCTGGTTTAGTCATAAAGCTGAGGTTGCGACACCTTATTCCTATAGCGTGTATCTGGCGGATGCAGATGTCACTACAGAACTTACACCAACAGAAAGAGCCGCTTATTTTAAGTTTGATTTTCCTAAAACAGATAGTGCGTACGTAGTAATTGATGCGCTGGATAAAGGCTCATATATTAAAATATTACCTAAGGAAAAGAAAATTATTGGTTATACAACCAGATATGCAGCAGGTAAATATGAAAATTTCAAAAATTACTTTGTTGTTCAGTTTGATAAGGATTTCGATCTGACATCAGCATGGAAAGATACTGCACTGGTGAACGATCAGTTGGAGATCACAAGTAATCATGCAGGAGCGATTGTAGGATTTAAGCTTAAGGCAAAGGAATCTGTTTATGCCAAAGTAGCATCATCATTTATCAGCTTCGAGCAAGCCGAAATTAATCTGAAAAGAGAAATTGGAAGTCAGTCTTTCGCTCAGGTAAAAAGCAATGCTAAAGATATCTGGAGCAAGACATTGGGTAAAATTGAGGTGAAAGGCGGAACAGATGAACAATACAGAACGTTTTATTCCGCGATGTACCGTACTTTGTTTTTCCCACAAAAACTTTATGAAATAGACGCTCAGAATAAAATAAAACACTGGAGTCCTTATAACGGGAAAATCTTAGACGGAAGAATGTTTGCAGGAACAGGCTTCTGGGATACCTTCCGGGCTTTGTATCCGTTTCTGAATCTTGTGTATCCAAGCATTAATGCAGAGATGCAGGAAGGACTGGCTAATGCGTTCAAAGAAGGAGGTTTTCTTCCGGAATGGAGCAGTCCCGGATTTGCAGATGTAATGATTGGTAATAACTCTGCCTCGGTGGTTGCAGATGCTTACATAAAAGGGCTTAGAGGTTATGATATCGAAACATTGTGGAAAGCTGTTGTTCATGGTGCTAATAATGAAGGACCGATGGATGCTGTCGGAAGAAGAGGTGTTTCTTACTACAACTCTTTAGGTTATGTCCCTTATGATGTTCAGATTAATGAGAATGCTGCACGTACATTGGAATATGCTTATGATGACTTTGCAATTTACCAACTAGGAAAAGCACTTGGAAAACCTGAGTCTGAAATCGGAATTTTTAAGAAAAGAGCTTATAACTATAAAAATGTCTTTGATACCTCTACCGGAATGATGAGAGGTAAAAATAAAGACGGAAAATTTCAGTCTCCTTTTAATCCGTTTAAATGGGGAGATGCTTTTACAGAAGGTAACAGCTGGCATTATACCTGGTCAGTATTTCAGGATATTGACGGATTGTCTAAGCTAATGGGAGGTAAAAAGAAATTTGAAGCAAAATTAGATGAGGTATTTTCATTACCACCAGTTTTTGATGATTCTTATTACGGATCCGTAATTCACGAAATCCGTGAGATGCAGATTATGAATATGGGACAATATGCACATGGTAATCAGCCAATTCAGCATATGATCTATTTATACAACTATGCAGGTGCTCCTTATAAAACACAATACTGGACACGTCAGGTGATTAACAAATTGTATAAGCCTACTCCAGACGGATATTGCGGAGATGAGGATAATGGGCAAACATCGGCGTGGTATGTGTTTTCGGCTTTAGGATTCTATCCGGTAACGCCGGCTACCAACCAGTATGTTTTGGGAGCTCCGTTGTTTAAAGAAGCAACGATTCACTTGGATAATGGTAAAAAAATTGAAATTAAAGCGCCACAAAACAGCCAGGAAAATATATATGTGGAATCTTTAAAGGTAAATAACCAACCATATTCTAAAAACTGGTTAAATCACCAGGAATTGATGAAAGGAGCGGTGTTAAATTTTGATATGAAAGCACAGCCTAACAAAGAAAGAGGTTCACAGGAAAAAGATTTTCCTTACTCTATGTCAACTGAAAAATTATAACAGAGATATTTAATATATTATGAATACTGAAAAAACAGAAATCTTTAACAGAATAGAAAAAACACTTGGAGAACAAGGGTTTAATATTGTAGCAAAAGATGATAGCAGACCTTGGGGAGGCTTTTTTGTAATCGAAGAAAAGCAAGCTCAGGATTTTGCTAATCAATATTTTGACGGAATTGATGTAGAAAGCCTTAAGATAGGAGGAAAGCTAAGTCCTAAAATTCTTTTGGTTGCCCCCCAAGCTAGATTAAGCTGGCAGTATCACCACAGAAGAGCTGAAATTTGGCAGGTTGTGGATGGTGTTGTAGGCATTAAAAGAAGCAATACTGACGAAGAAGGCGAATTAAAAGAATACAATCCAAAAGACCAGGTAAAGCTGGAACAGGGGGAAAGACACCGTCTAATCGGATTAGATGGATGGGGAGTAGTTGCCGAGATTTGGCAGCATACAGATGCTAATAATCCGTCCGATGAGGATGATATTGTAAGGGTACAGGATGACTTTGGAAGATAATTTTAAACTTTCATATTCATCGTAACCGCTTACTATATCGTGAACGATAAGTATTCTGAAAAGATTTTCAGGAAAATAAAATATAAAATTTTGTGTGTTTGAAAAAAAATACATAATTTTGCACTTCAATTTGAATAAGTAGTAAAAGACTAAAGATATGTCAAAAATTTGCCAGATAACAGGTAAGCGTGCAATGGTCGGGAACCACGTTTCTCACGCCAATAATAAGACCAAAAGACGCTTTGAGATTAATTTATTGGAAAAGAAATTTTACCTTCCGGAGCAAGAGAAGCACGTTACTTTGAAAGTATCTGCTCACGGATTGAGAGTTATTAACAAGATTGGTGTTGAGGAAGCTATTGAAAGAGCTACTAGAAACGGATTTATTAAATAATTAGAAAATGGCAAAGAAAGGTAATAGAGTGCAAGTAATATTAGAGTGCACTGAGCATAAAGAATCCGGAATGCCGGGGATGTCAAGATACATCACAACAAAAAACAAAAAGAATACAACTGAAAGATTAGAGTTGAAGAAATTCAACGCTGTTTTGAAGAAGTATACTGTTCATAAAGAAATTAAATAACTTCTTAAAATAATAAGACAATGGCTAAGAAAGTTGTAGCAACCCTTCAGACATCTTCTAAAAAAATGACTAAAGTGGTTAAAATGGTTAAATCACCTAAGTCCGGCGCTTACGTTTTCGAAGAAAAAGTAATGAACGCTGATGAAGTAGATGCATATCTTAAAAAATAATTTAAGTTAAGAACTTAACATACAGAAAACTACCTATTTAGGTAGTTTTTTTTATATATTTGTTTTATTAAACATTTAATATGAAACCATTCATACGTATTTTAGTGTTCAGTTTATTGCTGGGTTTTATGATAGTGTTTGGTCAGAAGAATGTTGAAATGATACAATTTAAAAATACAGAGTCGGTATTTCAGATCAAAGGACTTTCTCAGGTAGTTGAAGTTCCTCTGGGGACTTCTAAAATGCTTATTTTATCAGGACAGGTTCCTGTTAATCAGAAAGGAGAAGTTGTCGGTACAGATATTAAAACACAAACACAGCAGGTATTTCAGAATATCCGTGCTGTTTTGGAGTATTGCGGGGCAAGCCTTAATGATATTGTAAAACTAGGAATCTTTACTACTGATATTTCTAAAATAGCCGAATTTAGAGAAGTCAGAGATCAGTTTATTAATACCAGAAATCCGCCTGCAAGTTCTCTTTTAGAAGTAAAAGGACTGTTCAGGAAAGATGTATTTATAGAAGTAGAAGTTACGGCAATTGTTAAAAATAAATAATATTTAGCTAAGTGAGTTGGTTTAAAAAAATATTCAAAAAAGAAGAAAAAGAATCTTTAGACAAAGGATTGGAGAAATCCAGTCAGTCATTTTTTGATAAGGTAAGCAGAGCTGTTGTTGGTAAGAGCAAGGTTGATGATGAAGTTCTGGATGATCTGGAAGAGGTATTAATTGCATCTGATGTAGGTGTGGAAACTACTGTGAAAATTATCAGAAGAATTGAAGACAGAGTAGCTAAAGACAAATATGTAAATGTAGCAGAGCTTAATAATATTCTTCGTGAAGAAATATCGGGTTTACTTTTGGAAAATCCACATGCCGGAACACAAAATATAGATAAGACCAAAAAGCCTTATGTAATAATGGTGGTGGGTGTAAATGGTGTTGGAAAAACAACAACGATTGGAAAACTTGCGCATCAGTTTAAATCAGAAGGACTGAGTGTTGTTCTTGGTGCTGCAGATACGTTCAGAGCTGCTGCAGTGGATCAGTTGGTTATCTGGTCTGAAAGAGTAGGGGTGCCAATTGTAAAACAGGCTATGGGATCTGATCCCGCATCTGTTGCTTTTGATACAGTCCAGTCTGCAGTATCACAAAATGCGGATGTTGTAATTATAGATACAGCTGGTAGACTTCATAATAAGGTAAACCTTATGAATGAACTTTCTAAGATTAAAAGAGTTATGCAAAAGGTGATTCCTGATGCTCCACACGAGGTACTTTTGGTATTGGATGGATCTACGGGACAAAATGCTTTCGAGCAGGCAAAACAATTTACAGCGGCTACAGAAGTTTCAGCTTTGGCAGTTACTAAACTGGACGGAACAGCTAGAGGTGGAGTCGTTATTGGTATTTCGGATCAGTTCCAGGTACCGGTGAAATATATAGGTGTAGGAGAAAAGATGCAGGATCTGCAGCTTTTTAATGGTACAGAATTTGTTGACTCTTTCTTCAAAAAGAGGGAAGAAAATTAATTTGCAGTTTTTAATTAAATTCTGCTAAATTTGAGATAACAAAGTTAAACTATTTTATAATCTATTAAAAATCACAAAATTATGGGCTGGATTACATATATTGTATTTGGGCTTATTGCTGGGGCAATCGCTAAAGCAATACATCCGGGTAAGGATCCGGGAGGCTGGTTGATAACTATTCTTCTAGGTATTCTGGGATCTATTTTAGGACGCTGGATAGCTGGCGCAATAGGCTGGTACGCAGCCGACAGTTTCTGGAGTTTCAAAAACTGGCTGTTCTCAATCGGAGGCGCAATTCTACTATTGTTTATCTATAGTAAGGTAGTCTCTAATAAGGAGTAAGAAATTATTGATGTTTAATAAAAAGTAAAGGCGGGAAAATTTCCCGCCTTTACTTTTTATCCATTCTTTACAATGGTTATTCTATTTTCAGTACATATGGAAGTGCCATTTGTACTCCTTTATTATTAGGATTGTTGATCTTCTGGAATAACTGATAGTTCTCTTTCCCAAATTTCGTTTCTATGGCTTTAGCAGCAACATCTTCTTCGTTCATACTTTCGAAGAACTTTTCGAAATTACTCTTATCCTTAGGGTAGTTTTTGATGCTGAAATCTTTGGTTTTAGCTAACCCTGCAGCATATTTTATAGCATCATCCAATGTGCCTATTTCATCAACCAGACCTAGTTCTTTTGCTCTTGTTCCGGACCATACATGCCCTCCTCCAATAGCATCTATTTCTTCAAAAGTTTTCTTTCTGTTCTGGGTTACAAAATAAACAAAACGCTTATAGGTTTGTTCAACGCTTTTCTGCATCATGTTTCTTGTGCCGGGAGTCATACCGGAAATAGTAGAGAACATTTTGGAATTAGCATTAGTTGCTACAACATCGGAACGAAGTCCGTTTTTGTTAGCAAGTTCTTTAAAGTTCATGACCAATCCGAATACTCCAATAGAACCCGTTAATGTGTTGGCTTCTGAGAAAATCTTTTGTCCGGCCATAGCAATGTAATAACCTCCGGATGCTGCATAATCTCCAAATGAAACAACTAATGGTTTCTTAGCTTTTAGCTGTTGTAATTCAAAAAGAATTTCGTCGCTGGCATTAGCGCTTCCTCCAGGAGAATTAATTCTAAGAACTACTGCTTTCACATTGTCGTTCTTTTCAATCTTTTTAATCTCTTTAATGAAATTTTCAGAAAAAATGCCTGTGTTTCCTTTTCCGTTGAAAATCTCTCCGGAAGCATAAAGAACAGCTACCTGATCTTTAGCACTAGAGCTGGATGCATTTTTATTTACATATTCAATATAATTTCCAATAGATACTTTATTAAGATCGTCTTTGGCTGCAACTTTTAATTTGCCTTTAATAAGATTGTCATATTCTGACTTCTGAAGAAGTTTGTCAATCAATTTACTTTTTAGAGCATATTCAGGTATAATACCATAAAGGCTGTCCGTAGTTGTTTTTAATTCTTCGGCGCTCAGTTTTCTGGAAGTTTCTATTTTTTTAGAAATGTTACCCCATAAATCATTTAATAAGAATGATAATTGCTCCTTATTTTCATCAGAGATTTTGTTTGTTAAATAAGGTTCCACAGCAGACTTGTATTTTCCGTGACGGATAACATCTGCCCCAATTCCGTATTTATCGAATAAATCTTTGAAGAATACGACTTCGGTAGAGAGTCCTTTTAGTTCTACACCTCCGGTTGGATTCAGGTAATACTGATCGGCTACGGTAGAAAGGTAATATGAGCTCTGGGAAACGTTATTTCCGTAAGCATAGACAAACTTTCCTGATTTTTTGAAATCCTCCAGTGCTTTTCTGATGTCATCTATTTGCGTGATACCAGCAGTAGTTCCGTCTGTCTCTATAGATATACCAGATATCTTTTTGTCATCTTTTGCTTGTTTGATAGCATTCAATATATCGGAAATTTTCAGGCTGCTGTCATTCCCTAAATCAAATATCGAACTGGAAAGCTCCGATGTAGACTCAATAATATTATCTTTTAAATTAATGGTTAGTACGGAATTATCTTTAACATTTACGCTACCTTTGCCGGACATGGACGAAATGAGGATGAACAGGAATAATCCTATCATGCCTATAAATCCTACTATAAATATGGCAACAATATTGGCCATAACTGTCTTGAAAAAATTTTTCATCTTTTTAAAAACTGTATATTTTTGTAATATGTCGTCAAATAACGTGATTTTGTTACTAGGAAGCAATATTAATTTTCCGGAAAAAAATATTGATACTGCTATAGGGTTGATCAATAATAGATTAGGGAGTATAATTGCAAGGTCCTCAAAACTGATGACAGATCCTGTCGAATTTGACAGTAAGAATATTTTTTGTAATATTGCCGTGTTAATAAAAACACAATTCTCACCTGTTAAATTACTAAAGAATATTAAAGAAATTGAACATGAAATGGGAAGGGAAGAAGACTCTTTTGCAAAAGGGGGCTACGAGGATAGGATAATTGATATAGATATTGTAGAATTTGGTAATATCAGATTTTATTCACAAAAATTAATGATCCCGCATCTGAAACACTTATACGAAAGAGATTTTTCGAAGGAGTTATTAACAGAATTAAACACAAATATTGAAAAAAAATAATGTTGAAGTTCTCATTCAGTATTATTTGACACAAAAATCATTTATTAACTTAAAAACAAGATTTATGAAATTAAATTTTGCTAGTGTGGCTTTGGCATGTGTACTGCCAATTGCAATGTATGGCCAGGATTCTACGGCTGTAGCTAAGAGAACTGTTGCTCAGGGGCAATACCCTAATGCGTATACGTCTGGTTCAGCTAATGTATCTCCTTTTACTAACAAATCTAAAAGATTTAACGATTGGTCTATTTCTGCCGGAGCAGGTACTGTTATCATGAAAAGTGGTAGTTTGTATTCTCTTCATGATGAATCGGGCTCTAAAAATCTATTTGGCTGGACAGCTTATTTTAGTGTAGATAAGGCTATTACTCATGCTTTCGGCTTGAAGCTTCAATATGACAAAGGAGAGACAAGGCAAGGCTGGGTGAATACTAAAGATCATGTGGTAGGTAATGGACCTGGAGGAAGAACCCAATATGATGCAATTACTTTATTAGGAGATGTTAATATTTCTAATCTTTTCAGAAGAGTAGATAATCATTCTCCATACAGATGGGCACTACATGCCTATGGAGGTATAGGTACCATTGCTTATAGATCATATTTACAAACGCCTGGTCCATATAATCAGTCATTAACGAAAGAGGTAAAGCCGTTTAAATTAAACTCATTCTATGCTCAATTTGGTTCCGGATTAAAGTACAGAGTTAGCAAATCTTTCGATTTAGAAGGTAGAGTGATGTACTCTATTACTGGAGGGAAGCAGTTTGATGGAGCTAAAGGAGTTTATATTGACCCTGCAAGAGCTGGATCGAATGACATGATCAATGCAACCTTAGGTCTAACCTATAACATCGGAAAACACGAATCTCATTTATTCTGGCATGATCCATTACAAGAAATCTATTACAAACTTGATGTCTTAGAAAATAAGAGTCAGGATATAGAAGTTTGTAAGAAAGGAGATGCTGATAATGATGGTGTATGTGATGATTGGGATAGAGAATTAAATACTCCTGCAGGAGCAAGAGTAGATGGTTCTGGTAGAGCATTGGACGTAGATTTAGACGGAGTAATCGATCTTTACGATAAGTGTGTTACTGTTCCGGGACCAGTTGAAAACAATGGATGTCCTGTGAAAAAAGACAATAACCAGGTTGCAATGGAAGTAGAAACCGAATTAAAAAATGTGTATTTCCATTTTAATAAGGCAACAATAACAAATGAATCAGGTGCAAAACTAGATGTAGCTGCTAACATTATTAAAAGCAACGGTGGAAATTATCTATTGACCGGACATACAGATGCTAAAGGTAGCGCAGCATACAACCTTAAGCTTTCCAGAGAAAGAGCAGCTGCTGTTGTTGGAGCTTTAGAAGCTAGAGGTGTGTCTTCCAGTACTCTTAAATCAAAAGGAGTTGGTTCTGCTGATGCAAATGTACCTGCTACGGCATCTGATGCTGAAAGAATGGCAGATAGAAAAGTTACTGTAAGATTCGTAGATGAGAATGAATGGAACAATCTTCCTAAAAAAGATTACAGTGATACTTCCGTAAAAAAGACTAAAACTGTTAAAAAGTAACTAAAAAGAAAAAGTAAATTTTTTATCATAAACTAAAATAGAGTGCACAATTATGTGCACTCTATTTTTTTTAATCACTATGAATAGTGATATAGATAATTTTATAATAGTTTGTTTATTAATTTTTAAATCGTAATTACTTTTATTAATGAATTTTCAAATAAAATAAAGAATTGTATAAGATTTGTCAGTAATAATATTTTTTGTAATATTGCATTGTTAATGAGAACATAAATTTTGTCTGTTTATTTGTTAAAAACTGTTAGAAAAGTCGAACATACGTTAAGCAGAAAAGAAAGGGTTTTATATTAAGAAATATTATAAAGTACTGTTAAACACAAAGTTTAGCTTTGCTTATACAGAATAACATCTTTATATTATAATTACTCTTAAATGGGAGTTGGTTAGCAGGATGAAACACAAACAGAAAATTAATATTGAATTCTCATCAATGTTATAAAGACGAAATCATTTATTAACTTAAAATACTGAATTATGAAACTAAATTTCGCAAGTGTAGCTTTAGCATTTGTATTGCCTGTTGCCATTTACGGTCAGGATTCTACGGCTGTAGCTAAGAGAACTGTTGCTCAGGGGCAATACCCTAATGCGTATACGTCTGGTTCAGCTAATGTATCTCCTTTTACTAACAAATCTAAAAGATTTAACGATTGGTCTATTTCTGCCGGAGCAGGTACTGTTATCATGAAAAGTGGTAGTTTGTATTCTCTTCATGATGAATCGGGCTCTAAAAATCTATTTGGCTGGACAGCTTATTTTAGTGTAGATAAGGCTATTACTCATGCTTTCGGCTTGAAGCTTCAATATGACAAAGGAGAGACAAGGCAAGGCTGGGTGAATACTAAAGATCATGTGGTAGGTAATGGACCTGGAGGAAGAACCCAATATGATGCAATTACTTTATTAGGAGATGTTAATATTTCTAATCTTTTCAGAAGAGTAGATAATCATTCTCCATACAGATGGGCACTACATGCCTATGGAGGTATAGGTACCATTGCTTATAGATCATATTTACAAACGCCTGGTCCATATAATCAGTCATTAACGAAAGAGGTAAAGCCGTTTAAATTAAACTCATTCTATGCTCAATTTGGTTCCGGATTAAAGTACAGAGTTAGCAAATCTTTCGATTTAGAAGGTAGAGTGATGTACTCTATTACTGGAGGGAAGCAGTTTGATGGAGCTAAAGGAGTTTATATTGACCCTGCAAGAGCTGGATCGAATGACATGATCAATGCAACCTTAGGTCTAACCTATAACATCGGAAAACACGAATCTCATTTATTCTGGCATGATCCATTACAAGAAATCTATTACAAACTTGATGTCTTAGAAAATAAGAGTCAGGATATAGAAGTTTGTAAGAAAGGAGATGCTGATAATGATGGTGTATGTGATGATTGGGATAGAGAATTAAATACTCCTGCAGGAGCAAGAGTAGATGGTTCTGGTAGAGCATTGGACGTAGATTTAGACGGAGTAATCGATCTTTACGATAAGTGTGTTACTGTTCCTGGACCACCAGAAAATAACGGGTGTCCTACGAACAACCAGGTTGTTACTGAAGTTTCAAGAAGTTTAGAAGGTATTGAATTTGATTTAAATTCAGATAGAATTCTTTCTTCTAATACTGCTATCCTAAACAGTGCTGTTAACTATATCAACTCATCTGAAATGGGTTCTAAATATACAGTTGTAGGTGCTGCTGATACAAGAGGTACAGTTCAATATAACCAGAAATTATCTCAGAAAAGAGCTAATAATGTAAAGAACTATTTAATCCAGAGTGGAGTTCAGTCTTCAAGATTAGATGCTGTAGGACATGGTAAGAGTGATCTTAAATATCCTGAATGTAATCCTGCAAGCAAATGTCCTGAATGGAAAAACAGAGCTAACAGAAGAGTTTATTTCCAACAGAAATAATTATTCTTAATAAGTTATATAACAGAAGGTGTGCTACTGGCACACCTTTTTATTTTTATATACCCCTGAAAAGCTTTAATTTTACCCGATGATTCCGAGCCGGTCTTATAATGAACAGATTTTAGATGAAACCCTTAAGCAATTTTGGGGTTATGATCATTTTAGAGACCAGCAGAAAGAAATTATTCAGTCTGTAATATCTTCTAATGATACACTGGCTTTATTGCCTACGGGAGGGGGGAAATCATTATGTTATCAATTACCATCTTTGCTTTTAGAGGGCACAACAGTGGTAATATCTCCACTTCTGGCTTTAATGAAGGAGCAGGTCCATGAGCTTAATCAAAGAGGTATTCCTGCCGCCTATCTTAGTTCCGAATTTGATGATGAACAAGAAGAGCTTATTTATCAGAACTTAAAAAATGAAGAATATAAGCTGCTTTATGTCTCTCCGGAAAGATTGTCCAACAGGAATTTTCTGGAAAATATTACCGATACAAAACTATCCCTAATAGCTGTAGACGAAGCGCACTGTATTTCGGAATGGGGAAGTGATTTCCGTCCAAGTTATCAGAATATAAAAGATTTCAGACAAGCTTACCCATATCTTCCGTGTCTGGCGTTAACGGCAACAGCTTCTGTTAAAGTGATGCAGGAAATTCAGCAAAAGCTGGATTTTAAAAAGACAAATATTTTCAAAAAATCTTACAGAAGAGATAATCTTTATATCCAGATAAGAGAACTTTCAGATAAGTATAATCATATTCTATATTATCTCAGAAGCAATGAGAAATCAGGTCTTATCTACGTGAGAACCAGAAAAGAAGCGGAATATTTGAGTAACTGGTTGAAAATTAGCGGTATAGAGCAAGTAGATTATTATCATGCGGGTTTACCGGTAAAAGAAAAGCAAATACGCCAGAATTACTGGCTTAGCAAAAATAATTATACCCTTGTTTCCACCAATGCATTCGGAATGGGTATTGATAAAGATAATGTAGGATTTGTAATGCATCTTTCTCCATCTCCGTCTATTGAAAATTATTATCAGGAAATAGGTCGTGCGGGTAGAAATGGACAAAATGCAGAGACTATTTTACTTTGGAATCAGAGCGAGCTTACTCAGATCGATGACCTTATGAGAAGCCAGTTAGCCAGTAAAACCGATTACCAAAGAGTTTGTTCTTATGTCTATTCTTTCTGTCAGGTTGCAGAACACGAACTTCCGGAGGGTTTCTTTGAAATTCAGACCAATAAGATTCAGAATCTTACCAAAATTTCCCGTCCTAAAATAGTATCTATTCTTCGATTTCTTCATAACCAGGAAATTATTTACCTGAAAGAGTCCAAAGGAATGTCGTCTCTGGAACTAAAATTTAATATATCAGAAGTTGAAAGCCTGGGCAGGAAAGACAGTTTCTTTGTAGAAAAATTATCCCGTGCATTAGATGGTATTTCGACGCACCGGACCTATTTTCGGGAGAAAAAGCTTACTGATAAGATGAATGTGGATGAGCAAACGATGCGCGTACGTTTAAGAGAATTGCACGAGAAAGGACTTGTAGATTACTTTGATGGCAATTCAGCAGGTATCAGGTTTTTGATGCCGCGAAATGACAAAGAATTACAAAACAGATACTGGAATCTTTTTGCCAGTATCCAAAAAAATAAATTACAGAAATGGGAGGAAATGAAATTTTTCATCAAGGATACCTCCTATTGCAAAATGAGGCTTATTCTCTCATATTTTGGAGAGAAAGAAACTGAAAATTGTGGGAAATGTAACTATTGCCTCGCGGGTAAAATGGGAACCAGCGACAGAGAGTACAAAAAAATTATTTTTGAAGCCCTTATGCGGTCGCCAATGACTTTGGATGAATTAGCTGTTCATCTGAAATTTTATCCCAAAGATGAACTATTGGAACACCTGAAAATTTTGTTAGACAAAGGACAGGTCAGAATGTTGAATTATAAAACTTATACACTATAAATGAATAAACTAAAAGTTGTTTTTTTCGGAACACCAGATTTTGCTAGAGCTTCCTTAGAAGCAATTCATAATAGCAATCATGAAGTTGTAGGTGTAGTTACTGTAGCAGATAAAGCCAGTGGGAGGGGACAGAAAATTAATGAGTCTCCTGTGAAAAAATATGCCGTTGAACATCAGCTTGCGGTATTTCAGCCAGAGAAGCTACGTAATCCGGAATTTTTGAAAGAAATAGAAAATCTGAATGCAGATATATTTGTAGTTGTAGCCTTCAGAATGATGCCAAAAGTGTTATTCTCTATGCCGCGTCTTGGAACTTTCAATCTTCATGGATCTTTGCTGCCTGATTACAGAGGTGCAGCGCCTATTAATTATGCAGTAATTAATGGTGAAAAGAAAACAGGGGTAACCAGCTTCTTTATCAACGAAAAAATAGATGAAGGACATATTCTTCTGCAAGAAGAAACGGATGTACCTATAGATGAGGACGCAGGGCAGCTTCACGACAGGCTTATGGATATAGGTGCAGGATTAGTTGTAAAGACCCTGGATGGTCTTGCAGAAGGGATTATAGAAGAAAAGCCTCAACCACAAGTAGAAAACCCTAAAACAGCATATAAAATCTTTAAAGAAGATACCCGTATCAACTGGGGGGATGGTGTAGAAGTTGTATATAATTTTATCCGTGGTATGTCTCCTTATCCGGCCGCATTTACAACTATTGAAATTTCAGGACAGCCTAAAACATTAAAAGTATTTAAAGGTAAATTCGAAAAAAAACAGCATGATAAATCTGCAGGGCAAATTGAAATTGACAAAAATAGTTTTGCTGTTTATACACATGATGGAATTTACTATCCTGAAGAATTACAACTGGAGGGTAAAAAGAGAATGATACTTAAGGATTTCCTGAATGGATTTCAAAGTTTTGCAGATATTAAAATAGTTTAGTTCCTGATATGAAATTTAAAGAAATTTTTGCTTTTTCCCTGATAGGGGTAATAGTGTTGGCAGGTGGATTGTATTTTTACAGTAGCTGGAAAATGAAACAGGAGGTACAAGATGTTACTACAGGAAGTTTATTGTTTCGTAAAGTTTCCGGATTTTCTGGTAGCCAGGGAAGGAAAACATATTATACGGCATATAAGGTTGAGAAAATTGTAGCAGATACTGTATTTGTTAATCCGATAAACGAAGTGATGGCGGTTCCTTATTCTGTATTGGGAGAAGAGTCTTATTCTTTACTAAAAAAAGAGGGCAGAAAAGCTGTAATCACGCCTCTTGCTTCGGATCGTGCTTTTTTTGAAAAGAATATATCTAATGGGGAGCAAGCAGAAAAGATGTTTCCTGAGTTAAAGAAGTCTACTTTTTATTATTTCAAGGGTGAAACTGAGAAAGTAATGAAGAAAGACCTGATCACTGAGCAGGTGATTAGGAGATGGACTAACGAACCTTCTGTTAATAATAATTTCTCAAATACTTATTATCCGGAAGGAAATTTCCAGAGTGTAGATGCTTTTATAAAATAAACGATATAGGTTTATTAGTAAATAAAAAAGTCCGGCATTAAAAAATTGCCGGACTTTTTGTTTTATACTGTTAGTTCTACCAGTTCACTAACCTCTACATCGTAACCACTTACGATTGGTCTTTGGTCAGGGCTCTGAGTAAGAACCTTTAGATTGTTAATTCCTAGATCTTTCAGGATCTGGATGCCGATACCATAATCCTTATAGTTGGCTCTTATTGTCGGTTTGCCCTGAGTTCCGGATTGGTAGGCTAAAAACTGTTGAAGCTTATTCATTGTTTTTTCTGAATCCGATACATTGTTGATAAAAACAATGGCACCTTTACCTTCAGCATTAATCATCTGGATTGCTTTTTCCATCAAAGGCTTTTCACCGTTAGCTAAACGGGTAAATATATCGAAGTAAGCACTGCTAGATTGTACTCGGATTAATACAGGCTCCTTATCTGCCCATTTTCCTTTTGTTATAGCATAATGGATTTGGTCAGTATGTCTTTCCTTGTATGCATAGAAATTGAAATCTCCAAAATGCGTCTGAATAGCCTGCTCTTCGATTCTTTCTACAAGATCTCCCTGCTTCATACGATACTGGATAAGATCTTCGATAGAAACAATTTTCAGATCATGTTTTTCCGAAAATTTCTTCAACTCCGGAAGTCTGGCCATACTGCCGTCTTCGTTCATAATCTCACAGATGACACCACCTTCGTTCAAACCAGCTAGTCTTGTAAGATCTATTGAGGCCTCAGTATGTCCTGCGCGTTTTAATACACCACCTTCTTTAGCACGTAAAGGGAAAATATGCCCCGGACGCATAAAATCAGTTGGTTTAGTATTAGGATCCATCATAGCCTGTATAGTTCTGGAACGGTCTCCTGCAGAAATTCCTGTAGAATTTCCGTTGCCCAGAAGGTCAATAGAAACTGTAAAAGCTGTTTCTTTTGGATCGCTACTGCGGCTTACCATAATGTCCAGACCCAGCTCATCACATCTTGTTTCAGGAAGAGGAACGCAAACTAATCCACGGGCATGAACCGTCATAAAGTTTATCATTTCCGGAGTTACCAGGTCGGCAGCGCCGATAAGGTCCCCCTCATTTTCACGATCTTCATCGTCTACTACGACGATCATTTTCCCTTGGCGTAAGTGTTCTATAGCTTCAGGAATAGTATCGAGTTGGATTCTATCCATTTTTACTTGTATTATATTATTTTCCACAAATTTACTTATTCCGATAGCAATTCGCAATTTTTGAAACTGTTTTAGGTTTCCTTTTGGATTATATATTAGTTATTTGAATCTGGGATAGGCTTTTGTAAACATAACTTATATATAATGAGCAAGGACAGTATGAACTGTCCTTGTTGTATTTGTAATAATGCTAATGATTATCCTTCACATAAGAATTGTACCCATTGTCCACCATCACATGCCCAGTAATAACATTGTGAATCGATCTCTGGGTTATCAGGTGGGCTTCCAGCACAGCCATAACTACCACCATTGACTTTTTTTAAATTTTCACGTGAGATTTTCTTTAGTTTTTTCATAATAAATTGTTGTTTGATATTTAATTCATTTAAAAATAGCATTTTTTTACTAAGACTAGAGCATGGATTTTAAAAATAAATAGATTTGAGTGAATTGTCACTTTTTTTAGAAATAATTTTATCTTTAGACGGCCAAACACATTATATTATGAAGAAAAAATATTGTATCCCATTTTACATCCTTTTATTTATTCTGCCAATTTCCTGTGAACAGATTGTAGATAGTTTCTGGAAAGAAAAAGAAAAGAAAAATAAACAGGCTGAATTTATAGCTGCATTCAAAGGAACTTACTTCGGTCCAATCACTGGCGGAGTGAATGGTGAAATAATAATTAATATAACAGATAACGGAAATATAAAGGTGAGAATAAATTCTAGTACCTATATAGATTCTTTAGAAGCTATTTATTCAGATAGTGGTAGAATTCATGGGACTTCTATAACAACAGGGCTAACTATAGAAGGTAGTCTTTCGGAAGGAAAAGGAACATACAAACAGGGGCATTGGACTGGGACTTGGTCAGTAAGAAAAAAATAAAACCAAACACAATCTATAACTAAATTATATGAAGAGAATTTTATTAGTGTTTATCAGCCTTTGGGGCATGAAATCTTTTGCACAAGAGCAAAGTAATAATAGAGCTGTAAAAAATCTTACAGGTGCACAAATTGGGATACTGCATATCGGAGTTTATGATGAGCTTCGCCTTTCTGATAATTTTGTACTTCGGGGAGAAATTATGCTAAATGCAGCTTTATGGGACAGAAAATTTTCTTCCGGGACAAATTTTGCTTTGTTTCCGATGGTAGAAATTACGCCTAAATATTATTACAATTTCAAAAGGAGATTGGAAAAGAGTAAGAATACTCAGAACAATTCTGCAAACTATTTTGCACTTAATTTTTCTTATTCACCCGATTGGCTTATTACTTCAAATAAAAACGACCTCATGGTAAATAATGCTATAGCAATAATTCCTACCTATGGAATTAGAAGAAATTTTGCCAAGAATTTTAATTATGAATTTGCTACTGGCTTGGGCTATGCAAAGAATATAGATACAAAAGAATCTTGGGCTGCACTACATTTGAGTATAGCTTTGGGATATGATTTTTAATCAATTCATAAAATTTTCACAAAAAAGCAATCTAAATAAAACGAGGCTTTTTAATAAAGTAAATATTTCTTATTTTTGCCGTCTAAAAATTTCAATTAATGAAGATTACGAATAAAAATCACGATGAAGTAAGTGCATTACTTACAGTGACACTGGATAAGTCTGATTATAAAGAGAAAGTTGAAAAAACTTTGCTTAACTACGCGAAAAATGCAAACATTCCGGGTTTTAGAAAAGGTAAAGCTCCTTTAAGTCTTATTCGTAGACAATATGAAGCAGGGGTAGCTTATGAAGAAATCAACAACCAGGTTTCCGATGCTTTAAACAATTATATTAATGAAAACAATCTTAGACTTGTTGGGCAGCCTGTGCCACAGCCGGTAGAAGAGTTAGATTATAATAATGATAACGTAACTGTAGCTTTCGAAGTTGGTTACGAACCTCAAATTACTATTGATCTTGCTAAATATGAGGCTCCTCACTACAAAGTAGAAGCTTCTGAAAAAGAGATCAGTCAGAGTATTGAGAACATGCAGAAGAGATTTGCAGAGCGTGTGCCTCAGGATAAAATGAACAAAGATTCTTACATTGCTTTACAAATTGAGCAAGTTGTAGAAGAAGATGCAGAAGGAGAGCACCACCATGCACCTAAAAATGTTACAATTAACAAAGACAACAAAGAAGTTTACGCTGTAGTAAAAGGTAAAAAAGTTGACGAAAGTGCTATTGTAACTAAAGAAGATCTTCAGAAAGATGAAACTTTAGCAAAAGAATTAGGATTCGCTCAGGGAGAGGTAGAACACCTTCACCACAACGAAGTAAAAGTTACAGTAAAAGAAATCTATTCTTTAGATTTAGCTGAACTAAACCAAGAGCTTTTCGATAAAGTATATGGCAGCGAAAACATTAAGTCTGAAGAAGAACTTAAGAACAAAGTAAAAGAAGAATTAGACGAGTACTTCCAACAAAATGCAGACGTACACTATGTGAACAAAATGTTGGAACAAATCGTTGAAAAAGAAGAAATCCAGCTTCCTGAAACTTTCTTAATCAAGTGGTTAATGTTCAACAACCAGAACATTCAGTCAGAAGAGCAGGCTAAAGAAATTCTTGAAAACGAAAAAGCTCAGTTGAAATATCAGATCATCGAAGGTAAACTAATGAATGATAATGATGTTAAAATTGACTATGCAGATATTTTAGCGCAATCCGAGCAATTGGTAAGAAACCAATTAGCTATCTATGGTATTCACCACCTTTCTGACGAAGAAGTTCAGAAATATGCTGTTGAAATGCTAAAAGATCAAGAGCAAGTAAGACAAATTTCTTCTGAAGTAGCAATGGCTAAATTGAAAGATACCATCCTTGAAAAAGGTGGTAAGAAAGAAGAGGTAATCTCTCACGACCAATTTATGGAAGAATTGAAAAAATAATTGATGTTGTTTTTCTATTTATACGAACTCCGCTATTCAGCGGAGTTTTTTTATTCTGTTATTTTACTTCTGTGATCCAGACCCCACTGAACAATAGCCTCAGTTAACGGAATAACTGTTTTACCATATCCACTAAGACTATAAAATACTTTTGGAACCTTATCATTATTCTGTTTACGACATATTAATTGGTTTTGTTCCAGATCTTTTAATTCTTTGATGAGAACTTTAGGTGAAATACCACCTATATCTTGAAGAATTTTAGTGTAATTTAATTCAAGATGTTGCCTGTTGGCAAGATACCGCAGAATCAGAAGTTTCCACTTTCCTCCAATTACAAACAAACAATCCCGCATTGCACGTAACTCTTCATCACAGGATGCTTCTCTTATATTACCATTTTTTTTGATGTTTCCCATATACTTTCCTCTGGGTAAGTCTATTGCTTTTGGCAGCTTACACAGGCTAAATTTACATAAAAATAAAATTTATGAATGCAGTAAAACTAGTCTCTGTACAAGGAGAAAATAAACTGGTTAATGATAGTACTTATTCTAAGCCTGAAATTAAAAAGGAAAGCCAGATTCTTGTAAAAGTTAAAGCAGTTGCCGTCAATCCAATCGATTTGCAAATGTTTCAGGGAAAGAATGAAGCAAGGATTATGAGCTCAGACATTCTTGGACGAGAATTGACAGGTGTAATAGAGGAAACCGGAGATAAGATAAAAAACTTTAAAAAGGGAGATGAGGTTTTTCTGGCTGTGGGCAGTATGGGGAGTAATGGTGCTTTTGCAGAGTATGTTGTAGTTTCTGAGGAAATATTAGCGCATAAACCTAAAGAATTAAGTTTTGAACAGATTACAGCTCTTCCAATCGCTTATGTCACAGCCTGGCAGGCAGTCTCCAGATTGCAATTGCCAAAAGAATCGTCGGTGCTAATTTTGGGAGGATCAGGAAGTGTTGGAAAGGCATTAATTAATGTATTGCATCATTTCGGATATCATAAGATTATAGCTACTGCCGGAAATGATTATAGTATGGGTGAATTAATGAAGCAAGGATTGTCCAAAGAGCAAATAGTTTCTTATAAGCAGCCTGATCTGGATAGAATAATACTGACAAAGAATAATGGCTTTTATGATATTGTAATTGATTGTATTGGCGGTAAAATGACCGAAACAGGAGCTAATTCCCTGAGAAGAGAAGGTCTGTTTGTAGATATTACTAATTTACGAACTGAAGAAGCCAACTATATATTGTTTCAGAAAGCGGCAATAATTATGAATATTGCCCGCTATGCAGAGCCTGAGTTACACTTTAAATACGGAGAAATTCTGAATCAAGTTTCTTTTATTTTAGGAAGTGAAGAGAATTGGCATCTGCAAGAGGTTTTAAATCTCGGAAAGTTGTCTGCAGAAAATCTTATGACAGCTTTTGATTTAATGGAAGAGAATAAAACCAACGGAAAAAAGTTGGTTTTAGAGATAGAATAAAAAAGAAGCGGGAAAATCATTTTCCCACTTCTTTATATTTATTTATTGAATTCCTGTTTCCAAGCCACTGCAGCATCGGTTAGGGTACTGTAAAACTCTTCACCATATTTTCGGATCAGAGGTTTTTTCAGGAACTGGTAAACACTCACTTTTAGCTCATCACCAAGTGTGCAGGCATCAGCACAAATCTTCCAAACATCATAATTCAATGCGTCGAAAGTAGAGTATTTTGTTACCCGAATAGGATACAAGTGACAAGAAATAGGCTTCTGATAATCGATTACACCATCTTCATAAGCTTTTTCAATACCACATTTGGTATACCCCTTTTCATCAAAGATAACATAAGCACATTCTTTCCCGTGTACCAAAGGTGTAACAAGGTCTCCATCTACATCAATAACGTGGGTACCCTGAGCATCTATAGCTTCCGCACCTTCAGGGCGTAAGTATCCTTTTATTTTAGGGTAGATTTCTGCAAGAATTTCTGTTTCATCCTGGTCCAATGGTGCACCAGCATCCCCGTCCACACAGCAGATCCCTTTACATTTGCTAAGATTGCAGACAAAGTTTTCTGCAAATACATCTTCTGAAATAATTTTATCGTCTATCTGAATCATAATCTGTTTTTAAAAATAATAAGCAAGCTTGAAAAGCAATGCAAAAATAATAATACCCCATAATATAAGTTCCTTTACCCAATATTTGGATATAAAACGAAGCCCTCTGCTGGTAATAACACTTACCGGAAAAGCGATGAGTAAGAGAAATTCGTATTGGGTCCCCATATAAAATATAAGAATAATCAATATACTTACCGAGTATACCAGCAGCAGTGTATAACGAAACTTGCTGGAAGGGCTCTTCTTGGAAAAATGTACAAAATGATCATAAATACTATACAGTAGAAACAATACAACAGGAGAAAGAAATATAAGAGGATCTATATTGGTGATCATCTTATCTGATACATATGGAATAAGTCTTGTGTAATAATCGGGAATATCTAATAAATAATATAATCCGGCATAGTTAACAAACAACAAGAGTATCCCAAAGAATAATCGGAAAAGATTAGCAGAAATATTACCCGAAGTTGCAAAGATATGCAGTATGATAAATATAATCAGAGGCCACGTTTGTGGCATTACGACATACATGAATCCCATAAGGCAGCCTACAAGAAAATAGGATCTTTTTCCTATTTTTTCGTTGTTACTTATTAGTATCAGCGTAGAAAGATTGGCAGTAAGAATGGTAAAGGCCAATGGGAAACTTACATCTCCGAAATAGAAACTAAATACTAATATGGTATATATAAAAAGAGGTAAATGAGTGTTCCTGTTCAGTCCTATATTGTTAAAAAGGAAATATCCCAGGGCTATTCCCAGAAAAGCTATAATACTTGATGTTATGCTTAGTAAATTGAAATTCAGTATATTAAAAAGAGAAATGAATACCAGTAGACAAACCAAATAGGCCGGAATTGAAAAAATATTGGTTTGTTTAGACAGTAATCGGAACATTTTTATTAAATTTGCGACAAAGTTAATATTAAAATAAGGAAATAATGACGTCTTTTTGGTTATTCTTGAGCAAAGTTTTCAAATGGTCATTCGGGTTTTACGATACCTTCGGAAATGTTCTTAACTGGATTCTATTCATAGTAGCATGTGGATATTTTGTATACTGGTGCTGGATATTGGTAGCTCCATTAGGAAATAATAAAGATAAAGAGTACCACTCTGATACGGAAGACGATAACCCTTATTACAGAGAAGATTTGTATAAGCAAGGTTAGTCCTTACTTAAAAAATAATAAAATAAAACCGACTGATATTTCAGTCGGTTTTATTTATTTAGAAATAACTCTATATAGAATATTGCTGCAACGTAACGCGAAGCTTTATAATGTGTTTTTAGCTGCTTTCTTACTTCGCTCAGGGTAGAAGAAAGATAATTTCTGACCGTTTTTTCACTTATATTTAATATTCTTGCCGTTTCTTCGACAGATTTCCTTTTCATCATTCTAAGTTCGAAAACCTGTTTTTCAGTTATGGTAAGCTGGTCTATAATTGCCTGTATTTTTTGCAGCAGCTCTTTTGTATCAAAGGTATCCAGTATTTCCAGATATTCATCATCAGATATCTCCGGATAATTTTCCTCAGAGAATTCAGCTTTATATTTAAGGTTACGAAAATAATCCAGAATACGGTAATCGCAATGTTTTAGCAGAAAAGCATTTAGCTGTATCTCCTTTTTCAGGATAAAATCAGGCTCTTCCCAAACTTTCATCCAGGTTTCCTGAAGAATATCCCGTGCGATTTCTTCATTTTTAATTTTGGCATAAACTCTCCTGAATAACAGTGTAAAATATCTGTTATACAGCATACGAAAGGCCTGCTGGTCTTTGCGTTTTACTCTTTCCAAAAGAGCTATGTCAGTCTCTGTTTTCACTGCTTCAAATTTATGGGTAAATGGATTAAGTTTTCGTGAACAATCTATTAATACATTATTAATTTAATTGATATAATGAAAATTTATATAAGCTTTAATTTATTGTAAATGATTATTAATCAATGTTGTATAATATTAATGATTGTTCAGGAAAAAGAGATGCCACCGAAAAATAACTAAAAAGGCTAAAGGACAAATTGGTTTTTGATACGATATACTATCGAAAACTTATTTATGAAATTTACAACAGAAAAGATAACAGCTTTTTTCTTCCGCCTTATTGAAAGGGAAGATAAGTTGTTGCCTAAGGAGAAGGAATTAATACAGAATTTACTTGATAAAGAATCAGAAATTACAGCTGATGAGAGTAGAGAAAAGGATTTGATATGGAAGCAGCTTTCTCAGAAAATACAAATTAATGTAAGGGCTAACAGACCAAGACAAATTGCTATCAGATCTTATGCTGTGGCAGCATCTGTTGTTTTCATTTTTGCTTTAGGATTTCTTTTCTTTAAGCCAAATAAAACCTCAGAAAGCGAAAGAGCAATATTTTCTACAGCTAAAAATGAAATTAAAAAATTAGTACTTCCGGATGGTAGTGAGGTATTCATTAATAATGCTACAAGAGTTACTTACGATAAGGCAAAATTTAATGACAAACTTCGTGAAGTATGGTTGGAAGAAGGAGAAGCCTTCTTTTCAGTGACTAAAAATCCTAAAAAGCCATTTATTGTCCATTATCAAAATCTTAAGACAACCGTTTTAGGAACTTCATTTAATATCAAATCTTATAAGGCACTCGGAGAGAGTATTGTCACGGTGAGGACTGGTAAGGTTCAGATTTCTGATGCGAAGCATGTATATGGTGTTTTCGAAAAAAATGAAAGACTAATCTATGATCAGCGTAATAAAACTTCGCGTGTAAATGAAGCCGATGCAGATCGTACAGCATCTTGGCGTACAGGTGATCTTGTATTTTCCAATGCCGGATTCCAGGAAGTGGCTATGCGTGTAAAAATGAAATATGGGGTAACACTTATCTCAACATTTAATATGGATAATATCCGCCTTAATGCAAGCTTCAGGAATGATGAAAGTCTGCAGAATATATTAGATGCTATTTGCGGTATTTACCAACTGCAGTATAAAAAGCAAGGGAAACAAATTATTTTCTCTCATAAAACAGAAACTGATGAATCTGAAAATAAAAAAAATAAATCTGTTAAGTAAAAATGAAAAAGAACTACCAGAGTATTGTTAACCTGAAAAGCATACTGCTACTAGCCGGCATTAGCTTAGTTGGTCTTCTGCCAGCGCAAAGCGTTAGTTTTGCATCAGAAAACCTGACGACAAGGTTGCAAAAAATTAGCCTGCAAACAGGCCGCAATATCGCGTTTGATAATACGATGCTGCAAAATACCAATGCCCCGTCTGTGGAGGGGGACTCCAAATCTGCTGAACAACTTATCCGTAAATCTTTGTCCGGTACAGCATTTACTTACCGTCCATTAGGAGAAAGTTCCTTTATGATTGTACAAAGAAATCAATCTCTTGGAAAAGGAAGGGTCTCCGGAAAAATATTAGATGAAGTAGGCGCTCCGCTTGCAGGAGCTGTAATAAGTGTTAATCCTGAAGGAATAACGATTGTAACAGGTAATAACGGAGACTTCTCCATAGAATTACCGGAAGGGCAATATACACTTACAATAAAGGCAAAAGGTTACAGTACTACAATATTGGATGATGTTATTGTAAAAAATAGCGAGACTAACCAAGTTTCTCTTAGTCTTAGCCCAATAGGGAAGGATGAACGTATTATAAAAGAAGTAACAATCTCAGCAGCTAAAAAGCAGAATACTGTGAGCGGGCTGTTGGCTAAACAGAAAAAAGCAGCAGAACTTTCTGACGGAATTTCTGCCGAACAAATATCTAAAACTCCTGATAATGACGCAGGAGATGCAATAAAAAGAATTACAGGACTTTCCACCGTAGACAACAAATTTGTTGTGGTAAGAGGGATGGGAGAACGTTGGAACGAAACGGCACTAGACGGAGTAACACAGCCAAGTACGGATCCTACCCGAAAAATGTTTTCTTTCGATCTTATTCCTACATCGGTAATAGATAACATCATTGTAAGCAAGACCGCAACGCCGGATATGAATGCGAATTTCGCTGGTGGTTTTGTACAAATAGTAACAAAAGATATTCCCACAGAGCCATTTTTTAATTTTTCAATGGGCTCATCCTATAATGACATTAGTACATTTAAGGAACAGCTGGGCAGAAAAGTAAGAAAGTATGATTATCTGGCTTTTGATGATGGGTCCAGAAACCTTCCAATAGGGCAGGTTAAAACTCTACTTCAACTATCTCAGGAAAATGGGGGAAATGCTCAAACTAATCCTGAACTGTTAGAGCAATCAAAATTGTTTAAATACGACAATTTTACAACATACAGATCAAATACCCCATTAGGAATTCAGTATCAAGCTTCGGGAGGAACCTATTTTAATTTAAATCGTAACAATAGTAACAAACTGGGATTTGTTGCCGCATTATCTTACCGAAACAGGCAAGAGCAAGAGGAGATTAAAAATTTTGAACGGGGAAATTACAGAAGGTATTTTACTAATAAGAGTGGTGATTTAATAGAAAGGAGTACTAGAAATACCGGTGGAAACTATGAATTTAATACTACATGGAGTGCCTTATTTAATGTTGGTGCACAGCTAGGAAAGAACAGGTTTACATTGCGTAATATTTACTCCAGAGTTTTCGATCAAAGACTAAACAGAATTTTAGGATGGAATTATGATGATACATCAGAAGGAACGCCTCCTAGTATTATTGAAGAGACTAATAGACCTGTTTTTTCAGCTCTTTTACAAAATAAACTGGAAGGAACACATCAATTAGGAAAAGTTAAGTGGGATTGGGCTATTTCGAGAACAGAAATCAATAGAGATCAAAAAGATGTAACCTATCTCAACTTTACAAATAAGAAAATCGGCGATGAATATTTTTATTACACCATGCCGGATGTATTAGGAAATACATTTAAGAGAGTGCCTTTTGGACGAGGAAGCTATTTATATAATGAGAAAGATTATAACTGGGAAACTTCTTTTTCATACCCTTTTATACTCGGGAGTTTTAAAAATAATCTAAAAGTAGGTTACTTTGGTGCTGCAAAAGAAGCTACCCAGGACTTTTTTGAGGTATCTTTAAATGCCATGAGGTCTGCTACGGGCAGCGGGGGATATCTAACTCCACAGGAATTATTAATGGCTCCAATTTCAGTTAAGCTGGATCAGAAAAATTACAATCCAAACGGTTTTGCCTGGGTGCCTACCTGGGAAGCAGGAAATAAATTTGACGGAAAAGTAGATCAGCATGCACCTTATATAATGATGGATAACAGATGGAATAAATTCCGTCTTGTATGGGGGCTCAAAGCAGAGTATTATCTGTATAAGGATATTGAAAATACAGCTTATAAAACAAGATGGTCTTATGAAGGTAAGACTGATGATAAAAAATGGCAATTCTTGCCCTCAGTCAATTTTACCTATACTCCATGGAATAATTTTAATTTCAGGCTTGCTTATTCAAAAAGTGTAATCCGTCCTCAATTCTCCGAAAGGAATAAGTATCCTTATTATGAACCAATTATGGGTGGTGAAATTTTTAACATGCCTATAATTTCTTCTGTTGCTAATAATTATGACTTTAAAGCAGAATGGTATCCATCACCAGGAGAGTTGATCTCTGTAGGTTTGTATTATAAGAATATAGATGATCCTGTAGAACTTTATAGACGTATTACTCCTGATGCAGCAAATGTTTTTACAAGGTTAAATACTAAAAATGCTAAGGTAAAAGGAGTAGAGGTGGACATACAAAAAGATTTTAGTTTTATTTCTGAAAGCCTTAGAAATCTGAAGTTTATAGGAAACCTTTCAATAAATGATACTAAAGTACAAGTTGAAGAACCTTCAAGTGTTGATGAAGATGGTGTTTCTTTTAAAAATGAAAAAGGAGAAAGCATCAATAAGCAAATTGCGTATACAGATAATCGTCCTTTGTATGGACAGTCTCCATATATCTTCAATCTGGGATTAGGCTATTTTGGTGATCGCCTTGGTGTAAATATTTTGTATAACAAAGCTGGTAAGATGTTGAATGTAGTATCTTTTGATGAAGCTGGTAAAGAATATCTTGCCCCTTATGGCAAAGCCGACGCTCAGATTTCTTATAAGTTAATGAAAAACAAGCAACTGGAGATTAAACTGAATGTCAGCAATATTTTCAATGAAGACTATATTTATTATAATAATGAAAATAGTTATCAGTTCAATCCTCCTAATTCAGATAAAGGAAGGAGTGATGTGAGATTCCAAAATCCTGTATTTTATAAGAAATATGCAACACATAAAGAGGGCTGGTCTGATGCGTATGATGAGAAAGATAATGTATTGTACCGCTTTAATGTTGGCCGTCGTTTCACACTAAGTTTTACCTACAACTTTTAAAATATTCTTTCACCACTGCATAGTATGGGGTTTTCAAGTAAGAACCAATCACATTATAGTATAACAGAAACTCATCACATATTGCAGGGGCAAAGAAGGCTTTCGTTCTGTAGAAAGTAAAAAAAGCAGAGAGCGAAGAGGGAACAGAATATTTGCCATGCTGTAACCAATTGCTCCCCACCAAATTGAAATTCTTCTAAAGATGGCAAAAGTAAAAAAATCAATTAATATGAAAAAGCTTTTTTTAACTGCCTCAGTTGCAGCATTAATGTTAAACTCTTGTAGCCGTGAGGGAATAGCAGAACAAGACAATTTTAAAATGCAGTCTACAACTGCTGACTACACAGGTTTTCCTGCTGCAGTACAAACAGTAAGTGGTACTATTACTGCTAACACAACATGGACAAGTGACAAAGTTTGGGAACTTGACGGACAAGTTGATGTTGCTCCAGGGGTTACTTTAACTATCCAGCCAGGGACTTTTGTTAAAGGAAAACAAGGAACTGTTTCTGCTCTTATCGTTCTAAGAGGAGCTAAGATTAATGCAACGGGAACTGAACAAAACCCGATCATATTCACAAGTTATAAATTGTTGGATAATGATGCTTCTACTACTGCAACTCCAGGAGATTTCGGCGGTATTATCTTATTAGGAAATGCACCTGCCAATGTTAAAAAAACAATTGAAGGACTTCCTACTACTGATGATAAATATAAATTCGGAGGTGATTTAGGTACTAACGCTGCAGATAACTCAGGTATTTTAAAATATGTAAGAATAGAATACGCAGGTTATAACCTTTCTCAGGATAACGAAATCAATGGTCTTACTTGTGGTGGTGTAGGTAACGGTACTACTTTAGACCATATCCAGGTTTCTTATGGTAGAGATGACTCTTTCGAATTCTTCGGAGGAACAGTTAATGCTTCTAATTTAGTTTCATTTGCTGCAGATGATGACGGATTAGATTTTGATAATGGATTTACAGGAACAATTACAAATGCTGTTGTAATTGCAGATAAAAACTCTACTCACAGCCAAAGTGGTGGAAAGCCAGATTCTAACGGTATAGAGCTGGATAACAATGCTGCTTCTGAAGATGCAAGCTTTGGATTATTGCCTAAAACGCACCCTACGTTAAATAATGTAAGTGTTTATGGTGTTAATAATTCAGGTGATGCTGCACTTTACAAATATGGTGCTAGAATCAGAAGAGGTGGTGAGATTACATTGAATAATGTAGTTATTACCGGATTTACTCATGGTTTAGTATTCGACGGAGATACTAATGCTACATGGTCTTCAGTTAATAATTCCGGATTTAGCGGATTTACTGCTGCTGTTACACCTACAGGATCAGTTAATAACACCAATTCAATATTCAACGGATCGGCTAATACTTTCGGAGCGTCAAGTCCATTCTTTGATATTCTTGATTTTAGCGGTTCAAACAAAGGGGCTTTCGTTAATGGTGATTGGACTCAGGGATGGGTACAATACGCTTTTTAATAAGCAAATAGTTTTAAATTTTCAGAGTGGTGGTTTCCACCACTCTTTTCTAACATCAATTTTATGAAAACAAAGCAAAATCTATATTCTTTTCTTTATATCCTTTTCTTTTTTATTGTATTTACTTCCTGTTCAGATGACCAAAGGGAATATTACCCGGATAAAAAAGTAATGAAGGTAAACATCAAAGGGTATATTGCAAAAGATTCGTTACAAATAAAAATGGGGAATACCATTGTTACCACAGACGATGGAAATAAAAAATATTTTAAAAATGCTGTAGATAAAAATGTTGATGCATTTGCTCCGTCTGTTTTTAGCCTTATAGACGGAAAAGGAAAGGTGTTGGCAACCAAGAATTATGAAGGGAATACCTTTAATAATAATTTCAAGTTTTTTTACGATGGTACAACTCTTATAGATAAAATACCCGATGTTCCCAAGCCTACCACTGGTAATGTTGGGATCCTACTCGATTTTTCGGAGAGGAGAATAAGCAAAACACCACTTTCAGATATTGAAATTTATGTTTTTGCAACCAGGTTGGGGAAGACTACAGATATTACAAGAGCAAAATTTAATAATGACGGGCAAGTATATCTGGATTTAGCTGTACCAACACAAAATACGGCTTTTACAATAGCACTTGTAAAGCCCGGAACAAAAATTTCTTATGTATCCACTATAAACTCAAGAATTAATCAGAATTCTGTCAGAGATAAAGGTTTAATGATGTTAATTCAGGAAACCGGAGATAGTGAAATAACTGGGATACAGGGTACTGAGCTTACACAATATTTAAATTAAACAGATTTAACACTAAATTAAAATATAGGTAATGCCAACTTTTGATATTTGAAGGATTTTTACTCACAAATTAATAGTTAGAAAATGAAAAAGTTAATGCGATGGTCTTTGTTGTGTTATACTATTTTATTCACAATATTGTATTCTTGTCGGGCAGATGAGGATATGCTTAGTACATATCCGGCAGGGAGCAGCCAGCAGGTCAATCAGTGGATGCTGAAGACTATGCAGCGCTATTATCTGTGGGCAGATCAAATACCTTCGCAAACAAACATTGATCAGAATCCTAAAGATTACTTCAAAAGTTTGTTGACAAAAGATGATCAGTTTTCTGTAGCTATAAAAAAAGATGATCCGGGAACTATTCCGCAATCTGTACGTACGTTATTTGGTTTTGATTTTTCTGTAATACAGCAACAGAATCAGCTTACGTTTGCACTTGTAAAAATGGTGTTGGAGGATTCACCGGCAAAACGTGCAGGGTTACAACGCGGGGATATTATTACAGGAATTAATGAGCTTAACGTTAGTCCGGAAAATGTTAATAAGATAATGGCCACGGTCTCTGGGTCACGGACTTTATCATTGAAGATCGCTGAGTTAAAAGATAACCAGCTGGTCTTTAAGCGTTCGGTAGATGTTCAGGCGATGCTTAGCTTTAATCAGCCTTTATTGTCTAAAATACTAGAGGTAAATAATGATAAAGCAGGTTATCTTTATCTTGCCGATTTTCAGGACGGGTTAGCAAGTTCATTAGTAAAGCCGTTTCAGGAATTTAAGGGACAAAATATTCGTCATCTGATATTAGATCTGCGCTATAACGGTGGGGGCTCTGTTTCATCGGCTGCAGCACTTTGTGCACTGATAACGGATAAGCTAAAATCTGGAACACCTTTTATCGTTTATAAAGGAAATAAAAACGGCGGAACAGTAAGTCATTCAATTGATCAGGCATTTGCAAACGGGAATCAGAATATAAGCTTTGATGCTCTGAAAGCTTCTGCATTATCTTTGTCCGAAGTCTATATTATCACCTCTGCTAATACCGCTTCAGCTGCTGAGGTGGTTATTAATAATCTTAAGCCCTATATTAAAGTTACTCAAATTGGCGATAAGACGCTGGGTAAGGATATGGCGGCATTTACATTATCTGATACTGAAACACCGGAAAATAAATGGGTCATTTATCCTATGGTGTACAAAATATTTAATATTCTGGATTCCGGAAATTATACCTCAGGAATCGAACCTGCTCTTATTGCAGACGAATATGCACAGCTCCCGTTACAACCATTGGGGAGTAAAGACGAAACACTACTGGCCTCCGCATTATTAGTGATAACGGGGCGGGCAAGTAGTAACTTAAAAACAAAAAGCCACAACACAAAAAATATGGTTTTCCGCATTCTGGCGGAAAGTGAAAAACCTGAAAATTTTATAAAAATACCATTATGAAAGGAATAACAGCTTTTGAACATTTTAAGAATATCGAACGTATACGAAAGTTGCAAGACAGTGAAGTAGAAGAGAAATTGCAGTTTTTATACATACGATACGAAAAAGCAATTGCACGCTTAATTAACTCTAATGCACTGTATAAAGAGTGTATGATAAAATTGTCTGACCGCTAAAATAATTATAGTTATGAGACTTATATCCAAAGAAGATCATGCCCGGAATCTCCGAAAACTCCGGAAAAAATATGATGAGATTAATCCTGAACTTACTCAGGGAAAAGTCGAGGAGCTCAATGCAATATTTCTGGATTACCTGAATACTTGTAACGAGCTAAAGAATCTTATTTTTGCTTACCAGCGAGAGGTAGAGGCGGGTACTACAAAACAAAAGAGTAAGGTATAACCTTACTCTTCATATTTTATTTTTATTTAGCATCATGTATCGGGACAACCAATACCGGAATGCTGGATTTCTTAGTAATAGACTTCGTTAGGCTGCCAATAAATACATCATACATACCGCTTCGTCCGTGAGAACCGATTACAATGTAGTCGGCATTTTTTTCTTCAGCAAATTCCAGAATAATAGAGGATGCTTCGCCTTGTTTTAGAAGGTGATCACAGTCTATATCCTGTGCAATAATTCTTTGCTCCAGACGGTTTAGCTGTAACAGCTCTTCTTTTATTTCGGATTTTTCTATCTCAGGAAAATATTGGAAACCCATATCGCCAATAGCAAATCCAATATCTAGCGGAGCAACATGGATAAGGCTTATTTTAGCATTTACCTCCTTTGCAAATTTTACAGCCTCGTCAATCAGGTATTCAGATCTTTCTGAAAAATCTATAGGCAGAACAATTGTTTTCATAAGCTTTCTTTCTTACTAAATTAAGAAAATTAATGGACTTTTACACTAAAAAGCTTCTCATTTTCCAGATAAGCATCTAATATATCATTTTCTTCAACTTTGCCAACGCCCGCGGGTGTACCTGTAAAGATAAGGTCACCAACACGAAGTGTAAAATATTGTGAGATATTTGCTATAAGCTTATTAATGTCGAAAATCATGTCTTTAGAATTGCCTTCCTGAACAGTCTGATTATTCTTTTTCAGCTCAAAATGGATTTCTTCTGTATTGAAATTTCCAACCGGAAAGAAATCACTTACAACAGCTGAACCATCAAAACCCTTGGCTTTCTCCCACGGTAATCCTTTTTCTTTCAGTTTACTCTGCAAATCTCTGGCTGTAAAGTCTATTCCCAGACCAATTTGCTCGTAGTGTTTTGCTGCATTTTCCTCCTGGATGTATTTCCCCCCTTTGGATATTTTGATTACCAGCTCCAGCTCATAATGGATGTCGTTAGAAAATTCAGGAATATAGAAGTCCGAACCTTTTAGAACCGAAGTGTCGGGTTTTATAAATAAAACAGGCTCTGTAGGAATTTCGTTTTTTAGTTCTTTGGCATGTTCTGTATAATTTCTGCCGACACAAATTATCTTCATATTGTTTAATATTAGCTATAGAGAGTATATACTCATTTTAGCAATTAGTTATTAAAATTTACTTTTCAGCTTTATAGCTGTTAATATCTTTTTAGTATACAACGGGAAGTCCGCATTTTGTATCCATCCGAAATAACCAGGATCTTTATCGAATACATCCAATACCTTTTGTCCCTTATATTTTCCAAAAGAGAACATCTCCTCTTCCTTATCATTGTAGATAATAAAACCTGCTAAATCAGCACTTCTTTTATGGAAAGAAAATTCGCTTAAAGAATGTGCATCATCTCCTAATTCATCATATTTACCCACCTGTGCATCTAATATTTCAAAAGTTGCCAAAGTATCTGCTTCTGCAGAGTGAGCGTTCTCCAGAGACTTTCCACAATAGAATTGGTATGCAGCAGAAAGATTTCGAGGTTCCATCTTATGGAAAATAGTCTGTACATCGATTGGTTTATGTTTTGACAGGTCGAAGTCGAAACCAACTCTTAGTAATTCTTCTGCTAATAAAGGAATATCAAATCTGTTAGAATTGAAGCCTCCTAAATCGGAATCCTTAATCATATCAATGATTTTAGGAGCAATCTCTTTTAGTGTAGGTTTGTCTGCTACCATCTCGTCCGTGATTCCGTGAATATCACTGGATTCTTTAGGAATAGGCATTTCCGGATTTACCAGCCATGTTTTGGACTCACGTGAGGCATCCGGGAAAACTTTCAGGATGCAGATTTCAACGATACGGTCTTTAGATATGTTAATACCTGTGGTCTCCAGGTCGAAAATACAAAGAGGTTTATGTAATTTTAAATTCATATTTGCGTTAAATTTTTTTGAAATAATAGAGAAACAGCGATATAATAGATCATACAAAGTGGTATGCCTGTAATTCCGAATGCGGAAAGAAGTATAATACATCCTGCCAATAATGCTACTTTAGGATAATTATCCTGTAGCTTCATGGATTTGAATTTCATTGCAATCATTTTTATCGGGCTTACCAATAACCATGAACATAACAGGCTTAGTAATATAAGTAATCCTGCATTTTCGAATAAAAATGAGAAGGCATGTTTTTCTCTGAATGCGTAATACATACCGAACAGCAGGATTGTATTACTAGGTGTATTAAGTCCTTTGAAGTAATATTTCTGATCTTCATCAAGGTTAAAGATAGCCAGACGCAGACACGAGAAAAGAGTAACCAGAAGTCCGATATATTTAATATCGAAAGGAAGACTTATTCCAAATGCCTGATCTCCGAAACCTTCCAAAGCTTTATACATTGTTAATCCCGGAAGGAAACCAAAGCTAACCATATCTGCAAGAGAGTCCAGCTGGACACCAAGGTCGCTGTTTGCTTTTAATGCTCGGGCTACAAAACCATCGAAAAAGTCCAGTACAAGGGAACAGATAATACATAAAGCTGTAGTTTTATAATCTCCCAGTACAAGCTGGATAGCACCAACACTGCCAAAAAACAGGTTTCCAAGTGTCAGAGCATTTGCAAAATTATTCCGGATAAAATTCATGCAACAAAAATAGGGAGGAATTATGAATTATCTGGTATAAGTTTGGGTGTTAAACACTATTCACCCAGTGAAACTGTTGTAAAAAATCTATAGCTAAAACTAACAAGAAGATGATAAGGAAGAGGTATAGAAATAAATAGCTGTTTAACAATAACTGTATTTACCAGAAACTATGTAAAAAATAACTTTAAAGATTGTTTAATTCAGATAAATAATTATCTTTAAACAAATTTATATGAAAATGAAAAAAATAATCTTTAGCCTTGTTGCAGTATTTTTCGGTGTGCTATCTTATGCACAGATTGAAGGAAAATGGAAGACTATAGACGATGAAACAGGAAAGCCTAAGTCTATCGTCGAGATTTTTAAAAAATCGGATGGTAAATATTATGGTAAAGTAATCCAGTTATTAATAAAACCTGCAGATCCTAATTGCTCTGGCTGTAAGGATGATCGTAAAGATAAACCTATCCTTGGTATGGAAGTAATCAGAGGATTGTCTAAAGACGGAAGCGAGTTTACAAAAGGAACAATTACTGACCCTAAAAATGGTAAGACTTATAAGTGTACTATCAAAAAAGAAGGTGAAGACAAACTTAATGTAAGAGGTTATATTGGATTCTCAGCATTAGGAAGATCTCAAACTTGGTATAAAGTAGATTAATATTTATCAATATATTCATAAAAGCATCAAAGAAATTTGATGCTTTTTTTATTGAAAAAGCCCCGACCATATGTGTTAAATAACGAATTGTAATCCGCCATAAATTGCGGGCTAATTATAAAGAACTGACCAAATTAGAAGAAAGTAATGCATAATAAAATGAAAATGGTTATTTTTGTACTTTCAAATTAATTAAAAATTATGGCAGAATATACTTTTCGTGAGGTAATTGCACAGGCAATGAGCGAGGAAATGCGCAAAGACCAGTCAATATATTTAATGGGTGAGGAGGTTGCAGAATACAACGGTGCTTACAAAGCATCTAAAGGTATGTTAGCAGAATTCGGACCAGACAGAATTATCGATACACCGATTGCTGAGCTTGGTTTCGCAGGTATCTCTGTAGGTGCAGCAATGAACGGATGCCGTCCGATCGTTGAATTTATGACTTTCAATTTCTCTTTAGTAGGTATTGACCAGATCATTAACAACGCAGCAAAAATTTTTCAGATGAGTGGTGGCCAGTGGAACTGTCCAATCGTTTTCCGTGGGCCTACAGCTTCTGCAGGTCAGTTAGGAGCAACTCACTCTCAGGCATTAGAAAGCTGGTATGCAAACTGTCCGGGACTGAAAGTAGTAGTACCATCTAATCCATATGATGCGAAAGGTCTTTTGAAGACAGCTATCCAGGATAACGACCCTGTTATCTTCATGGAGTCTGAGCAAATGTATGGTGATAAAATGGAAGTTCCTGAGGAAGAGTACTACATCCCATTAGGTAAAGCCGATATCAAGAAAGAAGGTTCTGATGTAACTTTAGTTTCTTTCGGCAAAATCATGAAGTTGGCTATTCAGGCAGCTGAAGATTTAGAAAAAGAAGGAATCTCTGTTGAGGTTATCGACCTTAGAACAGTTCGTCCTTTAGATTACGATACAATCTTAACTTCTGTAAAGAAAACTAACCGTTTAGTAGTTTTAGAAGAAGCATGGCCATTCGCTTCTGTAGCTTCTGAGATTACCTATATGGTACAACAGAAAGCATTTGATTATTTAGATGCTCCAATCAAGAGAATTACGACTCCGGATGCTCCGGCTCCATATTCTGCAGCATTATTTGCGGAATGGTTCCCGAAACTGGAAAAAGTAAAAGCTGAGATTAAAAATGCAATGTACGTTAAGCAATAATAACGTATATTAACAGATATTAAAACCTTCCTTTTCGGAAGGTTTTTTAATTTTGTCAAATAAATTTATACAACTTAGGGGTAATTTCTTATACATTTGCGCTAATTTTTATATTTTAAAATATGTTAGGACTGAATGCACATATCGACACCAAGAAGCTAACCTTCATAGGTGTTTTAGTGTCATTAGGAATTGTTTTCGGAGATATTGGAACTTCTCCGTTGTACGTAATGAAGGCTATTGTGAATGCCAGAAAAGAATCCGGGACATTAGACCCAATCTTCTTGGAAGGGGCACTTTCATGTATCATCTGGACACTGACGATTCAGACTACGATTAAATATGTATTAATTTCCCTCCGGGCCGATAACAAAGGTGAGGGTGGTATTCTGGCACTTTTCTCACTGGTGAAAAACCTGAAAAAAAAGTGGCTTTATATTATTGCGATTATAGGAGCAGCAACTCTTATTGCAGACGGAGTTATTACACCTTCACTTACTGTAATGGCAGCTATAGAAGGTCTGGAAATATATAATCCCGAAACACCAGTGGTAACCATTACGCTTATTGTATTGGTCGCAATCTTTACTATACAACAGTTTGGGACAAGCTTTATTGGTAAGTTTTTTGGGCCGGTAATGACGATTTGGTTCCTTATGTTAGGAACATTAGGAGTAATCCATCTTTTCGATTATCCGCAGATTTTGAAAGCACTGAACCCTTACTATGCAGTAAGACTTATTATAACATCACCTTCTATTATCGTTATTCTTGGAGCTGTTTTCCTTTGTACAACGGGGGCTGAAGCTTTATATTCTGACCTTGGCCACTGTGGTATCAAGAATATTCGTATTAGCTGGGTGTTTGTGAAAATTTGTCTTATTCTTAATTATCTTGGTCAGGGAGCTTGGCTGGTAGGAAACTATCAACAGGTTTTTGCAGGAGAAAATCCTTTCTTTGCTATGATGCCGGAATGGTTTGTACTCCCGGCAGTAATTATGGCAACTGCTGCTGCTATTATAGCCAGTCAGGCATTGATTACCGGATCGTTTACGATTTTCTCAGAAGCAATGTCACTTAACTTCTGGCCTTTACAGGAAATTGATTATCCATCTGGTGTAAAAGGACAAATGTATATTCCTAAAGTAAACTGGGGGTTATTGGTCTTCTGTATATTCGTTGTATTATACTTTAAAGAATCTGGTAAAATGGAAGCAGCCTATGGTCTATCCATTACCGTAACCATGTTGATGACAACAGTTCTTCTGGTATTCTATCTTTTCAAGAAAAGAATTAATAAGTGGCTTGTTTTGCTATTTGCATTAGTATACCTTTCTTTAGAATTAGGATTCTTTAGCGCCAACGTTATTAAGTTCTTTGAAGGTGGTTGGATCACTGTATTCTTAGCTGGATTTATAGGGATTTGTATGTATGCATGGTACAACGGAAGAATGATTAAAACCAAATTCATCAAGTTTGTAAAACTAGAGCATTACATATCTACTATCCAGGATATGAAACTGGATGAAACGATTCCTAAATACGCAACAAACCTGGCATATTTCAGCCGTGCTAAAAATACACAGGAAATAGAATCTAAGATTATTTATTCTATGATTCGTTCTCAGCCTAAGCGTGCAGACCATTATTTCATTCTGAATATTGTAAACCATGAGGATCCGTATACTTATGAGTATAAAATAGATGAAATTCTTCCGGGAACTATTTACCGAATACATTTTATTTTAGGATTCAAGGTCGACAGACTTATCAATGATTATTTCCAACAGGTATTAACGGATATGGTGGACGAAGGAATTATTCCGGACAGAAGTAGCCATCCGTCCTTAAGAGCACATAATATACCGCCGGATCTTAAATATATAATTATAGACAACGTGTATATTAACGATTATCTTCTTACGATCCGTGAAAAGATTATTATGAACGTTTATAATTTTGTCCGTAAAATGGGTAGTAACGACTTTACTGCATTCGGTTTAGTCTCTCACAATGTGGTTGTAGAATCTGCACCGCTACTTTATAATCCAGTGCGTGTACACAAGATCAAACAAGTTGGTTTTAACCGTTTTGATGAAGATTAATTTTTATGTTGTAAATTTGTACTATGATGGACCAAAAACAAAAGGAAAAAAATATTGAGACTGTAAAGAGTGTTTTAAAACAGTATTTACAGGATAAAGGGTATCGTAATACACCAGAACGTTACGCTATTATCGAAGAAATCTACAATCTGGATCACCATTTTAATGTAGACGATTTGTATTTGTTGATGATTCAGAAGAAATATCAGGTTTCAAAAGCAACAATTTACAACACGATCGAGATCTTTTTAGATGCAGGATTAATCCGTAAGCATCAGTTTGGGGAAAAGACGCTTACCTCTTCCTCTTATGAGAAATCATATTTTGATAAGCAACATGATCACCTGGTAGTTTATAAGCCGGGATCTGATAAAGAAATTGATGAGATTATAGAATTTTGTGATCCGAGAATTCAAGGGATTAAAGAAGCTATTGAAAACGCATTTGGCGTAAGTATCGATAGTCACTCTCTTTACTTCTACGGATATAAAAAAGATAACTAATCTCGTAAAGATATTATAAATAAAGCGCAAGGAGAGAAGCCTCTCTTTGCGTTTCAAGGTTTAATAGCGTTTCACATTCATGAAAAGAATCCTTTTTCTATTTCTTCTTATCTATATTACAGGGGCAGCACAGACTATTCCTACAACTCCTCTGAAAAAGGATCCTTACTTTAATCAGAGTAGTGCTCCGAAAACAAAGCCCGGGACTACTCCGGAAAAGATCAAGCTAATCCATGCAGACAGTACCAATGTACGCCCTGAACTCTACGAAGGAAATCCCTTCCTGAGAGGTAATGTAGAGGTGCATCACCAGGGAAGTATCTTCAAGGGGGATGAGGTTGTTCTGTATCAGAAAGAAAATTTCATTAAAGCGAAAGGTAATATAGATATTACCAATCCGGACGGAACGCATCTTACATCCGATGAAGCCGAATACGATGGTAATACCAGAAAGGCTATTGCGAAAGGAAATGTTGTTCTTACAGACCCTAAGCAAACTATTAAAACAGAAACGTTGTATTATGACAGAAATGCAAATACGGCATATTTTAATGATGGTGGGGTCATTAATGTTCATCAAGACAACAGTGTTATTACAACCAAAATCGGAACTTATTATGTTAATGAACAGCGTATTGTTTTCGATTCCAATTACCGTATTGTAAACGATGAATATATTACAGACGGAAAGAACGTAAACTATCTCCGTGGTGAGGGTATTGCAGTATTTAACGGGCCAACAACTGTTACCAACAAAAAGAATCCTTCCAATTACGTTTATACAGAACAAGGACGTTATTTGATGAACTCTAAAGAAGTTTATCTGAAAAAGAATTCACGTATCCACTATAATGGGAAAATCCTTACCGGAGACGATATGTACTTCAATCAGATTACAGGTTTTGGTAAGGCGATTGGTAATGTAAAACTGGATGATCCTGCTGAAAACAGATATATACTTGGAGGTTACGGAGAGATCTATGAAAAAACAGACTCTGCAGTAATTACTGAGAAGCCATATGCAATAAAAGTACTCAAAACCGATTCTGTATATATTGCAGCTAAGAAAATTCTGGCATACCAGAAGTTGGATAGCAAAACAGGGCAGAAGAAAAGCTATATGCGAGCTTTTAAGCAAGCCAGAATGTTTAAAACCAATGCGCAGGGACGTTCAGATTCTTTGGCATATAACGAAACCGATGGTGTTATGCACTTTGTAGGGAAACCTGTTTTCTGGGCTGGTGAAAGACAAGTTACCGGAGATACCATCAGAGCTTATTCCACTCCCGATATGCAGCGTATAGATTCTGTGCGAGTGGTGGGTGATGCCTTTGCTATTAGCAAGGTGGATTCATTAAATCTTAAAGATGAATTCAACCAGGTGAAAGGAAAGATCATGACGATTTACTTTCAGGAAGGTCAGTTGAAAGAAGCCAGAGTAAAAGGGAATGCGCAGGCTATTACATATGCTGATAATCAGGATGAGAAAACCAAAAAGGTAGACCGTATCGGTATTGCCTATTCTACCTGCGGCGAAATCATTACTGAATTTGAAGAGAAAAAAGTACAAACGATAACATGTAATATCGGTGCACTCACCGACTTGTATCCAATGAGTAAAGTCGCAAAGGCGAAAAGATTTTTCCCGGATTTTAATTGGAATACAAAAGACCGACTGCAGCGATGGCGGGATATATTCTTAGACACCCCGAATTATCCAGAGAAACAGTACACATCGGATAATACACTTTATGATGCCGCTCAGGGAATTATTAAGGGTAAAGAAGATGCTCAGAAGGCAAAAGAACCTAAACGGGTTAAAAAAGAATAATCTTAATTGCGAAGTACAAAATTAGAAGTACGAAAAAGGGTTATTCATCTGATTTTTTAATAAATCAATCAACAATTTTAAAATGAAACAAGAGTTTTATAAATATCAGGCGCAGACAACACAATTTGCTTCAGGATTTGAAGTGGAACGTGCAGAAGGAAGTTATATTTATGGTAAAGACGGGAAAGCTTACCTGGATTTTGTAGCAGGAGTTTCTGCCAATACATTAGGACATTCTCATCCGAAAATTGTTCAGGCTATTAAAGAGCAAACAGACAAATACCTCCACGTAATGGTGTATGGCGAATATGCACAGGAAAAGCCTGTTGCACTTTGTCAGCTTTTAGCCGATGCTACACCTGCACCGTTGGAAGTGACTTATTTGGTGAACTCCGGAGCAGAAGCTATTGATGGAGCATTGAAATTAGCCAAAAGATATACTGGCCGCGAGGAAATTATTTCCTTTAAAGATTCCTATCATGGAAATACTCATGGTGCGCTAAGTGTTTCCGGTAATGAGACGCACAAAAGAGAGTACCGTCCTTTGTTACCGATGATTAACTTTATTGGGTTTAATGAAGAAAAAGATCTTGAGCAGATTACAGAAAAAACAGCCGGAGTAATTGTTGAAACGATTCAGGGTGCTGCCGGATTTATTATGCCGGAAAATGAATTCTTTATAAAGCTAAAAAGAAGATGTGAAGAAGTAGGTGCATTGCTTATTCTGGACGAAATTCAGCCTGGATTCGGAAGGACCGGAAAACTCTTTGCTTTCGAACATTTCGGAATTGTTCCGGACATCTTAGTGATGGGTAAAGGAATGGGAGGAGGTGTTCCTGTAGGAGCATTTATGGCCAGTGCCGAAGTTATGCAGACACTTTCACACTCTCCAAAATTAGGACATATTACAACATTTGGTGGAAATCCATTAATCGCAGCGGCATCTCATGCTACTTTATCTGAAGTTCTGGAATCTGGTGTGATGGATGAAATGTATAGAAAAGAACAACTTTTCAGAGAATTATTGGTACATCCGAAGATTAAAAAAATTAACGGAATGGGGCTTATGTTGGCGGTAGATCTTGGGACTCCCGAGTATTGTCTGGATGTAGCAAAACGTTGTATGGAAAACGGACTTATTGTATTCTGGCAACTCTATAAAAATAATTTTATGCGCATCACTCCGCCCCTGATAATCACCGATGAAGAGATAAAAAAAGGGTGCAAGATCATAATAGACGTTCTCAATGAAAATTAATTGATATTTTCTTCTCCCGCTATTGTTAAAGTATAAACTAATTTATATATTGCGCAACCAAAAGTTGGTAATTTATGGCGAAAACAAAAGTACATTTTGAGTATCCAATGCATTGTCAATCAGAGATCTTGTATGAATATCTAGCAAGTGGTGAAGGACTGGCGGAATGGTTTGCGGATGATGTTGTGGAAAAAGGAGATGATTTCTATTTCAGCTGGAATGGAGGGGAACCCGAAAAAGCTACCATGATTCGTTATAAACCAGAAAGTTTTGTAAGATACAGATGGGAGGCAGATGAAGGGACAAAGAATTTTTTTGAATTGACTATCGTTATTGATGAGATCACCAATGACCTCGCTCTTAACGTTACAGATTTTGCAGATGAAGGCGATGAAGAAGAGGTACGACAGTACTGGGATAATCTTATCGAAAATCTACAGATAAAATTAGGTGCAGCTTAGAACATCATGATTAAGAATTTTCAAAATATACAAAAAGACCCGGCTAACCGGGCTTTTTTGTTCGGTGACGGAGTATGGGTTTCTTTTTATATCAGAAATAACGAGCTTATTCTGGCAGAAGAATGCTATTTCTATCTTATGGCTTCTATGCGTAAGCTTCGGCTAAATATTCCCCAGTCTTATACACTGGAGTTTTTTAAACAATTGTTTCAGGAAGAGGTAATTGATAAAGGAACAAAGAATGCTATAGTCCGATTCTTTGCTTACAGAGGAAGTAATGGCCTTAATCTGGCTAAAAATGAAGTGGAATATTATTTTGAAGCAGAGGAAGCGGAAGATGTTTTAGCAAGTGCTAAAGACTATGAAATGGACCTTATAAAGGAGATTAATGTTAATACAAATCTTCTGAGCAATATCCATGTGCATTCTCCGGAAAATATATATGCAGGAATCTATGCATCCGAAAATGATCTGGATGATGTTATATTGCTGAATCCTGATAAAAGAATTGCAAGAACATCGCAGGGAAATATCCTGTTATTAACAGATAATACACTGCGTGTTCCGAAACATACTGAAGGTGCTTATATCTCTCCGTTGCTGGAATCATTTGTAACCTTTCTGGATAAAAAAGGACTGGCTCTTCTGGAAGAAGCCGAGATTATTGCCTTTGAAACTCAGAAGGCGGATGAAGTCCTTATGATTTCTGAAATGAGTGGAATACACCACGTAACAAAAATTAGAAATAAAGAGTTTTCTAAAACGAAATTTGCAAACCTATTAGAAGAGTGGCAAAATAGTTTTAGCTAAGCTTTCACAAACTTTTTCAGTATCCGTAAAATTTTTTGAGCATCACGGTCCCGGTAATCTTTTAAGTCAAAAGAATAATTCTGGGATGTTGTTTTAATGTTCAGAATCTTATGGGTAAGGGAATACTTACTTACTTCATTAAAGTATATCAGCGTATTCTTTCGGGTATTAATTTTTATCTGAAGAGTTTTGCTATTCCACCCAACAAAGTTTTTCAGAATCAGATTCTGGACAATGGTTTTCCCAAATACAACGACAATAAATGCATATGCTGTCATCTTGTACCAGTAGAGCTGTTCATAAGATATGTTTTTTACAAAATTAAGCCCGATAACAGCGGTTACACCAATAATAATACTGGTAATATTGAAAATGCTAAGTGCATTGTTGAAATAAATTCGTTTCAAAATAGTTCTGATTGTTATTTATAAATGATGACCTCCTGATTAGTTCTGAGAAATATCTTCAGGCGCATTGGCCCATAATAAAAATTCTCCGCCTAATCCCTGCATTATTTTTTTCCACAAGTTCTGGTCATTGGATTCTGTGTAATCCAGATTAATAACCTCTATAACTGTCCACATCTTATTTTTTACCTCGCCTTCAAGCTGCTGGGGAGACCACCCTGAATAGCCGGAAAATATTTTGATATCTTTTGTATCCAGTTCCTGTTTTACAATAAGCTCTATTACCTCTTCAACATTATCTGTAAGGTAGTAGTCTTCGTTGATTTCAGAATTTACAGAAGTAGCTTTTTCTCCGTGAATAATAAAGAATATTTTGTCCTGAGATATAGGCCCGCCTTCATATACCTCAATATCATTTTGCATGATTTTATTGAAGCGTTTACTCAGGAAATTATTTTTCTTATTAAGGATAAGGCCAAAGGCTCCTGATTCGTTGTGTTCGATGATGAGGACAACAGAGCGGGAAAATATATCTCCGGAAATATCAGGTGTGGAGATTAAAATCTTACCTTTGTAGGAGTTATTCATACTCAAAAATAATATTTTTTCGATGGAAAACCTACACGACAGAAGAAAAGTTTATGAAAAAGCAGAATTGCTTGAAAGTCAAATAGAACAGTCACCTTTTGAAATGTTCAAAATATGGCTGAAAGCCGCAGAGGAAGATACAAGCGTTGTAGAGGCCAATGCAATGGATGTCTCCACAGTAGATGAGGACGGTTGTCCAAGAACCAGAATCGTATTGCTAAAAGAATATTCTGATAAAGGTTTTGTATTTTTTACCAATTATAATAGTTATAAAGGAACAGCTATAGCGCATAACCCTAAAGCATGTCTCCATTTTTTCTGGTCCACTTTGGAGCGTCAGGTGACTATTAAGGCGGAAATGGTAAAAACATCAGCGCAGGATTCCGATACTTATTTCCATTCGCGTCCCCGTGGCAGCCAAATAGGAGCTGTTGTATCACCACAAAGCAGCGTTATTCCGGACAGAAGTTTTCTTGAAGAAAAGCTAACAGAAACAGAGAAGTTATTTGAAAATAAAGAAGTAGAAAGACCTGAACATTGGGGTGGCTATATTGCTAAACCCTATGAGATAGAATTTTGGCAAGGACGACCTAACAGATTACACGACCGTATAGTTTATACTAAAGCTGAAGACGGAAGCTGGACAACTGAACGTCTTGCTCCATAAATATAAAAAAAGCTGCCCATTGGGCAGCTTAATTTCTTTTAAGAAACTACTTATTATTTCTTTTTGCCGTTTACAGATTCTGCTAACTCAGAACCAGCTTTAAACTTAGCTACTTTTTTAGCAGCGATTTTAATTGGTTTCTTTGTTGAAGGGTTGATACCTTGTCTAGCAGCTCTTTCAGCTACGGAGAAAGTTCCGAAACCTACTAAAGATACTTTACCATCTTTTTTCTTCAATGTAGAAGATACATTAGAAATGAAAGATTCTAATGCTTTCTTAGCTGCTACTTTAGTGATATCAGCATCCTTTGCAATTGCGTCGATTAATTCAGACTTGTTCATAGTAAATAATATTTAAAGTTTAATTTAACTAATAGCAAATATAACACAAATTTTGTCTCATGCAAATAATTAGTGTTTTTTTTTAATAAAAGCATGCTAATACTTCTCAAAGGGTTGAAATTTAATAATGCGTGTTTTTACTAAAATGCTGCTTTACGGGTAACTAAAAGCGTGCCAAAAGTCCATGACAACGTATTTTTAAAGAATTGTTAATATTTTGCTTTGAATTATCATATTTTAAATTTTAAGTGTTTATAGGGGTTTATTTAATGATTTTTATGAAAAAGGCTCATTATATGTAGGTTAGCAGTAGTCATATTGCCTTTGACGTTTCTTTTTTTTAATATGCATACTTTGAAGAATTCTTTTGGCTTTCGCCGGAAACCAGTAAATTTGCATTATGCTAATAGAAGTTTTTAAATCCAAAATTCACAGAGTTAAAGTAACTGAGTCAGATCTTAATTATATAGGTAGTATTACTATAGACGAAGATCTTATTGATGCAGCAGGACTTGTTGTGGGAGAAAGAGTTTACATTGTAAATGTGAATAACGGTGAAAGATTCGATACTTACGTAATAAAAGGAAAGAGAAATTCAGGAGAAATCTGTCTGAACGGACCTGCCGCACGTAAAGTACACAAAGGAGATGTCATTATTATTATTGCTTATGCGCAGATGACCCCGGAAGAAGCTCAGACATTCCAACCAAAAATAGTTTTCCCGAACGAAGAGACTAACCTGTTAACTTAATAAATGGCAGAGGCTAAAAAAAATAATACACTAAAGACAGCCCTTACTATTGGAATATCTTTAGTGTTTGCTGCTTTTTTTATGTGGCTGGCTACAAGAGGACTCAATTTCTCAAAAATCAAAGAGGCTTTTGTTAAGGCCAACTATTTCTGGATTTTTGCAGCATTTGTCTTCGGGATTATGGCATACTGGATTCGTGCTATTCGATGGAATATGTTTTTGGAGCCTATGGGCTATAAGATATCTAATTCTAATGCGCTTTGGACATTGTCCTTCGGCTATTTAATGAATCTTACTATTCCCCGAAGCGGAGAAGTTGCAAGAGCAACGGCTTTATATGGTGTAGAAAAAGTTCCGGTAGATAAATCTTTTGGAACCATTATCCTGGAAAGGGTAGTAGATCTGTTCTTCATGATGTTATTTTTGCTGCTTACTGCAGTTTTTAAATATGAAGCACTGATCTCTTTCTATAATTATCTGACAAAGCAGAAAGAGAACACACCGCAACAAGAACAAGGTTTTCCCTGGAAATGGTTAATAGTAGGTTGTATAGGATTAGGAGTCATACTATTTATTGCTTTTCGTAAAAAACTACAGCAAACATCGATATATACTAAAGTTATAAACTTTGGAAAGGGTCTTGTAGATGGATTGAAATCTATAGTGCAGATAAAGAATAAGCCAAAATTTTTCCTGTATTCAGCAGGGATTTGGACTTGTTACTATTTTGCTGCTTATTTAATATGCTTTGCATTACCCGAAACTTCTTCCTTTGGATTTGCAGACGGATTTTTCCTGATTACAGTAGGAACATTAGGAATGATGGTGCCTGCTTCTGGAGGTATTGGCGCATATCACCTGGCATTGAAGTTAGGTGTAATGGGACTCTTTCTGGCTTGGGGCAAAGATCCTGAGGCTGGAGCCGAAGTAGGTTTAAGCTATGCTTTCTTGTCGCATACACTTCAACTATTTATTATGTTGTCTATGGGGCTAATCTCTATACCACTTTTGGCAAAAGCCAGAAAAATATAAAGGCTGAGCATATCTTTATTTCAGATTACATTTAAATCAAAATATTATCTTTGCATATAACGATAGCAATAAAATGCTATTATAATACAATAACAGGGGGAAGTCCCTATAAAGAAAGAACATGACAATAGACAACAATCATGTAGTTGCTTTAAACTACACACTTCATACAATTGAAGAAAACGGTGAGAAAACTTTTGTTGAGCAAACAACAAGTGAAAACCCATTAACATTTTTATATGGTGTTGGAATGATGATTCCTAAATTCGAGGAAAACATCAAAGGTCTTACAGTAGGTGATAAAACTTCTTTCACAATTGCTCCTGAAGAAGCTTATGGTGAAAAAGATCCTAATGCATTGGCTCAATTACCAGTAGATATGTTCAAAGAGTCTGGTATGCCACCAGTAGGAGCTATGCTTCCTTTATCAGATAACCAGGGGAATAATTTCCAGGCTATCGTTGTAGAGGTTACTCCGGAGGTTGTAATCGCAGATCTTAACCACCCAATGGCTGGTAAGACATTAAACTTCGATGTTGAAGTTTTATCAACTCGTCCTGCTACAGAAGAAGAGCTTTCTCATGGTCACGCTCATGGTGTTGACGGTACAGAAGGTCACTAAAAAATAAACGCCCGGCTTTTTGCCGGGCATTTTTATTTCAATCAAAGACGGTTTCCTGTTTGCATTAGCATATCAGGAATTTTTATTTTCCTATTTTTGCCAAAAAAAGATGGAACAGCAATCTAAAGATCCTTTACATGGAAAGAAACTAGTCGATATTCTGGAAGAATTGGTAGACTATTATCAGGGTTTTGAAGAGCTGGGAAATCAAATTAATATCCGCTGTTTTACTCATGATCCGAGTATTGCCTCTTCTTTAAAATTTCTTCGTAGGACTCCATGGGCCAGAACCAAAGTGGAAAGCCTTTATCTATATGTTTTAAGACAAAAAAAGAAAAAGGGGTTATTATAGAATTTCTAATTATCATAAGCTTGTAATATACTGAAGCTTATAGCTATTGGATCTGAGGATGAATAGATGTGTTTACTCCATATTTCTTCATTAGGACTGTAGCTACCAGTATAGATGTCTTCTTTAGTTTTTGAAGTGTATAAAGACATTATTATATCATTTATTTTTTCGACTTGATAGGTTCCGATATCAGCAATTATCCGAATACTGGTAAAAAAAGCATTGTTTTTTAACCTTATATTGAATCTTCTTAAATCAATATAAAGTTTTCCTTTTTGAACTGACAAATCTGAAAGAGGAATAATAATGTTTTCCTTGTTTAATTTTTCCTTTAGGGTTAATTTGGAACGATTACTAAAATCATAAAAATCCAGTTTTATAAAATATTGATTTGTTATTTTTCTTTTAGGATATAGGGTGATAGATTTTAACTGTGCATTATTCTTAAAACTCCCTTTTAATATTTTTCCATAGTTATAACCTGTAGAAACATTGTAAATAGAATTTCTTTTAATCCTATCTTCAAAGTTTAAAGTTTTTAATGAAGAAATTACAACTTCCGGAATGATATACTCTTTGGTTTGTAATAGAATAACGGAATCTTTTGAAGCCGCCCGGACGGATATATTCTGGTATCTGTTGTCTACAACCTCAAAAGCTTTTGAAGTTTTCATTTTGAGTTTACCTAAAGAATCTGAAAAAAAGACACGATTATTAATCTTTATTTCACAGTATATTACTGGCAAATTAGAATCTAATTCCCTAAATTGAATGGTGTGTTGACTAAATAATTGTATAAAGGGAAATAAGAGTGCTGCTGTTACAGCACTCCTTTGAAAATAAATATGTTGTAAACATATTTTTAGCATGGAGAATTAGATGGTGTACAACTTTGTATATAACTTTCTTTACTTACTGTAATCCAAAAAACTTTGAATTTTTCAGTTACTACTCTTGTACCGCTTGAGCTTTCTCCACAGCCACCCGTCCATTGACATTCTCCATATTCCGTATCGGTTCCGAATCCTTTTGCTTCTATTTTATAAGGTAACAGAATAAATATGAAGCAAAGAATAGCAGTAATTGAGAAAACACTCTTTACTGATAATTTTTTGTATAGATTTTTTAACATAATATTTAATTTTAATTGGCCTACTTTCTTTTTTAAGGTCATTTTTCAGCATCTTCGGACCATAAGTTTTCGCGATAACTTTTCTCAAATGTGACTAATTATTTATTTAAGTATGATATACTTTGGTTGTTTTTTTAATAACTAAAGTATTATGTTGTTGTTTGGATATTTAGTATATTTTTGACTTAAAAACACATTTGTTATGAAAATTTCAATTAAACTTAGAAAGTTAAGAGAACAGGAAAAGTCTAGTCAGGCAGAAGTAGCTGATGAGTTACAAGTCTCTCAGACAGCTTATAATAAATGGGAAACAGGATCTGCTAAGCCTTCTTTAGAAAATATAATAAAGTTGTGCAATTACTACAATATTGGTATTGCAGATTTATTAGATGATAATTTTAAAATTTTATCGGACGATATAAACAGGAAAGAAATAAGAATAACAGAAGAAGTAATTCAAAATATTATTAAAAACCAGGAAAGGCTGATTGAGCTGACAGAAATACAAAACGGAATTCTAATTCAAATATTGAAATGTGAGAATTGAGAAGAGTATATACTCGTTATCTAAAAAAATCCCCTTAGAATTCTAAGAGGATTTAATATACAAGAGTTTTTTTGATAATTATCCGAATGCTCTTTTTAGCAAACTTTCTACTTTCGGTTCGCTACCACGGAAATTTTTATACAATTCCATAGGATCTTTAGTTCCTCCCGAAGATAATAATACTTTATATTTTGCCGCTGTTTCCGGATTGAAAATTCCGGTTTCTTTGAAATAAGCAAAAGCATCTGCATCCAGTACCTCTGCCCATTTATAAGAATAATAACCGGAAGCATACCCACCTTGAAATACGTGTGAGAAGCTTGGACTAATTGCTGTTTCCGGATTTACAGGATACAATTGTGTTGCTTTAGTCTGTGCATCTTCAAAAGCTTTTATGTCTTTTACTTCATCAACTTTTATATGATAAGCCATATCCAGTAACCCAAATCCTAACTGACGCAGGGTCTGATAGCCTTCCATAAAGTTTTTGGAGTTCTCAATTTTTTCAATCTTTTCATCGCTTAGTACTTCACCTGTTTGGTAATGCTGTGCGAAAGTCTTCAGGAATTCAGGCTCGTAGCAGAAATTCTCCAGAAACTGAGAAGGTAATTCTACAAAATCCCATTTTACAGATGTCCCGGAAAGACCAGGATATTGAGTGTTTGCTGAAATTCCGTGGATAGCATGTCCAAATTCATGGAATAATGTAGTTACCTCCTGGAATGTTAGTAAACTTGGTGTATCTCCACTTGGCTTGTTGAAATTACATACCACTGAAATATGTGGACGGCTATTTTCTCCATTTTGCTTGTATTGGTTTTTATAGCTTGTCATCCATGCACCGGCACGCTTTCCTTTTCTTGGGAAATAATCCACATACAAGATCGCTTTGTACTGTTGATTGTCAGCCGAACCATCTAAGGTTTCCTTTACTTCATAGGTTCTTACTTCATCGTGGTATTTAGGAATGTCTTTTCTTTCTTCAAAAGTAAGTCCGAATAATTGCTTAGCAAGACGGAAAACAGCATCCTGAACTTTTTCCAGAGGGAAATAAGGCTTTAGCTCCTCATCATTCAGATCATATTTTTGCTTTCTTAGTTTCTCAGCATAGAAAGAGTGGTCATAGCTTTGCATATCCTCTATTCCGTCAGCTTTAGCCAGAGCTTTTAATTCTTCTATTTCTTTTTGGCTGTATGGTGTTGCTTTCTCCAGTAATTCATGTAGGAAATTTTTAACCTTTTGTGGTGATTTTGCCATTCTTTCCTCCAATACAAAAGCAGCATAGTTTTCATAACCCAAAAGTTTTGCTTTCTGATCTCTGAGGCTGATAATATCTTTAATCATTTGCTGATTGTCGAATTCTCCACCGTCAAAAGATTTTTTACCATTGACTAAAGCCAGCTCCTGGCGTAATGCACGATTCTCTGCATACGTCATAAAAGGAACATAGCTAGGATATTGCAGGCTTACTGCCCAGCCATCCAATCCTCTTTCTTTAGCTTCCTCTGCATATTGTGCGATAATAGCTTCCGGAATTCCGGCAAGATCTTCTTTTTTTGTCAGGTGCTTTACATAAGCATTTGTAGCAGCCAATACATTTTGTCCGAACTGAAGTTGTTTTGTGGATAACTCTATACTAATGTTTTTTAGCTTTTCTTTATCCTCCTCATTCAGTAAGGCTCCATTTCTTACAAAACCTTTGTAAGTTTCGTTTAGTAAAGTTTGTTGCTCTTCATTCAGTTCATAGTTTGACTTTTCGTCGTATACCTTTTTAATACGTTCAAATAACTTCTCATTCTGAGATATTTTAGAAGAGTATTCTGTTAGTAAAGGCGAAACCTCCTGTGCAATTTGCTGGATTTCATCGTTGGTCTCAGCAGAATTGAGGTTGAAGAAGATATTGGAAACCACATCCAGTTGTTCCCCTGCATAAGCTAATGCCTCAATAGTATTGGCAAAAGTTGGAGTTTCCGGGTTGTTGGCTATCTGTTCAATTTCTGCTTCGGATTTTTTTATCAGTTCCTGAAATGCAGGAAGGTAATCTGTGTTTTTTATCTGGTCAAAAGGAGCCGTATGAAACGGAGTTTGAAAGGATTCTAATAAAATATTGTTCATTTAAATCTTAAATTTTTAGAGATATAAATTTACAAAATTCGCACCAATAATATTAGCTACCTTTGTTGTTAATAACTATTAAAATCTGAACTATGAAGAAATTTTTTAAAATCATGCTGTGGTTTTTTGCCATAGTATTCATTCTCCTTACCGTTACTATGTTCGTATTAGGTAAAAAATACCACTACGAAAAGTCCATTACAATTAATGCGACACCGGATAAGGTATGGCCTCATGTCAGTTCTATGAAAGCACTGAATGAATGGAGTCCTTATATGAGCCTTGATCCTAACATGAAAAGAACTTATAGTGGAACGTCCGGAGAAATAGGAGATACTTTCAAGTGGGAAAGCAATAAAAAAGAAGCAGGGACAGGAGAACAGAAATTAATTGAAATTGTTCCGGGACAAAGTGTAAAAACAAGTCTTCATTTTATCAAGCCAAATGAAGGACTGGGTATAGCTAATCTTACATTGAATCCGGAAGGTAATCAGACTAAAGTTACCTGGAGTCTGGATACAGAAATGAATTATCCTATGAATCTTATGAAACTCTTTATGGATGGCTTCATGGATGATGCTTATGGAAGAGGACTTAAGAGTCTGAAAGAAATAAGCGAGAAATAAGTCTGTTAAAAGAATCAGACAAAAAAATACCTTATAGGTTCTTAAAACCTATAAGGTATATAATTATGAAATTTACGGAAGGTAGCTTAGTATCTGAAAGAAATAAGCGAACAGTAAAAGACCGTATTATAATAACAAAACCCTCACAGATTTCTGTGAGGGTTTTTGTTTATTTTCCATCATATTTTTTTCCAATTGATCTTAGATATCGGATCAGGCTTTCCGGTCGGTCGGTCTGAATGATATTTGCTCCCTTCCGGATCATCCATCCCCAATGTACATCTGGCTGGTCTTCTGCAAGGTCATCATCGTGTCCTGCACAAAGTTCCGGCCACAGGGCATTGATCCAGATTAATGCTTTTTTACTTTTTATAAGCTTCAGAAGCTGATCAGCCTTTGGTGTATCATCTTTAATAATCACTTCGTAGGCAACTGGATTAAAAATAGCTGAGAAATCATTGATATAGGTTTCCGGATTTACTACCTCATCTCTTTTATAGATGCTATAATCTTCCGGCCATACCATTGGCATATAGATTATGTTATCCAGCTTGTTACCGATTTCCTTTTTCAGTTCAGATGCCTTTTTATTTCCTTTTAGTATGATCTGCTCTCTGGTTCCGGTCTTGTTAGCGATGGCAAGAACCTCATCCAGATAGTCCCAGGCTTTATCCAGATTGAGCATAATCCTTTTGCCTTTAATAAAATTAAGCATTTCTTCAAGCGTCGGAACTTTCTCGCGCGTCGGCATGGAAGCACCGTTTCGTAAAATGAGAGTTCTCACATAATCTAATGTTACATCCGATATTTTACCAGTACCATTGGTGGTACGGTCTAATTTGGGGTCGTGCATAATGATGAGTTGCCCGTCTTTAGTTTTCTGGATATCAATTTCCACAATATCTACACCCATTTTAATAGCGCCTGCAACTGCTTTTATGGAATTCTCAGGATAGTTTCGCCAGTCACCGCGATGTGCAACTACGAGTACTTTATCCTTTGGAAAGTTTTTACTGAAGTAGTTGGTTTGTGAGAAAAAGAACTGGCATAAAAGGAGAGCCAGAACAAAGGTATATTTTGACATTTTTGGTATCATAGTTTTTTATTGATAGTGGTTAATAATAAAGTCCTTTTACTTTTAGAAAGTTAATGAGCTCTTTAGGTCTGTCGGTTTGGATTATATTCACTGCATGATCGGTATACCATTGATAAATATTGGGGTTATCCAGTACCTTATCATCTTCATGTCCGGCATTGTGATGTGGCCATAAAGAATTTACCCAGACTCTCGCTTCCTTTTTTCGAACTTCTTTAAAGTCGATCAGCCTGGATTCATCGTTTCCTATTGTGAACTCAAATCCATAAACTTTATAATGATCCAGATATTCCTTTATTTTTTGCCAACCTTCCAGGTTATTCAACCGGATAATAGGCATGTACTTTATGTCATTTTTGATATTACCATACTTTCTGTTGAATTCCGGGTAGGTTTCTGTTCCTTTGAATAAAACCTGATCCAGCATGTTTCTTTGTTTCAGGATGGGATATACAATATTGATATAATCAAAACCTTTATCCAGATTAATAAGGATTTTGTCCTTGGTAATATCCAGTATTTCTTCCAGAGTAGGTATTGGCATTTGTGTTTTACTGCCAAGACCATCCCGTAAACTAAATTTTCGGATCTCTTCGAGTGTATAATCGGAAACCTGGCCTTTTCCTGTGGTAGTTCTGTCAATGGTTTTATCATGCATCAAAACAAGTTTTCCGTCCTTGGTTATTGCCAAATCCAGTTCTACCATATTAATACCTTTTTCAATCGCTTTTTTTACAGCCCATACAGAGTTTTCCGGAGCTTCACGCCAATCGGCTCTGTGCGCAACAACCATTACTTTGTCTTCCGGAAATCCGGATAAGGAAACTTGTTGTCCCCATACAAATCCGGAAACCAGAAGAAGTAAAATAAATAGTGTGATATTTGAGAATCTATTAGTCATTTTCTGAGATTTTTAAATTAATAACCCGGATTTTGTTTAATGGATGGGTCTGTATTAATTTGTCCTTGTGGAACAGGCATTACCAGATTGTGCTGTTGAATCTTCGCAGTGCTGTACCCGGGTGTATTTTGGAAATGCTTTGTCATTACTTCTATTGCTTTGCCAGTTCTTACCAAATCGAACCAACGATGTCCTTCACCAATTAATTCTTTTCTTCTCTCAGTAGCAATCTCGTCCAGCAGAGTATTTTTATCAGAGATATTGACATTATCCAATCCGGCTCTTGTTTTTATTTTATTCACATAAATATTCGCATTGGCAGTATCACCTGTCTGAGCGTAACATTCGGCAAGCATCAGATAAATTTCAGCAAGTCTTAATACAACAACATTACTACCGCTGTCTGCGATTACATCAGATGTTTTTACCAGTTTTTTGGTGTAAGGAACTCCACTCGGGGTTAATCCTATATAAGCATCTCTTCGTTTGTCCTTAGACGAATACATATTGTATATCTCCTTAGTAGGCAAATTATGCCCCTTGGCTCCTGGTACAAATCCGGAAGGACTAAACATTTGAAAAGCGCTATTCCCTTCAGAGTTGGCATTGATTCCTGAAGCGAACTGAACATCGAAAATAATCTCAGAATTATTTTTGTTGGTTGGTGAAAAAATCTGAGTAACATCGTTTTGTAGACTGTATCCTAAACCTTCTGACTGCTTGAGGTAAGGAATTGCTTCATTGAATTTTCCATTTGTGATCAGAACTTTTGCCAGTATTCCCAATGCTGCACCTTTTGTGGCTCTTCCTTTCTGAGCTGCAGTGGCCGGGAGTAAAGCAATAGCATCTGTAAGCTCTTTCACAATAAATGCATAAATCTCTGCTGTGGTATTTCTGCCTTTACCAAAATAGTTATTAACATTAGTTGTTTCTTCTGTACTTAGTGGAACATCTCCAAAGATCCTTACTAAATCGAAATACATTAGAGCGCGTAGAAATTTCATTTCGCCAATTCTGTAGTTTTTAATCTGGCTGTCCATAGCTACAGGGGTTATTCTGTTCAGTACAATATTGGCCTGCTGAATTCCGATATAGTGATCGCGCCATGCCTTTGCTAATAGATCATTTTTAGCCTGTATTGTAAAAAAGTCAAATTCACCATAGGTAAAGCTGTCATTTGCCGGAACTTCATCAAATGTATTATCCGAAGGAATTTCTCCTATAGTAGGCATTGCCAGTTGGTATTGTCCGTCGTATTGCAATGCTCCGTAGGTTGCGTTTACTCCTTGTTCCAGCTGATCGGCATCTTTATAAAAGTTAGTGGTAATTTTAGTGCTGTCAGGAGACGTATTCAGAACATCTGACGAACATGATGTCATAAGAAAAGCAAGGACAGCAACTGATATATTTTTTTTCATGATTGATCTTAAATTTGAAAGTTTAGAATTTCATACTGATACCCAATGAAACCGACCTGGAAACAGGGTAGTACCCGTTATCATATCCTTGTGTAAGTACATTATCTGTCGTTGCATCTATATTTTGTCCTTTATAAGGAGTGATGGTAAACAGGTTATTTCCCATTAAGTATAACTGTATTGCACGGATATTAAGTGTGGACAAAATTTCCTGTGGTACATTGTAAGCCAATCTTATAGATCTTAACCTCAGGTAATCTGCTTTTTTAAAGAACATACTGGATGTCCTGGCTTCTTTTCTGTTATTAGAGAAATTCATATTCGGCATTGCAAAGAATCCGTTAGGATTAGTTACAGGATTGTATCGGTTATCGAAGTAATATTGACTCGGAACACCAAAACCTTCGCCAGCCTCTCCAATGCTTACCATATCTCCGTTATATACTCGCTTACCTAGTTCACTGTATAAAGTGAAATTAAGCTCGAAATTTTTATACCTGAAGTTATTTGTAAAGCCTAAAATATATTTAGGAATTCCGGATCCAAAGCTTTTTTTATCTCTTTCATCAATAATTCCGTCACCATTTAGGTCTTCCATAACGTAATCGCCTACAAGGGTTCCGGTAATATGAGGCGTATTGTTTATCTGATCCTGATTTTTGTAAACACCAAGAATATTATAACCATACATTTCACCAATTGAGCCTCCTACTTTTGTAATCGAAAAATTGTTGGCTCCGGATACGATCTGGCTTTGTCCGTTCGCTAATGCCAATACTTTGTTTTTGTTTGTGGAAAAGTTGAAAGAACTGTTGTATTCAAAGTCTTTACCTAACTGAATAGGCTTTAATGATAGCTGTAGTTCCAGTCCGTTATTTCTTACCTCACCTATATTCTGAAGGGAAGTACTATAACCCGACTGCTCAGGAACCGGAACGTCTAGTAGTAGGCCTGTTCTGTTAAGTATATAGTAATCTCCTGATACATTCAGATATTTATTGAATAACGAGAAATCGATTCCGAAGTTGGTAGATTTTGCTTTTTCCCAGGATATATCTGGATTTGGAGCGGTGAAAGCTCTGTACCCCGGTGCTAGAATTCCACCGAATACATAATTTTCCTGCTTCATCAGAGATTTAGCGCCAAAGTTTGGAATTTGATTATTACCATTATTTCCAACACTGAATCTTAGTTTTACAGGGTCTATGAATTTATTCTTAGGGAAAAAGCTTTCATTGCTTAGGTTCCATGCAAAAGAAAAAGCATAGAAATCTCCCCATTTGGAGTTATCCCCAAAGCGGGACGAACCATCGCGTCTGTATGAACCCATTATGGAATAACGGTTTCCGTAGCTATAATTCAGTCGGGCAAAATAAGATAGTAATGTCCATTTGTATTCGTTAACCGTTACATTGAAGGAAGATCCGCCTGCAATATTGGTGATGCTATTATCTGGAAAACCTCCTACCACAGTCTTTACCTGATTGAAATTCTCTTTCTGGAAAGACTGTCCGGCCATAGCGCTAAAGCTATGTTCATTAATTTTTTTATTATAAGTTAGTAAGTTTTCGATAAGGTAGTTTTTACGGATATAATCTGTTCGGGAGGCAGTTGTAACATCGGGAGCCGGAGTTCGGTATGATCCTACAGTAGAAGGATCAAAGAAATTGTATTCGTAACTGGAGTAGTCACCACCTACCGATATTTTATATTTGAAATCTTTTAGAATCTTTAGTTCTGCAAATAGATCTCCGAAGATTCGCAGATTGGTATACCTTCTTTTGGTCATTTCAGCTATGGCAACCGGATTTTCTACCAGAGCGGCATCAGTCGGCGTATTTGCTTTTATTTGTTGAGAGATCAGTAAATTTCCATTAGCATCTCTTGGTGCAAAGAAAGGATACATCGTACTTGCCATTTGCACAACATTATAAGTTCTGCCTCCATCTACCATATCGAAAATATTACCGGATGAGTAGGATGGTGTAACCGATACACCCATCTTCAGATTACTGCTAAGATCTGTAGAGAGGTTAATATTACTGGAATATTTTTCATAATCGGTACCGATAACAATACCTTTCTGGTTAAAATAACTTCCGGTAAATGAGTATCTGGATTTATCACTTCCACCATTAACATTAAAAGTTGTATTGCTTACCGGAGCATCTCTGAAAATAGTGTTGTACCAGTTATTGTTAGTAAGTCCAGGTACACCGTTGAGATAAGGGGTAAGGTAATCCGGAATGAGTTCTCTAAGACTGGCTCCTTTTGCCTTACGGGTAGCAGTATCATCATTAATGCTTCTGTTAGATCCTTTGGACAGATAATTGTTGTCCCGGGATTCTTTCATAAAAACTGCCATCTGATAAGCATCTACTACTTTGTTATTGCTGGCTACAGATTGAATACCATAATAGGAATCTACAGATACTTCTGTTCTTCCTTTTTTTCCTTGCTTGGTCTGAATAAGGACAACTCCATTAGCTCCTCTGGATCCATAAATAGCTGAAGAAGCAGCATCTTTCAAAATATCAATAGACTCTATGGAAGCCGGATCTATAGAATTGATGTCCGAACCTTCCGACAATGGAAAGCCATCTACTACAATAAGTGGATTAACACCAGCTGTTAATGTACCAATACCTCTGATTCTGATGGTAGGTGAAGAGCCTGGTGTAGCATTGCTTTGCGTTACCTGAACACCTGTAGCCTTTCCGGCAATCATTTCACCAAAATTACTTGAGGCCATTCCGGTAAGATCTTTTGTGCCAAGAGAGGCGATAGATCCTGATACGTCTTTTTTCTTCTGTGTACCATAACCAATAAGCACTACTTCATCGATTTTCTTTTCTTTAGCCGATAGCGTGTCTGCTTTAGGTGTGGATAATATTTCTTTTTTGGAAATACTTTTTATTGCCGTTTTGCGGAGGACTACTGTATTATTCCTTATCTCGTATTCTACAGGATAATGAGTTTTAAGGTAGCTTAGTGCCTGTTCCAGAGAAGAGTAGTTAATTGCACTCTCATCTGCATAGATACCTCTGAAATCTGAACTTGAGTAAAGGAAAGAGGTATTAGTGGATTTACTAAGTTTATCAAATACCTTAGCGATAGGAATCTGATTTCCGCTTTTTAGACTGGTGCCGGTTCGGGTGGTCTGCCCGTAATGAACTACGGGAAGTCCGACCGCGACCAATAACGCAATAGATATTGCTGTTTTTTTCATACATTTGACGGTTAATTTATTAGACTTTAGCGAGTTTGTATAATTAATTATGTGCACCGATAACCCCCATTATCGGTGCTTTTTTATTTTAATTGTATTACATTGTCATTGCTTTTTTCTGGTTTTAGATTAAACGGATAACCTATCACAGATAATACCTCGTTTAAGTTTCCGGAGAATGATCCTCTTATCTGCTTGTTTTTGTACTGATCCGGATAATCAATTTTTACATGATATACTTCTTCCAACTGGTTGATAACTTTCTCAAATGATTCATCCTGAAAAGAAAAACTCTTCTTTGCATTCACAGCGTAATAATGAAAGTCCTGATTTTTTGAGTTTTTACTCCAGGTTTCATTAGGGAGCAAATAGGTAATCTTTCCTTTGTAATCAATTTTCACCTTTCCTTCAAATAATTCTACTTTTTGTTCTTCACTGGTTTGATCAAGGAAGAATTTTGTGCCCAGAATCTGCACATGGAAATCGTGCGCATTAATATGGAAAGGTTTTGTCTTGTCCTTGGCAATATCGAATACAGCCTTCCCGGAGAATGTTATATTTCGGTCAGTTTCTCCAAAATCAGCAGCCAGTTCAATTTTACTATGAGGTTGTAATGTGATCATACTACCATCCGGTAAGGTTACTTTTTTGCTGTAATTGGTACTGAAGAATATGTTAGTTTCATGTTGAGCTGAAGGCGAGAATCTGAAAAAATAAAAACCAACTCCCAATATAACTATAGCGGCAGCAGCCCAGTATATTTTTCTAATATTTACAGATGGCTTTATTTTACGTTCAATACCCTTCAGGATGCGTTCATCACTCCGGGCATCTAATTGTTGTTTTTCAGCAGAAACTTCTTCCCAGTTTCTTTTGAAATCTTCATCTTCAATTTTGTTCATATCTAGTATTACGCAGGAAGTATAAAATCGTCAACCCCAGAAAGTAATTTTTTTGAAAAAAAATGAAAAAAGAACGTAAAAATATCAGGATACTTTTCTAAGGTTTAACCATAAAAGGCACAAAATCGATGCTAAAATATCACCGCTTTTAGTACACAAAGATTTCACCTAAAGGTAAAATTATTTCGACCATTTGGACATTGAGAAAATTAAGTTTTCAACGGTTTTTGCTGAGCATTTGCAGCTTTGCGCTCCCTTAAAAACGGTTTGGGAAAATAGTTGTAAATAAACGATTTTGCGGTTTTACAGTTTATACAATAAATCCGTTATTAAAAGAAAGAGCTAAGATTGGTTCTGAGAAATAAAAGAACTTTATTCACATGCTTAGCTACCGCATTTTTAGAGATACTGTTTTCCTTAGCAATTTGTGAATAACTTAGCCCGTCTATTTTATGCTTCAGGAAGAAATTTTTGCTTTTCTCAGGAATCAGGTATAGCAGATCCTCAATTTGCTTTATATGACTAACCGGAATATCCTCGTTGCTATCGTCTTTTAATGTATTTGTACATGTATCTTCTTCCAGAGTTGAAAAAGAAAGTTTGTTTTTTCTGTAGAAATTGGCAATTTCCTGTTTTGCTGTTTTAAAAACTGCAGCACTTAGATTGGTATTATTTAAAGAATGACGATGTTTCCACAGGTGTACGAAAATATCCTGAACTACATCTTCAATATCGTCTCTCCCGTGAATATATTTTTTCACGAAAAAAAAGACCTGATGCTTGTATTCGGTGTATATTTTTCTAAATGCTGAATCCACCCTTAATTTCTTTTCACCTCTAAATAAACTATTCGGACAAAAGTATTGAAAACAAAATACCTGTGTTAAATATAGTGTATTAATTATTATTAATAATCCTGTGTGGATTTTCTGTGTAAATTCATTATCAGATATTTACACACGTAGTATTTACTGGAAAAGCCAAGCGTATCAGAGCGAGAAGATGCACATATATGCACAAGAAAGCAAGTGTGTTCGATAACTTCTGAGCAGAGTGGAATTAACTTTTGCGCATGTTTTTAGAAGTGTCTGTACAAGGGTTTTCTAAATTGAGCAAAACGAGCTTATAACAGTATGAAAATGTCTATTTTTGTGTAGCAAAAAGAGTAATCACTAAGTGTACAATGTTGCCTTAGAAATAAAATAAACGATGAAGACAAACGCAGAAATCTTAGAAGAAATTATAAAATCCAGAAAAAGTATTTTCCCAAAAGACTATACAACAGAAGCAATTCCACAGGATGTTCTGGATAAAATACTGGAATCCGCTAATTATGCACCCAGCCACAAAAAAACTAATCCATGGAGATTCAGAATTTTTCAGGGTGTGGAAAAAACGGAATTAGGGGAGACTTTGGCAGAGTTATACAAAGCAACGACTTCTCCGGAAACTTTCCTGGAAAAAAAATATCTAGATATCTCAGATAAAGTAAGTAAAGCCAATACAGTTTTAAGTATTGTTGCTGATTTTAGTGGTAAAGTTCCGGAATGGGAAGAAGTTGCAGCTACGGCTATGGCAGTTCAGAATATGTATCTTATGGCTACAGCCAATAATGTAGGTTGTTATTGGAGCTCTCCGGGTATGATCCATCATGTTGGAGATTATCTTCAGCTGAAAGAAAATGAAAAATGCTTAGGCTTTTTCTATATGGGGATGAAATAGTAATAAGAAACTATACAAGAAAATAGGAGGGAAAGAGTGATCTTTCCCTTTTTTAATTTTGTCATACCTATTAAAATATTTATAATTTCAATAGACTAAATTTTCAAGATATGAGAAAATTAAACCTTGCTATGGATGATGGAAAATTAATTAAGGCTTAGTTCCGTATGGTTTGAATCCAAGGTCTTTCTCCCAAGTGTTTCCATATTTTTTATTGAGGTATTTTATAAGGACTGTGTTATTCTCCTGTGCCTTCTTCGACATGTCAGGAGACACAAGACATCCCATATTTCGAACGCCAATTCCATATTTCTTTTGAAAATTTTGTCCGTCAATTCCTGCAAACCCAAACTGAATAAAAGCAGCAGTTTTGTTTTTAATCAGATCCTGATAATTGGATTCTGTCGCATATGGGGGTGTAGTATCTTTTTTCTGTCCGAAGATATTTCCGGAATATAAAAATACCAGACAGAGCAATATAAACATTCTTTGCATGGTGTTTCTTTTACCTATATATGACGAACTGATATGATAAAAGGTTGGAATTGGTCTCTAAAATTGAGTTGGACTTATTCTAAATCATCACTTTGATTTTTTTCTTTCCAAAAATTGGAATATTTTTGCACCGTAACCTGAGAGGTGATGAGAAAGTACTTTACTATCATATTACTTACCTTCTATCTTTTTTCTTCTACAGAATTGAGTCAGGTTATAAAACTGCCTATTTTTATCGAGCACTTCAAAGAACATTCCGAGGCAAATCCTAAGCTTACTTTATTTGGTTTTATCAAGCTTCACTATTTCAATGGTGATCCCGATGCTCCGGATTATGAAACTAATATGAAGCTGCCTTTCAAAAAGCACGACTTTTATCTGGTAACCTCGGTTATTATTCAGGATATACCAAAAGCCTTTAATCTGGATATTAAAGCGCCGAGCTTTGAAGAAGGCAAAACAAGAAACTTTTTTTATACTATTGGTGAAATCCCTTCACCGCTATTTTCTATTTTTCAGCCGCCTAAGGTAGCCTAATTTTTAAAGTACATAGCATTCCCACATACAAGGGAATGAATTTTCAACGTTTAAAAATTAGATTTTTATGCTAAATAAAATCATTGAGTTTTCTATAAAAAACAAACTCATTATTGGTCTTATGACCTTGGCATTAGTCATATATGGAGTTATAGAACTTCGTAAGCTTCCTATAGATGCTGTGCCGGATATTACAGACAACCAGGTACAGATTATTACAACGTCCCCGTCATTGGGGGCACCAGATGTAGAAAGATTTATTACTTTTCCAATCGAACAGGTTTGCCGGAACATTGTAGGTGTAAAACAAATTCGTAGTTTTTCCCGTTTCGGACTTTCCGTAATTACTATTGTTTTCAATGAAGAAACCAATGTATATCTTGCACGTCAGCAGGTTGCTGAGCGACTTCAACAGGTTTCTCAGGATATACCAAAAGAAATTGGAGTACCGGCAATGGCTCCTATAACCACAGGTTTAGGGGAAATTTATCAGTATGTTGTACGTCCTAAAAAAGGATATGAACACCGTTATTCGGCAATGGATCTTCGGACAATTCAGGATTGGATTGTAAGAAGACAACTCCTGGGAGTAGATGGTGTAGCAGATGTTGCCAGCTTTGGTGGTGATCTGAAGCAATATGAAATTGCAATAAAGCCGGCACAGCTAAAGGCTGTCGGTGTTACCATGCAACAGCTTTTTACCGCAGTAGAGAATAACAACCAGAATGCAGGTGGAGCCTATATAGAGAAAGGCCCAAATGCTTTGTTTATAAGAACAGAAGGATTGGCAAAAAATATTTCCGATATAGAGAATATTGTTGTCAGGAATCTGCCCGACGGAACGCCGATATTGGTGAAAAATATTGCGGAAGTAAAATTGGGCAAAGCCATAAAATATGGTGCCATGACTTATAACGGCAAAGGAGAAGTAGCTGGAGCTGTTGTAATGATGATGAAGGGCGGAAATTCTAATCAGGTTATTGATAAGATAAAAACCAGAGTAGAAGAAATCCAGAAAACACTGCCAGAAGGTGTGAAAGTAGAAGCCTTTCTGGACAGAACCAAAATGGTGGATAATGCTATCGGAACAGTTTCTAAAAACCTGATTGAAGGCGCACTGATTGTCGTTTTTGTACTGGTGCTGTTCTTAGGGAATTTCCGTGCAGGATTTATTGTTGCTTCTGTTATTCCGTTGGCAATGCTTTTTGCTATTATCATGATGAATATTTTCGGAGTGAGCGGAAATCTGATGAGTCTCGGAGCTCTGGACTTTGGACTTATTGTAGATGGAGCTGTTATTATTGTGGAGGCAGTATTGCATAGGCTACATTCTATTAAAGGAAAAGAAGGTGATAAGATTTCCAGCGAACAAATGAATAAAGAAGTGAAAACTTCCGCCGGAAAAATGATGAACTCCGCGGTATTTGGACAGGTTATTATCCTTATCGTATATCTGCCAATATTATCGCTTCAGGGAATTGAAGGTAAAATGTTCAAGCCTATGGCGCAAACTGTAGCTTTTGCTTTGGTAGGTGCTTTTATTTTGTCACTTACTTATATCCCGATGATGAGCTCTGTATTTCTTTCTAAAAAAATACAGACAAAACCTACATTCTCCGACAGAATGATAGAAAAGCTGGTAGGCTTCTATGACAGAAGCCTTGCTAAGGTTCTGAAATCCTCAAAAATAGTAATGGCAGTTGTACTGGTACTTTTTGCCCTGGCTGTATTTATATTATCAAGATTAGGTGGGGAATTTATTCCTAGCCTTCCGGAGGGAGACTTTGCCGTGGAAACAAGAATACTTCCCGGAAGCAGTCTGAAAACTTCTACAGAGGTCGTTCTAAAGAGTCAGCAGGTGCTGATGAATAAGTTTCCGGAGATTAAAAAGATTGTGGGAAAGACCGGGAGTAGTGAGATTCCAACAGATCCAATGCCACTGGATGCCAGTGATATGATGGTAATCCTGAAAGACAAAAAAGAATGGACTTCCGCAGATAACTATAATGATCTGGCCGATAAAATGCAGAAAGAGCTGCAAAAGAATATGATTGGTGTCACTTACTCTTTCCAGTATCCTGTTGCGATGAGGTTTAACGAACTAATGACCGGAGCACGCCAGGATGTGGTATGTAAGATATTTGGAGAAAACCTGGATACACTAAAGGTCTACTCTGAAAAGCTTGCAGCAGTAGTAAATAAAGTGAATGGTGCCCAGAATATTTATGTGGAACCTGTTTCGGGACTTTCACAGATTGTGGTGAACTATAACAGAAGTGCTTTAGCCCAATACGGACTGAATGTATCAGATGTGAATAATCTGGTGAACGCTGCTTTTGCCGGAAAGGTAACCGGAGCAGTATTCGAAGGCGAGAAGAAATTCGATATGGTGGTGCGTATGGATAGCGAGGAACGCAGAAAGCTGGAAGACGTACAAAACCTGTTGATTACGACTTCATCCGGGACAGACATTCCGCTAAAGAGTGTGGCGGATGTTGATATTAAAGAAAGTGTAAACCAAATTCAGCGGGAAAATGCAGCACGACGGATTATTGTTGGTTTCAATGTTCGTAACCGCGATATTCAGTCTACTGTAAATGATCTGCAAAGCAGGGTGAATAAAGAATTAAAACTTCCGGCAGGTTATTCAGTTACCTACGGCGGTAATTTCGAAAATCTTCAGGAAGCAAAGGCCAGATTGGGAATTGCAGTGCCCGTATCATTATTATTGATTTTACTGATGCTGTATTTTGCTTTCCGTTCCGTAAAGTATGGACTGATTATTTTTACAGCAATTCCGCTTTCGGCAGTCGGTGGTGTATTTGCCTTATGGCTGCGCGGGATGGATTTCAGTATATCTGCAGGTATTGGCTTTATCGCTCTTTTCGGGGTAGCTGTACTCAATGGGATTGTACTGATTGCGGAATTCAACCGCCAGAAAACTCAGCATGAAAGCCTTAAAGATGTTGTTCTTATAGGTGGTAAAAACAGACTGCGCCCGGTACTGATGACAGCAACTGTTGCTTCATTAGGTTTCCTGCCAATGGCACTAAGTAACGGTGAAGGAGCTGAGGTACAACGACCACTGGCTACAGTAGTAATCGGAGGGCTGATACTGGCAACATTCCTTACGCTGTATGTATTGCCGATACTCTATATATTCTTCGAAAAAAGATCATTCAATAAAATAAAAACAGTTTCGGAAACGGAACATAAGATATAATTAACATGCAAAAGTTAAGCATTATTATAGCGCTCTTTCTTACTTTTCTGGGTGTTAAAGCACAACAGTCGGTTACTTTGGAAGAAGCCTATCAGAAAATACTGGATAATAATCTGAACCTGAAAGGGGGGGCATTGAAAATAGATGCACAAAAGATACTGAAACAATCTGCCTTTAATTTGGATCCGCTGAATGTAAGCGCAGAGTTTGGTCAGTTTAATACAGATAAAACAGATCATAAATTTTCGGTGTTGCAAAATTTCCGTTTTCCGGGATTCTATCAGAAACAGAAACAAGTTTTCACTGAAGAATGGAAGCAGAGCATGCTGAATCTTTCTCTTCAGAAATGGCAGTTAAAGCGAGAGCTTACTCTTATCTTTAACGAACTGAATTATCTGGACGCAAAATATGCACTGATCAAGAAAGCAGATAGCCTTTATGGTGTGTATTATGATAAAGCCGCATTGAGGCTTAGAAAAGGAGAGAGTAACGTTCTGGAAAAATCTACCGCAGAGAATTATAAATCTCAGTCCCATTTTCAGTTGCTGACAATAGAGAAAGATAAAGCGGTAACATTGGAGAAACTAAACTTTCTGATTAACGATGGTGATAGTTATACGAACGAAAAGCAACCCTTTTCTTTACAGAACGCTTTGTTTTCCCAGCTGCAAAATCCGGAAGGAAATCCTTATATAGAAACCTTAAAGCAGGAACAGGAGATACAGAAAGCCCGGACACTGGAAGCTAAAGCCAGATTGTCTCCAAGTATAAACTTGGGATACAATAATACATCCATGATCGGAAATCAGGAAAACGGCAGTTACAACGATGGCAGCAAAAGATTTCATTCAGCGGTAATAGGCGTAGGAATTCCGTTATTCAACAAAGCACAAAAGCTGGCAATAGAAGCACAGCGTGTGAATGAGAAAATAGCTGAGAACAATTATCAGCTGGCTTTAAATAGTCTGAATATGCAGTATAAGCAGTATACAATCCAGTATCAGAATGCACTGAAAGAGACAGATTACTTTCAAAACGACGGACTTAAAAATGCAGAGACTATTCTGAAAACGGCGAATCTGCAATTCTATAACGGAGAGATAAATTACCTGAATTATGTGTTATTGGTAAACCAGGCACTGGATATCCGAAACAGAAGTATCGACAGTGTAAAGAAACTTAACGATGCCGTTACCGAAATGAATGCTCTTCAACAAACAAAAATTGACTAATCATGAACAAGATATTTTTAATTATACTTACGGCATTTGCTATTTCTTCATGCTCCAAGGAAGCACCTGTAGAGAAAAAGGCAGAACATACCACAGAAAATCAGGTTACATTAAACGATAAACAATATAAAAATGCAGGCGTAGAAACCGGAGCATTAGAAGGAAAAGAAACGGCTTCCGGTATAGCTGTTACCGGATCTATAGATATTCCGCCTCAGTCCGTTGCCAGTGTTAGTGCACCATTTGGTGGCTATATTAAATATACTAAATGGATGCCTGGTGAGCATATTGGTAAAGGTCAGGTATTGGCTACAATCGAAAACCCGGAGCTGGTACAAATACAGCAGGATTACCTTTTGGCAAAATCCAATCTGGAATATTCACAGAAAGATTATCTGCGTCAGCGTGATCTGAATCAGAGTCAGGCAAGTAGTGATAAAGTAATGCAGCAGGCACTTAATCAGCGTAACAATCATATGATTAATATGCGGGCGTTGGGAGAAAAGCTAAGGATTGCAGGTATTAATCCGGAAGCATTGACAGCAAATAATATAAAAAGAGTTACCTCTGTAGTTTCACCTATCGATGGTTATATTTCTTCAGTGAATGCTAACATCGGACAATATGTATCGCCCGTAGATAAATTATTCGAAATCGTTAATACAAGTGATATCCATTTAGTATTAAAGGTTTTTGAAAAAGATCTGGATAAGATATCCATGGATCAGCAGGTGATTGCGTATACCAATCAGAATCCGGAAAAGAAATATACAGCGCGTATTGTACTGATCAGTAAAGATTTCGCTGCTGACAGAAGTGTACTGATTCATTGTCATTTCCAGAATTATGAACCGCATTTGCTGCCTGGTACTTTTATGAATGCAGAAATCGAAACGAATAGCCGCGCTTCTCTGGCAATTCCGGATGGTGGAGTAGTGGCATTCGATGGTAAGCAATATATCTTTGAAGAAATAAAGCCTAAAACATATAAAATGGTTCCTGTAAAAATAGGTAATTCCGAACATGGCTTTACGGAAATTACAGGATTAACCTCTGAGCAATCTTCTAAGAAGTGGGTGACAAAAGGTGCTTATAATCTTCTGATGGCCCTGAAGAATGTAGAAGACGAAGAATAATACCTAAAAACTTATAATAAAAATGGGCGGAAATATTTCCGCCCATTTTTATGTGGTTGAATAAATAGAAGTTATTTCACTTTTACGTAAATCTCTTTTATTTTTTGTTTTACACCCAGTTCCGGAATGTCTTCCTCACCTGTCTGGATTAGTGTATCAGCACGTTTTTCCAATGTGAAATGAAACTGTCTTCCTTCCCATTCTCTGTAGCTGCAATATTCAAGATTTTCGGTGTATTCTTTTCCTTTTAGCTGATAAGTTCCGGCACCGCTGGAGAATGATTTCAAACTGTCTTTCCCTTTTGATTTGTCGTGGTTCAGGAATGCAAAATGGCTGTCATTAAACATTTTGATCATCTCTGTTTTCGCAGGATCTATAGTTGTGCGAATAGTATCTTTTCCTTTTACTGTCTCAGAACCTACAAGTCTGTAAGTACCGTCTAAAATATCAGCCTTGGTTGTTGATTCTTTTTGCTGACAGGAAAATGCACATAAGAGTAATCCGGCAGAAATCATGGTAAAGTAGTTTTTCATAAAATAATATTTTGTATAGAATATATGTATTAATGACTTTAATAATGCTAATTCATTCAAATATAATTAAAAAATTATTGAAATATATATAATATAAAAAGTCCATTGTGAATTTTCACAACGGACTTTTCTGTACGTTAAAATAATATGTCTTGATTAGCTCTTCTTACATTTAAATATTATGAATACCTTCTTGATAAAAGATTCTTTCGAAATTTCACCGAAGTGATGTATTCATTACTATTTACAAATTGTGAAGTGAGCTAAGATTAATTCTGACTGATCAGATCTTTACGGTATGTGTAAATATCTTCAATAGTTACCACTGTCATTTCTCTTTGGATCGCAAAATCTACAATCTCTGGAAGTCTTGCCATAGAACCGTCTTCGTTGGTCAATTCGCAAAGTACTGCATCTTCACCAAGGTTGGCTAGTTTTACAAGATCTACACTTCCTTCAGTATGTCCACGTCTTTCGAATACGCCATCTTTTCTGGCAATAAGCGGAAATACATGTCCCGGACTTGCAATATGTTCCGCCTGTGCATTTTCTGCTACAGCAGTTCTGATGGTGGTCACACGATCTTTAGCAGATACACCGGATTCAACGCCTTCTTTAGCTTCAATCGTAATGGTAAATGCTGTTTGGTTTTTGCTGTTGTTGGTTTCTACCATCGGACGAAGGTTCAGATGTTTGCTTTTCTCTTCAGAAATGCACAAACAAACGATTCCGCTGCATTCGCGGATCAGAAGTGCCATGTCTTTTTCTGTGATAGTAGAGGCAGGGAAGATGATGTCACCTTCGTTTTCACGGTTTTCATCATCTACTAATAGAATACCTTTGCCTTGTTGTAGTTTTAGAAGTGCATTTTCTACACGTTCTCTGGAGCTTACTCCGAATTTTTCTAATAATTTTTCCATGTATTTTACTTTTAAAAGTTAAAATAGGTCTTCGGTACATGGAAATGAAATACAATACAATAAGTCTATAAGAATAGCCTTATCGATTGTTCCATTTTCTTCTCTCATCCAGACTTTAACTGTCGGTTTTGGAGTTTCACCAAATCAGTCCTTTAAAATAAAAGGAGTCGCGGACTGTAACCGCCGGTAGGGAATTACGCCCTGCCCCGAAGAAAACTTATACTTAAGTTTTACTGTATGTTTTAATTGAATTTTTTTATTTCACTGATTACTATTTAACGTACAGGCCGCTAATTTCCGAAAGATTTTCCAATCCGGAAATAGTATTCTGATTTTATTTATCAATAAGGATGAATATTTAAATGTGTATGAATTCAGATCCAAATGATTATCTGAATACGATTGCCAGAATAATCAGTAAAAGATCCACTCCACAGGCAATCCATACCAGAAGCATGGAAGGTTCCAATGATTCCTGTACAAACTGTTTTAATTTGGAGGAAATAACCTCGGCATAATTAAGATTGGGATCTGAGAAATTAACATCATCCATTTTAACTTTTTTCAGGCAGTATCCGGTTATCTTTCTGAAGAACCAGGATGTAGTGCCGTCTTGTTTATTTTCCTGTATCAGCTTTACACGGAAGATTTTCCAATTTGGAATCTGTTTTACAAAGTTCGGCTGTTTGGCAATGATTTTATTAATCAGCAATTGTACCTTAGGCTCTATATAATCTGTAAGCTTATAATTATATGCATTATACATTGCACTGCTCATAGCCTGTTTATTGGCCAGAACAATAAATAACGGAATCTTTAAAAAGCCAATTAAGATAAGGAGTGTAGGGAAGAAGTTAGTGACAAAGTAATTAATAATAATCATGAAAAATACCAGAATAGCGGCGGCACCGTTAACGTGGCCGGCTGCCATACCGCTTTGCGGGCTGCTGATAATTAAATAAAATCCTACGATAAGATCAGCCAGCACAAATATGCTTCCGATCAGAATAACTTTTATCCAGGCCCACAAAGATTTTCGGGTAATGGTTGAGATAATTTTTAAATTTTCGTTCATAGTGGTGTTTGAAAGATGGTGTTTAGTCTATTTAGATTTTACGAAACTAATGAAAAAGAATTATATCATGAAATTGTGAAAAAATAAAAGCAGAGTTACCCAAACCCTGCTTATTTTAAATTTTATATCTGTTTGTGTTATTTCACTCTTTCCATCAACATTTTTCTTGGTCCCATATCCATTTCCTGTTTCAGAAGCTGGCGTGTTTTAAGGTCAATATAAAAGGTAGTAATGACTTTATGATCGGTAATGCCATCAGTTGTTTTTACAATCCATACAGGTGTGTTTTTAAACATTCCTTTTTCTGTATTCTGAATATTGACTTTTAATACACCACTTTTTTTAGGATTGTAATCGTAAATTGCAATATTGGTTTTGTAATTTTCCTTCAGTGGAAGCCAGCGAATTAATTGTGGATAAATATTACTGTCGAAAAAGTCTTCCGAAGTTTTCTCATTAATCTCCGTTTTTTTGTTGGAAGCTTTATCCAGATAATAGCCGGTCACTTCTTTACCAAAATTGAGTACCATATCCCGTTGCATATTAAACGAGGAATGCTTTACAGGAGCAAGATTCGGTAATTTTGCCGAAGTTTCATCCGTCCAATCTGCTGGAGCTCCTTTCATCTTTACAGTAGTTGTAATATTGACCTCGTTTGCTGCACGCGATATTTTGGTAATCACTTTTCCGATTTCAATCTTCGTGGTATCCTTTACAGCATACCAGTTCATTTCTGTCTCTTCATTTTTAATCAGAACGGAATTTACATCATTGTGTTTTGGTGTCTGAATTTTCTCCTGTGCATTTAAAACTGACGCCGAGAAAAATAGCAGAATTGCGGGAATAAAAAATCTGATTGATTTCATGTTGATACAATTTAATAGTTATATCACAATCAGTTGATTGCCAATGAAAAATGTTACAGATTTAATCGTTAAAATTATAATTGTGGAATTAATATAATGCTTAATTATCTCAATCCCTAAATGATAAATTAAACCATTTGGAGATTAAGATAATTTAGAATTTTTTTAAAAAGTGCCTTTAAAAACTAGATGTAAAATCTAGTTATTCGGATAATGTTTTAATATAAGTAACGGAGACTTTCTCGAAACCGTTTTTCTCAAAAAACGAATGGGCTTTATCATTGGTAATACCACTTTCCAGAAACAAAGCTTTGACTTTTTGTTCGGCTGCGAAATTGTGGATGAAATCCATCAGCTTTTTTCCTAAGGACATTCCGCGAAGACTGCCATCTACAATCATATCCTCTATAATAAGGTATTTCCTGTAAATTCGGAGTATAGCAATCCCAATAATTTTGTTGTGGATATCTTCTATAGTAATCAGATTACAGTCGTCCTCATCCAACTCAGCAGAAAGGATTTTAGCAAAGTTTTCACTCCACTCTGTAGCAGATTTGGCTCTCCCGGACATAATCTCGGAATGCGAAATATAGCTGTCCGTTTTGTGCTCGATAAAGAAATTAACAGCCTCTTCTTTTCTTTTGTTGTTATCCTGATGTCTGATGAAGACTTCCATTCTTTTATTTTTTGTTCATGTACAATAGTCAATTTTATGTCAACTCCTGCTTGTTAACTTATTAACAAGGCTAATGCCTGTTATAATTTTCCGGAATCGACATCTTTAATAAACTTAATAACTCCATTCATAAATACTTTCTGATCATCCCACATCGCAAGGTGGCTACCGTTAGGACAATACAGATAGCTTCCCTTTTTTACCAGTTTGCTTTGTTCTTCCATAGCTTTAGGATCCATTGTATCGTACTTGGCGCCAATCATTAATGTTGGTGTTGCAATTTCATGAAGTCTGTTTTTAATATCCCATTTAGCCAATCTTGCATCAGCGCTCATTCCAAGTTCACTAGGTCCCTGCATAAGAGTATATACAGTACTGTTTACATGTTTCAGGGAGCGGTTTAAAGCATCCGGCCATTCCGGAAGTCGGCAAATGTGCTGCGCATAATAATTGGGGAATAGTAATTCTGTATAGCGTGGATTGGCATAGTCCTTTTTGGCTTCAATGGCGCGAACCTCTGCGAGTACCTCAGGTTTCATTTGTTTAGCTAAAACCTCGGCATATTTTACATACTCCGGTGCACTGGCCATCATATTGGCTACGAGTAATCCTTTTAGGTTTTTCTGATATTTTAAGGCGTATTCCATGGCCAGAATTCCACCCCAGGAATTTCCCAGAACATAAAAATTGTCTTTGTCTGCATTAATGGCTTTGCGTACCTGCTCGACTTCATCTACAAAACGGTCGATATTCCACAGGCTGTTGTCTGTAGGCTGATCGCTGTAATAAGAACCCAGCTGATCGTATTCGTAAAACTCGAAGCCTTCCCGCTGAAAGAAAGTCTCAAAGCATTCCATGTATTCATGAGTCATCGCCGGACCTCCATGTAATAACAAAACTTTTATTTTAGGATTCGTTCCGAAGCGTTTGGTCCAGACTTTAAAGTTACCAACAGGGGTGGTAATCGGAATCATCTTTACGCCGCCGGCTTCTACAGAATCTTTATAATTAAAATAATCGGCAGTAGAAACAACTGCGGGGGCTGATTCTTTTTGCTTGCAGGATACTATAAACATTGCAATGCTTAGCAGTAAGATAAAAATTCGCATGTTTTTCATTTTAAAAGAAGTGATTGGGTGGTGTGTTTTATTTGTCTTTATAAATATTCCAGAAGTTGTAGTCTGTCATTGGTGCGTCAGTTATGCCTATGCAGCGTCCCATTGTTACAATTTGCCCGCGGTGGTAGGTTCCGTGGATAATAACATGTTGTATATATTCGTATTTAGAAAAATCGCACTGAAACCACTGGGATTCGATCTTTACATTTTTAATCAGGTCTTCTTCTGTAAGATCATCTACATAATCTGCCAGCTTTTGCGAGTTATCTCTAATAGCACTGAATATTTCTTCTCTTCCGGATAATGCTGCAGTAGCTGCAAAGTCGAATTCGTTGTTTTCAGAGATATGGCTCCACCAATATTCCTGTGTTTGCCATATGTGATGTAATGTTTTTAGAATAGTAGGGAAACTGGATGGTGTTTCCTGATTCAGTTGTTCGTCAGATTTGGCAGACAGCCAGTCCAGGTATTTATTAACTACCCAATTGTTGTACTGAACGGATTTGGAGATTAAAGTTTTTAGGCTCATGACTATGGATTTTTAGTTAGTTTTAGGTCAGGCTTATCACGTCCTACAAAGCGTCCTTTTCCAAGTAGGAAGTTAATGGCTTTAGTTACATTGTTATCAATGCTTTGCTCTGTTTTCAGGTAGGAGATATATTTTATAATTTCGTTTCTGGAAGAAGGGCGGAGCTGATTAAAAACATTCAGTGCTTCCGGACTTTCTCCCAGTGCTGCCAGCAATTTTGGATGTGCCTCAATTTTCCTTTCTTCATGATCGACCTCTATGCTGATGTCCAGTATTTCACCAATTCTTTTGGGCGAATTTTTCAGCATGGTCATATTGATGTACAGCCGCCATTCGCCACTGTATTTTACAAGAGTTTGTATATAGTCTACATCGTTTACTGTACCTTTTATAGGGATTTTGCCTTTATACCTTTCTGAATGTTTTAGCATAGCTTCCAATACATGTGGAGGCAGAAATACAAAAGGATTGATTCCGATAATTTCGAGTTGTGCAGTAAAGTTATGTTGTTCTGTTGGTGTCATTTGTAGTCTGTGTTATCTCAGTCTTCTTTGCTGTTCACTTTCCTGTATTACTTTTTCCAAACGGGATAGCTGTGTTTTTTCCTGCTTAGCACTCATAATCCAGTGTATCATTACTTTTTTATAAGAAGGAGCTTGGGCTGTGAAAAAATTCCAGCCCATCTTATTTTTCTGAAATTGTATTTCCAAATCCGGATGAAGGGGGACAGGTTCTTTCTCGTGAGAATATATCCTGGATTTATTTTCGGTGCGAAGACTAAAAGCTTTTAAGCCTGCTTCTTTCATCAATCCCTGACCAGAAAGTTCCTCAACTTTTTTTATGTTGATAGCACTCCAGATGCTGTCTTTTTTTCGGGGAGTAAAACGAATAGTATAGCTTTCCTCATCCACAGATTTTCTTACACCATCTATCCAGCCAAAACAGAGTGCCTGATCAACAGACTCCGACCAGCTCATAGAAGGTTTTTTGCTGTTCACTTTATAAAAGCCTACCAGAAGCTCTGCCTCTGCCAGATGGTTATCTTCTAACCAGGTTCTGAAATCGGACTGTGTACTGAAAAACTGAGGCCTCATTGTTAGTAAGTATATTGTTTATAGTTCAAAATGCCTGTTATGATTTGTATTATCCGGGTTTATAAGCGATTTGTTGCAATAGGTAGCTGTTTCGAAATCGTTGATGCTAATGGAGAGAAAGGAAATATCAGGAAATAAGGCGGCAAGCTTTGTAATGATTTGTTTCGAAAGATTAGCCTTTTGTTCTGTAGTTCGTCCCTCCATGATATATCCGAAAATGTGAATAAAATCTTTCTTGCTTTCTGCCAGCTTATAATACTGGAAAGCTTGTATTCTCACTTTTATATCGTTAGGTGCAAATAGACCTGTTTCTTCTGCAGCTTCATAGACGCTATTCATAATTTTATCGGGTGCAACCTGCTGAATAACATCCTGTGAGCAGTCTATAATAAAATTAGGCATGGTACTATTTTGTATGATGATTTAACTATAAAATTAAATAAAATATTGATCGACAAGGCTGATGTAAAACAAAAATCGCTCTAATCTGAAAGTGATTTTGTGTTAAAGCAATTATTGTTTTTATTTCTTTTTCGTGTTTCTCGCCAGAAAGAAAATACTGCCGAAAAATACTGTAGCATAGATAGGTGCTAATGCCGGCTTTTCAAATTTGAAGGTTTGAAAATCAAATTGTTTATATAGTGTAAAACCCAGAATAATGGCTATAGTAGCAAAAATAATGGATGTAGCTTTTTTGTTTTCCATATGTTGGATATTATGTTAGTTTATGATGAATTTAAGTAAGTTCTTAACACCACATTGTCAGTCTGAGTGATTTTGGAAAAATCGTATCGAAGACTAGCCTGGAATAAGAAAATTGATGTCAGATTGAGCTTTTCTGAAAGAAAAGAGCGTCGAAATCCAATCAATTTCAGTATTCCAAAGTATGTTAATCCAATAAACCTTTATCTTTCAGATTGTCGAAAATCAACTTATCAACTTCGGAAATCTTGTCTTTATCCGAATATTTCAACCATTTCATTTCTTCGATTTCAGAACTTACTTTTAGTTCTCCTGAATATTCAGCAGCGTAGCAAGTCATTTTTACAATTGTTCCTTCTTCATGTCCGTGTGCCTGAGCTTCGAAAGTACCAATATAATTAAGTGTTTTGTTATCTATTGTTACGGTCAGCTCTTCACTAATTTCCCGGATCAGTGCCTGCTCGTCTGTTTCTCCGGCTTCTCTTTTTCCACCGGGAAGGTAATATTTGTCTTTTCCATAGCTTTTGGTGGAAAGAATGGATTTGTCTTTTAGTTCTATCCAGGCAAGTTTGTCAATTATTTTCATTTTTCTATTAATATAGTTGTTGTATGTTGTAGCTATCTGCTCTTACTTTTTTCCAAGAACATAGTTATTGCTCTTTTCATCTTTTCTTACGGTGTAAGCTTTATTTATTTTGATCATCCAGCCTTCACCTTCAATCAGTTCATCGCTTATTTTTACAGGCGAGCTTACCGATATTTTGTCCCAGTTAGGACTCATCAATGCCCCTTTTGTAACCTCCAGAATACCCCAATTGTCGGTAACTCTTATTTGTGGATAAACGGTTCCCTTATCTTCAATCGGGATTATATTCCTTGGATCAAAAGAAACATTCATTTTCTCAAATTTTATTTCAAGATGTGGCTGCTCAATGAATTTACTTTTATACTCGGCGATCAGTTTTTTTATTTTTTCGTCTCTTACTTTCTCTTCCGAAAAAATAGCTGCTCCGTTGTAGTTGTTGGCTATTTTGTCAACACTCGCTTTTAAATGAGTGGGTATTTTTATTCCAAAATCTTGAATAAAGAAATCTGTAAGATTGGTATCGCCTTTAATTTTTTGGTTCCAGTATTTGTCTTTTTGACTAAGCAAATAGCCATATACAGGGACGGTACTGTACGCAAATGAGCGAACATAAGTCGGGTTTTTAAGAAATGCATTGGAAGTCGCCACGAAATGTTCTTTTATCTGTGCTTTGTTTCTTCCGCTTATCATAAATCCGGTATACTCCGCAAGACCTTCATTCAGTTCCAATTGGTTTTCGATTGTAGCAGATTCCGGGAAAAGAGAATTTCTGTATTTTCTGAAGATAAGTGCATTGGTCAGATGCTCTTTTTGTTCTTTTTTTGAATCAGAGAGTACTGCTTTTGTAAGGGCTTCTAATTCTAAACGAAGGTATATTCTCCCGTCTTTCTGATCTAAATGGTTGCTTTCTTTATTGCTTTGGGTAAAACCCAATGCAGATTGGGCTTTGTGAAAAAGTTCGTGTGCCAGTAGGTTTATCCGGTTGTTTTTATTTTCAGACAATGGCAGCATAATCATAGCCCAGTTTTTACCATTCCACATTAGGGAAGTATTGGCCATATTAATATTGTCGGGTAATTTGCCAACATAGATATCGCCTTGTTTTGTCAGGCTGTTTTGGGCGTCCGGCTCGTTGCTGTATAATTGTCTGGTTTTGGGTTCTACCAACAAGATTCCTCCATACAGGTCTTTATTCCACAGTCTGATGTTTTGCTGAGTAGCAGTTTTAATTTCCTCAAAATAATTGGAAATACTATTTAAATCCTGAGTTTCGGCTTTTTGGGCAGATATTGTTGAAATCTTGATGAGGAATAGAAATGCTAAAAATACTTTTTTCATGGAGACTTAGTTTTAACCTGTATTTATATACAAAGCCTAAATTTAAGCATTCTATTGAGATTATGTTTATGAAATGTATTGTAATCTGTTGATTTTGTTTAGAAATTGATATAGTATGATTAAAATATTACGGAAAAGCTATGCTATTCTTCAGTTCTTTTGTTTTCCAGAATCTCAGCTACAAATTTTCCGCTTTTGTCTTTAGATATCGCTACTAAGAGATTGGCGCCACCTTCCTGATAGATCCGCTTTATTGTAAGAAGATATTTATCGCCCTGCTTTTCAATATTTATAATTTCATCATTCGCACCATTATCATTCTTTAGTTCAAAGTATGGATAATCGCTTTCGTAATTTTTATTCTTCACCATTTTTACCAAGCCTTCATATTTGGCAGATTTATCGGAGAACAGAATTGGCGTATTAACTGAGCAGTCCGTTAAACCGTCTTCATCTGAAACGCCAATGCCAAAGTAGGCTGTTGGTGTAAAGGTAACTTCGTTGTTGCCTGTTTTTACTGTTTTATCCGGAGCATCTTTTGTCGGTCCGTAGACTTTTCTGCCATCAACATAGCCTTCGATATCTTTTGTTTTTACTTTTACATACCTGAATTCCTGACAATGTTCGTCCACCGGATTTGCTTTGTAAGTAAGGTCACTTACTTCTGTTATATCAACAAGCTGTTCATTCAGGTTGCTGATGTCTTTTATTTCTTTAAAATTTCCGTCCAGAAGTTTTATATCATTACCTAACAAGACTGCTTTTCCGTCAACTTTATGAAAGGTGATTTTGGAAGCTGTGGTATCCTGAACAATATGTTCTGTTTTTTCAGTTGTTACAATACTGGTTTTGTTCTCTTGTTTTCCACAGGAAATAAGGGTAATAAAACCTAATGCCGGTATCAGTTTATTCATTATTTGTATAATAGGTGTTAGTAATTTTTCTTAGCCTCGATAACCTGCTCCGGCTCTTCTTATTTCATATTGGCTGCAGCAATATATTTCCTGTACGGTGGTAGTTTTATCAGTTTCCAGATCCATATATTCCTGTTTGTTGGTAACTTTTTTATATTTCTCTTTTTGAGCAGCAAAGCATAGTATGGTCCCAAAGGCACTTTGTCCGTAAACGCTGTAATCACCATACAGACAACCATAACAATTTTTAAAATGATAGCTTTCTCCAAATTGACTATGGATATCGTCCAACGCAGTTTCCATTAGATCACCAATACCGGTATAAAGCTTTCCTTCGATGGTCAAAGAGACTGAAATTTTCTCATCTTCAATTCCGCCGTCTGGTTCGGCATTGCCCAGTATGTATTCAATTTTCAGATCCGAATAAAATTCGGAACCTGTTGCTTTATCTATAATAAGCTGTGGAACCAAAATTTCAAAAGTACAGTTGCAAAGTTCTTCTCTTACTATTTCTGAGTTGTAGACAGGTGTTTTATTCCATTTAAACCTTTGCAGTTGCTGCTCGGTATATTTTGTTTTATCATCTACAGACAGATCAGAAAATTCGGAACCTGAGAATTTCACACCGTCAATTTCGGTATATAAATTTTTAAAATCATTTTCAACAATTACAGCAGTTGTCCCTGAATTGTCGGTATATGTACCATTGTATTTTTTTCGTTCTGTCATGTTTGGAATATCATAATATTATTCGGAAACTTTTTAGGTTGTTTTATACATATACCACCCATCACCGATTTCTCTGATCATAATAATTTTACTTGGATTTATTTCGGGGATTTTTGTTTTATCGGGTTCATAAAAATATCCTACAGTATTATCAATCATACCTCCAATAGTTAGGATAAAACAGTCTTCACAAGAAAAATGAAAATTTCCATATGAGTTTAAGAATAGGCTTTTTAGTTCCTTTTCGAACCTTAAATTTAATTCTTTTTCTTTTAAATTAGGATTAGATTTTTTTAAATTTTCTATACGATTTTTTAGGTCAACAAATTTCTCTTTGTTATCAATAAAATGTTTTACTATATCATCATCGAACCCAATTGTTAATTTTGCATTTTCAATATGCAACTTAAAGTCTTCTTTGCTTTTAAATACAGAGAATTTACTTTTTCTTGAGATATTTAACATCTTTTGAATATCATTTTCAGACATTTTTTCAGCGCCAAGTACCATTTGTTCTAATATGGCAGTTTGGGCAAGTCCACGAAATGCAGTTATCATCCAGTTCTTGTCTTTCTCAAAATGCAAATAGGTGTCATATCCTTTATTTAGATTGTCTTTCATTGTAATATTTACAACAGCAGTTTTATCAGTCTGATTTAAAGTTCTAAAACTTAGCTTTAAATTTTCCCCTATATCATTTTTATTAGGATGACCTTCAAACTCCCCCTTTGAATAATTTTTAACCTCTGGAAAATCTGTTTGGAAAAGTTTTTTAGCGAGTTCAATAGGCTCATAGTCTTGGCTGAAGACAAGCAGAGAGTTGAGTACTAAAACCAATAATGTAAATTTTAATTTCATTTTCAGTTTCTGTTTTGTTGGGGAAATTAAATAAAAAATACATTGTGAAGATAAATTGACTTTGTACCTATCTATTTTTGATAGCAAGGTGTAAGTATTACGCTCATGTGGGCAGGCATAATTTTATATTGTAAGCTCATAAACCGAAATTGTTTTGTGATCTGTCGCTAAAAAATAACCTGTTTCGGGATTATATTCACATATTTTCGGGTTTAAGTCCCTGTGGACAAATTGTCCGTCCATTGCTATTACCGACAAACCTCCTTTATCATAAAGGAATATAAATGAGTTCGCCGCTTGACTAAAATACATTCTCGAGTTCATAATATGTTGATCATCAACCTGAATCTTTCTATGTATTTTAACCTGATCTTCGTCAATTTTAAAGATATGAATTTCATTCGGAGTATCTGATGTTGAATTTTCATCTCCTTCCATAAAAGGGCTATAAGTAATGGCTACGCAATTATTGTCAACCCAGCATGTTGCTCTGCTTTCATGTTCCCATATACCTATTCCTAAATGTGATATCCGGTTGCTGTTTATAAATTTTTCGATATCGTAAACACGATAATTGTCACTGGAACCCCATGTCCACCCAGCACTTAAAAACTTTTGCTGATTTGGTGACAGAAGCAGCTTACCATAAAAGTAATCATATGATCTTGGCCATGGTAACTTATTGTCCTCGCTATGTTTTTTATAAAAATGCAAATGCTTTTCTTCTGCATTTTCTTCTATCAGGGATTTTGCAGCAGTTAAGATTTGTCGGGTGCTTAGATTCATGATCTGAATATGGTTCCATGCCTCGCTAAATATTAAATGAGGTATAGCATCAGCATTTTTATAAAGAGCTATTGGATAGGCTGAAATATCAGCATGATAGTCTTCCCGCCATAAATGCAAAGCATTATATTTTTCGGGATAATGAACAAAACCATGCCTTTTGTAGTCGTTAACAACTACTACGATTTCATCCATTGTATAAATTGAAGATTTTGCCGTTATGTCAAAACCCCCATCTGAATATCCAATATTATTTTTTACCGAAAACAAATGTTCTTCTGTCTGATTGTACATGTTAAATCTTACCACGTCTCCGGAGCTCATGAGTACTATTACTTCATCTGACTTTGATAGGGTAGATGCTATAATTGTATGATCAGTATTAAGAGATATGTCGTAAATCTTATTGGTTTTCATTCTTGTGTTTGTCGTGATATCGTAGGGTTGCTTTAATAATCAAATATTAAAAAGTTTTGTAATGACAATTACAGTCTAATTCTTTTGGGTTGAGTAGAATCCACTTTGTATTAAAAAAAAGGATTATACGATAATGATACGGGCTTACATTATATAGTATGAAATAAGCATCCCTGTTTCTATAGAAATAACTTTTATAGAAAAGCTCCGCCAACTAATTTTACAAATACTTCTCGGGATCCAATTTTATAAATTGTTAGTATAGTTCCGTCGGGAAGTGATTTCATTTTTTGATCAAATCCTCCCATTGGTCCTGATCGCATCAAATTGCCAAGCTGCTCTAAAACTTCTCCAGCCGTTAAAACACAAATTGCTGTTTCTTCACTTTTTCCATCTCCACTTTTTTCTATAGTCTGGATGATTAAATCCTTTTGCTTGTAGCATAATTCTTTTTTCTGATTATCATTAAGCGCTCGATAAATATTTATCATATCGTCCAATAGATTTTTATTGAGGGGGTTAATGAAATATTTTGATTCTGCTTCAGAAAGCATTTTTTCGGCTTTACTTTTTGATAATCTTTTTTGAGCTGGTTTCCAGAATGTCCCAGATTCACTATTGTAATTCCCAATTGTATAATCAAGTTTTAAGAATTTACTTCCGTAATAAAGTTGATTTAATTGTTCTTGTGTTAATTCAGATGGATTTACTTTAAATATGTCTAAAAGTTTATAAAAATTTTCTTGAGGATTTTCGGTAACATTCTTTTTAATTAATTCAGTATTTATCTGTGCATGGAATACCTGAAAAATTAAAACTAAAATACCTGAAATGATATATTTTCTCATTGGTTCTTTATAATTTGAATCTAACAATTGTTTGGTAAACTTGTCTACGATTTAATTTGTTCGATGGTATTCTCGTCGTTAAAGTTTTTTTGTTTTTGCAACTGAATATTCCGGAAGGTTTCTCTGGATTCCGGTGCTATGGTTGTTTCCATACTTTGAAGTGTTCCAACCATATTATTTACAAAATTCTTTTTGGCCTCCCGCAAACCTGCCATAGTTGTTATATTGGCATTCTCATAATTACGTTTTTCAATACTCAGCGTTTTACCTTTTAGCTGACTGCTTGGTACGGATTTTACAAGCTCAAAATCATAATCTCCGCTTTGATCGGATATTTTGATAATTAGTCCCGGTAATCCGGTAAACTTATAGGGACCATATGCAAGCGGAATATCTGTAGTATACCATGCCGTCCAGTCTCTTCCGTTGTAATTGATTTCTGCTTTTCTGCAGTTGAATGATTGTATAGTCTTTGACTCATCTACAAGTTTCCAGTTATTGATTACAGGTTCTTTGTAGCTGAGTAATGACATTCCGGCTCTTTCAAAATACTGAGTGTTCTGATTGGTTTGTAATATAGTATATGGAAACTTTGTCTTTGGAAAAGATTTTCCTCTGAAATCTATATTAGTAGATCCGCCTACGGTAGCTTTTTGAAACTCACTTTGAAAAGTGGAATCAAATTTTATCGATTTCTCGCTAATGAAAAATGCACGATCCTTCAGTACCTGCAAAGAGAAAAGTTCTTCGAATACCTGATCGGGAGTAGATTTATAGAGTTTGGCTTTTACTAAATAAGTAAAGCTTGCAATAAGGCTGTCTTTTTTTTCTGTCTGAGAATAGAGTAAAGCAAATAAAAAGAAACTTATAAGTATTGAGATTTTCCTGGTGTTATTCATGGCGTTTGGTGTAAAAAGTAAAAATAACATTTATTCTTAGACTTACGAATCCGTATGATAAATATTTCCCTGAAATTAGATCTATTTCTGTTGTTATTTTTAGTGAAAATCACAATAATATTTCCATTCTCCTGCTTTAGTGTTTTTTAGGCAGAACAAACTTCAAATCTGTCTATTGCAGTTAGATACCATTTATTATTTATTTTGGCTATGTAGAAAATAAAAGTTTCCTGATTTTCACCAATTAAAGTGACTTTATGACTTTTACGCTCTATTTCTTCAAATAGCTTAATTTCTTTTTCATTCCAAATCGTTTCTTCTGTAAGCTTATTTTCATTTATTGCAATTGTTGATAAAAATTTGTTGTTGGTCGTCATATCAACATAAATTCCGGAAGGCTTATTCCAGCTTTCAGTTTCACAGTTAAAGACAGGAGAACCGGTTTCATTTATCAGATATTGTGTTTCAAAATTTGTGTCATACGGTAAATATTCTGGAACAGGCTCATTGAATGAAATTTGTTTTGCTATAGAAATATTATCAGCGACGCCTCTGGCAAACAGAAATGTAAGGCCATAATCTTTGTATATTAGGCTGTTTAAGGTGTTTTCATCTCTCCTTTGATAGGCCTTAACGATTTTTATTATAGTATCGTTCATTTCATTTTCTTTCGTAGTCGATTTAATTTCTGTGGAAATTGAGTTTGCAGTATTTGTATTCTCAACCGAAATTTTATTTTCGATTTTTTCATTTTTCTGACCGCAAGAAAATGTCAGATAGCTTAAAAAGACAATAAATGTTATGCTTTTATTTTTCAATTTACTTTTTATTATTTTTCAATTCGCTTTCATGTTGAATCCCATTTGCATTAATTCTGCAATTCCATTTGCAAATCGGAAATAATCCCGTCTTATTTAGCTCTACAGTTCCACTGGCTACTAAATTGTCAACAGCGCCATTTTCATCTGTATCATCCATATAAATGTCAATTTCTTTGCCCGGGAATAGTAATACTTCTTGCCCACTATAGTCCAATTTAATGTCCTGCTGGGAAAGCAAAACCAAATCGCTTTCAATAAGTTCGTTAAAGTCAACTTGAATTCTGGCGGGTTTCATCTCAATTTGTATACTGTTTTTGCTTTACCTATTTGCTATAGAAACAAATGTAAATAAAAGTTGAACAATGAAAAATGGCTGGTTCCGGCTAATTTATATAGATTCAAGCATGAGCGTGATGCTCGCGTTAGCGAGGAGATTTACCTGCTATTCTTCATGATGTATGTTATTTCCAGTTGTAGTTTTTAGACCAGTTATAAAATTCTTTAATCTTGTCCTGATGCTGCTCATTGTATTGAATAGCATCTTTATTCTGAACGGATAGAAAAATAATATTGGCAAAAGGTTCAAGTAGGTTTTTGTCATTCATTTCAATGAAATAAGGTGCCAAAAAATCCCAGTAGTAGCCTTTTTGTTTCGGTTTTACTTCTTTCATTGATTCACAGATACTGGTAAACTTATTTGTAAATTTCTGAATTTCGGTTTTATCTTTATTTTTTTCGTCAAAGTCCAGAGCTGCCGACATTGTTAGTGAGACATCGGTAATGGAAAAATCATTTGGAGCTATTATTTTTTTCTCTATTTGATCAACTGATTTTTGATCAAAAGTTATGTTAATTGTTTTGTCTTCTTTTTGTGAAATTCCACGCTTCATTAGTGATACTAGTGTAGCCAAATTTATTTTTGCTCTGAGCGATTTATTGTCTAGTATAAGATATCTGCCCGATGCTAATATGGATGCAATCCTGTTTGATTTATCAAGAACGGCCAATGCGTTATATGAAGCTGCATGATCAGGATTTAGTTTTGTAGCATTTTGAAAAGCTTCAGCTGCCTTTGTGCTTTCTTTTGCATTGAATAATGCAATGCCTTTATTGAAATAAAGGTGATAATAGTTTGGATATTTTTTTATCCCTTCATCATAGATCTTAATAGCTGCATCTAAATTACCTGAATGATCTAAGGCGTTTCCGTAAGTAACATAAACAGATTTATTATCTCCATTCGGATACAGTTTAAAAATAAGCTCACATACTTCAATAGCTTCATTGTATTTCTTGGATGTTTCCAGTGTCATTGCTTTTTCAGTAAGGGCAAAGAAATTGTTTTTATCAAGATTTAGCGCTTCGTTATATCTGGACAAAGCTTCATCATATTTTTTTTGATCATGAAGAGTAATCCCTTCATGAATTTTCTTTTCGGCTTCGGTCTTATTTTGGGCGAATCCTAATGTTGAAAAACATATAAACAGCAAATAAAATTTCTTCATGTATATTGATTTTTATTAACAGCTAAATCTAATTGTTCTAATATTTCTATTTCGTTAGTATTGTCTTTCATAGCCCTGAGCAAGAGAATAAAAATAATGATGCTATTATCAGTACTAGTCTCATTTTATAAATATAATACTATTATTTTTTCTGAAACAATTCGATGGCTTTTTGCATTGTTTTCTCAGTCTGAACAATATCCATCAGAATCATTTTCAATGTTTGTTTCTTATTCTTATCGACTTCGTTGACATTATTATAAAGAAAGCTCATTAAGAAATCGCTTTTATTACTTAGTGTTTGTTTTTGTTCTTCAATATAGGAGAGTTCTGCGATTTTTTTGTAGTCAATCAAATCAATTTTAGAGCTCGAAACAGATTTCCATGCATTAAGTTTAATTTGCGGAATATAGATCCCTTTTGATTTCATCACAATATTTAGAACTGTGATATTTTTATTGTTAGCATGAAATTCGAGTGAATCGATTAAAGATTGTTGTTTTGGGATAATATCTTTAATATCTTCTTTTGATTCATTTAATTCGCTATTTATAGTTGAAAATATCTGATTAACATAAGCTTTGTCTTTTCGTTCAGAATTCCAATTGTCAATAAAAAGCGCAATTAAAATACCGGCAATTACTGGAATTATTTCTTTTATAAATTGAATAGCATAGTTTTTAAGTTTTCCTTTCATTAATATGGTTTTAGTTTATGGTTTTTGTTGGACTATTTTGTTTGGTTGTTTTCAAGTAAACTAAAATACAAAAAGAATGAATCGGAAAGCGGTTGATATTTTTAATTTTGTACTCCCTCCAAATTTTCTCAATACAATACTAGCTGTACTTATTTTGTTGGAATTGTTGAATATTATGTTTGGTAATTAATTTTTGGATTTCATCATTGCCGTGCTTTCTGATGGAACCGGTATTTTGAAAAATAAATTCATCTATAATTTTTTCACTTGTTTTTTGTCGAGAAAAGCTTGCGACTAATTCCATAATAAAATAAGATGGCACATTTATAATCCCCCGAGTGGATAAAAAACCAAGAGTTGCCGTTTTAATATAGCTTTTGTTTCTTAATTTTTTGCCACAGTTTTCACAAACAATAATTTCTGAATCGTACTTAAAACTTAAAACTGAGAAATAGTGAATGTTGAAACCTTGAATATTATTAGATCCTTTCCTACATTCGGTACATTCAGAATTTTGAATTGTTTTCTTAATATCCTGAAGTTCTGCTCCTATAAAAAAGTTCCTTTCAAGTTTTATCCAATCAAGAAGATTAGAATTGAGCTTTCTTTCTCTTATCTCGTTTTCAAGAATTGGAATAGCATCTTCTCGTAAACTTTTACTTTCATTCAAAGCAAGGCTTTCGATTTTTTGATCGTTGAATTTCTTATAAGCTTGGGCTAGTTCTTCTTTTGTAAGCATTATATGTTTCTTCTTCTAGTGCCAGAATTTTGCAAATAATTTTGGACAAATCTTCTTCATGCTTTCGGGATTTTCGTCCTTCCAGTTAAATTCAATTTTTGGGTAGTATCCTTCCTTGGTTTTGAAATTGTCCTCGTCGATATAGTCGTATAAGTCTTCTCCTGTTCTTTGTTCAAAGGCTTCAAGAGCAACATACCAAAAACTTTCGAAGAAGTACATTTCTGCATTATCATCGGTTGCATTTATCAAACTGTCTGGGTTTTGCTTCGCCTTATAGTAGGTGTCTTTTCCTCTGGAAATTATCCAATTTCTGAAGTCCTCGAATCCATCGTCGGAGCAACCACCATTCATGATGTAACCTGCACACCACATTTCTGAATTATAAGTGTCAAATAGAAGTTTATCAGTTCGCAGTCGGAATCCTATCATTTCTTTTGGCGTCAGCTTGCTAATTTCTCTAATTAGAAATTGTTCTTGCTCATCCTGACTGTTTGTATTTTGTAAAGACTTTTCAATTATAGACCAATACATATTCTCGTCAAGCATTTCTGAGGTTTTGGGTAGATCAGTTATATCTAATTTGCTGACTATCTTGTCAAGTAGTCTCGTAGAATTGTTATTCGAGTTTGTGCAACCAAATATTGTGAGCGAAATAAAAACTAGTGCGAGGAATCTCATAAAAATACTGTTAATTCTCAATTATACAAAAGCTATAAATATTGCTTATAATCAATTAGTTATACGCTTGTTTTAGTTTTGTGTTTATATTATATACATTTCGGCCAATTTAAAATATTTAAATAATATTTCCTTACATAAAACCGTATTTATGTATAATATTAATTTTTTTTAATATTTGAGTGTTAAGTATAATGATCGTGCTAGCGGGGGTGCACAGACAAACCGCTCTGCTTCCAGAACGGTTTTTTTATTTATTGCGTCGGTCGCTAACCGTTTTATTCAATCTCAATTTTGTTGTATGAAATCCATCGCTTCAGATTTCCAACCATTCTTTTTAAATGATCTTCATTCACGAAAATATTTGTCCAATATTCAAATCTGTCACATTGGACGCTTATGTAATATACCATACTTGCTAAACAGGCATAAGGCAAAAATCTTTTTTCTTCGGAACCTATTACTGTTACAGTTTCATAGCCTTTTAAAAAGCTTTCTGCTTTTTCCTGATATTCTGCTTCGTTCAAATTAGTTGTAAGTAGCTGAAATAGGAAATAAGAAATATCAAAACATAAGTAACCATTGCCACAAAAGTCGAAGTCAAAAAATGTTATTTCCTTCTCGTTATCAATGTGCAGATTATCGAACCAAACATCAAGATGGACGCTTCCATATCTCATCTTTGGTTTGTCAATATCTTGGATTTTTAACGTTAAAAATGCAGACAGTTTTTCTAAAAAAATAACATCGCTGTTGTTTTTATTGAAGAACTTTTTTATTCCCAAAATAGGGGTGTCAAGTAAATTCTGAGTGTTGTAAGACATTCTCGCTAGTTCAAAATTCTCTGTAGATTGATGAACTTTTGCTAAAGCCTGTCCAATAAAAAAACTTGTCTGTGGCGAAAATCTTGCTGTCTTTGTGCCTTTGGCGTACGAAAATAAAACACCAAATCTTGTTCCTTCCGGTGCTTCAATTTCCTGAATGTACTGGTTGGATTTGTCAGCAAGCGGAAAAGCAACTTGTCCATCAGTTTCTTTTAGGTGAAGTAAAAGTCTTAGTTCTTCCTCGATTTCTAATTTTGTCCGCCAATTGTGTGTGTAAACTCTAAAAACATATTTGTTTTCGCCATCGTAAACAATATACAAATGGTTCATGGCAATTCTGAATATGCTGCATTCCGTTTTGTCGCTTAGTCCATATTTTTGTTGAATAAGTTTGCCAAGGTCATTTGGCGAAAGTGTGCTGTTTATTGCCGGAAATTTCTCTGTCATTAATTCTTGATTTGTCTATGGTTATGGTCGTTTTATAATGAAGGCTAACATCCGAATTTGTACATGGTACAATTGTATTAGTATCACTATTCGTCAATGATAAAATTCAACCCCAAAGATACTATTTTCCTACAAAAATCCACAGTTGTGTGAAATATTATAGATGCAAAAAACCGCTCTGTTTCCAGTGCGGTTTTATTTATTGTCTCGGTCGCTGACCGTTATTTTTGAATAAATTGTTCCAGCTTGGCCATCATTTCATCTTTTTCTTTCAGCATTCTTTCGTACAAAGCAATTTTTTCTTCGTGAAGTTGTAAAACTTTGTCCATCGGGTGAAAAGTAGGGTTGTAATTGATTCCATTCAACATTGCACCATTATCAAAAGTATTGGCAATAATATTAACTGCCTGTTCTTCATCAAAATTCTGAAACGCTTCCACCGGAATTTTTAATGCCTCGGAAATCTTTTTTAGCAAAGGATCTTCAATAATTTCTTTCTGCTCCAAAAGCGAAATCTTCTTTTGATTCCAGTCTTCACCAAGATCAAAAGCCAAAGCATCCTGCTTTATGCCTAACATTTCACGAAAACGCTTGACATTTCTACCCTGATGTATTTTTTTGCTTTGCATAGTTATGTGGCTTATAAAAACAAATATAAGTAAAACCTACAGGATAAAAAATGACAGGTTCTGGCTATTTTATTTGGGGTGGGGAAGGAGTGTTAAAAATAAACCCGCTTTGAAAAGAAAGCGGGTTTATTTTATATCATTTTAGTATTCAGCACGAGCATTATGCTTGCGCTAGCGTGGAGGAAATCAAGGGATAGGAAGTAGGGGAGAAAGTCTTTTATGTTGAATTGTTGAAAAATAAAGCCGCTCTTTTATGGAACGGCTTTTAGTGTTTTAAATAATTTCTTTTATCAACTCAATTGTACTTTCTAAAATAGGGGTGTAAGCACCTTGTTCAATTTCAATACGGCTCACTTTGGTACCATTTGAAGCATCTAAAGCTATACAATATTCAGAACTTATTTTGTATTCTTGAGAATAATATTTATTTAGATATTTGTAAAGCCCTTCAGTAAATGATGCCAGCTCTTGGTGTGTATATCCCCCAAGCTTGCATGTAATCCATAAGCCTCCAATATACTTTACTCCTTCTTGTTCAAATATGTAAACATGGTGAGGTTTTATTTTAACTGGAAGTTTTAAAATATCTATAATAGATAAAATATCTGGTTTCTTTAAAAAAGAGATTTCATGTACAGGCCTTAGACTGTCAAACTCATAATCTTCAAAATTGTAGAGGATATCCAGATTTCTTTGATACATTACTTTTGTTCTTTTATTTTCAGTCTTTTCTATGTCTTGTAGCAGATCATATATTTTATCAGTAATCTCTACCCTATTTTTGACTTTGAAGGCTCTACTGATTGCGCTTGTTGCTGATATCCAGTAATCTCCTCCTGGATCGGTTGCTAATACTTCCTTTTCTTTATTTAGATTTTTAATAAAGGTTTGTCGACTTCTTTGAGTCTTTCTTTTGAAATCTATGATTTCTTTAATGCTAATTTTCTGCATTTGTTATAATTTTTTTAATTGTTGAGTTAAATGTTAACAAACTTTAACAACATTTAACTTTTTTTTATTATTTAATTTTGTACATTTGCAGAAGTGAATCGTGGCGATGATATCACTCTGTAAATATACTACTAAATCTTGTCAGCATCTTCGGATATGCAATTTAGTATTTTGCTAAGTAATTTTAATTACCTTTTACATTGGATGCAAAAAAAGGCTTACTTAGCTTTTCTAGGTCTCCAGTGCTTTAATAAGTAGAGTAGGTTGGTCTATTCATTATTTAATAATATTTTGCTTCATTGATTCTTGATCGATGAAGCTGGATTAATTCAATTCATACAAAGGTAATTGTTTTTTTTTACTTGGCCAATTTTTTTTCAAACTTTAACGTAAATTTAACGCTTGTAATGAATGTTGCAGTTGAAATTTTTTCAATGGAGTTGGGTTGTATTAAAAGGGATAATAAATAGAACACTATTAAAAAATTATTTTTACAAATGACAATATATAAGAAACGTTCTGGAAAATAGATGGACTTTTATATATTGTTTCAATCGTTAATTACTAGTACAGTGTTCAAAGCTTATAAGAGTAAGTTTTACTTCCATTTATACTTTCTAGTCATCTCAAATTTATCAGTTTCAAAATCTCTACTATCCCTAATTATTACTTTTTTTAATAACCAGCCACAATCTTTTCCCGCAGATTTAACAGGGTCAGTTGCTCCAACTGCCTTATGCTTTGTATACAATGGTTCGAGAGGTGTGCTTTCCCAATAAAAATTATCGCCTCCCATAAGTTCTCTTAATGAAAACCATTCATCTTTTCTGTTTTTACACCAGCAATATACAGCGCCTTGAAGAAAATCTATTATTCTTTGTTCTTCTTTTGGGGTTATACCATTAACAGTTCTAATTGTTTTATCTCCTTTAATTATTGACATGAATTATAATTTAGTTAGTAAAGTAATTTTTCAAAGAAATCAAATTGCAATTGATTTTATTAATCTCCTCTCTTTTTAATTTTGTCGTACTCGCTGAATGTATCTACTTCTTGTGCATGGATTCTTATAGTATTGAGATTAGAATTTATTCCTTTTTCCTCGTAAAATTTCTCCAAATCATCAATTGTAATCCAACGACTTCCAGCAATGTTATTAATAAATAACTCTTCAAATATGTTACCTTTTATACTTTTGTCTCGAATAGTTTCTTTTGTTAGTTTTCCTTCTGAGTCTAATAAAGCAATTGTTTGACACAATGGAACGTGATAACCAGAAGTAATAAGTTTGCTTTCACTATTTTGAAGTTTTGCCGTAGGTCTTAAAAATGCAGAACAATATGGAAATCTATATTCACTTCTGTTTGATGATTCAGGCCCTTTGCAAAAATTAGAATCACATAAATGGCTTTTCATTTTAATAAGTTGTGCTCTCATATTACTTGAAGCAGATTCGTATAGCACATTGTTGTTCCATGCTTTGTATTGCATATGAGCAAAGCGTACTTTTTTGCTTTCCATATTAAAATGCTCATATACCATATCAACACCTAAGATTGCTTCATCTTTATCCGGATGCAATAATCTAATTCTTAAAACTTTATCTTTTGTAATCTTATAATCTTTATAATGATCATTTTCGTACAATGGTTTGCCAAAATGATCGTCACGACTTCTTAAATAAAAATCATGATTTAAACTTTTATGTTCGGATTGATTACGTGGTGTAAAGTATTCTTTTGCAGCAATTAAGCCAAATTTTCTTTTTTTTAGAAAAGTATTATTATCTGTCTTCTTTTCTAAAACTTCTTCTAAACTATCTAACTCTTTTTGAATTAGAAATAATGGCTCAATAATATTATCTTCAGTACTTTGAGCCTCGGCTAATTCTTTGTAGTATTTAACAATTTCATTTTCATTTTTAGAAACCAACAAAGATATTATTGAATCATATAATTGTGGATTTAAGTCATGGATAATGCTAAATGCGAACTCGTAAGTAACAGAGGTTGTAGATTTTTTTGCAAGCGTTAAAGACTCACGCACCGCATTTACGGTTTGAAATGCATGATCCCTTTTCTCTTCTTCAGGTATTTCTGGATTTGAGAAATAATTGTAATCTATTTGCATCGACATTTGTTGAAATTTCTATTAACTATAAATTTTGTTTACTAATTTAATATATATAAATAATATTTCCTTACGGAAAACCGTATTTATGTAAAATATTATTTAAAAGCACAAAAAACCGCTCTGTTTCCAGAACGGTTTTATATATTGTTTCGGTCGCCGATTGTTACATCATTCCTGGCATACCACCACCCATTGGCATAGCTGGTTCGTCTTTCTTCACCTCAGTGATTACACACTCAGTTGTAAGAAGCATACCTGATACAGAAGCTGCGTTTTCAAGAGCAACTCTTGTTACTTTAGTAGGGTCGATGATACCTGCTTCCAACATGTTTACATACTCGTCAGTTTTAGCATTGTATCCGAAGTCACCTGTACCTTCTGCTACTTTAGCAACGATTACAGAACCTTCACCACCTGCGTTAGCAACGATTTGTCTCAACGGCTCTTCGATTGCTCTTTTTACGATTTTGATACCTGTAGTTTCGTCAGCATTAGCACCAGTAAGGTTGTCTAGAGAAGAGATAGCTCTAACTAAAGCAACACCACCACCAGCAACAATACCTTCTTCTACAGCAGCTCTGGTTGCGTGAAGTGCATCGTCTACTCTGTCTTTTTTCTCCTTCATTTCAACTTCAGAAGCAGCACCTACATAAAGTACAGCAACACCACCAGCTAACTTAGCCAGTCTTTCCTGAAGTTTTTCTCTGTCGTAGTCAGAAGTTGTAGTTTCCATCTGAGCTTTGATCTGTGCTACTCTTCCTTTGATTTTAGCTTCTTCACCACCACCGTTTACGATAGTTGTGTTGTCTTTGTCGATAGAAACTTTCTCAGCAGTTCCTAACATATCTAAAGTAATGTTTTCCATAGTGAAGCCTTGCTCTTCAGAGATCACCTGTCCACCTGTAAGGATAGCGATATCTTCCAACATAGCTTTTCTTCTGTCACCGAATCCTGGAGCCTTAACAGCAGCAATCTTAAGAGAACCTCTTAGTTTGTTTACTACCAACGTCGCTAAAGCTTCACCTTCAACTTCTTCGGAGATAATTAATAGAGACTTACCACCTTGTGCAACTGGCTCAAGAACTGGTAATAATTCTTTCATTGAAGAGATTTTTTTCTCAACTAAAAGGATATAAGGATTGTCTAGTTCCGCAACCATTTTCTCTGGGTTGGTTACGAAGTAAGGAGACTGGTATCCTCTGTCGAATTGCATACCTTCTACAACATCTACAGTTGTATCAGTACCTTTAGCTTCTTCTACAGTGATTACACCTTCTTTACCTACTTTACCGAAAGCTTCAGCGATTAGAGTACCGATAGTATCATCGTTGTTTGCAGAGATAGAAGCAACCTGCTCGATTTTTTCTGAAGAATCTCCTACAGACTGAGACTGAGATTGTAGGTTTTTAACTACAGCTACAACAGCTTTGTCAATACCTCTCTTCAAGTCCATTGGATTTGCACCAGCAGCTACGTTCTTAAGACCTTCTCTTACGATAGCCTGTGCCAATACAGTTGCGGTAGTAGTACCGTCACCTGCGATATCATTAGTTTTGGAAGCAACTTCTTTTACCATTTGCGCTCCCATGTTTTCTACTTTGTCTTCAAGTTCGATTTCTTTAGCTACAGAAACCCCGTCCTTTGTAACGTGTGGTGCACCGAAAGATTTTTCGATTACTACGTTTCTACCTTTAGGGCCTAATGTTACTTTTACTGCATTTGCTAATGCATCAACACCTCTTTTTAGAGCGTCTCTTGATTCAATATCGAATTTAATTTCTTTTGCCATTTTTAGTTGTATTAAAGTACAATGTATAATGTAACATTGTACGAGATTTACTTTTTAATATTTGATTTTTTATCAGTCACGAGTATATTGTACATTTTACACTGTACACTGTACAAATTTATCCGATGATTCCTAATAAATCAGCTTCTCTGATGATTAAGTAGTCTTTTCCTTCTAGTTTTAATTCAGCACCAGAGTATTTTCCATAAAGTACTTTATCTCCAACTTTTACAGTTAACGGCTCGTCTTTTTTACCGTTTCCAACAGCTACAACTGTTCCTTCCTGCGGCTTTTCTTTTGCAGTATCCGGGATAATGATTCCTGAAGCAGTTTTAGTTTCTGCAGCGATTGGTTCTACAAGAACTCTGTCTGCTAATGGTTTGAAGTTTACTGACATAATTATCTTAATTTTTTTGATTTTCTGGTTTAGTTTTCTCCAACAATGTGCCAAGTTGGTTATTGGTTACAAGTTGTAAGTTCAGGGTTAAAAATTGGCAGACTTTTTCTCAGGATAAGAAATTTTGGCAGAAAAAATGGAAATGTAATTTTAAGATCCGAATCAGAAAGGCACAAATCTGTACTTGTAATTTGAAGTTTATTAACCACAAAAGACACAAAAGATATATTGCTGCCGTTTAGTTTTCACCACATAGATACATAGTTTCCATAGTGTTGAATAAAGGTATCTTCGATACTAACATAGAATACATAGCTGATGTGGGGAAATTTATTTTCCCATGTAAAACCTATTCGGGGTTATTGGCTATGTATCTATGTGGTTTAGAAATTAGAACAAACCACAAAAGGCACAAAAGAAGTTTTGGATTTTACCACATAGGGACATAGGGTTTATGGCTGAAAAGTATTTTACTATGTTTCTATGTGGTTTGAAAATAACCATAAAAAAAGCCTTATCACATAAGCAATAAGGCTTTAAATCATATTAATTAATAATTGGTCTTGGCTTATTTCTTTGCGGCCTGCATTGGATTCATTACACCATTTGCAGCACCTCTTGCCTGATTTTGTTTCGCTTTGAAGATGCTAAACTTACTGGCTTCAGGCATTGCACCCCAATAGTTGTTGGAAGTGTCGATGTCTGCCGTTTCCAACATTGGGTCTAGTTGTATAGATTTTACTTTCTTGTTAAAGAAGTAAGTTTTGGATGCTTTTTGCTCGTTGTGTCTCCAGATTTGAGCAGAAGTCCTGTCTCTGGTTTTGGAACCATCTTCAAAAGTAAATTCAACAATTAGAGGCATTACCAGTCCACCTTTGTTGGCGAAGTCTACCTGATAAGCGTAAGTATCTTTATACTGTTCTTTATCTTTTCCTGTCAGGTTTTCTGATGCCGTCGTTTTTACTTCAAAAGTTTTGTTAGGATCTACTTTCTCCATACCTCTGTCATATCTCCAGTAGAAATCCTGTGCTTCCTTGTCTTTATCTGTATAGAAAGTTATTCTCTTGTCCTCGCGGTTTCTGATTTTTGAAATATCATCGAATACCGGGAGATCTGGTTTCGCAACTTTTACAGAAGTAGATCTCTCTGCAGCTTTTGTATCGGTGTCAGCTTTTGCAACGCTTACTTTTTCTATCGCAATATCTACAGGATCCGTTCCGTAGAACCAACCTCTCCAGAACCAGTCAAGGTCTTCGGCACTGGCATCTTCCATTGTTCTGAAGAAATCTGCCGGAGTAGGGTGGCGGAAAGCCCATCTTTTAGCATAGGTTTTAAATGCTTTATCGAAAAGTTCACGCCCCATAATGGTTTCTCTAAGAATATTAAGTCCGGTTGCCGGCTTGGAATAAGCATTAGGACCAAAACGCGTAATATTTTCGGAATTGGTCATAATAGGTTCCAGCTCATCTTTCGGAAGCTTCATATAATCCACAATAGTGTGTGCCGGTCCTCTTTTAGACGGGAATTTATTATCCCAAAGTTCTTCGGTCAGATATTCCACAAAGGTATTAAGTCCTTCATCCATCCAGCTCCATTGGCGCTCGTCACTGTTTACAATCATCGGGAAGAAGTTGTGCCCCACTTCATGGATCACCACGCCAATCATTCCGTTTTTAGTCGCTTCGGAATAAGTGCCATCTTTTTCTGCTCTTCCGTAGTTGAAGCAGATCATTGGATATTCCATTCCGTTAGAAGCTTCCACACTCTGTGCTACAGGATATGGATAAGGAATCGTAAAGTCTGAATAGGTTTTGATCGTGTGTGCTACAGCTCTTGTGGAAAACTTGCTGTAAATAGGGTAAGCTTCTTTTCCGTAGAAGCTCATACACATTACTTTGTTATTGTTTTCGGCAATCACCTGTGGCATAGCATCCCAAACAAACTTACGGGAAGATCCCCATGCAAAGTCACGCACGTCATTGGCTTCAAATATCCAGGTTTTTCTTTCCTTGGATTTATTTTTCTCTGCTTTTTTAGCTTCGTCCAGTGTAACGATTTCTATAGGTGCAGTAGCACTTTGTGCCTTTTGCCATCTTTGTTTTTGTTCGGAAGACATTACCTGATCGTAGTTTTTACATTCGCCGGTAGCTCCTACAATATGATCTGCAGGAACATTGATGCTTACCTTATAGTTACCGAAAGGAAGTGCAAATTCTCCACGTCCTGTAAACTGGTGGTTCTGCCATCCCTGGAAATCACTGTATACACACATTCTCGGGAACCATTGTGTCATGGTGAAAAGGTAATTACCATCTTCCGGGAAGTATTCGTAACCACCGCGGCCACCATCTTTCATTCTATCAGAGATGTTGTAGTTCCAGTCTACTTTGAAAACTATTTTTTCTCCTTTCTTCAATGGTATAGTAAGGTCTACACGCATCATGGTTTTGTTGATGGTATATTTTAACGGATTGCCATTGGCATCCGTAACTTTTTCTATTCTTACGCCGTAGCCATTATCTTTTACCGGAAATTCTGACATCTTCATCTTGTCTGCTGTAACAGCTTGTGGAATCGTACTGGAAAATTCGAATCCGGCATTGTTCACGGAACTATGCTCGTTTTCATCCAGCTGCAACCACAGATAGTCTAAGGTATCCGGAGAGTTGTTGTAATAAGTAACGGTTTCGGATGCTTTCAGGTGCTGTTTGTCCTCATCCAGAAAAGCATTGATATTGTAGTCTGCACGCTGCTGCCAGTATTTTTCACCTGGTGCGCCGCTGGCAGTTCTGTATACATTGGGAGTAGGAAGTATGGTTCCTAGTTGTTCGAATTTGTTTCCGTGATTGCTGCCCGGGTTGTTCTGAATATTCTGTGCAAAAGCACCAAGGCTGCAAAGGGATAATAAATACAGAGACTTAAATTTCATGGTCGAAATTATTTTTATTTCAAAGGTATAAAAATGCAGGTGTATTTTCTGCAAAAAGAGACGAACTTTTTTACAGAATTATTTAATATTTGTTTTATAAGTGTTGAATCTTTAAAAAGGAATTCTTTCTAAAGCCATTTGCAAGGATAAAGCAAATACACCGGAGGATACAAACATAATCCAGTTTTTCCGATCCAGCTTGAAGATAGTTGTTAGTAAAAACAGAATAATAAGAATGGCAAGTACAACGACAATCTGTCCCAGTTCAAGACCTATATTAAAGCCTAATAGTCCTGTCGCAATGCTTTGTTCTTTAGCCAGAGTTATCCGGATAGAATTGGCGAATCCCATCCCGTGGATCAATCCAAAAAATAGTGCCAGAGAGTAGTTGAGCTTCATTTGCTTCTGGACGTTGTTTTTGCCGAAAATATTAATCAGTGCAGTAATGGCAATAGTACACGGAATAAGAAATTCTACCCAAGCAGAAGGAACTCTAAGTATATCAAAAACGCTTAATGCCAGTGTAAGAGAATGCCCGATAGTAAATGCGGTAACCAGAATCAGTACTTTTTTGAAATCCTGTATGGTGTATACAGCAATTAGTACAAGTATAAATAACTGATGATCCAGTGCATCTTTACTAACAATATGATCCCAGCCCATCCTGAGGTAAAACATAAAATCGTTCATGGCGTCGTTTTTGCGAAAATATTGATTATTTTTGAATTAGTTTAACGGCAATGCCTTTTAAATACTAATAATTATAAATGTGTGCAGATGAAAATCTTTTTTAGGATCTTTTTGTTGATTTCGGGAATCTTGTTTTTTTCTTCTGCAAAAGCAAAAGATGTTCATCCTTATCATGTAGGTTCGGTAGAGTTCAGCTACAATGCCAAATCTCAGACTTTTGAGATTACCGGAAAATTCTTCATAGACGATATGGAAAATGCGCTGGATAAAAAGTATGCGAAAAAGGTGTTCTTTAATAACCCAAAATTTAAAAGCGATATGCAGGCTCTGCTGCAGAAATATTTTGAGGAATATCTGAAGCTGAAAGTTAATAACAATCAGATCCGGATTAACTTTTTGGGTTACGAAGAAAATTCGGAAGCTGTAGATGTATATCTGGAAACCGAAAAGGTGGTCAATCCTAAAAAAATAGAAACAGCAGTGAGTATATTGTATAATTTATTCGACGATCAAATGAATATTATACATGTTGTGGTAGGAGGGCAAAGGAAGAGTACTAAATTGTTGTATCCCGACCGCTACCAGTATCAGCAGTTCTAAACTTTCAGATTTTCTATGTGACTTTTCAGGTCCGGAAAAAACTCATCATAACATTCTTTCAGGAAATCTTTTTCCTCCATAAACGAATTGAAAACCGGAATATCCTTTTCCAGATACTTGGCCTTGTTCAGAACATTTTGCAGGCTGTATTTTATGCCCCAATCGTATCGGTAATTAAAAAGCCAGTCATCGGCCTCCATTTTAGGAAGGGTATGGAGAAATCTTTCAGGAAGTATTTCCTCATAATTCCATAATGTGTTGTACACATGTCGTGTATGTTTCTTCCAGTCAGTTTCATCGTGTATTGTAATGTCGTTGGCAAGGAAGTAATCCATACTCACATCTACAAAAGCTCCGGAATATAATCTGACCAAAGGCTGGAAAACTTTTTTGGCTTTATGAGTAATAGGGTGCTGATCAGTATAGGTGTCAATTTCCCTGTGGATAACAATGCCTTGTTGTACTTCGGTGGGAAGTTTTTCACGGTCAGCATTTCTGACGTAGTCCGCTATCATATTGCCCACAATTTGTCCATCGGAAAACGATAAATAGGAATGAGCAAGGAGATTCATCTTTATTTTATTTAAGTAAAGGTAGCGAATTTGTTCAGAACAAATTGTAAAGGTCTTTTCCGAGCAGCTTAAAGGAAAGATCTGATATTTTACCTTTAGGTGAAATCTTTGTGCCCTAAAAACCGTAGTATATTGACATTTCTTTTGTGCCTTTTGTGGTTTATTCTAATTTCTTAAACCACATAGAAACATAGTTCAATAACTCCAAATAAGTTTTACATAGGAAAATAAATTTTCTCACATCAGCTATGTATTCTATGTAAGTATCGAAGATACCTTTATCCAACGCTATGAAAACTATGTAACTATGTGGTAGAACTTTTGTTGTAAGTAGTTATTTAAACGCAAAGTGCGCAAAGATTATTTGGATATTTATTGTGCTTTTAAGTCCGCAAAGCCGCTAACGCTTAACAACGACCTCAAAGTCCAATACTTTTAAACCACATAGATACATAGTAAAATACTTTTCAGCCATAAACTCTATGTCCCTATGTAGTAAAACCAAAGTGGCAGCAATATTTTTTGTGTATTTTGTGGTTTATTCTATTTAGTAGTGACTTCGGAGTTTTAATGTTTCCGAAAGTCATTTTTAAAATAATCCGACGCTTCTTTTATAGCAGTTTCAACAGGTTGATATTGTACATTGAGTTCTGTTGTCGATTTGTGATTGGAATAATAATTCTCAATACACAAAGACCGCATATTTGGAGTACACAAATCTGTCTTAATGTTTAGCTTTCTCAACAGGTCTCCGAAAAGGCCTGCTGCCTGTAGAAGAAATCCGGGAACTTTTACCATCAGAGGATTCTGGTCGTTTATTTTATTCAGCTTCTGAAAGAAATCTTTATAGCTTATATTCTCATTGCAGGCGATATATTTTTCTCCGTTTTTAGCAAAGGTTATTGCGTTGATAATGTTTTGTGCAACATCTTTTACATGTACAAAATTCTTTCCGCCCGGTGGATAGAAAATAACCTTTTTATGAAGTCCCATCAGAATGATTCTACCAGAACTTGGTTTGGTGTCAAAAGCGCCTAACATAAAGGTAGGACAGATGATAGCTGTGTCTGTAGAGTTGTTTTGTTGTAGAAGATAATCTTCCGCAGCTTTTTTACTCAACGCATAAAAAGACTCTGTGAATGGAAATTTCATTGGCTTGTCCTCATAGCCTAAACCATCCGAATCTGCAAAGCCAGAAGTATTAGCAGTGCTCACGAAAATAAACTTCTTCACACCAGATCTTACAGCAGTTTCATACAAATGACGGGTAGCTTCGAAATTGGTTTTATAATAATCCTCGTATCGGAGGATGTTTTGTTTGGTTTCTGCAGCAATGTGGATAACAATGTCAGTATCTGAAAATATAGTGGAATAATCATCAAAAAGTCTGCCCTTTATTAAAGTGAGATTTTCATTTCTGGTGCCGGTAAAACTCTCGGGATTTCTGATCAGCCCGGTAACTTTGTATCCTTGTTCCAAAAGAAGATTGACAAGATTGGTTCCTAAGAGCCCGGAAATACCGGTGATAAATATATTCTTCATTCTTTTAACGCAACAGTTCTTGGTATTGCTTTTTGTTCGGTATATTTATTTTCAGACATTTTTGTAATTGGTTTTGCATCATTTCTTTAGATGCTAAACAAATATAAATTAATTCTTATTGCAAAAGAGATCTTAAAAGGTATTTCACAGACATTGTCAGTCTTTTTAAAAGATGTGCATAGCTGGTAGGAGGGATAGCAGGTAGTGACATTTTTTTATATTTTGTTAGCCAAATTTACGGCTAGCAGCTATTCGGGAAGCCCTTGTTTATAAAACGGAACTATATAATAAAGCTTGTATTTGTGGTGATTACACCTTATAGTAGTGCTGTTTTATAAACCGGAATATATTTCTTGAGATAAAATTTGTTCAGAGTTCTATTTGAAGTAATGCCAGAGGTTTCTTATAAGCTGCCTTAGTTAAGCTTTTAGATAAATGCTTTCAGACACAACTTTTTGATTGATTAAGGTTTTCACTTTTACCGTATCGGTTTGGTAATTGTATTCGAAATCTACAGAATGTTGTGGAAGAGTATTCTCTGCTAATATATATAAGGTAACTGAATGATCTTCGATTTTCGACTTTAGCTGTACCGGAAAATGATAAGGATTGATGAACTGTAAGTCCCGAAAACCATAGACAACAGTGCTGTCTGCACCTAATGGAATATAACGTTCGTCTTCTTTATAGATGTCTATAGAATGATGATGACGTTCAGTAATAATAAATCCGGCTTTTAAAGCAGAATAATAGAGTAAGGATGAAAACTGACAAATCCCGCCGCCGATATCCTGAGATAGTTTTCCGGCTACAAGATTCCTTCCTTCTTTAAATCCGTTTTTTCTACTGGCTTTACCTGTGATTTTCCAAAAAGAGAAATACTCGCCCGGGTAAATTGTAATGCCTTCCTGTTTTTGCTGAACGATTTTCAGATTATGAAGCTTATTTTCGAAGTAAGGACTTGGCATTATCCTAAGCGTCATCTCTGTCTGAATGTTACCAATATCTTTGGTGTTGATAACTGAAGCATACTTTTTATTCTGAAGAGCATCCAGCAGTTTTCGTTTCAGAAGATATAACTGAATTTTAAAAGAATGGGGAATATATCTTTTGATGAACCTCATGAGGAGTTACTGAACCTTTTGTAAAACAATAATCTGATAAGAAGCCCATTTTTTCAGGAAAGTACGGCAAAGTAAATTGTCTAAAGGAAGAAACAGCCAACGTAAATATTTTGGAATACGGTGTACAGGGAAAAATAAAACCCCACGGGTCTCAATAATAGTCCACTGATCTCTGAATAAAAATTTAATTTCTTCAGCATCAAAACTATTATAGGCATGCCAGCTTTCTGTGGAGGTGTGATTTTTTCTTCGCCTTTTTACTGGGAAGTCGAAAATTAGAAATCCGTTTGGTTTTAGTTTTTGCCATGATTCGGAGAGAAATTGCTGTGTTATTTCTTTGTCCTGATGCATGATAACATGAAATGAAAAAATACAATCCAGACTTTCATTTTCAAAAGGAATTTCTGTGATGTTTCCTGCGAGCAGATTTTTGTAAGGATATTTAGCCTTAGCCTGTGAGAGCATTTCTTCGCTAAAGTCCACACCAGAGGTAGCAAAATCTAATAATCTGCCGGTTCCGCATCCCAGATCCAGTGTTTTGTTCAACCTTTTATGCTCATGAAAAAAAGATGTCAGAAAATTCCGTTCCTGTGCATTAATGTACCGACCATAAGTATTGCTGAACCTATTTTCGTCGTAGGTGCTGGCGAGTTGATCGTAATATTTTTTGATCTTTTCCTGGTGCATAATTAGAATGATTCCTGGATATGGTCTCTGATTTAGTTCAATTTTTCTTCTTCGGTGAAATTACCCTCATTCTGATTTTTTCTAAACTCTGAAGGAGTTACTCCCACGGTTTTCTTAAAAAAAGTATTAAAAGCAGTTTTCGAGTTGAATCCTGAATCAAAAGCAATGCCCAAAACAGATAATTTGTTGTAGGAATCACTTATTAATAATTCTTTAGCGTGCTGTACTCTGTATTTATTCACAAACTGAAAAAAGTTTTCATTGAACCCGTTATTCAGCAGATAAGAAAGCTGATGCGTACTGATGCCGATAAGCTCTGAAAGTTTTAATAAATTGAGATCGCCTTCGAGATAGGGTTTTTGAGTCTCGATCAATGTTAGTAACTTTTGTTTCAGGCTTTCAAAATCTTCATCAGGAATCAATTTTTTCTTTTCGGCCTTTTCTTCAGTTTCCAATTCTATAGATAACAGGTCGTCCAATTGTATTTTGCTAACGGGATAGATTTCTTTTTGTCGCAGAACATGGTAAAAAGTACTGTAAACTATAAACAGGAATAACAGATCCATGGCAAGATTCTGATGCATTTTGTAGATAAATGTATTGAAAAGTTCGTAGCAAACGGTTATGATAATCGTTATAAATAACAGAAAACTTAGCTTGATAAGCCATTGCAGATTTATACTTTCGGTATTGGAGGAAATGATTTCAATTCTTTTTTGGTGCTTCCTTATCTTGTAATAAATAATGCCAATGTAAGGGAGATTGTGAGCAATTACAATAAGCATTGCAAGGATATGCAGTACCTTGTTGTACTCAGAATTGAATAATACAATTAGGTAAATAGCAGGAATAACAAAACATACTAAATCTTTTTTTCCAAATTGGTAATTAGGATTGATGAAGAATACAACACTGAAGAATAAGAAAAGAGGCGTAAATATTAATACTGAATAGACTGAAAATATTAATAAAGGGCCGGGGGAAAATCCACAAATCTTTAGAATATCTAAAACCCAATAGCCGGACCAAAGGAACATGAATATCCCGAAAGCAAAATTTGCTTTCTTATTAACATTCATAGGATTGGCTAATAGGATAAACGACTGCAAAACCAGACTGCCGTAAAGCAATACAAGAACAAATTTCTGAATATTTTCAATCGGCATTCTGATGTTGTTTTAATTATTTAAAAAAGTCTGTCGTGGAAATCTTCAATCTTACTAACTTCTTCAATCTTAATAGCAAATTTCCGCTTCGGTATCTTGTTCAGATTTGAAACGTAAATTTTATCATACCCTAGTTTTTCGGCCTCAGTGATACGATGCTCGATCTGAGGAACAGGCCGGATTTCTCCACTAAGACCTATTTCTCCTGCAAAACAATATTTTTCGGAAATAGCAATATCTTCATTCGAAGAAAGTATAGATGCTACAACAGCTAAATCCAGAGCCGGATCGTCTGTTTTTATACCTCCGGTTATATTCAGGAAAACGTCTTTTGATCCAAGCTGAAAGCCTGCTCTTTTTTCCAGAACAGCAAGAAGCATATTGAGTCTTTTTGCATCGAAACCAGTACAACTTCTCTGTGGCGTGCCATATACTGCGGTACTTACCAAGGCTTGTATCTCCAGCAACATAGGTCTGTTGCCTTCCAGTGTTACGGCTACAGAGTTGCCCGATAATTCTTCAATTTTTTTGGTGATGAGTATTTCCGATGGATTTTTTATTTCTTTAAGACCCTGAGAAATCATTTCATAAATACCGATCTCAGAAGTTGATCCGAAACGGTTTTTGTTAGCTCTTAGTAATCTGAAAAGATGGTTTCTGTCTCCATCAAAGTTTAGGACGACATCTACCATGTGTTCCAATACTTTTGGACCAGCAATTTGTCCGTCTTTGGTGATGTGACCTACCAGAAATACCGGAGTATTGGTCTCCTTGGCAAATTTTATAATTTCTGAGGAGCATTCCCGGATCTGAGAAACAGTTCCCGGAGAACTTTCAATAAGCCCAGAGTGTAACGTCTGAATAGAATCCAGAATCATAAACTGAGGCTGTAGTTTTTTTGCTTCATGCAGAATTTTGTCCACAGAGGTTTCTGTAAAAAGGAAGCATTCCGGATTTTGGAGATCAGTAAGACGGTCTGCACGCATTTTAATCTGTGATGCACTTTCCTCTCCGGAGACATACAAAACACGTTTACGCATTTTTAGTGCCAGTTGAAGGAGCAGGGTAGATTTTCCTATTCCCGGTTCGCCCCCAATTAAGGTAACAGAACCTAATACAATACCACCACCCAAAACACGATTCAGTTCATCACTTGGAGTTGCAATTCGTGGCTCCTCCTGTGCATTAACTTCTATAATATTAATAATGTGCTGCTTCTTTTCTCCGGAATAATTTTTTGAAGTTGTTTTTTCAATGACTTCTTCAACCAAAGTATTCCATTCTCCACAATTTTTGCACTGCCCGTGCCACTGCGGATACTGAGTTCCGCAATTTTGACAGTAATATGCCGTTTTGACCTTTGCCACTTTTTATCTCTAAACCTTTGATTAATACTGCAAATTACAATTTCATTTTCAGTTTTTGCCAAAAAAGTTTTGCTGAGGAATGATTTTGGTGAAGGTGTAATGGCAGAGAAAATAAAGGCTTGTTTTATAAAGGGCTGATTAATTGATTTTTAAATCAATTGCATTTCACGTTGCCCAATTGGATGAGAACCTTTAACTTTGCACAAACCTAATCTAATGAGTAAAAAAGCTACAAAATACATCTTCGTCACCGGTGGTGTAACATCTTCTTTGGGAAAAGGGATCGTTTCTGCGTCCCTTGGTATGTTGTTGAAAGCCAGAGGTTACAATGTAACTATTCAGAAACTGGATCCGTATATTAATATCGATCCGGGTACTTTAAATCCATATGAACATGGAGAATGTTATGTAACAGAAGATGGTGCTGAAACAGATTTGGACTTAGGGCACTACGAGCGTTTCCTAAATTCACCAACCAGTCAGAACAATAACGTTACTACAGGTAGAATTTATCAGACTGTTATCGATAAAGAAAGAAAAGGAGATTTCCTGGGTAAAACTGTACAGGTTATCCCTCACATTACCAATGAGATCAAGCGTAGAATCAAAATCCTTGCAAAAGAAAACTATGATATCATTATTACCGAGATCGGTGGTACTGTAGGAGATATTGAATCTCTTCCTTATATAGAAAGTGTGCGTCAGCTTCGTTGGGAGCTTGGTGAGACCAATTCTATGGTAATCCACTTAACACTTCTTCCTTATTTGGCATCTAGTGGTGAGCTAAAAACTAAACCTTCTCAGCATTCTGTACGTCAGCTAATGGAGTATGGAGTTCAGGCAGATGTTTTAGTGTGTAGAACCGAACATAAAATTCCAAAAGATCAGCGTGCGAAACTAGCACAGTTCTGTAATGTAAATCAGGCAAATGTTATCGAATGTCTTGATTTGCCCACAATTTATGAAGTTCCATTAGAGTTGCATAAGCAAAACTTTGATGAGGTTGTATTAACTGAATTGGCATTGCCAACAACCAATACACCGAATCTTACAGACTGGAAAGACTTCCTGAAAAAATACAAGAACCCTAAGAAAAGCGTAGAAATTGCTTTGGTAGGTAAATATGTAAGCCTTCAGGATTCTTATAAATCTATTGCAGAGGCATTTATCCATGCAGGTGGATCATTGCAAACTGAGGTTAAAGTACGTTGGGTATACAGTGGAGATATTGAAAGTGGAGATGTTGCCGAGTTACTAAATGGTGTAGATGGTGTATTGATTGCACCTGGATTTGGTGACAGAGGTATTGAAGGTAAAATTGAAGCTGCAAGATATGCACGTGAAAACAATATTCCGGTATTGGGAATTTGCCTTGGTATGCAGATTATGACTATTGAATTTGCCAGAAATGTATTAGGACTGGAAAATGCAAACAGTACAGAGTTCGATACAAATGCTGAGTATCCGGTAATTAACCTTATGGAGGAGCAAAAAGATGTTACCGAAAAAGGTGGAACAATGCGTTTAGGTGCATGGAAATGTGCTGTAAAGGCTTCAACCAAACTTTTTGATATTTATAATACTAAAAATATTTCTGAAAGACATCGTCACAGATACGAGTTCAACAGTGATTATACTTCTGATTTTGAAGCTAAAGAATTTATTCCTTCAGGTAAAAACCCTGAAACAGGATTAGTTGAAGCTTTGGAACTGAAAAATCATCCATTCTATGTAGGTGTTCAATATCACCCGGAATACAAGAGTACTGTAGCTAATCCACATCCTTTGTTTAAGGCATTGGTAGATGCTGCTGTAAAATTTCAAACAAAAAAATAATTTTTTAAATGCAACAAAATAATGGTGTAGGCAAAAGCCAGCTGATCAGTTTTGCGGTTTTTTCATTAATCCTTATGGGGGTTATGTTTTACTTCCAGTCGAAGCAAAAACCAGAAGAACATGCAAAGACTCAGGTAACTCAGTCTGCTCAGAAATCGAATGCTGCACAACTGCAGAATAATGCCAATGCGGCAGGTATTCAGAAGGTACAGCTGAAGAATGATTTGCTGACAGTTGATTTTACAACACTTGGTGGACAAATTTCTACTGTAAGACTTAACAAGTTCAATGCCTTTGATGAGAAAACAAAGGACAAACCTCTTTTATTATTTTCGAATAATAATGCTGATTATGGATTTCAGTTTAAAGATAAATCCGGAAAAGTAATTAACACCAAAGACCTGGTCTTTAATGCAACTGCTAATGGTAATGCTATTACAATGCAGGCTAATGTTGGTGCAGCTACAATTCAGTTTGTCTATACATTATTAGATAAGTATACTGTAGATTTTAAAGTAAGAACACAGGGACTTTCTCAGTTAGTTTCTGATAACAAAGCAGACTTTGTATGGAACTATAATGTTCGCGAAGCTGAAAAAGGACGTTCTCAGGAGCAGACGCATACCGAGTTTGTTTATGCTTTCAATAATTATAAAAGCTATGATTATGACTCCAGAGGTGATATGGAGGAAGCTAAAGAAACACTTAACTGGATTGGTGTAAAGCAACAGTTCTTCTCTGCAGTAATCGAAGCTCAGAATGGTTTCAAAAACTCTAAAGGTAACCAGGAAACAATTGAAAAAGGTGAGTACCTGAAGAAATTTAATTATAACGGACAGGTTGATTTAGCAGCAAATGAGTTGAATCAGGATTTCAAATGGTATTTTATGCCATTAGATCTTAACCTGTTAAAGTCTTATGATAAAAACTTTGATGAGATTCTTCCTTTTGGATGGTCTTTTATCGGAAGTTTAAACAGATGGTTCTTTATTCCGGTTTACAATCTTCTTTCATCTTGGGGTATTGCTGCAGGATGGGTAATTTTCTTAATGACAATCGCTGTGAAGATTATCCTTTCACCAATTATGTACAAGCAGCATAAGCTGAGTGCAATGATGCGTGTGATCCGTCCGGAAATTGAAGAAGCTCAGGAGAAATTTAAGAATGCTGATCCTATGAAGAAGCAACAGGCAACAATGGAGGTCTATCGTAAAGCTGGTGTCAACCAGTTTGCAGGATGTCTTCCGGGCTTGGTACAGATTCCAATTTTCTATGCATTGTTCCGATTCTTCCCGAACATGCTGGATTTGAGAGGTAAGAGTTTCTGGTTTGCAAATGACCTTACAGCTTATGATGATCTTATCAAGTTGCCATTTAATGTTCCTTTCTTAGGAGAGCACCTTAGTGTTTTTGCATTGGCGTGTACTGTTGTAATTCTTATTTATACAGTTATGACAGCAGGTAATATGCAGCAGCCTACTCAGGAGGGAATGCCAAATATGAAGCCATTAATGTATATCTTCCCGGTTACATTCTTGTTCTTCCTTAACTCTGCAGCATCAGGTTTATCTTGGTACTACTTTGTATCCAACGCTATTAACATTGTAATTATCTTAGTCATCAAATATTTTATTTTGGATGAAAAGAGAATTCATGCTCAGATTCAGGAAAATAAGGCTAAGCCTAAAAAAGAAGGCCGTTTCCAGGCAAGAATGCGTGAAATGATGGAGAAAGCTCAGGATCAGCAAAAGCAAGTTGAGCAATTGAAACAACAAAATAAGAAGAAGTAAACTTCTTTCACCTATATAATAAAGCCTCGGTACATCATATACCGAGGCTTTATTTTTTTAGTCACATTCTCTTGGAGGTGGTTGGTTTGGATCCGGGCATGGTCTGCCACATACACATATTTTTCCTCCTGTAATTTGTCTTAACCCTTTCTTGTCCAAAAGTTTTGCATTGGCAAGCTTTGAAAGTGTTTTCATATTGTGATATTTAGTTGGTTGTAAACCAAATATAAAAAAATAATCACTTAGTTGTGATTATTTTTTTACCTAAAGTAATTTGAAACTCATTCTGTGATATGGTGTTGTGCCGAATTCCCGAATAGCATCCCTGTGAGCTTTGGTAGGGTAGCCTACATTTTTGGCCCAGCCATATTGTGGATATTCCTCATGGAGTTTTTCCATTAACCGGTCTCTGTAGTCTTTTGCTAAAATAGATGCAGCTGCAATGCTTAAAACTTTGGAATCTCCCTTTATTACACATTGATGAGGAATGTAATTATAGGGATGAAATCTGTTGCCATCTACTAAAATAAATTCAGGACGTACCTTCAACTGGTCCAGTGCTAAATGCATAGCATGGATGCTTGCATTTAGAATATTATGCTTATCAATAAACTCAGGAGGTAATTCCGCAATAGCATAATCTCGAGCGTTTGCTTTGATATATTCTGCAAGTTCTTTTATTGAAGTTTTTGATAAGGTTTTAGAATCTTTAACTAAAAAATTGTTAAATTTTTCATCTAATATAACGCTAGCTGCCACTACAGGTCCCGCTAAACAGCCTCTTCCAACTTCATCGCATCCGGCTTCTGTAAATTTTGTTATAAAAAGTTGCAATATTGATTTTTTTGTTAAATTTAATGTTAATTTTTTAAACTTAAAATAATTTAATATGAAAAAAACTGTTCAAATCGCATTTTCATTATTTTTTTATGCGTTGGTGTTCGCTCAAGGAAATGATCAATACAGAATTGGTACTCCTAATATGTCTACTCAAAACAATGACATAAGAGATTATGCAAATAATTGGAAAAATAATATTAACAGATCGGTAAGTATAGATGATCTTAAAAAGGATGTTAAAGGGTCGCCATATTATGATGATAAATTTTATAGCGTTAAAATTAATGGGGGTGTAGATGTACCTCAAAAGCTAAGATATAATGCCTTTTCAGATCAGATGGAGTATATGCAGGACCAAAAAACATATGAAATTAACAAATTTGAAAATCTGATTGTCGAGTTTCCTTCTATCAAAAAAACATATGTTGTGTTAGATTATCCTTTTGATGGTAAAAAGCATCTTGGTTATTTAGCAGTAGATTTCTATGGGAAAAATTATGGATTATATACTAAAGAACGGATAGAGCTTAAAGGGGGGACTGGAGCAGATAATGGAATTGTAGATAATACAGGGTATAGATTCGCAAAAAAGAAAGATATTTTATATATAAGAATTGGGGATAAAATTGAGATATTGCCAGGGTCAATAAAAGAGTTCAATCAAAAATTCACAAATGATAGAAATATATCTAATTATCTAAATAATAATAAAATTGATCTTAAAAATAAAGAAAGTATTATTAAAATGTTAATTGAAATTGATAAATAAAATTACATTATTCTCTTTTTATTGATATATATGTTTGTTAATTGAATCTAAAACCTCGTTAATTCGAGGTTTTTATCATTTATTTAACATTATTTGGCTTTTTTTTGATAATATTAATAAAAATTCACATATTTGTATTGTTGAAAAATTAATTTGATATGAAGAAATTAACAAACAGTGTCTTGGTTGTTGTGATGAGCTCATCCATGGCACTAATATCTGCGCAGAAAAAAGTGGCAGATACAACCGCAAAAACCAAAGATATTGGTGAAGTTGTTATCACGGGAGCTTTGGGGTTGAAAAAGAAAGCAGACGCCCAAACTTCTGCACAACAGGTGGTAACAGCGTCTGAGTTGAATCAAGCATCAAGTCCTAATGCTGTTAGTGCACTAACAGGTAAAGTTTCGGGGGTGCAGATTACGCAAACTAACTCCAGTGTAACAGGTGATTTTAGTATTGTGATTAGAGGTCAGAGAACAATTACAGGTAGTAATGAAGCATTGGTCGTTATTGATAACGTGATTTCTACTGCAGCTGTTTTGCAGCAATTACCACCCGAGGTTATTGAATCTGTTAATATTATTAAAGGAGGTTCAGGAGCTGCTTTGTACGGTTCTCAGGGTATTAATGGGGTTGTAGTAGTAACAACAAAAAGAGGAACCAAATCAAAAAGATTATCTGTTTCTTTAACTTCTGCTGTTGATTTTGAAAGTGTGGGAATGATGCCTGCGCGACAAACGATGTATGGTCAAGGATGGTCTGGAGGTAAGGTAAATGTTGAAAATGGAGCTTGGGGATGGTCGTTCAATGATCCAAAGTATGCGGGTACTATGCAGCCATACGGTATCCCTTTATATGATTATAATAAAAATGGTGTAATAGATTTTAATCCAAATGATAGTGCACCAGCCGGTGATGAGGCTGCTTCTATTATGTCTCCATTTAAATCTTTTGGTAATGATCAGATTAGAAAATTTTTTAATACAGGATCTCTTTATCAGAATACCCTTTCGATAAATGCAGGAGATGGGGATGGTTATATAATGTTAACGTTAAATAATGTTAACAGAGATTTCATGATCCAGGATGATATATTAAGACGTACTTCAGCAATGTTGAAAGGAGGAATGAAAGTTGGTAAATGGAGATTTGAAGGTATTGTTAATTATAATCATCAAAAAACATCCACAACTACTCAGGATATCTATTATCAATTATTGCAGTCTGCGACGGATATTCCAATTACCAGATGGAGGGATTATAAAGATAATGCCTATGCCTGGAATGTTTACTATCAGAACCCTTATTGGAATATTAAGCATCTTAGAAATAACAATTTAAGTAATTATTTTAACGCAATTGCGTCTGTTCAGTATGATGTTAATTCACATATTAGTTTAATGTATCGAGGTAATGTTCAGTACACTAATACAGAGTCTAATAGTCATAATGATGGCTGGAGTTCTTCAATGATTGATGCTACAGCGATTACTTCTTCTTACTATAAGTATAATACTACACTGGCAAACTATTATGGAGATTTAATGGCGAATTTTAACTATGATTTGACCGATGATTTGAATATGATGCTTAATGTAGGGCATAATTATCAGGAATGGAGAACTAATAATATGTCAGCTGGAGGTACTGGGATCCAGATTCCTGGAATATATCAGGTATGGAATTTATCAAATCCGGCCCAACCATATAGCTTGAATAATAAATCATTCTTTAGAAATCAACATGCTTTATTTGCGAATTTAGATTTGAATTATAAGAGTTTTTTATTTTTAAATGCATCCGCTCGTTATGAATTAACATCTGTTTTGCCAAAGGATAATAATGGTTATTTCTATCCGTCGGTTGGGGTTTCTTTTGTTCCGACAAAGGCATTTAATTTCTTAAAAGATAATTCAGTATTAAATTATTTAAAAGTAGCACTTAACTATTCTAGAATTGGACAATCTTCCGCTATTGGTACTTATAGTATATTGGATAGGCCTAATTTGGGTTCTGGTTATCCTTATGGTACAGGTCCTTTGAGTTTTGTTGTAAATCAATCCCCTACAGATCAGAATATAAAACCTGAGTTTACAACGAAGAAAGAAGTGAATTTAAGTTTTTCTTTGTTTAAAGATAGAATTAGTTTTGATGGAGCATATTATCAGGAAGATACAGATGATTTAATTACAAATGCTACAACAAGTAATACGACTGGATTAACGCAAAGGTTATTTAATATTGGAAAATTAAAAGGTAAAGGATATGAATTAAATTTGAATCTGGTACCAATTAAATCAAATGATTTTAAATGGGATTTAGGGCTTTCTATGTCTCACCAAAAAACAATCATTACAAAACTTACAGATGATGCAAAATCAGTACGATTGGCGGGGAATAGTTTCTTGGGATTGTATGCAGATGAAGGAGAGGAGTTAACAATAATAAAAGGTATTGCTTATCAGAGAGACCCACAAGGGCGTATTATTGTTGATTCAAATACAGGTTTGCCACAAGTAACTTCTACTCAGGAAAAATTTGGAAGAACAACGCCTAAGTATATATTTGGATTAACTACAAATATTAGTTATAAAGGATTTAGGCTAAGTGCAGTAATGGATTATCGTACTGGTCACAAATTTTATTCAGGTACCTTGCAGGGTTTTACATTTAATGGGTTAAATGTTGCTTCAGCAGTAGACAGAAGTCAGCCGTACATTGTTCCAAACTCATCATACAAAGATGGAAGCGGGAATTATGTTTCTAATACCTCTATTCCCATTTATAACAATTCTAACGGTAAAACAAATCCACAAGCAGCCCTTGAAAATTATTTTGGAGGAGCAAGTTATAATACGGTTTCCGATAATTATGTTTTAGATGCTACAGCGTTTAAAGTAAGAGAGATTGCTTTGAGCTACACATTTCCAAAATCAGCTTTAGGTACTACTGGAATAAATGCATTAACAGTTGGGGTGCATGCGAGAAACCCTTTCCAAAAATATTCTAAAGAGAATAAAGGATATAATGATCCTGAAACTGCATTTGACCCAAGGTATAGAGGTCTTGCTAATGCAGGGCAATATCCTGAGTATAGAACTTATGGGGCTAATGTTACAATAACCTTTTAAAGAAAAAACAATGAAAAAAATATTATATATAGCAATTAGTACGGTTTCACTTATAGGGTGTAAGTTGGATGATAATATTGATCCTAACTTACCACTAACAGAGGATATTTCACCAAGACAACTTATGGCTGCTGCTGAAACGACAACTTATTCTGCACAAACAGGTACAATGGTATCTCTATCTAGAATATGGACTAATGTTGTCGCAGGTAATTATTACTATTATGCGGCTCCAATGACTAATGAATATCAGATGAATGTTACATCTACATTTTCTAACGGTATTTGGAATGGAAATTATCTAGCAATGGCTAATCTAGCAAATATTATCAATAATAAAGATGCTGCTAAATATCCTTATCATGTAGCTATTTCCAAAATTTTATTAGCGAATAGTATGCAGTATATTGTTGACTTTTATGGAGATGCACCTTACTCAGAAGCTTTTAAACAACAACAGAAAATTTCTCCTAAATATGATAAAGGCGAGGATATTTATAGAGATTTAGTAGTGAAGCTAAATGAAGCTATTCAAACTATTGATAATGCTAATGTTACTTCTGATAATGAAATTAAAGCCAATGAAGATTATATTTATAAAGGAGATCTTGCAAAATGGAAGGTATTTGCTAATACGATTAAGTTGAGACTGTTGTTGAGACAATCGAATGTTGCAGATGCGAATGTTAAGCAATTTGTAAACTCACAGTTGGCAACATTGTCTAGTGCGGTATTTGTTTCTTCAGATGTTAAAATTAACCCTGGATATAATGCTTCTTCGCAGGCTTCTATGAATCCATTATATTCTAACTGGGGTAGATATAACTTTGACCACTCTGTTAATAATGGAGGATGGAGATATTATATGTTGTCTGATCATTTTGCAAAATTGTTAAACGGTGATGCTTCTAAACCTACGTCAGGTGTTATTGATCCAAGAGGTGCTGTTATGTATACTAAAGCTACTAGTGGTACTAATACGGGTAAGTTGAATGGGATTATTCAAGGTGGTGATAAACCTTCAGGTTCCGTTGAAACTGATTACTCCAGAGTAGGCTGGACTTATAATACAGCAGAGGGCGTAGGTGGTTTAATGGATGGATATTTAATGTTGGCATCAGAATCTGAGCTTTTGCAATCTGAAGCAGCAATTTTGTATCCTCAGTATTTCAATGATGCGCCAGGTCATTATACGAAAGGGGTAAATGCTTCTTTTGTATTTTATGGATTGACAACGGGTGCTGCAACAACTTATTTGGCAAGTATAGACGCTAAATCAGTTGGATGGACTGGTGCTTCTGATAAAATGGCAGCTATTCAGTATCAGAGGCTTATTGCTTTGAATATGGTGAGGCCTTTTGAAACTTATCTGAACTATCTAAAAACAGGATATCCACAGACACCAATGGCTTTAACGGCTTCTTTCCCTAATAAGCCGTATAGATTAATTTATCCACAAACAGAATATGTTGGGAATTCAGCTAATGTACCTAATATTACAACTAATGATGTTTTTGCTAAAAATCAATATACACCTTTTTGGTTAAGGTAATGCTCAGTTAAGTACCAGATAATTGTAAGCCAGAGAATGTATTCTCTGGCTTTTTAGTTTAAAATTTTTTAAGGTAGATGCCTATTGATATGGGCTATTGATCGTTTTTCTAATTCCTTAATAATGGTTTAGTGTACTCAATATGTTGTTTTGTTATTAAGTTGATAAAGGAATGGTGAATTATTATTTGTTTTTTAATGATCTACTAATTTTATTAAAATATTAAAAAAAATGTTAAATTTTTTCTTTGTTATGTTAATAAAAATTCACAAATTTGGGATTGTGAAAAATAATTTGATATGAAGAAACTAACTAACAGTGTTTTAGCTGTGGTGTTGTCTTCGTCTTTTGCCGTGGTTTCGGCTCAAAAAACGGGACAAGACTCTACTAAAACCAAAAACATTGAAGAGGTTGTTATTACGGGAGCCTTGGGTATTAAAAGAAAAGCAGATGCTGTTGTTTCAGCACAACAGGTTGTTAGTGCTAAAGAATTAACAGTAGCTGCACCACCTGATGCAATCCAAGGGCTACAGGCTAAAGTTTCAGGTTTGCAAATTACGCAGACAAATTCCTCAGTTAATCCTACGAACAGAATTGTATTAAGAGGAGTGAAGTCTATTACAGGTGATAACCAAGCTTTGGTAGTAATAGATAATGTAATATCGTCGGCTACTATTTTGCAACAATTACCGCCAGAATCTATTGAAAGTATCAACGTTATTAAAGGTTTACAGGGTGCTGCTTTATATGGGGCACAAGGGGTAAATGGAGTTATCGTTGTAACAACAAAGAAAGGTAGTCAAAGTGAGAGAATGCAATTTACCCTTACCAATTCGACCGAAATGACAGAGGCATATAAGCTTCCAATATACCAGAAGAAATATGGTAAAGGTGCTGTTGATAATTCATGGACAAACGAATCTCTAGACGGAACTTATTATGTGCCTTGGGAAAATACTTCCTGGGGACCTGCTTTTTCCAATCCTAAAATTGGAGGAATGATGATGCCTTCTGGGCTTCCTCAACTTAATAACCAATTTATAATGGAGAGATATGCTCCTGTGGATGATATGTATGGGAAGCTATTTAGCAAAGGTGTTTTATTTCAGAATGGATTATCGATGAATGTAGGAGGATATGATTCTTATGCATTTTTATCAATAAATAGACAAGACAATAGTTTTGTTATTCCAGGAGATAAGATGAAAAGAAATAGTTTTATTTTTAAAGCAGGTAAAACTTTTGGCAAATTTCATATTGATGCAAACGTTCAATATGTAAATCAGTCTATTTCTCAGGCAGATGGGACTACTGCAAACCAAACAGGTACGGTTTTAACAAAGGGATCCTTATGGGATGATTTTATTCAGAACCCAACAAGTTCAAATGTTAGATTATTTAGAAATAGTGGAAGAGATGCATATACAACGTCATATGCAACAAACCCTTTTTGGTCAATGAATCATATAAGAAGTAATTCTTATAGTGATTATTTGAGTGGTATTATTGGTTTAAAATATGATTTTAATGATCATATTAACATTACCTATACGGGTAATTTAATGACAAGAACAATTAATACAAGTAATTATAATGACGGAGATGTAATATCCAGAATATATAGTACACCTGATGTTCCGTTCTTAGATGGTCAAACTGCAGGAGCTGCAGGTATGACTAATATCGATTCTTATTATTATAATAGTATATCCAGAACAAGAAATTATTATGGTGATTTAATGTTAAACTTTTCCTATAATTTAAATGATAATTGGGGGTTGAAGTTTAATATTGGTAATAATATACAGGATCTACAATATTCTATTATACAGGTAGGAGGTGTTGGATTAGATGTGCCGGGATGGTATAATGTGAAAAACGTATTAAAGCAGGCTGCACCAGCTACTCTAGATAATTTTGTGACAAATTCCAGAATTATTTCCGGATTTGCGAATTTAGATCTATCATATAAAGACTATTTATTTTTTAATGGGACGTTTAGATATGATCAGACTTCAGTATTTGGAACTTACTCTACCGGCGAAAAGAAATTTAAAGATCCTGGTTATGCGTATTATTCAGGTGGATTCTCTTTTATTCCTACAAAAGCATTTGAATCCATTAAAGGGGATGTTCTTAATTACATGAAGATTTCAGGAAGTTATACTAAAGTTGGTAATGCTTCTTCTGTAGCAGCATACTCAATAAATCCAGTAATGACAATACCAACGGGATATCCTTTTAACGGGCTTCCGTCTTATATTGCAAATACGGCTCCGACATCTGCTAATATAAAACCTGAATTTATCTCCACAATAGAAGCTAATTTAGCTTTGGGATTATTCAAAGATAGAATAACATTTGAGGGGTCTGTATACCAGTCGAATACTAAGGATTTGATTACAAGGGCTACAATGTCCAGTACTTCTGGTCTGGCAAGCTTGCTTGGGAATTACGGAGAAATGAGAATGAGAGGATTTGATATTGATTTAGGAGTAGTACCAATTAAAACACCTAATTTTCAATGGAATTTAAAAGCATCTTATGGAATGTCCAGATCGAAGATTATAGAGCTGGCAGATGGTCTTGACCAAGTTGCTCTTACAGCGGTGAATGACTTTGGAGGAATAGGAATTTATGCTGTTAAGGGGCAGGATTTCGCTATAATTCGTGGGGGAAATGTATTCCAGAGAGATCCTGAAGGAAGAATAATTGTTAATGATAAAGGTGTACCTTTATTTACAGGAAAAGTAACGGATTTAGGAAGAACTACTCCGGATTTTACCATGAACTTCTCAACATCTATCAGATATAAAGGATTTACATTGTCTGGTGTTGCGGAATGGAGAAAAGGAGGTACGTTTATTGCTCCAATCAAGAGTACTATAGCCTTTACAGGTAATTCTGAGGATTCTGCTGATTTCGACAGATCTAAAGGGTATGTAGTTCCAAATTCTGTACAATTGGTAAATGGAAACTACGTTACAAATACTACGCCATATTTAGGTAGGGCTAATTATCAGGGATCAAACTCATATTTTGGGCCATTTATCAGAAATGTTTCAGAATATTATGCTGTGGACGCTACATTCTTTAAAATCAGAGAAATAGCGTTGAGTTATGATGTTCCAAAGAGTGTTTTTGCAAATACATTTATAAATTCACTTACGGTTGGTGCATATGCAAGAAATCCGTTTGCGCAATATGCAAAAACAAACAGAAACTTTGCAGATCCGGAAACTTCAAGCACTAATGGAAATGGTGCAGGGTATGCCAATTCAACTCAGTATCCGACTACAAGAACCTTTGGATTCAATATCAAAGCAACTTTTTAAAAATTATTAAAATGAAATTGACAAAAATATCTATAGCGACTTTCTGCGCTCTTTTGAGCTTGGCATCGTGTAATAATTATATGGACATTAATAACAGCCCCAATGATGCTTCTGAAAGTGCTGTTGAGGCGCCGGGGATCTTTCCGGGAGCAGTAAGTAATACTTTTCGTGTTCATGCGAGGGATTTAATAAACTTAGGAAGTCTTTATACAAATTTTCTGGGTACTAACTCTGCGCAGTATGGTAATGGTAATGATATTGAATTTACAATGAACCTGAATAATACATATTATGCCCAATTATGGGATAATACGTATAGAGGCGTAAATAATTTGCAGCTGGTAATTGATAAAGCCAATACCAATACTAATTTTATATACTATGGTGGTATGGCGAGAGTAATGAAGGTGTTCTATATGCAAACAATAGTTGATTTATATGGTAATAGTCCATATTCTGAAGCATTTAAGCAACAGTTAAATACAACGCCAAAATATGATAAAGATTCGGATATTTATAAAACAATGTTTGCCGAATTAGATCAGGCTATTACTGCATTAAATACTCCAGCTGGTGCATCGACTGCGATGCCAACGAATCAGGATATCGTTTTTAAAGGGAATCTTAAAAAATGGATTGCATTTGCTAATGCTATAAAATTAAGAATGATCATTAGAATGTCTAATGTTACCGGTGAAATGGCAACAGTTAGGGATCAGCAAATAGCATCATTAGTGGGTAAGGATATCATAAATGAAGATGTATTGGTAAATCCTGGCTATAGTTCAGGAAATGATAGTAGCCAAAATCCTTTTGCTAATTATTTCTTCTCTTCAAGTGCAGGTGAAGAAGCACAAGCTATTAAGATGGATACAGCGTCAGGGCATCTGGCGATTTGTCTTAATGGGAATGATAAGAATAATTCAAATCCTTTCTATCAGAAATTTAACGGCGTAGTAGACGGTAGAAAATCAAGAATGTTTACGGTTACTAAAGGTCGGGTAATAGGTGTAGTACAAGGTGCGAGACCGGGAGAGCCTGAAATGACAACTGAAAGACCTATTTCTACTTTTGGATCAGGATGGTTTACAACACAAGATGAAGTTGATTCAGATAATGCTTCTTCCAGAGCAGGAGCATTAATGACCGCTACAGAAATAAACTTATTGAAAGCGGAGGCCTCTCTAAAATACCCTTCTTTAGGATATGATGGTAAATCTGCATTTGACTCTGCTATTACATCTTCGTTTGCTTATTTAGGAGCTAGTGGAGCAAGTGATTATATCACTAAAGTTGATACAGTTAATAAATTAGGTTGGACAGGGTCTAACAATGATAAAACTGAAGCGATAATGACTCAAAAATGGTTAGCTTTAGGAATGATTGCACCAATTCAGGTGTTCTTTGATTATAACAGAACAGGGTATCCATATACGCCATTAGCAACAACAGCTGTTTTTGATAAAAAGCCATACAGAATGATGTATCCTACTTCCGAAATTGCTGCAAACAGTAAGAATGTGCCAGCTTTAACTGCTGCACAGTGTTTTGCTAAGAATGATTTGACTCCGTTTTGGCTTAAATAATATCCAGAACAATAAATATTAACTAAACCAGAGGATTTTATTTTCCTCTGGTTTTTTTGTTTATTAGTCATATCTTTTTCGATTAAATGATCTGAAAGATTGTTAACATTTTGTTTAAATAGCTGTAAGTGTTATTTTGATTATTTATAATTGAAAGCCCGAAATTATTGATGTTGTAATAGTGATCTATAGGTTATTTGCTTTTATTTAATAACTTTTAATTGTTGTTTAAAATATCATTTTGATTATTTTTTAAGCATATGTTTGTTTTGTTTTTAATTTAAATGTTTTTTAATGCTCTATTTTTATTGATTTAGCAAAAAAATAAAAATTTTGTTAAAAATGTTAATTTTTTCTTTTGTCATGTTAACAAACTTTCATATACTTGTGCGAGTTAAAATTTAATTTGATATGAAGAAACTAACTAGCAGTATTTTGGTAGTGGTTTTGTCTTCTTCCTTTGTATTTGTTAATGCACAGAAGAAGCAAGACTCTGCCAAAACAAAAGATATTGAGGGGGTTGTAGTGACCGCACTTGGTATCAAAAGAGAAAAAAAGTCTTTGGGGTATGCCTCACAAGAGGTAAAGGCTGATAAATTATTTGATGGTACTACCAATACAGGAAATATTGCATCTCAGCTTTCTGGTAAAGTAGCAGGTCTACAGGTTAATACAAATAGTAATTTCGGTGGATCTTCTAATTTATTAATCAGAGGTGTAAAGAGTCTTGGAGGAGGGAATCCTCTTATCGTTATTGATGGATCACCAGTTAATAATTCGTCTACTTATGATACCAAGACGAATCAGGATATGGGTAACCTACTTTCGGATGTCAATCAGGATGATATAGAATCCATTAACGTTTTGAAGGGTGCTGCTGCATCAGCATTATATGGAGAAAGAGGTCTTAATGGAGTTATCGTTATTACTACTAAAAGTGGAAAAGGTAAAGATGACGGAAGTTGGGGGGTAACCTTATCTTCTTCTGTACAGGCAGGCTTTATTGATAAGTCTACATTTCCTGAATATCAAACAAGATATGGAGGTGGTTCCAAAATGGCATTCAAGGAAAAAAATGCAGATGGTACTCCTTATGCTAATTTAAGTGATGATACTTCATGGGGACCAGCTTTCGATCCTAATTTATTAGTTTATCAATGGGATTCATTTGATAAAAATTCAAAAAATTATGGAAAAGCAACACCTTGGGTAGCTGCTAAAAACGGACCTATTAAGTTTTTTGAAACTCCAATCACATATGTAAATGGATTTAGCGTAGAGAAAGGTACTAAAGGAAATAACTTTATGTTATCTTATGACAACATGTTGTCTAATGGTTTGATGCCTAATTCAGAGCTAAGAAAAAATACATTTACTACCAAGATTAATTATAATTTAACACCTAAATTACATGCTACTGTTTATTCTACATTAGTAATGCAGGATACTAAAGGTAGAAATGATGCTAATTATTCCGGGAACCTTGTAGGAGGTTTCAGACAGTGGTGGCAGACAAACGTAGATGTTGTAGATCTTAAAAATGCTTACTTTAATAGTGGAGGACAAAATGTTACATGGAATCTAAAGAGTGCAAAGAATCCTGTTATTGCTTATTGGAATAACCCATATTTCCAGAGATACAATAGTTATGGAACAGATGACAGAACAAGAAGCTTTACATATGCACAATTAACTTATGATTTTAATAAAAACTTTAATTTAACAGCTAAAGTATCATATGATAATGCTAATACTATTTTTGAAAATAGACTTGCTGTTGGTTCTTTAGCAAAAGCATTTGGAGCGTCGGGTAAAAATGTAACATCAGGTTTCAGTAGACAGAACCTAATTACATCCGAAACCAACTATGATGTTTTCTTAAATTATAAATTCGATATTACTGACAAAATTAATGTGAGTGGAATTGTTGGAGGAAATGTAAGAAGGAACTATTATAACAGTATTTATGCATCAACGGAAGGAGGATTAGAAACTCCAGGAATTTATGCATTATCAAATTCTAAACTACCAATTATACCACCAGATGAAAATGTTTATACTACTGTAACATCTGGTGCATATGCTACTGCATCTTTTGATTTTTATAAATTTTTCTATTTAGATGCTACTTTTAGAGCTGATAAATCATCAACTTTACCAAAGGCCAATAGAGTTTATACTTATCCGTCATTAACAGGGTCATTTATTTTATCAGAATTTGTGAAACCATCTTGGTTAAGCTTCTGGAAAGTAAGAGCAAACTATGCTGAAACAGGTGGAACTGCAGATCCTTATCAATTAAGAAATTATTATACCTATGCGGGACTATATGATAATTCTATTGTGATGCAAAATTCACAGACGATATTGCCAAATGCTGACCTTAAACCTCAAAGATTGAAAGAATTTGAAGTTGGTATGGAAGCACATTTCTTAAAGGGAAGAATTACATTTGATGCGGCTTATTATAAGACTAAAACAACAAACCAAATTTTGCAATTACCAATATCTGCAGGATCAGGGCTTAATTTTGCTATGGTTAATGCAGGACGTATTGATAATGAGGGTATGGAAGTTCAGTTAGGCTTAGTTCCAATTAAAAATTCTAACTTCACATGGAATATGGATATTAACTGGGCTAAAAACACTAATAAAGTAGTATCTCTTCTTCATAATGAAACAAGTGATGTTAGTAATGTATTGCTGACAAGTATTCAAGGAGGCGGTTCTGTTAATGCTACAGAAGGCGAAAAATGGGGTACGATAAGAGGTAGTGATTATGTTTATAATGACAAAGGTGAAAAAGTTGTTGGAGCTAATGGTTTCTATAAAATTAATGGTAACCAGGTTATTGGAAATACAACACCAGACTGGACTGGGGGGATCAGAAACTCCTTTACTTACAAAGGATTTAGTGTTTCGTTCTTAATAGATGTGAGAAAAGGAGGAGATATCTTCTCAACCGATATGTATTATGCATCTTCAACAGGTCTATACAAAGAATCTGCAATAGGAGATTATAGAACAGGAAAAGTAGTCTTACCAGGAGTTACAGAAAGTGGACAGCCAAACCAAGTCGCTATTGATGGATCAGTTAGTGGAAATCTTGGTTATCAGAAAAGTCCAACATCTAGATTTGTATATGACGGTTCATTTGTAAAGCTAAGAGAAGCTAGTATCAGCTATTCTTTGCCGAAATCTATACTTGAAAATACATTTATTCGTGAAGCGAAAATATCTATTGTAGGAAGAAATTTATGGATAATTCATAAAAATTTACCATATGCAGATCCTGAAGCTACTTTAGGAGGAGGGGTAAGATCTTTTGGTTATTCAATTGGATCATTACCAACAACAAGAGATATTGGTGTTAATTTTACTTTCAAATTTTAAGAATAATAAATAATGAAAAATATATTTAAAGCCTTTTTAGGTTTAACTATAGCGGTAACAACTCTTTCGTCATGTGAAAGAGATACAACGTTACTAAATGATGATAAGAAACACCCTTCAGAATTAACTTCAGGTGTTTTGTTATCAATGGGACAGCAGCAGGAATTTTATTATATGGATAATCCTAGTGTAAATTTTAATAACTATAGATTTTTTGTTCAGCAGTGGTCCGAGACGGATTATTCAGATGAAACTAATTATAATTTATTAACTAGAAGCCAGCCAAGAGGTCATTTCCAGAGAATGTATGTTTATAGTCTGAACAATTTCAGAAAATCCATGGAAGCATTGGCAAAAGAAACGAATACTCCAGCTGTAGCTGCAAACAAATGGGTTACAAATGAATTGTCTTCTATTTTTGTTTGGGAGAATATTGTAAACACATGGGGGGACGTTCCTTATACTGAAGCTTTAGGAGTTGAAAATGGAGTTTTCGCTCCTAAGTATGATGATGCTAAAGCTATTTATACTGATTTATTAAAAAGAATTGATGCAGCTATTGCTAAGATTGATTTGTCTGCTAAAGGATATGAAGTGAATGATATCGTTTATAAAGGCGATATGAATAAATGGAAAAAATTAGCAAATTCGGTTAAACTAAGATTAGCGTTAAATTTGGCAGATGTAGATCCTGCTACATCTAAAGCTGCAGCTGAAGCAGCTATAGCATCGGGGGTAATTTCTTCAAGAAATGAATCTTATTCATTCGCATATGATGGGGTAACATTTACTAATCCACTTTTTGATAATTTAGTGGCATCTAATCGTGATGATTTTGTTCCATCAAATATTTTTATGGATGCATTGAATGCCAAGAATGATCCGAGAAGAGATGTTTGGTTTACTAAAGTTAACGGAAAATATGTAGGCGGAGTTTTCGGAACAACAAATACTTATGCAGACTTCTCTCATATTACAGATATGTTCAAGCAGTCGAAAACCCCTTCAAATATGTTAAGCTATGCTGAAATTCTTCTTCTAAGAGCTGAAGGTGCTGCAAGAGGATATAACATGGGTGGGGCTCCAGAGAGTCTATACGCTCAGGCAATAACTGAATCTATGACTGAGTATGGATTAGATGCTCAAAAGGCAACTGATTATATTGCTGCTCATCCATATGATGCAGCAAATTGGAAAAAATCTATAGGAGAAGAAGCTTGGGTTGCGATGTATAACAGAGCTTTCGCTGCCTGGAATTTTGTAAGAAGATTAGATTATCCAAAACTTCAGAATCCTTCAACATCTTTTGTGAAAAGTGTTCCTGTAAGAATGATTTATTCAGATCAAGAATATACACAAAATAAGAAGAATGTTACTGCGGCGGCTTCCAAAATTGGAGGTGACGATGTGTCAACTAAACTTTTCTGGGATAAATATTAGAATTTATTTCAAACAATATCTAAACCGCCTTCGGGCGGTTTTTTTATTTGCTAATAAATTTATTCTAAATATTGTGAATTATTTTGTAGTTATGGAATTAAACATGATATTTGTCATACAAACCAAATAAATATATTATTATGAAAAATCTAAAAGCACTAAAGCGTGATGAATTAAGAGTAATAGGAGGAGGTATGGCACCAAGATGCTGCATTGGCTGGAATCCGATTACAAAAGAGTGTAGAGGAGGGTACGATCCTAATTGTGAAAATCCTGGGTATCCAAGATAACAAATTTATAAGGCCTTATTGAAGGCCTTTTTTTATTTCGTAAATTTGCAGTTACAACTATTTTAAGAATGGAGATAAAAAAACAGATTCAGGATCAGATTACTGAGATTATTCAGCAGAAATACCAGTTAGAAGGTATTGCACTAGAAGTTCAGCAAAACAAAACCGATTTTGAAGGAGATTTCACTGTAGTGATTTTTCCGCTTGTAAAGCAGGCGAGGAAAAGTCCGGATGCATTGGGACAGGAATTGGGTGAAGAACTACTTGCGGCTACTGATTATATCAGGTCTTATCAGGTAGTGAAAGGTTTTTTAAATCTTTCTCTGAAGAATGATTTTTTTATTGGCCAGGTTCAGAATTTAGGCGATGATTTAGGAAAACTTCCGGCAAAGGCAGAAACTATCATGGTAGAGTATTCGTCTCCGAATACCAATAAACCATTGCACTTAGGTCACGTAAGAAACAACCTTTTAGGTTATTCTGTTGCACAGATACTGAAAGCTGCGGGGTACAATGTAATTAAAACTCAGATTATTAATGACCGTGGTATTCATATTTGTAAATCAATGTTGGCATGGGAGAAATTCGGGAATGGAGAAACTCCTGAATCAACCGGGTTGAAGGGTGATAAACTAGTTGGTAATTATTATGTAAGATTCGATCAGGAATATAAAAAACAGATTGAGGAGCTAAAAGCTCAGGGAATAACAGAGGAAGAAGCTAAAAAGAAGGCTCCAATAATGTTGGAAGCTCAGAAAATGCTATTAGACTGGGAAAATGGTGATGAAAAAGTACGCCAGCTTTGGGAGATGATGAACGCTTGGGTGTATAAAGGCTTCAATGAGAGTTATGCGCGTATGGGAGTTGATTTTGAGCAGCGTCAGTTTGAAAGTAATACTTATCTTCTAGGAAAAGATATTATTCAGGAAGGACTGGATAAAGGCATTCTGTTCCGTAAAGATGACGGTTCCGTATGGATAGATCTTACAGAAGATGGCCTGGATCAAAAATTATTACTGCGTTCCGACGGAACTTCTGTATATATGACTCAGGATCTGGGAACAGCTGTAGAGCGTTTTAAAGACAATGATATTCAGCAATTAATTTATACTGTTGGGAACGAACAGGATTATCACTTCCAGGTATTGTTTTTGATACTTAAGAAGTTAGGATATTCATGGGCAGATCATTTACATCATTTATCTTACGGAATGGTAGAGCTTCCTAATGGAAAAATGAAATCCCGTGAAGGTACGGTTGTTGATGCTGATGAATTAATGGAGGAAATGTACCTTACTGCAAAAGAAAAAGCACAGGAACTAGGTAAGATGGAAGGTCTTACCGAGGAAGAAAAAGAGAAATCTTATGAAACTGTTGGGCTTGGTGCTTTGAAGTATTATATTCTGAAGATTGATCCGAAGAAAAAGATATTATTTAACCCGGCTGAAAGTATTGATTTCAATGGTAATACAGGGCCATTTATTCAGTATACTTACGCAAGAATTCAGTCATTGTTGAATAGAGCAGAATATAAAGAAGGTAGTATTTCTGAAGGCTACCAATTAAATGCTTCCGAGAAAGAATTATTAGTAATGACTTCTCAGTTTAATGAAGTGATAGCTAAAGCAGCAGAAACATTGAGCCCTGCTCAGGTAGCAAATTATGTTTATGATTTAGTAAAATCTTATAACTCTTTCTATCAGAATAACCCTATCCTTAATCAGGATAATGAAGATGCAAAACAGCTTCGTTTAAAATTATCCAAAGTAACTGGGGATATTATTCATAAAGCATTAGAACTTTTAGGAATAGGAACAGTCAACAGAATGTAATTTCTTAGATTTGAAATAATAAAAAAACCTGCTAAAAGCAGGTTTTTTTATTTACTTAGTTTTATTAGGCCCCAGTAAGAACTCTTTCGGATATTTCTTACCCAGAAGATGGGCCGTAAAATAATCCCAACGACGTCTCATCATATAATAAGTATGTTCTCCAAAACCATGAGCACTATTTGGAAAAGCAATAAAATCATAATCTTTATTAGCTTTTTCTAAAGCTTCAATTACCAGTAATGCATTGTATGGAGGTACATTGTCATCTATCATACCATGTGCAATGAGTAATTTACCTTTCAGGTTTTTAGCATAAAGCTGATTAGCCTGTGATGCATAGTCTGAATTTTCTACAAGCCCATTATATCTTTCGCCCCAGTCATCTTCATAATTACGATTATCGTGATTACCAGATTCTGAGATACCAACTTTAAAGAAATCCGGATATCTGAACATGGCTGCTGCAGTTGCAAAACCTCCACCCGAATGTCCCCAGATACCAACTTTATCCACATCTATAGGGTATGTTGCTGCAAGTTGTTTAATCGCAGCGATCTGATCGGGTAAAGTATTGATTGACATATTTCCGTAGCTCATGTCATGATAAGATTTTGAACGATAAGGATTGCTGGTACCTTCCAAAACCAAAACATAAGCACCTAGTTCAGCAAGGGCATTGTTGTCTCCTTTAGATGCAGTAAAAGCCAAGCTTCCAACGCTTCCGCCTTGCGGACCAGGATAAATATAATCTATAATCGGATATTTTTTACCAGCAACAATATTACTAGGCTGGAAGAGAAGGCCATAAACATCAGTAACGCCATCACCAGCTTTTAGTTTTACAGGTGTCGGCGCTTTCCAACCGGTAGCTTCCAAAGCCGTTAAGTTTGCCTTTTCCAAATCCATAACTTTCATACCATCCAGCTTTTTGACTAAAGAAACTGGCGCTATATTAGGCTGTGAATATTGATCTATGAAATGGGACCCGTCTGGAGAAAGAGTAATCTGATGGGTGCCCGTTTCTGGAGTTAGATTTTTGAAGTTTTTTCCGGAAAAGTCGATTGAACAGAAAGAAATAAAATATGGGTTTTCCTTCTGTAAACCTGCTGCTGTAAAGTATAATTTTCGGTTCTTCTCATCTACCTTTAATAGATTAGCTACAAGCCAGTCTCCCTTAGTAATCTGATGTTTCAGTTTTCCTGTTTTAGCATCATACAAATAAAGATGTCCCCAATTATCTCTTTCAGAATACCACAATACTTCATTTGTTGCAGCTAAATAACGCCAGTTGATTGCATTACGTCCGGATTCAAATTGTGTAGCAACAGTTTCTTCAAAAACTTCACGGATAGAACCATCCTTAGTATTGGCAATTCTTAATTTTGCATTTTTGTGATCTCTGGAAGTAGATACAAAGGCGACTTCTGAACCATTTGGATTCCAGTCGATATCATCAAAAGTTCCACTGGCAGCAATATCATCGCTTAGTGTTCCTCTGTGGAAATCGGGCTGCATTTTGAAACGAACTAAACCTCCGTTTTCAATATCAATCACAACTCTGTGCAACATCGGAAGAATTGTGTCACCAGGTAGTGGATATTTCCATGCTTTTAATTGTGGATGGCCTACATTGGTTGTTACCAGATACATCTCTCCAACATTTCTTTCATCCATTTGGAAAGTAGTAATCTTTTTAGAGTCCGGAGACCATCTTAGAATAGGTGCATCACTATGCTTCCAGCCCGCATTATCAGTAGCATATCCAAAGTCTTTTATTCCGTCGGTGGTCAGTTGCTTTTTATCATGAGTGGCCGTGTCTTCTATCCATAGATTGTAATTATCAATGTAGGCTAATTTCTTTCCATCGGGAGAGAGAACGCCAGGTTTATTGTTTTTCCTTTGTGGCGGTGTGATTGGAGAGTTGGAATTTTTTAGTCCAGTCTGAATTATCGTTTCAGTTTTAGCCTTTTTTTCAAGAACCACATTAACATTAGTGAGCTCTCCTGCTGATGAAATTTTGGTATATTTAAATCCTTTACCATCTTTATCCCATGTAGGGGCGTTCATTACATTCCGGACTAGAGGCGCGGTTTTGTAAAACAATCTGCTTTCTGCTCTTTTGTAATCTGCAACCGTAACAGAATCCTGAGCGTAAAACATAGAAACAGATACCGACCCTAATGCAATCAGAGCCAATTTTGAATATTTCATATTATTACTAGTTAATTAGAATAACAAATATCGTAATATGAATGCTAATAATTTAATAAAAAGCAGATTAACTGAGTTTAATTATTATTTGTGATCGATTCTGACATTTGGATTAATCCGGACTTTTATTATAATTCCGATTCTATTCTTATCTTTAAACTATGAAAACAGGTTTACTCACATCATTTTTTATCATATTCAGCAGTTGTTATAGTGCACAAATAAAGTCCGGTCTGAAAGTTGAGTCCGGTGTATCTTATGAGCTGGCTCAGTTTAGAAAAAGTACATTAAGCGATATTAAATACGAGCTAGATCTGGATATTCCTGAAAGCAAAACCGAGAGAATTTCTGGAGCAGAAAATATTACTTTCAGCTATAAAAAACAGGGCGAATTACCTTTGCAAATAGATTTTAAAGAAAATGCGGCTTCTGTGTTGTCCGTGACTGTAAATGGACAAATTATAAAACCTGTTCTGGATCAGGAACATATTTTAATAGATCAGAAATACCTGAAATCAGGGCTTAACCAGATTGCTTTTAAATTCTTAGCAGGTAATTCCGCACTGAACAGACGCGATGGCTATCTGTACACTTTGTTTGTACCGGACCGTGCGCGAACCATGTTCCCTTGTTTCGACCAGCCGAATTTGAAAGCTACCTATTCTTTAACCCTTACAATTCCTGAAAAGTGGAATGCAATGGCTAATGGAAAGCTAAAAGAAACAACCATAAAACAAGGAAGGAAAAAACTGAGTTTTGCCCAGTCAGATCTGCTTCCTACTTATCTGTTCTCTTTTGCTGTAGGGGATTTTAAAAAATTTAAAGAGAAGATAGGAGATCAGGATGCTGGTATGTTGTATCGTGAAACCGATTCCGTAAAGATTAAAAATAGTATGGATTCTATTTATAATATTTACAGAAATTCACTTGCTTATTATGAAAAATGGACAGGTATTCCACATCCTTTCCAGAAGCATGGTTTGGTTGTTGTCCCCGATTTTCAGTTTGGTGGAATGGAACATCCTGGGGCAATCCTGTTTCAGAATTCTACTTTATTTTTAGATAAAAATGCAACACAAAGCCAGTTGAATAATCGTTCTAATCTTCTCGCTCATGAGGTTGCACATCTGTGGTTCGGAGATATGGTAACCATGGACTGGTTTAATGATGTATGGACAAAAGAGGTTTTTGCCAACTTTATGGCAGATAAAAGCACAGGTGCTTCTTCAGATAAAAGTATTTACGATCTGAAGTTTCTGACAACACATTTCCCTGCAGCATACTCAGTAGACCGTACTATCGGCGCAAATCCTATTCGGCAGATCCTGGACAATTTGCAAAATGCAGGAATGATGTATGGGCCTATTATCTATAATAAAGCTCCGATTATGATGCGCCAGCTGGAATTGTTAATTGGTGAAGATAACTTCAGAAAAGGGGTAAGTGAATACCTTAAAAAATATGCTTATAGCAATGCTACATGGCCAGATCTTATTAAAATTCTGGATAGTCACACACCGGAAGATCTGCAAAGTTGGAATAAAGTATGGGTAAATGAACCGGGGAGGCCAGTTATTGATTATAAGGTAAAATATAATGGAAATAAGATTGGAAGCTTTACAATAACCCAACATCCGGAACATGGCGAAGTACAAAAACTCTGGCCGCAGGAGTTTCAACTCAGTTTATTTTATCCGGATAGAATTGAAAAAGTTAATGTGAAACTTTCCGGGAAAGAACAGGAAGTATCTGAACTACAAGGAAAACAAAAGCCATTATTTATTCTACAAAACTCATCGGGTATTGGCTATGGGGTATTCAGAACCGGGAAAGAAGTAATATCTGATTTTTCATTGGTAAAAGATCCGGTAAGCCGTGCCAGTGCTTATATCTCTTTGTATGAAAACATGTTGGGGGGATCAGATATTACGCCGCAGGAATTATTGCATTTTTTTACCGGACAGCTACAAAAAGAAAATACAGAGCTTAATCTCAGACTTATAACAGGATATATTTCCGGAATATATTGGGGATTTTTACCCGAACGTATACGGAGCAAAGAGTCTGAAAGCTTAGAGAATACGATATGGAATGCATTGCAAGGACAAGTGGCAACAAATAATAAGAAAATTTTGTTCGATTGTTATCAGGGAATTTTCCAGTCCCCAAAAGCATATGATCATTTGTATAAAGTATGGAAATCGCAGACTGCACCGCAAGGTATTACTTTGAATGATGAAGACTTTACAAGCCTTGCATTAGCATTGTCATTACGTAATAATAACAATAATGATCTTCTGCAGGAACAATTAACCAGAATTAAAAATCCTGATAGAATTAATCGTTTTAAAATTATAATGAAAGCTGCTTCTTCGGATAAAAAAGTTCGTGATGAATTTTTTAATAGCCTTGCTGAAAAGCAAAACAGAACTAATGAATCATCTGTTGGGGCTGCATTAGGATATTTACATCATCCGCTAAGACAGCAAACTTCTGTTAATTATTTACCGAAGTCTTTGGAGCTATTGCAGGAAATACAGAAAACAGGAGATATCTTTTTCCCGGATAACTGGCTTCGCTCTACTTTTGGCAGCTATCAGAATCATGAAGCGCTTAATGTTGTTAATCAATTTATTCAGAAAAACCCCGATTATAACTCAATCCTGAAAAATAAAATTTTACAGGCAACTGAAAACCTGCGAAGAGCTCAGGTATTGGTGAAATAAAAGTCATGTTGTTCTTTGTCGCAGATTGCTGTAAATTTGAAATATGAAGATTGATTTTTCAAAAAGCATTGACATAGAGAGCCTAAAGCCTCAAAATGATTTTGAAGTGAAGGTTAAAAACTTTTTATCAGAATGGTTCTCCGATTCCGAAACAGTTGAAGTGCAGACTTCTGGTTCCACAGGGATTCCTAAAAAATTCCCGATTGAGAAATCCAGAATGCTGAACTCAGCAGAGATGACCTGTAATTTCCTAAATCTTAAAGAAGGAGATACTGCCTTACTTTGCCTTCCTGTAGAATATATCTCGGGTAAAATGATGGTGGTAAGATCTTTTCTACGCAGGCTTGAACTTACAATTGCAGAGCCCAAATTGGATCCTCTTAAAAATATTGAAGAATCTATTTGCTTTTGTGCGATGACTCCTTTGCAGGTTGAAAATTCTCTGGATAAAATACATTTGATAGAGAATTTAATAATTGGAGGAGCTGCTGTATCTGAAAGTCTGAAGAAAAAGCTGAGTGATATTTTAGAAAGTAACAAGGCGACATCCAAAGTTTATGAAACATATGGAATGTCTGAAACTCTTTCTCATATTGGATTGAAACGGATTTATCCGGAAGGTGAAGATTATTTTACACTTTTCGATGGTGTGGATATCTCCCTTGATGATCGTGGTTGCCTTCGTATTTCTGCGCCTAAGATTAATTCCGAACTACTACAGACTAATGATATCGTTGATGTGCTTAACGCTAAACAATTCAGGTTTTTAGGCAGAGCCGATAATGTTATTAACTCCGGAGGTGCTAAGATATTTCCGGAACAGCTAGAGGCTCTTGTTAAAAAGGAAATTCCTAATGAAGCAGTTTTTATGGGAATTCCAGATGAGGTACTAGGACAGAAATTAATCTTGGTTATTGAGGCAGATGAAAACGAAGTACTGAGATCTCAGGTTTCGGATATTAAATTTGAAAAACCATTTCATAAACCTAAAGAAATAGTATTTGTAGCTGAAATTCCAAGGACGCCTAATGGTAAGGTAAACCGAATGGAACTTCTGAAACTTATGACTAGATAATCTTTTATCTTTGCTCTTGATTCCTGTATCTTTATAAAATGAAAGATTTCACTTCAGAATTAAGCTTTAAAACTGCACGAAGTAGTGGTGCGGGAGGACAGAATGTGAATAAAGTAGAAACTATGGTTACTGCTCGTTGGGCGGTATGGGATTCTAAATTCTTTTCGGATGAGGAGAAAAAACTGATTTTCGAAAAACTGAAAAATAAAATCAGTGCTGAAGGTTATTTGCAGTTGAGTGCTCAGGAATCCCGCTCTCAGCTTGATAATAAAGAAAAAGTAATCCAAAAATTATTGGAATTGGTGGACAAAGCACTCTTTGTTCCGAAGAAAAGATTTAAGACTAAGCCAACAAAGTCTTCCAAAGAAAAAAGGTTGACTCAGAAAAAGCAACATTCCGAAAAAAAAGAAAACAGAAAATTTAGAATGTAAATTAAATGGGGTCGTTGGATGAAGCTAAATTTCTAATTACGAATCCCTATCTTTGCAGAAATTAAATAATAATAAAAATGAGCAATAGACCCATTTCTGATTTTATAGAAAAATATTATTTACACTTTAATGCAGCAGCTTTAGTAGATGCTTCTAAAGGTTATGTTGCCCACCTCAAAGATGGCGGGAAAATGATGATTACTTTAGCAGGTGCAATGTCTACTGCTGAATTAGGGAAAATTTTAGCAGAAATGATCCGTCAGGATAAAGTAGCTATTATTTCTTGTACAGGGGCTAACCTTGAAGAAGATTTAATGAATCTTGTAGCACACTCTCATTACGAAAGAGTTCCTCACTACCGTGATCTTACTCCACAGGAAGAATGGGATCTTTTGGAAAGAGGTCTTAACCGTGTAACAGATACTTGTATTCCTGAAGAAGAAGCTTTCAGAAGATTACAAAAACATATTCACCAGATCTGGAAAGATGCAGAAGATAAAGGAGAAAGATATTTCCCGCATGAATATATGTACAAAATGCTTCTTTCAGGTGTATTAGAGCAATACTATGAAATTCCTAAAGAAAATTCATGGATGCTTGCTGCAGCTGAGAAAAACTTACCAATCGTAGTACCGGGATGGGAAGATTCTACAATGGGTAACATCTTTGCATCTTACTGCATTAAAGGAGAATTAAAAGCTTCTACAATGAAGTCAGGTATCGAATATATGACTTACCTGGCAGACTGGTACAAAGGTAACAGTAGCGGAAAAGGAGTTGGATTCTTCCAGATTGGTGGAGGTATCGCAGGAGATTTCCCTATTTGTGTAGTTCCGATGATGTATCAGGATCTTGAAATGCATGATGTACCTTTCTGGTCTTATTTCTGCCAGATTTCTGATTCTACAACATCTTATGGTTCTTATTCCGGAGCTGTTCCGAATGAAAAAATTACATGGGGTAAATTAGATATCCACACACCTAAATTTATTGTGGAAAGTGATGCTACAATCTGTGCTCCACTAATGTTTACTTACATTCTTGAAAATTCTTAATAGAAACAGAATATAAAATTATTAATAAAAGGCTTATCCAATAAGCCTTTTATTTTTTACAATGCAGTCTCCAAACACCGTTAAGTATGATGCCCTTACAGGGATGCGCGCTGTTGCAGCTATTATGGTATTTGTTTATCATAACCGAAAATACTGGCGCAATGATTTGCCATGGGCAGTAATGCGCTTCATCAGCGAATGGCATATTGGAGTGACTGTATTTTTTGTTCTGAGCGGCTTTCTGTTGGCATATCGTTATCAGGACAAGCCCTTGGAAAGCAAAAAAGACTACCTAAAATACATTCTGCTAAGAATAGCCCGAATATTTCCATTATACTGGATTTTGCTTAGCTTCTATTTTCTGGACACGGAATATTCTAAGAATGTAGATACCTATTTTCTGCAATACTCGTTACTGTATTCATTGTTTGATAAATATGTTCTTACCGGAATTGTACAGGCTTGGTCACTCAATGTGGAATTCTTTTTCTATCTGCTCTCACCGGTGTTATTTCTTTTACTAAAGAAAAGCTGGAAGTATTGTGTCTCACTAATGTTGGGATTATTCCTTCTCAGTTGCGTTATAGGCTATGGTTTGCATTGGTACAATGCGAATCCCAAAGGTTTCTTGTACCCGCTTAACTTTATTATGAGCAACACTTTTTTCGGAAGAAGTACAGAGTTTTTCTTCGGAATGTTGCTGGCTTATATGATGAAGCAGGAAAGTAAAGTAAATACATTGTTGAAACTAAAGAATCCTACATTGTACGGAGGACTTTTAATAATGCTGTTTACAATTGCCATTGCTTTTTTTGCCAGAAATAATTTTGTGCATGGAGTGGAACGTTGGGAAGGCAGATTAATTCATGAGCTGTTTCTTCCTGTTGCGATAGCATTATTCTTTTGGGGATTAATGTCCGAAAAAACATGGGTATCCAGATTTTTATCCACAAAGTTTCTGGTTCTTTTGGGAAATGCCTCTTTTGTTTTTTATCTTATCCACATCAGTTACTTCAATCTGAAACTTAAATCCTTGCTTTATTTGCCCGATCGCAATTTTGTATTGCTTTGGATTTGTTCCATTATAATCTATCTATGGATAGAAAAACCTCTTTACAAGCTGTGCAGAAATCTTATTGCTAAAATTTAGTTTTCCACATCGTAGCTTATATTTCCAAATAATTTTATCTTTTCTTCAGGATAAAGAAATATACTATTGACTGTTCACCAATAACCAGTAACTTTAACTTCTGTATGAAGGAAAAAGTATTAATGAACTGGAGCGGTGGAAAAGACTCCGCAATGGCACTTTATAATATACTCAACAACAAAGACTATCAGGTTGAAGGCTTACTTACCTCTGTTAATGCTGTTAATCAGAGAATTTCTATGCATGGTGTAAGCGGAAGTTTGTTAGTAAAACAAGCTGAAAGTATAGGCTTGCCACTCTCTAAAATTAATTTACCTGAATCCTCAGATATGGCTGCCTATGAAAATATAATGGAGCAGACATTATCTACATTTACAGAACAGGGTATCAAGACATCTGTATTCGGTGATATTTTTCTGGAAGATTTGCGGAAATATAGAGAGCAGCAATTGTTGAAAATTGGTTGGAAAGCTGTTTTCCCGCTTTGGAAAAAAGATACCCGGAATCTGGTATATGAATTTTTAGAACTGGGCTTCCGTACCAGAATCTGTTGTATCAATAAACAATATCTGGATTCTGATTTTTTAGGATGTGATCTGGATGAATATCTTATTGATAAGTTTCCTGAAAATATTGATCCCTGTGGAGAAAACGGAGAGTTTCATACGTTTGTATATGCCGGGCCTATATTTCAGCAGAATCTGAATATTAGAAATGGGGAACGGGTAGAGAAATCTTATAATCATGATGGGAAGTCTTACGGATACGAGTTTTGCGATATCCTATTAGGGGATCAGCAGTAGATGTATTGTTAGTAAATATTTTTTTAACTTTAGATAAACATATTCTTCATGGATCAGCAATTTAAAGATCAGGTTTTTGAAATTATCCGGATGATTCCCAAAGGAAGGGTGACATCCTATGGGGCTATTGCAAAAGCTGTTGGTTATCCAAATCATTCCCGTCACGTAGGAAATGCATTGCGACATTATGATGCAGGCTTTCCGGCACATAGAGTCTGTAATTCTTCCGGAGTGATTACAGCCGAATCCTGCATTCCTGATTTTACTAAGAAACTGGCTAAAGAGGGTGTTGCAGTAAAGGGGAATAAAATCCAGAACTTCAGAAAAATCTTTTGGGATCCGTTAAACGAAATCTAATAATGTCAGACTTTCTCAGAAAACATATAGAAAATATTGTCCGCTTATCCGACGCAGAATTTGAAGAAATCCTGAGTTTTTTTCAGTTCAGAAAATATAGAAAAAGACAATTCCTGATTCAGGAAAACCAATTGGTAGATGAATTATTTATTGTGAAATCGGGATTATTAAAATGCGGTATGATTGACGATTCCGGTAAAGAACAGATATTACAGTTCGCCACAGAAGACTGGTGGATTTCTGATTATACAGCCTTTTATAAACATCAACCTGCCCGATTGGCGGTGGATTGTATAGATGATAGTGAGGTTTATTCCATCACTTATACACAAATGAATGAAGTATGCAGAAGAATACCAAAAGCAGAACGTTTTTTCCGGGTAAAAAGTAATTTAGGCTATTGTGCACTACAAGACAGGGTTTTAGCCCTTATGACTAAAACGGCAAAAGAACGATATGAGGATTTTATTCATCAATATTCAGAATGGAGTAACAGGATTCCTAAACAGCTTATTGCCAGCTATCTCGGAGTGTCGCGGGAAACACTAAGTAGACTTTATACTTCCTGATATGTGACTTAGATCACAACTTTTTTTTGAGGTATGTCCTGTGATAATTTTTAGTACTAACCGAAATTTGTATCAGAAAATATTAATAATACAAAAGCAAAATATTATGGAACAGAAAAAAGCATTAATCGTTGTGACAAGTGTAGAGAAATATCCTAATATGGAAAGAGCGACAGGGCTTTGGTTGGGAGAAGCTGTGCATTTTTATGATAAAATGGTAAAGGCCGGAAAAGAAGTCGATTTTGTTAGTCCCAGAGGAGGTTATACACCATTAGATCCGGTAAGTATTCAGCAATTTGTACAACCTGTGGATTGGAAGTATTATGCTGATGATACCTTTAGAGGTAAGCTGGCAGATACTTTGAAACCTGAAGAAGTGAATGCTTTGGACTATGATGTTATTTATTATGCTGGTGGACATGGAGTTGTATGGGATTTTCCTGAAGATAAAGGATTACAAAACATTGCAAGAACAATTTATGAAAATCAAGGGATTATATCCTCTGTATGTCATGGAGCGGTAGGATTGTTTAATATTATGCTTTCCGATGGTTCTTTATTAATTAAAGATAAAACGCTTACAGGATTTAGTAATTCTGAGGAGATAGCAGCAGAGCTGGCAGATCATATGCCATATCTTACAGAAGATGTGCTGAGAAGCAAAGGTGCAAATTATGTAAAAGCTGAACAAGACTTTACCCCATTTGCAGTAACCGACGGTAGATTGGTAACTGGACAAAACCCCCAGTCAGGCGGAGCCGTTGGAGATCAGGTATTAGAGGTTTTAAATCAATAAGAATAATTAGTACAAAAGAATTTAAAAGCCCTGCCAGAATTATAAACCCTGGCAGGGCTTTTTTTATGGATGTAAATAAAAGTCTAACTTCGAGCTTTCTCCATTTCTTTTTTACCCCATTTCTTTAAGTAAGTAATAAAGGGAATAAGTTCAGCGCCCGTTTCAGTCAGATAATATTCAACTTTTGGAGGTACTTCCTGATAGACCTTCCTATGTAGTAAATTATCATCTTCCAATTCGCGTAGCGTCTGGGTAAGCATTTTTGGGGTAATATCGCTTAATGTCTTCCGTAATTCTCCATAGCGCATAATATTCTCCAGGTGCAAATGCCATAATATTCTGCCTTTATATTTTCCGCCAATTCGCTTAAAAGCATAGTCTACCGGACAGGATACTTCATTGATATATTTGTTATTTTTCATTTTTATTAAAATTTAATTTACTGATAATCAGTATTAGTATATTTTAGGTATGTAGGGTACTAAAAAGTGCATACTTGACATAAAGATACTAAATATTCTACATTTGCTCTATTAATATTTAAAATAAAACTCAGATGAAAGCAATTCTTTTAAATGAAGCGGGCGGAGTAGAAAATCTGCAACAAACAAAAATAGAAATACCAACTATAAAAAATAATGAAGTGTTGGTAAAAGTAGCATCAATTAGTATAAACCCTGTTGATGTAAAGGCAAGACGTAATGATGGAGTATTAAGCTGGCTATTTGCAGAAAAGCGTCCTGCTATTTTGGGCTGGGATATTTCTGGTGAAATTACAGAAGTTGGTAAAGATGTAAAAGATTTTAAATCCGGAGATAAAGTTTTCGGAATGGTTAACTTTTTTGGAAACGGAAATGCTTACGCTGAATATGTGGCAGCTCCGGCAGATCATTTAGCCCTTATCCCTTCAGGAATATCTTATCAGGAAACTGCAGCTACAACATTGGCAGCTTCTACTGCTTATCAGGCATTAACGGAAATTGGAAAAGTGAAAAAAGGTGATCGTGTATTAATCCATGCTGCTTCAGGAGGTGTAGGACATTATGCTGTTCAGATAGCTAAGCATTTAGGTGCTTATGTTATAGGAACCTCATCTGCAAAAAATAAAGATTTTGTATTGTCGCTGGGAGCAGATGAACACATTGATTATACAAAAGAGGATATCAGAGATGTGATTAAAGATATTGATGTTGTATTGGACGGAATTGCAGGTGAAACTTTGCTGAACTCGCTTGATGTAGTAAAAGAAAATGGCACAGTTATCACGCTGCCTTCAGCTGATATTCCGGAAGAAGCTTTAGAAAAGGCTGCGCAGAGGAATATTAACTTACAGTTCTTTTTAGTTGATTCAAAAAAAGAAACAATACAAGCGATAGCAGATCTATTGGAAGCAAAGGTATTGCAACCACATATTCATCAGGAGTATAATTTCTCAGAAATGGGAAAAGCCCATACAGAAGTAGAAACCGGAAGGGTAGTAGGTAAAGTAATTGTGAATATTTAAAAAAATTAAAAACATTTAGTTTAGAATTTTTACCGTTCAGTATTTCAAAATAACTGTTCGGTAATATTCTTTTTCTTTTCTGTAACTGATAGGGTAGCTTTGAACCATAATTTAAAAATCAAATATTATGAAAGCTATCAACATTCTCTCCGCTCTTTTCTTATTCTTACTAAGTTTCGCTCATGCACAAATGGATGATAAATTTTATCAGCCAAGTAAAAAACTTAAACCGCTTGAATTTTCAAAGCTCGAGTATATTGCTTTTCCTGTTGAACAAGATACCGTGACTGCTTATGTTGCCAAACCTGAAACTAAAAAGATTAAAAAGACAATTCTGTTTTTCCATGGAGCGGGAGGAAATGTAACAACCTATCAGTATATTACGAAACCTTTAGTAGATGCAGGTTTTCAAGTTGTCATGATAGATTTCCGTGGTTACGGAAAATCAACTGGCAAACCTACCCATTTGAATGTAGCTGCGGATGGCCAGATGCTATTCGATAAATTTATCAACAGACCAGATATCAAAAATACTAAAGTTTATATCTATGGAGCTTCTCTAGGCTCGCAGATAGCAACGCATTTGGCTAAAGATAATGTGGATAAAATTTCAGGATTAATTTTAGACTGTCCAATGGCTTCGTTTACGGATATTGCTGCATTCTATGCGCCTCAGTATAAGGATATGATTTTGAAAGGTATGGTTTCTCCTTATTCCGCAAAAGAAGATATTAAAGGATTAGGGACTTTATCCAAAATAGTTATCCACAGCAAAGAAGATAAAGAAGTTCCTTATGAACAAGGGAAATTAGTTTTTGATAATGCTTCACAACCTAAGCAATTTATTGAATCTACTGGTGCTCACTTAGGAGGTATGCAAAATAACACTGCTGAGATCCTAAAAGCAATTAATAACTTACCATAGTTTTTAAACTAATCTGTAAATATCAGATAATGATATAGTTAAATAGTGTAATTTTATAAATGTAGTAAAGAGTACATTTATATAAAATAAATATGACTAACAGACTGTTAACTATCTTTCTGATAATAATTTTCCCAGCTTTAGAAGCTCAAATAGCTAAAGCCCCGGGAAAATTATTATTAAACCAGATGTCAAATGCGATTAACCAAAATGAATACAATGGAATTAATTCGGTAATCATAGCCCGAGGTTCTAAAATAGTGTATGAAAATTATTTTAATGGATACACAAAAGATTCCCTACATGACTCCAGATCCTCCTTTAAATCGGTTACGTCACTATTGGTAGGTATTGCTATTGACAAAGGCTTTATTAAAAGTGTAAATCAAAAAGTTTATGAATTTTTCCCAAATAATCCGGTATTAAGAACTGATCCTCTTAAAAGTAAAATAACTATTAAAGACTTGCTTGAGATGAGGTCCGGAATTGATTGTGAAGAATTTAATGAAACCAAAGTATGTGAAGATGATATGAGTCTTTCTCAAGACTGGTTGAAATTTTCTTTAGAGCTTCCTATGAAAGCTAAACCTGGAGAATTATGGTCGTATTCATCAATTAATACAATGATCTGTAGTGGTATTATTGCAAATGCTACGGGGATGAGTGTTCCTGAGTTTGCAAAAAAATATCTATTCGATCCTTTAGGAATGATAAATTACGAGTGGACTATTGATCCGTCAGGAAATGCGATGACAGCCGGATCTTTTTATATTCTGCCAAAAGATATGTTGAAAATAGGCCAGTTGATAAAGAACAATGGAAGGTGGAAAAATAAACAAATCATTTCTGCTAGTTGGATAAATGCCTCCACAAAGTGTGATATCATTATTCCTGAATTTTCTTTTATGAAATCCAGCAGAAGCAAGATAGGTATTCCACAGCCGACATATTATGGATTTTATTGGTACAAAGAATTGTTAAAGACAAATGATTTTGCCGAAAATTTATTGTTTGCGTCAGGTAACGGAGGTCAGTATATATTTATAATCAGAGATCTGAATCTAACGGTTGTATTTACTCAGAGCAATTATGGCAGTTATAAAGCGAAACAGGCATTTGAGATTATGGCTAAATATATATTACCGGCTGTAAGAGCTGGTAAATTTTAAATTATTGCAGAATCGTTTAAAATAAAAACCTCATAGGAGATTCTAAATCCTATGAGGTTTCATTGAATATATATGAAAAAAAGATTACTTTTTCAGTTGTGCAAAACTTCTTTGAATAAAGTCAGTAAGGTCTTTTCCTTTCAGTAAGTTTTGGGAAAGCTTAGCCAGATCCAAAGCTTGTTTTACCAAAGCATTTTTATCCTCAGTATTTTCAGTTTTCAGGATACCGGTTGCCAGATCACTATTGGCATTTACAACAAGATTGTACATATCCGGGAAGCCCCCCATTGCGAACATTCCGCCACCACCAGTCATCTGCATGTCCTTCATACGACGCATAAATTCCGGCTGGGTTATAATGAACGGAGCATCATCGCTATCCATATCTTCTAATTGTACTGTGTAAGCCTGATCGTTTACAGCCTCTTCAACAGATTTTTTCAAGGTCTCCTTTTCTGCATCATTTAGTTTAGCAATTACAGGCTCATCTTTCTTAATAAGATTATTGATGTGGTCTGCATCTACTCTTGCAAAAGAGATGTTTTCTTTAGAAGATTCAAGTTTCTGGATCAAATGTGGTATAATTGGAGAATCTAATAAAAGAACCTCGTATCCTTTAGCTTTAGCATTTTGGATATAACTATCCTGTTCGTTGGTATTGGAAGCATACAGAATAACCAGTTTTCCATCTTTATCGGTTTGTAATGGTTTTATTTTATCAGTTAGCTCATCCCATAAATAATACTTACCATCTGTTGTCGGATAAAGTGCAAACTTGTCAGACTTCTCATAGAATTTATCTTCAGAAATCATTCCATATTCGATAACCACTTTTATGTCATTCCATTTTTTATCGTAATCTTCACGGTTTTCATTAATTAATGAAACCATTTTGTCTGCCACTTTTTTCGTGATGTAGGACGAGATCTTTTTTACAGCACCATCAGCCTGTAGGTATGAACGGGAAACATTTAACGGAATATCCGGAGAATCGATTACCCCGCGAAGTAACATCAGGAAGTCCGGAACAATACCTTTTACTTCATCTGTTACGAAAACCTGATTCTGGTATAACTGAATCTTATCTTTTTCTATATTAAGATTGTTCCCTAGTTTAGGGAAGAATAAAACCCCAGTCAGGTTGAATGGATAATCAACATTCAGGTGAATATTAAATAAAGGTTCTTCAAACTGCATTGGATACAATTCGTGATAGAACTTCTGATAATCTTCATTTGTAAGTTCACTTGGGGACTTTGTCCATGCCGGACTTGGATTGTTGATGATGTTGTCTACTTCTATAGTCTCAGGTTTAGCATCTTCTGCAGCTCCTTCAGGAAGAGGTAACGTTTCGGTTTTCATTCCGAATTTAATCGGAACAGGCATAAACTTGTTATACTTTAAAAGTAGTTCGCGAATACGGGACTCTTCTAAGAACTCAGTTGAGTCTTCAGCTATATGAAGAATAATCTCAGTTCCGCGATCTGTTTTTGCGGTCGTTTCTTCCAGTGTAAATTCAGGGCTTCCGTCGCAAGTCCAGTTTACAGCAGATTCTCCTTCTTTATATGATTTAGAAATAATTTCCACTTTGTCTGCAACCATAAATGCAGAGTAGAAACCTAAACCAAAGTGTCCGATAATTCCGGAATCTTTAGCAGAATCCTTGTACTTTTCCAGGAACTCTTCTGCTCCGGAGAAGGCAACCTGGTTGATATATTTTTCTACCTCTTCAGCAGTCATACCAATTCCCTGGTCTGTGATGTGAAGTGTTTTGTTGTCTTTGTCTATTTTAACTTCAATTTTAGGATTGCCATATTCTACTTTGGCTTCACCGATAGAAGTAAGATGCTTTAGTTTTAACGTTGCATCTGTTGCATTAGAAATAAGCTCTCTTAAGAAGATTTCGTGATCACTGTAAAGAAACTTTTTGATAAGCGGGAAAATGTTTTCCACCGATACATTGATATTTCCTTTTGCCATAATTATTTAGATTTTTTTATTTATGATTTACAGACGAATTTTTTCAAAAAAAATACCATCCTGCAAAAAGTGACAGAATGGCATTCTTATATTTTGTGAAGAAAAATGAGAGATTGTATTTCTAAACCTCAGTTTTCAGATCATACTAGTTTCCGTTGATCTTTTCTTTGATTTTTTCTTCTAATTCTTCCTGAAGTTCCGGATTGTCTTTGATAACGTCTTTTACCGCATCACGACCCTGACCTAATTTAGTTTCATTGTAGCTGAACCAAGAACCACTTTTCTGGATAACTCCTAATTCAACACCCTGATCCAGAATTTCTCCTACTTTGGAAACTCCTTCACCGTACATAATGTCGAATTCAGCTTGTTTGAATGGAGGTGCTACTTTATTTTTTACAATTTTTACTTTCACACGGCTACCTACAGCTTCGTCACCTTGCTTGATTGGTGCACTTGCCTTACGGATATCAATTCTTACAGATGCATAAAACTTAAGAGCATTACCACCGGTTGTAGTTTCAGGATTACCGAACATTACACCGATTTTCTCTCTTAACTGGTTAATGAAGATTACTGTACATTTTGTTTTAGCAATAGTAGCTGTAAGCTTTCTTAATGCCTGAGACATCAATCTGGCATGAAGACCCATTTTAGAATCTCCCATTTCTCCTTCGATTTCAGCTTTTGGAGTTAGGGCTGCTACAGAGTCTATTACAACAATATCAATTGCTCCTGAACGGATAAGGTTATCAGCAATTTCTAATGCTTGCTCACCATTGTCCGGCTGAGAAATAATAAGATCTTCTAAGTTAATTCCTAGTTTGGCTGCATAATTTCTGTCGAAGGCATGCTCAGCATCAATAAATGCTGCGATTCCGCCTTGTTTTTGTGCTTCAGCAATAGCATGAAGCGTTAAGGTTGTTTTACCTGAGGATTCAGGTCCATAGATTTCGATAATTCTTCCTTTTGGATAACCACCAACACCTAATGCAATGTCAAGTCCTAAAGAACCTGAAGGAATAACTTCGATAGAGTGGTCTACAGAATCCTCTCCTAAAGTCATTACCGTTCCTTTTCCGTAGGTTTTATCAAGCTTTTCCAGCACAAGGGCCAGCGCTTTTTTCTTATCGTCTGTATTGCTCATCTAAAATTTAATTTTTTCAAAATTACGGAAATAAATATACTAAAACCACTCTGTGGATAAAAATTACGATGTATTTTTTAATATTGAAATTCAATTGGATAGCGGTTTTCAGAGACGAAAGTGCGTATTTTTTTTAGGAAATACTTGCAAAGTAGAAAATTTGTTGTAAATTTGCACCACAATAAAACAGAGACCCATGGTGTAGCGGTAACACTACTGATTTTGGTTCAGTCATCTGGGGTTCGAATCCCTGTGGGTCTACAAATCGCCTTTATTTAAGGGCGATTTTTTATTTTACCCCCATTTTTACCCCCGAAAATTATTTTGAAGACATAGTTTAATCAAAATAAAAAAGAGTCCCGGAAAACCGAGACTCACCAAATCACATAAATATTCTCTTTATGAAAAAATTTATTTTTCAAATATATAGATTCTCAAAGAAAGGATCATAATATTTATTACTAATAAAACTCATACTTATCTTTTTCTTCCCAAATAAACTTCCTGAGTGAGCTCTTCTTTTTTCTTCAGCTTTGGGCTTGTTGAAATTTTATTTTCTGCATCAATATTTATTTTCGAATAAGTGGATGTACTGAATAAGGATCTATTTTCCTTTTCTCTTTCTTTTATATGGTCCCTGGCTTCATTGGCTTTGAGTTTTTCCTGTTTTTCTCGATGATACTGAGAAACCATCTTTTCCCTAATTGAAGGAAGATCTTCCAGCATTTTGTCAAGCTTCGCAATTTTTGTCTCTGAGAAAGCTGTTTGATTCTCAATTTCGGTAACATTTACTCCCTTTTGTTCTAGATTTTGTATTACCTTAGACACTTCAGCTTTAGCCTCCTCAATATTTTGTAATCTGTAAGGTAAGAGACTATTCCAGTAATCAGTGTTTGGACCATCTTCTCCAGCTAATTGTTTAGCTGTGTTGTATGCTTCCTGGGCTCTGCTTACTTTTTCTTTTATTTTTAGGAAATCCTCATATTTTCTAAGAACGAATGCACTGTCTGCATTAAGTCTATTTTTATCACTTTCAATTCTCTTTTTCATGAGTTCTATTTCAATATCAGCTCTGGTTTCAGGATTAGTGATGATAGAGGTTTTAAGTTCCTGAGTGTTGATATCAGAAATATCCACAACATTAGCACCTTTTTTCATGGCTTCTAAATACCGGGATTGTTTAGCCTGGAGTTTCTGTAGCATAAAGACATCAATACTGTCATTCATGAGCATGAAATTGATCCGGACATTCTCCCATTTATTACCCTGTCTCCATGCTCTGCCTTCTGTCTGCCGAAGAGATGTGAAATTATAGGGTAGGGAAAGAAGATATAGATCTGAAGTGTTTTCCTGTAAATTCATTCCTTCCTGAATAGCTTCACTGCCAATAATAACTTTGATTTTTCCAGTATTAAAATCGTTTTGGATGTTAATTCTCTGATTTTTGCTTGTAGCCCCCGTTATGATCCCGATTTCATCTTTATGGTATCCAACTTCAGAAATAAGATAATCTTTCAATTTTGGGAACTCAGCGACCGCTAATTCGGAATATATAATCTGTCCAGTCTCAGGCATATCCATTTTATTCTGCCGGATCAGATCCATTGTAAGTTTTAATTTTGGTGAATTCTCTATAAAATCTTTTAAGGTGGGCTGCTCTTCATCATAATAGGGAGAAAGATAGGGTGAAATAGCAATCAGCCGGGCATTTAAAATATGTGTCAAAATTGCTCCTTTTTCCTTTTCGGAAAAACTGTCGTTCAAGAGCTGGTATTGCTCAAAAGTAAGATCATTCTGTTCTATCTTATATTCTTTATTTATTCTATTAGGGCGTTTGAGCTGAGTATTATCCTCTTCACCTTTCATGTCAATGAATTCCGATAATAACTGTTGAAATAACGCATTGTTTTTAAACCGTCTGACATTGGCCTTGAACTTAACATCTCCTTTAGCATCCATTTCCATATCATTGTCAGCTTCCATAAAGGTTTCAAAGAAATTATTAACATTGAAGTATCCTGATTCTTCCAGCCTTTTATTTGCAATTAATGATAGAATAGAGTAGTATTCTAAAGGTTTATTGGTAAATGGTGTTGCAGAAAGTAAAGAAACGTTTCTACCGTTATTTTTATCTTGAATATATTGAGCTGCCATCCAGGTATTAATTCCGAGCTTGGAAGTTTGTTGATTCTGGCTTCTGAAGTCTGAGGCAAATCTTCTGTCTTCAATTTTTACTTTCCCCACAATATGATTAGCATTATGGACTTCATCATAGGTTAAATGATCAAAACCGAAATCTTCCCAATCATATATTTTTCCACGTTTCATTTTGCCTTCAATCTCTTTTTCTTTCTGCATTTCTATTTGCATATCCCGCTCACTAATGGAGTTAACGCTCTTTAATTCACTTTCGGAGATATAGGAAAATTTTGAAGCCAAGCTCTGGGTAATTTCCTCGGAGAAACCTATATTATTAAATCCTTCATAGGTAACTATAGAAATCTCACGATCATGGTTGTCAAACTTTGAAAGATCATACTCTTTCCCTAAGTTTCCAAGGATATTAACTTTCGCACCGGGAATCGTTTCAAAGATCGTTTCTACCCATTGTTTTAGAATACTATCGTTAGGAACTACAATAAGTGGTCTTTTGGCATTCCCTCTCTCCATTGCTTCATGCATGGACAAAATTCCGGAAAGTGTTTTTCCAAATCCTACTTCATGTGCCAGAAGGCCCACACCCTTTGTCGTCAACCTTCCGATACCGGCTTTTTGAACCTCAGTTAAGTTTAGATCTTCTCCTTTGAAGTTCTTGTGGATCTTAGAGAATAAAGGAAAATTAGAATAGTTAGGGACGTGGATATTATTGTAATTTTTGTTGAATTCCTTGACAAATCTGTCTTTTAGCTCCACAGAGAGTTCTTCCCGGATGAATTTAGAAAACAGATCATTGGCAGCAGCTTTTCTTCTTTCTCTGACCAAAGCATTTCTTTCCTTGTCACTTCCTGTAACGGTTTCATTATCTACAAAGCTTCTTACCTCCCAGGATGATGATCCTGCAAAAGCTTCACTGGATAATGTGCTGACAAAATCTTTAAATTTATCGGCCATAGAGTAAGTTTCAATGACAGGTTCATTACGTTTGGTATCATAATTATAACGAAGACGTTCTATAGTCCCTAAATCAAACTTATGTACAAACTCATGGTTGGGACTAATAGAAATCTCCTCCAGAGCTTTAGGCTTAGGTAAAATACTTTCCAATAATGCCTTTTGCTTTTCATATTGCCCGGCAGTGCCGGAGCCAATAACATCTTTATCTATTTCTAATTGCTGAAGCTTTTCATAAATATTTCCTTCAGCATAGTAGAAGTCATGTACCCACTCACCATTATAGTAATTTGCATATTTGTAGTGCTTTCCATAATTATTCAGTGTTCCATCATATTCAGTATCTTTAAAAGCTTCTATTTGTTCCGGAGTTATATCCGGATTATTCTGAAGAGCGGAGTCTACAATGTCATCTTGTTTTGAAAATTGATATTTTAGAATTCCTTTTTTGATTTGTGGCTCACTCTGAAGCAGGTACTTGGATCTTTCACTGTTTTTAGAATGGGTTTCTATTATTTTGTCCGCTTTTTGCTGAATCTCAGAAAGCTTTTCGGAAGAGAACTTGTCTGGAGTGGTGGAAATCTGGCTACTAATTTTTCTGTATTTTTCTATTTCTTTTGCTACAGTAGGAGATTTGAACTTTATATTCTCCAGATTTAGAAGCAGCTGATCAATTTTTTCGTTAGTATTCTTTAAATGTGTTTCGCTTTGAATTTTACTTTCAGCCTGTATATCGGTGTTTTCTTTGATTCTGTAATGCTGAGCATCTTTTTCGAATATTATTTTCTCACCTGACTGTCCTTTGGCTTCCCATGTCTGGTCATCGGTTTTTCTAAGTAGAGTAAATTCATGACCATTATACTTATCTATTAATGTAACGCCCGGTTTAAATTCCTTTTGCAATTCTGATGAATGCTCATTAAAATTACCTGTAGTGTTTACAGGATACCTTGGTGAATTTTTTATTTCTGCATTAGATATATTCTCCCATTGACTATCTATAGTCAAATCTTCAAAGAGATTACCGATCCTTTCTGTATGTTTTGTCTTCTGAATTTTGTCTAAAAGTAGTAGTGCTTTTTCGAGAGTTCCGTGAACGTAAGTTTCCATTCTGCCGAAGCGATTAGATTTCTCACGAGTTTCTCCAAGAACATTTAGAGGATATTTCTCGAAATAGTTTGAAATATTGTGGGAGATGGCCTCCTGATTCTTTTTAAGAATAATGATATCCGTTCCGATCCCTGTCCCGGCGAATGCTCCGCTGGGTAAACGATAAGCATTTATTAACTCAGCTCCGGAGAGCTTTTTTTGTCTGTTCAGCCATGTAGATGGTAGTACCATTGCCAAAATTCCTTCCGGTTTTAGACTGTCAATTCCACGTTTTACAAAATAATCTTCATATTTTGATATCTTTGGTTCTTCACCCAATCCTTTATAGAGCCCTCTATGTTCGCCATAGGGAGGGTTTCCGATAATTAGATCGTACTTTTCACTATATTCTTCAGCACCAGTTTTATTACCTTTTTCATCAATGAATTCTGTTTCAAAGGATCTAAGGTTGATATCGGCTTCAGGATGGAATAATTTGGCAATTTTTGCCGTGGTCTCATTAATTTCGAACCCTGTAACTTCTGATTTTATTCCGAAATTCTCTGTAGCATATACAAAGTTTCCTAGTCCAATACTAGGCTCCAGAACAGATAGTTCCTTGTTATCTCTAAAGTGATCTTTGATTAGGTTACCAACAGCTTGAACAATTTTATGATCGGTATAGTATTCATCAAGAATTCCCCGGCCTTCTTTTTTGGTTCCGCCACTTTTAAACTGATTACAAATGTTTTTTAAATCATTAGTAATCGTAATATTAGGATATAATTGTACTGTTTTATCATCGGATACGAAACATGCCAGAGAAACTACTTCAGTAATCTGATCATTATTAAGTTTCTGACCTCTGTATTTTTGGATAAGAGCATCTAACTGATGATTATTATCAAGAGTGGTGGATGAATTTAAATTTCCGGATCTTCTATCGGATATAGATCTCCCGGATAAGATTCCGCCCAGGGAATGTTTTGGTCCTTCATCTTCTGCAGCATCCTTTTGTTGTGTTCCACTAATAGATCCAGTTCTTCCTGCTCCTGATTCTCCATAATTGCTCCGCTCTGTGCTTGTAAGTCCATCTCCAGCATTGTCGCTGCCCATAGTAAATCCTTCTGGGTTATCTCCGTTTTGCTGGGATTGGCTTTTTTGGCTGAGTCTTCCAGAATCTCGCTCAGGAGTTTCGTCTCCCATGTGCTTAATGTTGGAAATTTCTCCCGGTCTAATTGTAGTGTGTTCATTTTTAAATGAATTATTAGTGGCTAAATTACTGTTAT